>Ga0102963_1000125_pt1 | contig 31598 bp, 32 predicted proteins | sample SalPon2_C_H2O_MG_2_FD_84522 | JGI IMG/M metagenome (GOLD analysis project Ga0102963, IMG submission 84522) | Salt pond water microbial communities from South San Francisco under conditions of wetland restoration - Salt Pond MetaG SF2_C_H2O_MG | ecosystem: Environmental > Aquatic > Non-marine... | reverse complement strand
TAGATAGCGGGGACGACGGGATTCGAACCCGCGACCTCCTGCGTGACAGGCAGGCGTGAACTCCAGACTTCACCACGCCCCCGTACATTTAAATATAATAAAGATTAAATTTAACAACACAAATTATTTTGTAATCTTAAAATAAAATTAATGAAAATTAGTTTTGGAACCAACATAGTGCCTGGTCCTTGGGGTGGAGGGAATCTTTTCTTAGTTAATTTACAAAATTACTTAATAGAAAATGGACATGAAGTTGTATTTGGATTAAAAGACAATGACATTGATATAATTTTATTTACAGATCCAAGAACAGGTATAGGAAGTACATCACTCATCAGCACTAAAGATATTATAAGATATAAAAAAAACTCAAATAAAGATGTAATAGTAGTCCAAAGAATCAATGAATGCGATGAAAGAAAAAATACAAAAAAAATAAATAAACTATATAAAAAAGCATCTGAAATTTCAAACCATGTTGTTTTTGTTAGTAAATGGTTACAAAATATTTATCTTGATTTAGGAATGGATGAAAATAAAACTTCAGTAATTATGTCTGGTTCAGATAGCAAAGTTTTCAATTCTTACGGCAGAACTCAAAAACCTGCAGACAGAAAGTTTAGAGTTGTAACCCACCATTGGAGTTCAAACTGGATGAAAGGTTTTGAACTGTATTTAAAATTGGATAAAAAGCTTGGCGAACCTATTTTAAAAAATAAAATTGAATTTACTTATATTGGAAATGTGGATAAGAACTACCAATTTGAAAATACGAATATCATTCCACCACTGTCGGGACTTGAGCTTGCTAGCGAATTGAAAGAGCATGACATTTATATAACAGGTAGCTTAAATGAGCCATCAGGAAATCATCATATAGAAGGAGCTCTTTGTGGTCTACCTATTCTATATATTAATAGTGGGGGAATAACAGAATATTGTAAAGACTATGGTTTAGAAATAACTCTTGATAATTTTGAAGAAAAAATTCTTTATATGGTTGAATATTACGAAAAGTATAAAAACATAATGGGTAGCTATCCATATGAATCAAATAAAATGTCAGAACAATATTTAAAATTATTCAAAAAATTATTAGATCAATAATACTGCCCTGAACCATGGGCTCCGTCATAATAAAATAAAGGCTCATCTATATACAAAAGATCAGTTAATTTTATAACATTTAACCAGCAATCATAATCTGCTTTTTCCGGAATTCCTCTAAAGCCTCCTACAGTCCTTATTAATTCAGTATCAATAACGACGCTAGACTTAATAACACAGTTGTGAATTTTTAAAAAATCTTCATTCCAAATTTTTGGTAATTTTCCAGTTTTTAAGTATTTTGTAAATCTATATTTCTTTTTAAGAACCTTATTAAAGTGTTCTCTATTGTAAAGAGGATATTTTTGATGATCTGAATATTCTCCAAACCCAAAATATCCTTCAGTTGAAGAAAATTTATAATACCCCTCTTCCATTTCTATTATTTGTTTTTCTAACTTACTCTCCATCCAGTAGTCATCATCATCCAAAAGAGCAACATATTTACCATTTGCATTTTCAATTCCTATATTTATTAAAGGTTGTCTTGAACCAGTCCATCTTGGAAGTGTGTTTCTTCGAATATTTATTTGTTTAACTTTTTTTCCAAAAGAATGCTTATAATATCTTTCATCAGTAGATTCATCGTTAATTAAAATTATTTCAAAATCATCCATTGTTTGATTTAAAACACTATTTATAGCATTTGATAAATAATCAAATCTATTGTAACTATGTATAACTACTGTAACTAATTTTCTCATAATTTAGGTCTTACTTTTTATTGTGTATAGGTCTGTTTTAAATAGTAAATATGAATTTATAAAGTAAAAAAATAACCTCCAGCCATCTTTAAATCTTGATATATTTGTTGAACCATATTTTCTAGCTCTGTAATGAACTGGTAGCTCAACAATTCTCTGTGCTGAGTAAGCTGAGGAGAATATCAAGTCAAAATCACAAAATGGGTCAGAAAAATACATGCTTTTTTGCCACTTTGTTATGAATTCCATATTTGATTTTTTAAAAACTTTTGTACCACATAATGAGTCAGATAATTGAACAGATATTAATTTTGAAATTAAAAACTGAAAAATCCTATTACCAAGTTTGTTTAAGGACTGCATTGATCCTTTTTCCATTTGATAAATTAATCTTGTACCATTGACAAAATCTGCATTTCCATATTCTATAATCTCAAAAAAATCAGTAAGTGTTTCTGGATCAACGCTTAGATCAGAGTCTAGAATGGCAATTAAGTCATTGCTACTTGCCTCAACACCCTCCCATACTGCATTCGCTTTGCCATTTTTTGATTGTTTTATAACTTTTATATTCAAAGAACTAAGTTGCTCTTTAATCTCTAAAGATTTTTCCAGTGTATTGTCTCTAGAATCTCCACAAACAATAACCAGCTCATAGTCTTCATTAAAAGATGGTATTCTTCTAATTACTTCATCCAGGTTTCCTTCTTCATTTTTAGCTGGAATAATTATAGATTTTGTTAAAGTGTTTTTTGTTTCTGATAATTTTGAATAAATTAGATAATTTCTCATTCCTAAATTTATAAATGGTAAAAATAAATAGCAAATAAAGTTAATTAAAGATCCTAGTCCAAATAATCTAAATGGAATATAGAGCCTATTGTATTTTTTAATTCTTTGAAAGTTAGAAGCTTTTAAAATAGCTTCAATCTTTTCTGGTTTGATGTAAGACTTTACATCTGTTTTATCTTTTATGCATAATTTTTCTATGAATTTAATCAAAAAGTGCCAAGGTGGATTAATGCTTGAAAGAATTAAATATCCATCATCTTTAAGATGGTATTTGATGTTTTTTAAAGTATTGTATATATCATCGCTTAATTCAAAAATATCAGTCAATACTATTAAATCAAAATTGTTGCCGTCTGATTTACGATTTAAAGCTTCATTAACTGTTTCCCCTTCTTGAAGTTTTACAATATTATTGAACATTTTATGCGGTATATTTGAATTAAAGTTAACAATATTTGCATAATTTGAATCACTCTTAATGTACTTTAAAATTTCTTTCTTGTGACTTTTGTAAAAATACTTAGAGGTTAAATTCATGATTATGTCTCATTTTATTGAATATATTTCTATTGTAAATACTTCTCTTTTTCATTATCTTGGTGCCTTAATATTCCAAAAATTAAATGTGTACGAGGGGTATATTTCGAAATTTTTAATTTATGAATAATCACAGATAATATAGCTTGGTCTTGACGATGGTTAAGCCTAGAGCTGCCTTTAGGTGCTATTGTTGATTCATCAATACAACTTTGATACCAAAGGTTAAGTAAATCTTTCACCTTATCAGAATTTTTGGCAAATCCAACAATACCGCCACTTATGTTTCTTTTTTTTAATAAGTAAGTGGGCATATTAAGTTTTCTTAATGTTCCTTCATGAGTCCAACGTTCAATGTTGTCAGAACTCTGCGGAGAATAAAATCCATTTTTTCTTATGATTGTTTTTATTAAATTTAACTCCTTAGTTATTAGGCAACCTGCATCTAGCCAAATTACATTTTTTTCTGTTTCATTAAATTCATTGTATATTGATATAGGTTTCCAAGCATAGGCACCCAATTTACCAAAATCGTCTCTTCTACTAACAAAACTAGGATATTCTTCAAATTTAAATTCTTTAATTTGATAATTAAAATTTGTTTCAAGATATTGTATTTCGTTTTTACTCATGCCCAAATTAATAATTACTACCTCTGTATTAGGTTCATAAGCAATTAAAGTTTTTAATAAATTTACTAAGCTATTGAAATGAGTTGAATCAGACCCAGTAAGAATTAAAAAATCTTCATCGTTCAGAAACTTTTTTGCTGAAAAATAAATTAATAAGTAAATATCGTTTAATATTTTAAAAAATTCAACAAAATATTTTTTAAATAAAGCCATTTTGAACTGATAATTTATATATTTTTTCGATTACTTCTTTGTATTGATTGTATGGTATTGGCATGTGGTAGTCAGAATACTCTACATTTTTATTTTCCAAATTATAAATAACACTTTCAATCTCATCTCTGTCAATTCTATTAAAATGGAGATACTGGTCATTAAAATAAATAACTCTATTTGGATATTTTTTATCAAACTTTTCAATAAATTTTTTTAATTTTAGTTGATCTGTATACCAATTCTCATGTCCTTTTCGGTAGTTTAACGGGTACCAATTTATTAATTTTTTTACAATATCATTTTCATTTTTAATATTGAAAATTTCACTCCATGTAGTTCCCCTTGCCAAGGTCCAACAAATAGGTATCATTGTTTTAGTTATAAAACCCCATCTGTAAACAACAAACATGTGATCAGGGATATCCATAACATTTTCAACAAAATATTTTTTTGATAGTGGTAAGTCATCAATATCAGCAGTTATACAGTTTTCATCAGGAAAAAGTGAAGGAGCTAATATTCTAATATTTTGCGCTACAAAGACTGGGTCTACATCTTTAACATAAAAATTAACTACTTCACCAGACAATTTAATTTTTTCTTTTCCCGTATATATTAGAGTTGGTTTTACACCAAGTCGTTCCCATGCTTCAGAGACAATTGGCCAAAAGTCTAAGTAGTTTTGATTTTCATTCGAGGCTAATATTACTCTATCTATTTTCATAAAATCTTTTTTTTCATCCTACAAATTTTCAACTTTCTTTTTTATAATCAAATTAAATTGATACTTTTTTTAACTTTTAGTATGTAATATTTCATTATTTTTAACTTACTATTTAAAAAAGTTTTGAAATGAGATTTCAATTTAAAATATTTTGAAATAAAGTAAGGTTCGTTAATTGAAATTTTTAACGATGATTTAACCTGATCATTTTTTACATATTTTTCCCAATAAGAAATTTCAAGTTTTTCTAAACTAAATTTTTCATCTTTTATAGAGTTCATATATTCTTTTAAATTATGTTCATTGATGTCTCTAAAATCATCAACAAAAAATATTGGAAGATCTTCTAAATTACTAAATGTCAAATGTCTTTTAACTATCGGTATGCTTCCTAAAAAAAGTGTTTCCCATATTCTATGAGAATCAACACCATTCCCCCATGGACACAATACAAATCCGGATTTTTTTATTTTATTTGAATAATCTTCAATGCTTAATATTTTATTTTCTATGTCAGCCCATATGAATTTCTTAAAATAATCTTTAATCCAAGTTCGTTCACTCCTGTTAGTTGATTCAGTAAAGTTGATATATACATTTGTGTTATGTTTAAAATATTCGAAATTATTTCCTTTTATTTTTATTGAAGTTATATTTTTTTTGGATGAATATTCGTTAGCAATGCCTAACGGTAGGGAATTTAGTTTATCTTTTTTATAATCAACATTTAATGCATACCAATTATCTATACATTTAGGTTTTTTTTTATATAATTTTTTGTTAATCATGGTGTCGGATTGATGGGTAATTAATGTTAATTGAAATTCTTTGTCTAAATTTCTAATTAAATAAAATAAATTTAATAAATTTCCAGTGTGAGTAAAAATAACATCTCCAGAATTTATAGAAAAATTAGATTGTTTATAAAATACTACATTTTTATCTTCAACCAATATTTCTGGTTTATTTAAATTTAAATTATCAAATTGTTGTCTAGAAATCACTTCGGAATATACTAAATCTGAAAATCTTGCTATATCGTAACTAGAAAACATTAAACTCTATAACTAGCTTAACTTGATTTGTAGTCAACTATATATAATTTTACTAGATTAAATTAGAAAAATTAATAATGAAATTAAAAAGAGATAATATAGACTAAGAAAATACAAAAGTATGTCAAAAAATATACAATCTTCATACAAACTGAATAATTTCGATTCTATTTTTAAAATTATTTGTGAAAATGTAAAACCAAAAAGTTTACTTGAAATAGGGATTTTAGACGGATATTCACTTAATTCATTTGTCAGAAACACTTCTGATGAAACTGAAATCATAGCAATTGATTTATTTGATGAATATGAATATAAAAATTCAAACTATGAGTTTATAAACAATTCGTTTAATAAATATAAAAATGTTGAAATTTTACATGGAGATTTTTTTAATTATTATAAAAAATCAGCTAATTTTGACATAATCCATATTGACATTTCTAATGATGCTGATGTTTATAAATTCTCAATTGAAAATTACTTTCCTAAAGCAAATAAACTTTTACTACTAGAAGGAGGCTCCAAAGAAAGGGACAATGTTCTCTGGATGAAGAAATACAAAAAACCTAAAATAAATAAATTTCTTAATGAAATAAAGAAAGATTATAATTTTCAAACTATTGATTTATTTCCCTCGTTAACAATCTTTTATAAAGATTATGATAAAAAAATTGAACTAGTATGAAAACTCTTCTTCTTCTAAATTCATCAATGGTTGTAAAAAAACCATATTTCTCTAGGGATTATATAAAAATTGAATATGGAAATAAAAGAATAAATTCTTATGTCGATGGATTTATCAATTTACAAAAATTAGAGATATACAAAATGTTTGATGAAACAATATTAATTGACAATACTATATCCTCTGCAAAAAATATTCCTGATCAAATTACCAAGTTACTACCTAAAAATACAATTTTTTTGGTAAACAAAAATAACACATTGGGTAGAACAAACAAAGGTGCTGGAATGTTAAAAAGTCTTGAAAAAAATGTTTCATTTTTCAAAGATTATGAGTTTATTTTTTATTTTGAACCAAGATTAATCTTAAAATCTTCTGAATTTATAAAGCAATTTTTTGAAAATAGGATAAATTCCTTTTCTATGGAAAGTAGTAAAAGAGTTAAAACAGGATATTTTGGTTCAACATCTAATGATCTAATTGAATTTATAAACAGTTATAAAGCTGATGATTTAGTTGAAAAGAATTTACATATAGAGTTATTGATGTACGAATTTTACGAAAAAAAGAATACAAATTTTTATACAACTTCTATTTCACTTTGGAAAAATTATTTATCAGGAATTTATGAGGAGTATTAATTAATAAACTACTTTAATCTTATAAAATTGTTAAGATTCAATATATGTCAAAGAAAGTTCTTGTAACTGGTGGAGCTGGATTTATAGGCCACATTCTTATTAAATATTTAATAGACAATACAGATTGGGAAATTACTAGCTTGGACAGACTTGATTATTCTGGCAACCTAAACAGATTTGACCATATGTTCAGAGACTACGATGATAAAACAAAGTCTAGATTAAAGATAATTTATCATGATCTTAAATCAGAGATTAGTAACCTAATTGAAAGCCAAATAAGAGATGTGGAAATTATTTATCATTTAGCAGCATCATCTCATGTTGATAGATCAATCACCGACCCTTTAACCTTTGTAAAAGATAACGTTTTAGCTACGGCAAATATTCTCAACTATGCCAGATATATGGATAAATTAGAGTTAATGGTCTATTTCAGCACTGACGAGGTTTTTGGACCTGCTAAACCTGGTCAATCTTTTAAGGAATGGGATAGATACAATAGCACGAACCCTTATAGCGCAGCAAAAGCTGGTGGTGAAGAGCTGGCAATAGCATTTGAAAATACCTATGAATTACCTATAGCTATTACACACTGTATGAATGTTTACGGCGAAAGACAGCATCCTGAAAAATATATACCAAACACATTGTGGAAATTAAAAAATAATAAAAAAATAACAATCCATGCAAATAAAGATAGGTCAAAACCTGGTAGTAGGCACTACTTGTATTCAGAAGATGTTGCTAGTTCGGTTCTTTTTATAACAAACAATTTTGATAAATTAAAATCTACACAACACACAAGTGAAATAGGTCCAAAATGTCTTAAAGTAAATATTCCTGGAACAAAAGAATTAGATAATTTAGAGGTTGCAAAGTTAATAGCTGAATACTCAGGATTTAAGTTAGATTATGAACTTGTAGATTTCCATTCATCTAGGCCTGGACATGATTTGAGATATGCTATTGACGGAGAGTTTATTACAAGTGCAGGGTGGAGTCCAAAATATACTGTTGAAGATAGCTTAGAAAAACTCGTTAAATGGTATTTGGAAAATCCAGAATGGCTTGAGTTTTAAACCCATCCTTCCTTTATTGAATTAACAATATATTCTCTTTCAGACTCCCCAACCCACCAACCTACTGGTATGCACACCATTTCATCAATAAATGACTCTAATAGTGGCAAATCGGTCTGATAAGATTTTGTAGCTGTATGTTTATCATTTCTTTCATGAACCCTACTTACAATTATGTTTTTATTTTTCATATGTTCCATAAAACCATCTCTGTTTTTAACTTTTATTGTGTATATCCAAAAAGGAACTTCAAAATCATTAGAGTAATTCATTAACTCGACATTTTGTACATTTTTTAGATTAGCGTTATAGTAATCACCATTACTTTTATGAATTTTTAACAAATTTTTTGTCACAGGTTCAAAATTTATTCTACCTATATATGCGTTGACGTCATTCATATGAAATTTGAAACCAACATTTAAAATATCGGATTCACATCTAAAATCTTTTCTGTTTTCTTCTCTGTCTATTCCATACCACCTAAGTAGCTTTGCCCTATCTACATCTTCTTTAAAGTTAAAGTTCACACACCCTCCATCAACTGAGGTTAAGTGTTTAATTGCTTGAAAGCTAAAAGAACTTATATTACCAGTATTGCCAATCATTTCTTTTTTCGTTCTGGTGCCAAAAGCATGAGCAGCATCTTCTATTATTAAAAATTTAAATCCGTGTTTTTTTTGAAAATTGTCTTGAATTTCTCTTAATCTAATAAGATCTACCGGATACCCACCCCAATGTACTACGAGTACAGCTTTTGTATTTTTATTTAACTTGTTTTCTAAATCGTTTAAATCCATGTTGCAATTTTCTGGATTTACATCAACCCACTTTAAATTAATTTGATTTAATATAATTGGCCAATTTGTAGCTGTACAAGTTAATGGAGTTGTTAAGACATGGTCTTCCGAGGATTCAATTTTTATCTTCTCTTCACCCAGCCCATATTCTTTAAGCATATGAAATATTAAATGCAAACCAGACGTTGCAGAGTTAGTTGTAACAACCTTGTCGTTATTAAAGTATTTTTTTAAAACTTCTTCAAATTTTTCTACTTCAGGACCCTGAGTTATATATCCGCTTGATAACACATTTGATACAGTGTTTGAGGCTTCTTCGCTCATAAATACTTTAAATAAAGGTATTGTTTTAGTTTGGTTCACAAAATAATTATATCTCAGATAAATTATATAATGTAAATCTAATGCAGTAGTTCTTCAAAAGATTCTTTCATTGTTTTTTCACTCAGCATATTGTTTATGTGAAGTTTTAAGTTTTTATTGATTTGAACAAGTAAGGCTTTTTCCTCAAAAATTTTTAATTTATCAGCCAAATCAACGTAGTCAAACTGATTAAATTTTAATTTGTAGTCATTAGGAAAAAATTCTCCCATGCCTCCAAAATCAGGAAAAAGTGAAGGGATTCCAGATATAGATGCTTCACAAAGTAATCTTGGTTGGCCTTCATACATTTTTGTTGCCGTTACAACTCCCCGTGATTCTCTAATTATTTCAAGAGTAGTTTCGTGTGTTTGGGGTCCTAAAAATTCTATTGATGGGTACTTATATTTTTTTGACAACTCCAACAATAAAGGTCCTTGTCCTATTATTTTCAATGACAAGTTTTCAATACCTGACTCGATCCAAGCTTTGATTAATTCTTCAATTCCTTTGTCTTGACTTATTCTTCCAGCATAAACAATACATTCAGAATCTTGATTATATTTGTTTTCAGATAAATTTTTAATTGGATTTCTATATATATTGATTTTATTAGAATCAAATCCCAAACCTTCTAAATACTTTTTATGAAAATCTGTCATCACAATCAAGTTTATTTTGGAGTTTTTTATTAAACTAAAATATCTTTTTCCATAAATAATTCCAAAAAAAGACTTTATGTAAGAGTTTTCATAATATTTATTAAATCTTCTCTCAGCTAAATGTAGATTGCATTTAAAGCAAAATTTACCATCTTTTATATGATTTTTAATTTTGAAAAAATTAGTACAATAATATCTAAAATTGTGCACTTTTATATGAGTTTTAACTTTTCTTTTATTTAAAATTTTAAAAATACCTAAATTTGCTTTAAACCATGTGTTGTGAACATAAGCTATGTCTGGAGAAAATTCATCTAAAGCTTTACTAAGAACTCTATTAGATTTATAGTTTGAATTTGTAAGAAATGATAGAAAATCGAAAATATTTAACTTTTCACGATTGCTATATTCAATGTACTTTACATCATAAAAACGATTAAGAAATTCAACCTCGTCAATAATATTTGTATCCTCCCCTCCTTTTTCTTTGTAAAGGGTATTGATTACAAGTATTTTTTTCATGATAATTTAGTTTAAATCTATTACTTAGGTAGTTATTCTTATTTAATTTTAAAATAGATGTTAAATTAGCCTATGGAAAAAAACTACAGTATTTCAGTCATAGTTCCTTTTTTTAATGAGGAAAATTATCTTGAAGAATCTGTAAATAGATTAATAGACGTAGGTATATTTAAAGAAATTATTCTAGTTGATAATAAATCAACTGATAAGAGTAGCTTAATTGCTAATTCTTTTATTAAATCTAACCAAAATATAGTTTTAATAAATGCATTTGAAAAGAGTGGGAAGGGATATGCTGTTTCAGAAGGGTTAAAGTATGCAACGAGTACACACTTAATTATTCATGATGCTGATTTAGAGTACTTTCCTGAAGACATATCAGATATGTTTAAACTTACACAAAAGTATCCAAATGATTTAATTTTAGGATCTAGGGTTATTGGAGATAAAGTTAGGCTTAATAAATATTATTACACTCGTTTCTTTAACAGACTGTTTTCATTATTTTTTTCACTTATCAATTTTTACAAAGTAACTGATATATCAAGTTGTTATCAAATTAATAAATTAAGTAATTTGATTGATATGGAATTAAGCGAGAATGGATTTGCAATTGAGGTAGAAATTTTATCAAAAAATCTGAGAATGAATAATCAAATAATAGAAATACCAATTAAATATCAAGCTCGAAGTTACAGTGAAGGGAAAAAAATAAAAGTATATGATGCAGCGATTATATTTATTAAAATTTTAAATTACTCAAGATTAAATTTCTTTTTTAAGTAAATTAATATTTATTAAAAGTGAGTAAAACAGTAATAAAAATAAATTTAATGCATATCTATAAGATGACTCAATTCCAAAATCTTTCCACCAGACAATATAAAGTAAAAATATTAAAACAAAATTTATAATAATAGCGATTAAAGACACATTTAGAGTAAATGAATCAGTAGTGTTGGTTTTTAATAAAAGTCTTAAAATGTTGACTGCAAAAAAAATGAATAGAATATAAATAAATGGCTTATCTATTAAAAGTTGTGTAACTACTTTATTTACATTACCAACAGCTAAATTATCGAAAGTTAAAATATCAAACAATAATTCTTTAATACTTGTTCCCCTAAGTAGTTCAAATTCTTCGGAGTCAGGTATATAGACATTTTTATAAATATTATGAATAAAATATGGTATCAATCCAATTAATAATCTTGAATTTTTAAATTGAATTAACAAATAAATTAATAAAACAAGTGAGATAGTTGATACAAACTGTTTTGTAAAAAATAAAAAACTAAATAAGAAAAAATAGAGGTAAGGATTTAAATTAAATTTTTCGAAAATATGAACTTTTATATTTAATAAAAATGTTGCAAAAATAAATCCAACTAAACCCTCCAACATTAAAGAGTCAAAAAATAAATACGTAAGCCAATCACTATTCAAAAGAAATGAAACTAATGTTACAGATGCAATTATTTTTTCTTGTTTTGATAGATTTAAATCATAAATTACAAAAACTGCGAAGATAATTATTAAGTTTGAGTTTAATCTAACAAAACTAAAGTCAAAAAAATAAAAATTTAAATTGAATAAAAGTGATTGCACATAGCTTATAGCAAGGGTTTGGCCTTCAATTATATTATTAGTAAAAGCAATGTAAAAATTTTCTGTTGAAATAAGATTTGCTAACTTATACCACTGTAAGGGAACATCCGTATTTAGCTCTCTATATCCTGAAAGGTTGGACAGTTCAATGTAATATCGATTATTAAAAAATAAAGAGCCAACATAAAAAGATATAACTTTTATTATTTCAACCTTTTTTTCTAATTTGTAGGTTAAAAAACATAACCAAAGAATAAAAACAAAAACAAGAGTCGTTTTAAATGAGATTTCTTTTAAAAAAGGTAAAAATATTAGATTAAAAATGTAAAAACTTGTTAAAAAAAATACCAGTGACAAAGATATGGAGTGTAGTTTTAAAACTTTATTAATTACCCTTGATACTTGATAGTAAAACAATGAACTAATAAGAATTGCCAAAATAATTATCTTATTACCAAATAAGTAATTCAAAAAGTCATTTTCTCCACTAAATAAGTTTGATATGGAGTTAACTAGTAACGGACTGAAAATAATAATTAGTAAATTTTTCTTTATTAGGCTCTTCATTAATTATCTATTTTTTCCAATGTTTATTTGTGTTTTTTAACGAGTTGTTTTGTAATTCTTGTATTGTTGTCATGTTTCCAGTAGCTATAGGTATTTATTCCATCTACTTCTCCGGGTAACTCTTTGAATAAACCTTTTTCAAATATAAAAAACAAATTCATAATGGCTTGTTCATTTGTTCTTGTGTATGGATATTTTTTCACTAACTTTATAATCTCTTCTTTTGTTTCTGTTTCAATTATTTGGGTATCATAAAAAATCATTCCTGTTTGAAAGTAATTTTTTATTGACAAATCATAAGATTTTTTCAAATTTAAAAAGTCTTTGTGTGTATTGTCAAACTGTCCTTCGAGATCCCAATGCTCTCCATCGCTGTAGTCTCTATTTGCAAATAGACACCCCATGGGTTTTATTTTAAAAATTGGATTTATGTTTTTATGAATTGTCATGTTGATATCAATATAAAAAATATAATCCCATTTTTTTAAAATTGGATCAAAAAGATGTAGCTTATGCCATTGAAAATTTTTATGTATATGTCTATTTGGTTGTCCTAAAGTGTTTATTTCTTTGAGTGATTTGTCTGTTTTTCTATCAAATTTTATTCTCTTAAATTTTAAATACTTAACATTTTTCTTATTACTAAGTTTTATGAGAAATGTTGGAGTGTACTTAGAAGTTAATATTACAATGTCTCCTTTATACCCACCCTCACTTCTTACTTGATTAATAAACCTACTTAAATTACGTTTTAAATATAAATAATTGCCCACCACGCAAATCGCTAAGTTTTCGTTTTTTTTCATATCAATCTCCAAATGAAAAAATAAAATTCTTAATAAATCTAAATGGTGATTTGATTCTAAAAATTTTTAATGTAAAAACTAATTTAAAGAAATGCTTCAAAGAATCTTTTTTATACCTGTGAACAATGTGATAATTGTTATCAAAAAGCTTTCGGTACGTAATTTGATAAAAGCTTTCATTGTAAAACAAAAAACCTTTCACAGTCCAAGGTTTATTTTTACCCCAAAAGTGGTAAAAAATTGCTTCCTCTTTAACCTGAGAAATAGGTAAGTAAATATCTGTAAAGTTTAATTGGAGAGGCAACTCATTATACATTCCATTCAAGTATGAATTCAAAATATCTTGATCATACCACATTACCCTATCTCCTAGATAATTCATCCAGTTAGTTAGGTTTTCAGTATAATTTTTTTCAACCCATCTTTGGAAATTGATAAATGTAACGCCTGCATTAAAATACTTGTTGTTGGTGAGCTCGAGCCTTTTAGCAGTTTCGCTATTATTTTTTTCAAAATGTTCAGTCCTAGCAGAAATAACAAATTCAGAGTTATTCAATATTTCAAACGTGGTTTTAAAAATCTTATCATAATTATTTATGCAAATGATATCTGGATCTATATACATTATATTTTTAATACTCTTTGGAAGATAATCTCCTAAAAACAACCTATAGTATGTTGCTTCCGTCATATGAGATTCATCAAAATTTGGGAATGTAACATCTTTTCTTTTCTTGAATTTATAAAAATTTAAAGATTCAAGATTTTTATGGTTGATTATTTTTAGCGATATGTTTTTATAGTTGTCAGGATCTTCATGAATGATGTGAAAATTAATTTTGTTATTTGTATTTTCAAGAAGAGAGTAAATTGTAACTTGTCCTTGAATATTGTAATTAGAATCATAACAAAGGAGAATATTAATTTTTTCCATTTTTCACCAAGTTATTAAGCATGTTTTTTTCTTCATTAATAATTTTTGATAATGAATACTCATCATTTACTGTTTTAACTGCATTCATTGAAATAGATTCTAACTCTTCCTTTTTAAAATTTGAATTACTTATTACTTGATTTAATACATCATTAAGCGAGCCTCTGTGTAAATCAAATAAAAAGCCGTTAACTCTGTGGTTGATTATTTCATTATGGTTTTTAATATTGCTTGCAAAAATAATACATCCAGCAGACATTGCCTCTAACAAAGCTTTTGGATTTCCTTCGTAATGAGAAGGTAAAACAAAATATTTTATATTTTTAAGGCTATTAATTAACTCACTGTTTGAAATGCTATCAATAATCTCTAAATTAACATTTAAACTTTTTGATAGATTTAAAAGCTCTTCTCTTTTACTTCCACTTCCATAAATTACCAGAGGGATATCTTGCCCAGATAGTTCTTTAACTAAAAATTCATAATTTTTTTGATATTCAAGCCTACCAATAGAAATCAACTTTTCATCACGACTTACTGTATTAATACTTTGACTATCTTCGACCCAATTTCTTAAAATTTTTAATTTTTTTCTTTTAAAATTAAAAGATTTCAAAAGAAAATCGTAATCCGCCCTACTAGTGACTGAATACATATCCGCAGAATTTAGACCAAAAAATGTAAGCAGCATATAGAGCATTTGTTTTACATAGCTTTTTTTTTCAGCTTTACTAAAAAAATACATATCATAACCTGTCCTGATAAAAAATTTACTTCCAGTAATTTTTTTAAAAATAAAACTAACCCATGAACCTAATAGTTGATTCTGCTTTGTAATATGTATATCTTCATTTATAATATTTTTAATTTTTCTTGGAAATGTTAATGAATTTAAAAAATTTAATACTTTACTGTCAAAATGTTTTTTATATTTATATAAAGGGATAATTTCTGAACCCGAAAATAAATCAGAGTATTGTAGATCGTTTTCATTTCCGTATGTAATTATAAAAAATTTATATCCCAAATTTTTGCTCATCAAATTAAAATATTTTACTTCTCTTTCCAAAGCAGAAGATTCATTCCATGTTTCAAGGGAATATCCGTAGGTTAAAAAATAAACTATATTCAAACTATTGTTATTTTAATTAGAAAAAACAAATAAATTACTAACATTTATTATAAGAATAGTGAACAGAAAAAAGGTACTTATATTTGGAGGCAACGGCTTAGTTGGCTCATCCTCAAGTAGGGTTTTTTCTGAATCTGGCAATTATGAAGTATTTTCCTCAACAAGGAAAGATACTGATTTGTTCAATTTTAAAGACACTCAAAAAACGATAAGTGATTTCAATCCAGATATCATAATTAATTGTGCTGCAAAAGTTGGCGGTATTCTTGCTAATAATAATCTACGAACAGAATTTATTTTAGAAAACCTAAAAATAAATATCAATATTTTTGAAGCATGCATAAGTAATCCCAATATTGCAATCATTAATCTCGGTAGTAGCTGTATATATCCTCTTGATGCTCCAAATCCTATAAAGGAATCTAGTTTTATGGAAGGAAAGCTTGAAGAAACTAACTCACCTTACGCAATGGCAAAATTGTCCGCAATTGAAATGGGTAGGTCATTAAATAAACAATATGGGCACAAGGTATTGAACTTAATGCCAACAAATTTATATGGTCCTAATGACAATTTTGATGAAAGTTCAAGCCATGTGATACCTGGCTTGATTAGAAGGATGTATAATGCAAAATTAGAATCAGATAATATTTTTAACGTTTGGGGTGACGGTACCCCTTTGAGAGAATTTTTATATGTTGATGATCTATCTAACGCAATAAAATTTGTTATAGAAAACGATATAACTGAAGATTTACTTAATATAGGTTTCGGTGAAGAAATAAGCATTAAAGAACTGGCTTTAAAAATTAAAAATATAGTTAACTTTACCGGAAATATCGAATTTGACACGACAAAGCCTAACGGTAATCCAAGAAAATTATTAGATACTACCCTAATTCGAAGTTATGGTTGGGAACCTGAATTTTCACTTGATAATGGTTTGGAACTATCTTTCAATTGGTTTACACAAAATTTAAAGTGAGTGTTCCCAGGTTGGTTTTAATAAATTTCTTTCGATAAGAGTTTTTTCTTGTTCAGCAAGTTTTAAATCATGTTCTACCATTATTTTTACTAATTCTTCAAATGAAGTCTCAGGTTCCCAACCTAATTCTTTTTTAGCTTTAGAATAATCTCCTAGTAAATGGTTTACTTCATTAGGCCTTTGATATTTTTCAGAAGTTAATACATAATCTTCATATTTCAAATTAACTTGATTAAATGCTATCTCTAAAAACTCTCTTACACTATGGGATTCACCTGTCGCCAAAACCCAGTCATCAGCTTTATGATGATTCATCATCATCCACATCCCTTTTACATAATCTCCGGCAAATCCCCAGTCCCTAAAAGCGTCTAAGTTTCCAAGAGTAAGCTTTGATTGTAATCCATGATGTATTCTTCCTAGTGCTCTTGTAATTTTTCTTGTTACAAAAGTTTCTCCTCTATGTGGAGATTCATGATTAAATAGAATTCCATTAACTCCAAATATATTATAAGAATCTCTATAAATCTTATTAATTTGATGTGCAAAAACTTTAGAAGCAGCGTAGGGACTTTTCGGTATAAATTTTGATTCTTCGTTTAATTTTTGTGAATCAATTCCTCCAAACATTTCTGAAGATGATGCTTGATAAAACTTTATATCTTTATCTGAATTTTTAACAACTTCAAGTATTGACAGTGGTCCCAGTGTTCCTGTCTGTGTTGAAAATACTGGATTCTTAAAAGATACTGCAACATGTGATTGAGCTGCTAAATTATAGATCTCATCAGGCTGAATCTTTTGAATTAGTTGATTCAATGAAGAGGGGTCTAATAAGTCTGAATAATGTAGAAAAAATTTTTCTTTGCCTTTATAACTAGAAATAAGTGAATCTATTCTTACAGTATTTATAGTTGAAGACCTTCTAAGGGTTCCGTGTACTGTATAGTCTTTTTCTAATAATAATTTGGAAAGGTAATATCCATCTTGACCTGAAATACCTGTAATGAATGCTGTTTTGTTCATACTAATTAATTATATTCCTGTTTTAAATTCAGAGTTTATTCTTTAGATAGTTTATATGAAAGAACTGTAAAGAACAAGAAGGGAAATCTGACTGTTTCCATACTTGAGTCAAAAAATGAGACAAACAGAACAGCAGTAATAAATGCTGCCGTCAGATAACCTTCTTTAAAATTGATTATTTTACTTAACAAAAGCCCATAAAGAAATATATATAGAAATAAATGAACAATTCCGCCTCTAGCAAGAATATTTATAAAATAATTATGTACATGTATGTTTGTACCATCAAGCCCAGCTCTGTCAATTCGTTCCATTGCTGGAATTGCTTCAGCATATCCATAACCAAATAATATCTTTTCTTTATCGTTTAAATCCTGAATAACGTCTTGCCAAATTTGCAATCTCCAATTCAAATTTCCATCTCCAGAATTAATTCTGCTGTCTTCAAAATAAAAATAAGGTTTTTGTACTTCAGGATATCTTTTTGAAACTAATGTCATCTCTAAACTTTCTACTGCAACCTCTGTATTTATTTTTTGAAAGTCTATCTCTGTCCAGTCTAAATAAACTGATGAAAGTGTTAAAGGTACAACAAAAGAAGGTAAAGAAATTAGAAATAACAATTTATTTCTTAAAAAAGATTTTCTATATTTAAAAATGCAAAATATCAATAAAATAAAACATCCTATAGAAGCTCCCCTGCTTGAAAATACAATTAAAGGAATTAATAGCCCAGAAATAGCAAATGTAAAAAAATAAATAAAGTTGTTACTTTTTATTCTTTCAAAAAATAACAAACAGTAAATTGCATATCCTAGAAATAAATCTGAGCCTTTTAATAGTCTAAATTTATCAGAATATTGATTAAAAAAATCACTTAGAAAAGCGGGGAAATTCACAGAAGTGAGTACATACGTCAGAGGTAGTACGATAATTATTCCTAATAAAAAAATATTTGAATCAAAAATTTTAAATTTTCTTAAAAAGCTTAAGACAAATAAAAATCCTAATGACCATATATACGAACTTGATCTAAAAACCTGTGGGTTTGTAAAGTTATTTATACCTCCATTAATAAAATTCACAATAAAAAAATTTATTAGGATAAATTTGATAGTCAAATTTGCATAACTCCCAACTAAAGAGTCAATTGATTTACTTCTAAAGATTATGAAGTAAAAAAGTAGAAACATGGCTGTTGCTATCATTAATTCACCAACCCTAAAACTTATAAGCTTGACGCCAGTAAATGATCTACCAAATAAAATTACTAGAAAAAAATAATAAATTAAGAAACTTTCAAAAGTAAAAAAAGGTTTGAATCTACCCAATTTAGTAAGCACTGGATTAAAAATTTTATAAAGCTTTAATTTTATATTATTTATAAAACTTACCCGGTATTTCGTTACTTCTGACACATCTTGCATAATATTCTTGCTCCATTATAAATTTACTAGATATATTATCTTTTACATTTAATTTATAGAGAGGTTCTTTTAATGTAGTATATTTAAATCCACGAGCAATCAAGTCAGAAAAAAGTTTATAATCTTGAGCATAATAAAAATTTTCATCATAGTTTCCTAGCTCTTTCAACACATTTTTTTTAATTAATAAAGTTCCGTGAATAAATGGATTTTTAAAATTCATAATTAGGGATATTGGAAAATAAAAAGATAAACCCGGTATATATCTTTCTTTACCAATTATGTTTGCCCTGGAAGTAATAAAATCTAATCCTAATTCTTCTAAAACAACTACTTGAGTTTTAATTCTATGACTTTTACTTATATCATCATCATCTTGTCTAGCAATATAAGTTCCAGAAGAATTATCAATTAAAATATTTAATGATTTTGTTAATCCCAAATTCTTTTTATTTTTGTATACTTTTACACGAGAATCAGCTTTTTCAAAATCTGTCAAAATTTTAAGAGTATTATCTATAGAGCCATCATCACATACAAGTAATTCTATATCTTGGTATGTTTGACCCAGAATACTTTCAATTGACCTGCCAACAGTTTCTTGCGAATTGTAACAAGACATTATGATAGAAACTTTCATAAAGTTATTGTATTAACACTTTTTTATTTATTTTGATTTAAAAAAAATAGAAAACAACTAAATATAAAATATAAATATGCTTCACAGTAAAAAATTTACAGAGATTTTTTCATTTATACTTTTAATAATTTCTCTTGTATGGCTTAAAGAAATAAATTTTTTATTTTACGATTCAACAGAAAGTCCTGATTTTGCCGAATATATTGTTTATTTTGATCATTTTGCAAATACAGACTTCAAGACTGCAAGAGAACATGGGTTAATGTATTATTACATACACTATCTGAATTATTATTTTCAATATAACTCTTTCAGTAATATTGAATTGTTTCTGCATAAGTCATTACAAGAAGTAAATTTTTGGATTTATATGTATGGACTTTTAGGTTACTTTTTTCTTTTAAAGCTGTATAAATTTAAAAATTCAACTATTTTTATTACTTTTGTTTTTCTAAATTTCTTTCCAGTTTCTATTGTCTTTAGGTTAGTATTTAAGCCAGAAATCCTAGCATTTGCTTTTTTACCTTGGATTTTATACTGTATTGAAAAATTTAAAGAGGGAAACAATATCTTATATCTATACATTTTGATTCCACTATTTATTTCATGTATTACATTAAAAGGTAATATATTGGCAATTATTTGTATCTATCTCTTGATTACTAACTTAAATATTTTCTCAAGAATAACAAAAACGCATTTATTGATTATTTTTCTTTTAGTAACTGTTTTATTTCTATCAATAAGTAATGAAAATTCTTTAGCAAATGAAAAAAATATTTTAGATGTCCAAAGTGGTGCAACTTACAGAGACAATTATGACAACAAAGCACCTTTTAGTATTATTTATAAATTTAATCTATACAATCTTGTTACAAGTCCAATAAAAAACGACCATGCTGATTCTTTTTTAGGAATAACCCTTCTTGAGACATCAGGTGACTACTTTGACTTATATTGGAATAATGACAGCAGTGGCTACTCAATGGACAGTGATGAAATAATTAGATTTGAAACCTCTCCAGAGATAAAAAAACCAAGATATGATAGAAAAACGAATAGTGTAATAATTTTTACCCAAAACAACACAGACTTATATTTAAAATCTTCGATTGGTTTATTAATTTCAATCATTTTTTACTTTTTTTTAATAAAGAAGTTATACAAAAATTCTCAATACAGAAAATATATATCTGCATTTCTTTTGGGAGCGATTCTTTTACTTATTCATGCTATAACTGGCTTCCCAGTAAATAATTTTGACCCAAATGTAGGAGACACTTTTAAACCGCATTATTATTCTTTTTTATTAGTTTTAAGCACTATATTTTTTATTGCACTTTCTTTAAAGGAAAGTAAAAAATCCTATATATATGTATTTGTTTATATTTTTCTTATGATTTTTTTATTAGGTTTTCCAAAAACCCCAACTCAAGATCTAAATCAAAATATATCCTACTTTATTGAATACTCTGATTTTTGTAATTTTGAAAGTAGAATCTATGAGGATATATATGGCATCGAGAAAGTAAGTTGCTTTGACAAAGAGCTTACTACAGATTTTCTGGACCCAGATAATAAATATTTTGGTGATTCAATTTTAGTAAAGCCAATAAATCTATTATTGATACTCCTAAGTCTTATTTCAAGTATCTTTATCGCCACTCGCAGAAGACACCTTAAATAATGATTGGTTGTTGTGGTTCAAAATGCCAATCATTAATACTAAATACATTGCAAATGGAGCAAAGTAATTTGCTAAGTCATTCTTTAGAAAATTTATAAAAACAAATAATATTATCATTTTCCCAAGTGTCGTAATGGAGTTTTTATTATTCAAATACTTGTAAATTAATAACAAAAATAACCCGATCACACCTAAGAATCCAAAATATACCAAAAAAGATAAAAGAGATGAGTGAGGTAATAAAAAAGTTTCTGTTTTCCCTACTGGAGTTTCACCATAAACTTGACCCAAGCTTAAAGGACCTGAACCAAGTATTGATTCTAAATAAGTAGGATTGTATCTTGCAAAAAAAATACCCCATCTTTGTGATCTGTTTAAGAAATAACCTATAAAACTAAAAATACCAAAAAGCCCTGATAAAAAGCCTCCGGAACCATAGTTTGTATTTAACCACCTACTAAAACTTGAATTTATGCCTTCATAGCTATATGAATTTGTATTGATTGAGATTCTTGTTGTAATAAAATCTAATTCATAAGTTAGATCGTCAACTCCAACTAAATAAGTAAATAACATTATTCCAAAAAAACTTAGCAATAGTTTTGCATTCCTTTTGTATGGCTTGTTCTCAATTAAAAGATAAGTTGAAAATAAAAATGCAATTAACATTGAGGTTCTGTTGTTAGAAAAGTAGATACCTAATAAAGAAGCAACTAATCCAATTGTCTCAATTTTATTTATTGCTTTTTTTCTAGAGTATGAATACAAAATTAATATTATGCATAATCCATAAAACTCACCTATTGTCTCTGCACTTGTGTAGAAGCCACGCCAAGAAAGTTTTTCAGCCCATGAATCAAACTCAAAAGGATTATTTCTTGTAATTCCAAACTTTTGTTGTCCAAAGTAGTAGTAATTGAAAAAATTTATCAAGGGTAGATTTGCACCCAAATAGCCTAATATCAGCAAAGTTAGACTCGTTAAGCTTGCATTTTTTATAAATTTTTCAAATTTAAATTTGTTGGATTTTGTTTTGAAAAGATACCAAATGCCATTAACCAACAGAGTGAAGTATATACACCAATAAACAGATGCATTAAATTCATAAATACTGCTTGTAAATCCTCTAAATTTTCCTGGCTCAAAATAGTAACTCTCTGTTGAATTTACAATCCAGATTGCTGATAGAAGTATCATTATCTTGTTAAATTTTTTCAAAGATTCTTTTTTAATAATTGAAATAATTCCAAAATAAATAAATATTGCAGAGAATAATGTAATATTTGTACCTGATATTACTGAATGAAAGATAAATAAATATGGCAAGAAATTTAAAATATTGTCAGTGCGCTTCTCAGCAAGATCGATTAAGTTATAGATTATTAAATAAAAAAGCAAAAAAATTAATACTTTATAAAAAATATCATCAAAATCAACATAATAAAGCTGCTTTTCATAAAATCTTTTTTCTGAAAAAACTGAAAAATAAAATAAATATGTTGTTATTAAAATACCAATATTTTTGTTTAAGTTATTAACATTATTTTCAATAGAAAAAAGTGTTTTATTTTTTTTAATGAACTGAAAAAATAATAAACAAATTAACCCCTGAAACATTATATTTATAAATGTATTTGTTCCAATAGATATAAAAAAATCACTGTCAATAACAGTTAATCCACTCACTCTTCCAAAACAGCTTATTGAGGAGTAGTTATTAAAGCGAAAGTGGAAATGATTTTGATATATAGATTTTGGATTTGATCTTAAAAACTCATAAAGTGAAACTTTGCATGGATTTATTTCATAGAAAGATACATCTTCCTGACTTACTATTCCAGCATTTTGTTCAAAATCTATATTTGTATTAAGCCAAGGAAGTAATAACAAAAATGTAATCAAAATATAGAGTGCAGCTTTATAATTTATATTTTCTAGTTTTAACATCTTAAAATACTTTATACTTCTGCAAAATAAATCTTAATCCAATAGCTAATGCAACAAATATGAATAAATAATTATGTAAAGTAATTTCTAAATTTTGTACAGGCGTAAAACCCCAACCCCCAGCTACATAGTGTTGGCACTCAATAAATGAGTTTACGAATATACTTGATCCTTCTGAGTCAAAAAGCTGTCTCGCACTGTAATCTGGATCATTAACAAAAACAAAACTAGGATCACTAGCTATATCTGTTTTTACAAAGTTAGCAGGATATTCTCCACAGATACTCTCTATATTGCTCATAAAATTCCTAATTAAAATAATATACTTATTTTTATTCGCTATTTAGTCCTAAAATTAAGATAGTAAAAAAGTACGATTATTGTGAATTTTAAAAAATTAATAAAATATATATTTAGATTTTTTGTAATCCAAATTACAGCAATAACATTGTCTATCTGGTATTTTGATAATTTCCTAATCATAAACCAGTCTGATAAATTTAATATTTATCTTAATTTGATTGAAGATTGGGACAGATTTTTTTCTTTTGTTCCCGAATCGTTAATCACTGTTGATTTATTTATATTTCTTCAGGTGTTTATTTTTGTATCAGCAGTTTTTACTACAAAATTCTATACGTATGTAAACGAGTTAAAGTTAACTTTAGAAAAAAACTACCTTGGTGATTTTACAAAATTATACCTTCTCTGGACAACATTTATGTTTTCTTCATTTTACATTTTAAGATTCAACGGTCTTTCTAGGGGATCTTTACTTTTATATACAGTATTTGTTCCATTAATTTTATTTATATTTCGAAATACTGAAGTTTTATCACATATTCTTGGAAGATCACCGCTGAAAGAAACTTTTATTTCATTTAACCTTGATGAACAATCAAGTCTAAACAATCTACGTATCCTAAACTTTAGAAAAAAAATTGCTTCTCATAAAGTCGATATAAATTCTGAGTTCAAAAATATAATAAAGTTAATAGATGGGTTAAACAAAAAAAATGAAATTAATTTAGTTGTAATAAATTTTTACTCAGGTCAACGATTACCGAAAGAATTAGAAATTTACTTAGTTAATTTAAATAAAAAAATATTATTATTTTCTGATGAAAAATTATCATTTCATACAAAGTTTCTTCATAGATTTGAAAATATTGAAAAAAAATATATTTATTACTTTAATAATGATATTCAATATGGATCAAAATATATTATTAAAAGAATTTTAGATATCTTTATATCAATAATTGCTTTACTGTTATTTTTACCTTTGATTATTTATGTTTCGGCTTCAGTTCTATTGAAAGATGGGAGGCCTTTTGTAATAAAGCAAAAAAGAGTTGGTCTCCATGGAAAAAAATTTAACATGTATAAATTTAGAACTATGAAAAACGATTCTCATGATTTAAGAACAGGCTTACAAGACCTGAATAAAAAAACTGGCCCTTTATTTAAATTAGACAATGATCCAAGATTGTTGCCAGGCTCACAAAAGCTAAGAAAATATAGTATTGATGAATTACCACAGTTAATTAATGTAATTAAAGGTCAAATGTCAATTGTAGGACCAAGGCCATTGTTCGAGGAAGATACTATTTTATTTAATGAAAATTATATGAGAAGATTAAACGTTTTACCTGGTATGACAGGATTACTACAAATTAATGATAGAAATACTGATGATTTCGAAACATGGTTTCGATATGACCTTGAATATATAGAAAACTGGAGTTTACTTTTAGATTTAGCTATCATCTTAAAAACTATTCCTTCAATGTTTAAAAGAAATAATTCTGGGCTTTAGTGGGTCGGGTGGGAATCGAACCCACGACCTTGAGCTTAAAAGGCTCCTGCTCTGCCGATTGAGCTACCGACCCTGTCAATTATTAAAGAATACTATAAATTCAACTTTTAAAGGAAAAATTAATTTAAGTTTTATTCCTCTTCAAATTCAGTATTAACTTCTGAATTTCCTGTTAGTTTTGACTTGGTCTCATTAATTACATTTTTTAATTCAGAGCTTATATCTTCAACAACTTTCTTGGAATCTTTTTTAATTTCCTCATCACTGATAGTTGATTCTAAAGTGTTGATAAGAGTTTTAAATATTTCTGTAGTACTTTCAACAGTTTTTTTAAAAGAGTCTTTTAAATCCTCAACCAAATCTTCCTCGTCAATTTTAGATTTTACTTTTTTTGCTATATCAGCAACATCTTTATTAATTTCAGACCATTGATTTTCTTTGTCCATGTGTGAATTATATATTTATTAGAGTTTAGATTTATCTTTAAAGCTTAAATTTGGATTTCTTGTTAATCTTTGTTTTGCCCATCTGGCAGGTGCGATTAGTCGAAAAAATGGTGGCAGAAAAGGTCTTGAGTACTTTAGTAAATATAAATTAAAATTTAATAACACTTTTTTAAATTTTGATTCTCTAATCCCGTAAATATTTTTAAATTCTTGAGGTAACGTATTAAATGCTGTAAATGCAATAAATGGCCATATTGGCTTAATGTGTCTTGGAACGGGTCCGCCACTGATTATGTCCGCAACATCTATCGCAACATCTGTTAAGACTAAATAATCTTTTTCTCTAGATTTTTGAATTACCCAATCTTTTAATTCTTGATGGGTTTTAGGCATAATATTACGATCAACTAAAACCATTTCTGCTGCTATCGAGTTTTCCTCGTGGTATTGATTTTTTTCATCTTCAGTTAACTTTTTAACTGTTTTTTCATAAAAGTAAATAGAGGATATTTGTAAACATGCATGTACCCAGAGGAGCTGTTCATGATCTAAAGCATCATAATACCCACCAGTAATCTCATCTTCTCCTTTTATAACTTCATGAAGTTTATTGATTCTATGAGAACTTTCATCAGCTTCCTCTTTAGTTCCAAAAGTTACAGAATTTTGTAAAGAAAGTGTTCTAATTAATCGTTTCCATGGATCCCTCTGGTAAAAAGATGTTTGTCTAGCTCCAGCTGCAATAAGTGGGTGCGCAGCATGCATAAGAAGTGCTCTTGCGCCGCCAAATAAAACTGTTATTTCCTTATTAACTTTCCACATCATCGAATGTGGACCAAAATATCCTGGGTCGCCTTTCATAGAAAAATTTTATCAACTCTGTGAAATATCAAAAACTATTAGTTTATATAAAATATCTCAACATATAATTTATTTATATATACAGATGAATAAAGTAATTAACTATATTTCCTATCAAAGTTTTCCAGCTGAAACTGCAAACAGTCTTCAAACAATCTCTAATTTAAAATATTTAAAAAAAAATAATTATGAAGTAAGGCTATTTTTTCCACTCAGAGAAAAAAACAGTACTGATGACCTAAAAACAATACAAAAATATTACTTATTAAATCAAGAAATAGATATTAGAGGCATAAAACATCCATACCCATTTGGAAAAATTAAGTATTTTAACAAATTACTATTTCATATCAGTCATTATCTGTGGGCAAAGTCAACTTCAAACAAACTTGATGATGTTAGGTATAAAAACGACTACTTTCTGACAAGGTCTGATTGGATCTTATTTTTTTTAGCAAAGAAAAATTATAAAATTATTTTTGAATGTCATCAATATTCAAAAGTTAGAAAATTTGTTTTTAACAAAGTAGCTTCGAAAGATAACGTAAAAATTATATTTTTAAATGATTTTATAAAAAAAGAGTTTAGTGAAGTTGAAACTAAAAACACATTGCTTCCGAGTGGTGTAGATCTTGAAATTTTTGACACTCCTGAAGTTGGTATGAGAGTTCCAAAAAAGATTTCCTTTATTGGAAACTTATTAAGATTTGGAAAAGAGAGAAGTTTAGATACAGTTATTAATACTTTCTGTTCTCCTGAACTAAAAGATTATCAATTAAACATTGTTGGAGGTCCTGAAAGTGAAGCAATGAAAATTAGGAAGCAACTTTCAGAAAAAAATATATCAAATATTAATGTCACTGGCAGACTCAATCGTAAAGAGGTTGTTCAAGAATTATTGTCCTCATCTGTAGGCCTTTTAATAAATGCACCAGATAAACACTCCAAATATTTTACATCCCCATTAAAGTATTTTGAATACTTGGCTGCAAATCTAAGGGTTGTGGCTGTAGACTTTCCTTCTCATAGATTGCTTCCAAATCAAGAAAATATATTCTACTTTGATAACAATGAAAATTCGCTTATAAAAGCTGTCAAAGAAGCCTGTAGTTCTGATTTTAAAGAAATTGACTTGAAAGAAATCTCTTTAGACAATAGGGCTAAAAAAATAATAAAATTATTTGAAAGTTTTTAGCACGCCTGGAGGGACTCGAACCCCCAACCCTCTGATCCGAAGTCAGATGCTCTATCCAGTTGAGCCACAGGCGCAAGAATTTCTTCTAAACTCAATTTTATACTTATATAATAGTTGCAACAATGAAAACAACTAAGGTACTTGAAACGAACATTACTGAAACAAATATAAATGAAGTTTCAAAAATATTAAATTTTTCATCAAATAATCGTGTTGCAATTTGCAATGCCAATACATTGGTTAGAAGCGTTAAAGACTTAACTATTAGAAATGTAATAAACAACTTTACTATAAGAACACCTGATGGTTTTCCAGTGGCAAAAGCACTTACATTTCTTACAAAAAAGAAATTCTCAAGAGTAGATGGATACAAGGTCTTTTTACAAACAATTTCCGATGGAATAGATACAAACAAGAGACACTATTTTTTTGGTAATAATGAAAATACTACTCAACAAATGATTGAGGAATTAAAAAAGATGTTTCCAAATATACAAATCACCGGACATATTTGTCCAGAACAGATGACTGCAGAAGAACTTGCTTTAAAATATAAAAAAGATTTTCAAAGTATTAATGCTGATATTGTATGGGTCTCTCTTGGGTTTCCAAAACAAGAACAGTTTATTGAAAAAATTTGCAATCAAGTAGATAGTAATTTAAATTTTGTTGGTATTGGTGGTGTGTTTGATTGGGTAGCTGGAACAAAAAAGAAAGCTCCTGAATGGTTAGCAAATGTGGGATTAGAGTGGCTACTAAGGCTGGTTCAGGATCCAAAAAGACTGTATAAAAGATACTTAATCGACAATACTTTATTTGTACTTTACTTTTTGAGGCAAGTGCTCTTTCGTAGATAATCAGTAAAATAAAGATTAGAAACTTGAGATAAATGAATAACTTGTTTAAAGAATTAATTGATTTACTAAATAAAGAATTTAAAAAATTTGATTTAAATGAATCTGTACAGTTGAGTCTGTCTAAAATGCCAGAGTTTGATATGCAGATAAATAATCTGGTTAAGCATAACAAAGCAGACTTTTTCAAACATCTTCAGAAAAATATTATTGAAATTATTGATTCAACAAACCTTTTTCAAGCTGTTGAAGAAAATGAACTCGGGTTTTTAAACTTAGTTTTTAATCATAATGTTTTGATTAAAAATCTAACAAATAAGAAAAGTGATTTTTCGAACGATAGTGCCCAAAAGATAATCTTTGATTATGGTGGCCCAAATATTGGTAAACCGTTGCACGTTGGCCACATGCGAACACTTAATATTGGAAGAAGCTTGTATAACATTCATTCATTTATTGGTAATAACGTTGTAAGCGATATTCATTTAGGTGACTGGGGTATGCCAATTGCACAAATTATTACATATTTGGAGAATGAATCAATAGATATAAACTCTCTTGACTCAAGTCAACTTGAGATCATGTATCCGAAAGCTAGCGAACAATACAAAGATAGTGAAAAGTTTAAAATTCGAGCCCAAGAAATCAACAAACTATTAAATGAAAATGACTCAGATCTTCTTGAGATATGGGGTGAAATTAAAAACATTTCTATAAAAAGTCTTGAAGAAAATTTTTTACTACTTAATCACAGTTTTGATTTTTGGTTAGGAGAAAGTGATGTAAATGAATTGATTCCTGAAATGATAGATACCCTTTACAAAAACAAAAAAATTATTGATGACTCAGGAGCGCTAATAAGTGCTGAAGATACTGATCCAAAAATATTAATTACCAAATCGGATGGTTCATATCTATATATAACGACTGATCTTGCAACTATCTTGTATAGACAAAATAATATTGGTTACGACAAAGCATTTTATATAGTCGATAATCGTCAATCTCTTCACTTTAAACAGTTGTTTGATTCAATAAAGTTTTTTGAATTTAATAATCTACACCATGAGCATATTTCATATGGAACGTTAAACGACAGTGATGGAAATCCATTCAAAACTAGAGATGGAGGAACAAAACCTCTAAGTGAATTATTTGAAGAAACATATGAATACATAAAAAATATTAATAGTGACTTGGAAGATTCAACTATTAAACAATTGGCTAATTCCGTTTTAACTTTTAGTGATTTAATTACTAATAGAAAAACTGATTACAAGTTTGATTTAGAGAAATTTACTAATGTAAATGGAAAAACTGGTATATATGTACAATATGCTCAGGTAAGAGCTAAAAGATTACAACAAAGCATCTCTCAACAAAAAAATGAAATGAAAAGCCTAGTTCTTTCTGGTGTTGATAAGCAATTGCTCTCACAATTAATTATGTTTGGGTATTTTCTTGAGCAATCATCTTCCCTCAACGAACCACACCATCTTGCAAATTATCTTTATGATATTTCTAATTCATTTAATCAATTTTATGAACACGAAAAACTTTCAGATATAAAGGATATAAATCATTTAAGCTCAAAGCTTTATTTAATAAATTTATTTTTAACCACTAGTGAAAATGTGATGTTCTGTCTTGGTATGAAGCCAGTTGATAAAATGTGATTATAAAAATATCTGAGTTGAGATAATCCAAATAATCAATATCAAGCTGTAAGAATATTTATTTATAATATATAAGTTTCTTCCAAAGTTATGAAATAAGAATAAAACTAAAGGAATTGCTATAAATCCTGAAAATGATACTGCTCTGGCAATTACTAAGTATTCCGTCACGAACACATTTTGATTTCTAAGCAAAACTTGGAAAACTATCAAAAAAAACAAAGATACAAATATGACAGATACTACATTGGTTAACAAATTTTTAAATGATCTATTTTCAATAAAGTATTCGCTAAAAAATTCTACCGGTATAAATAGAACAAACAAAGAAATAAAAAGTGTGATAAAAGACCAGAAAAGACCCTGTCCACTCCAGTTGATTAAAGCTTGTTCGACAAAACCAGATGACTCTAAAAATAAATAAACAGAAAGACCAAGTAAAGAAGTACCTAAAACAAAAAAATATAGACCTATTACAGGAAAAATTTTATTTAAGGATATATTATTTTTACCAAGCTTAATTTCTTCGTATTGCATACAGACATATTAACTGTTTTTATATTAAAATATTATTTAAATATGGAATTAATAGACACTCCCAACCCAAATGCTAAGAAAATCTTAATTGAGCATGATTATGAAATAGCTACATATATCAATCAAGACTCGAGCAATGTTGAGGGAATTGCAAAAATTCTTTCGAAAATTAATGGTGTTGATTCTATCTTTACCGGTCCTGGTTTTTTAACTCTTACAAAAGAGGAGTCAGTCGATTGGGAAACTATTAATACTGATATATTAAATAAGTTTGATACAATATAGCTATGGAAACCTTTAATCCAGATCCAAAACCTGGCAGAGTTGTTTTACCATTGGTACTTATTGGAATGATTGCAACAACTTATACTTTTATTAATAGGGTTGCAACAAATAATGATTTGGATTTAGTTGGTGAAGAAACTCCAGTCGAAACCATAGCAGATGAAGTAGTAGTAGAGGACACGTCAACAACAAGCACCACCACTACCCTTCCAGACGATTATGTACAATACCTTGAAGAAATAAGTGCTGAAAAGATTCAAGCAACAGAGTTGGGTAAGGATGTTTTAGAAGCTAATGAAAACTGGGATGAAAAATCAGTAACATACCAGGAAGCAAAGGATGAATTTAGAGCTTTTATTGCAACCGCTGAGCAGTTTGTGGTAACTGTAACAGATCCTGGCCCTCCAAATGAATATGCAAATTTAGTTACAAGTCACGAAGAGCTCAAAACTTTAGTTAACTTAGTCTATTTAGACACAGTAGAACTGCTTGCTGGTCTTGAATCTTCTGATACAGGAGAACAAAGAGCTGCAGCTCTCGACTCATTTAATAAGAACTTAGACCAATTTATTAAAAAGATAGAAGAAATTGTTGCATCAGCAACTTCTAGCTAGAAGCTGCTGAACAAACTGTATCAATCATTA
>Ga0102963_1000123_pt1 | contig 31650 bp, 18 predicted proteins | sample SalPon2_C_H2O_MG_2_FD_84522 | JGI IMG/M metagenome (GOLD analysis project Ga0102963, IMG submission 84522) | Salt pond water microbial communities from South San Francisco under conditions of wetland restoration - Salt Pond MetaG SF2_C_H2O_MG | ecosystem: Environmental > Aquatic > Non-marine... | reverse complement strand
TGCGGTTCAAATCTTGTTTATTATTATAACGCTGTTCTAGAATTGAATGTGCTGCTGTTGGTTCTTGTATATACGTAGGAGAGATTAGGTTAACGTCGAGCAAGCTTTTTAATGGAAAATAGAATAATGTATCTTTTTTATCTAACGTCCATAACTTTTTTGTTTGTTCTAATAACTCGTTTACCCGCGTTTTACTTACACTTAATCCTTCACTATGGTTAACGCATATCATATAACCTTTAGTATCGTTAGTAGGTCTATAATACACTAAAGATACGTCATTAATAGCAGGGTGTTGATTGTGAGATATAGGGATTACCTCCATATAAGCTTCTCCAAAACCTCTATTTAATAAATAATCAATTTGTTCTTCCGTTTCTACTAACCAATACATTTAGCACTATTCTTGATAGTACTTAATATAATCATTTTTTAGGTAATCTCCAAGTTTTGGGAGTTTTTCTCTTTTAGATTTTAATTCAGTTATATTTTTATTGGTTTGAGCTACTTGTTGTTTATTTCCCGTAATTTGCCAATTTAAAAAGAAAGGTTTATACATTTGCCAATATATTTGAGGATCTTGTGCAATTAATTTATCATATTGGATTTTATTAATCTCAATATAAATAACTTGATTTCTTTTTTTACAAAAGTATCTTCTAAATTCTCCTACAGAATAATCTTTTTCAGTTGGGGATGATGGAGAGTAATAAGGAAGATAGGTAGGTTCAGGATACCCCCTAAAAGAAGCATACTCATCATAAATGTAAATAGGCCCATTTAAAAGATCAGGATCCATATCAGGGTCAGTATCCCCAGGATTAAATGCTCCTTTAACTTCAAAACGTCTTAAAGAATCGTTTGAAAGAGGAAATTCAACATTTTGACGTTGAGGAAATAATTTTAAGTTAGGTTGGTCTTGAGGAGTTCTTCCTGTAAATAGTTCTCCTTTAGATGTTCTAAAATAAAATCCAGTATAATTTTCTCCTGATGGTGTTTCGTATTCGGTTCCATCGGTATAGAGATTAGGTGTTATTTGAGATAAAGGATAATAAGCCATTATAATACTAGTTCTTTAAAGAATTTAACAATTTTAGGAGTAGGTAAAATATCTGCTTTTCCTAAAACATTTGAATTGTGGGTATATAATCCAGGTTTATCAGTAGCATAACTTGTTTTTCCATCAGGTGGGAATAATTGATCGAATGTCTTTTTACCTTCCCATTTATAAGAAGGAATACCTGAGTTGTTTTTCTTGAGTGTTTTTACTAAATCTTTTACAGATTTTAATTGGGCATCAGAAATTTCTTGGCAATAAGTATGTCCTTTATAAGGTGCAGGGTTGCCTAAGTAATTAACTAATTTAACATTACCTGTATATTGATTCTTTGTTTTAAATTTTCCAATAATACCTTCTTCTGTCGATGATTCCTTCCTAGCATATCCTATATTTTGGAAATTAATACCAATACTTTTAGAATTAGCACTAAGTTTAGGGTTTTCAGTACCTGCGTGGAATGCTCTAGTTGTGTCTGTTACTAATTGTTCTACGTTCCCTGCTCCATCAATAACGTAATGGTATGAGAGTCCCCTTTTATTAAGAACATCTATAACATTTTGACCATTATCATTAGCTTGCCAAGTTACAGAATAATGGAATAAAAGTTGAGTTTTTGGATATTCACGAGAACCATCATGTCCCCTAGGGTTAAGAGGTTTTCCACTAGTAATAGTTTTATCGGTCCAATCTGCAGGATTACTGCCTCCACCTCCGCCTCCACCATTACGTTTTCCAGTAGGAACACCTACATTATTACCTCCTTTACCTCCACCTGATGAGGTTTTAGGAATAGCAAGAGTAGTTAGGCTTGTAATCCAATCATTATTTTTAATCTTATGGTCTATACCTTTTACTACAAATTCTAAAGATTCATTATAATTATAAGGTAAAAATGCTGTTTCAACTGATATTTTGTTATATATTTTTATACCAGATAAACCATCTATATCTAAACCTAAATCAAAAGGAATAAACCCCATAGTAGGAGAACCTGAAAATTGTTTAGCATTGTCTTTTGTTTGTTTTAATTGTCTATACTCAATTAAAGTTTTTTGAGTATTAGCATAAGCTTGTGATGATTCTTTACTAATTTTACCAATTATAGTTTTCTTTTTTCCATTAGCCTCTCTTGATACTATTATATCGTAAATATACGTCGACCATGCTTTTGTAGCTTCTTCATATTTGCTTTCTACTTTTGCTAGTTTTTTCTTATTCGTAGCATCTTCAGTTTCTTCTTGAGGTTTACCAGAATTATTAACAAGGTTAGGTTTAATAGCATCAAAAGTCCCTGCGTTAATTGTTCTTAATCCGGTTGCATCATATCCAGGAGATGATCCATCTCGAGTAGCTCCTATTGAAATCATAGTAGACATTTCAGGAGTAACAGTAGTATTAAATTTTAAATCTCTTACAAAATTAGAAGTTCCATTAGGTAAATATCCAAAAGTATTAAAAAATGCTGTAGGTTCTTTTGACTTTCTATCAGGTTGGGCTGTTTCATCAATAAAATAAACTACATTAGTATCAGGATCTATATCAGCTGTTATTTTATTGTAATTTCCTGAAACTTTTTGGAATCCTTCAAGTAAAGCATTAAGAAAATCAATTAAAACTACATCTCCATTTTCATTTTCTTTATCTTTCATAGTCGTTAAGATCCATTTCATACTAAAATATAGATACATTAATTTTCCATAAGTATTATCGCCTATAGTTGTTTCAAAATCAGCCCCACCACTAATAAGGGGTGTATATCCATTTTCATCACCAATCCTCCAAGGAGAATCCCATGAACAGATAGTAGGATCTGATGTTATAATATAATTTGGGAAAAGAATTAAGTTATTGTCAACACTTGTATTAAAAGTAATAAATTTAGTATTACCTTTTTCAATAGTAGGAATTATATTTTTTTCAATAAATTGCAATAAATAATCAAATCTAATATAATGAACCCATTGTGTATCATCATCAGTATCCCCATTAAATTTCATAGCTACTGCTATTCGTTTTTTATCAGTTGTTGACGGAATAACTCCAGTACTGGTATATTTACTGAGATCTTCAGCCATTAATTCAGATAATCGGGCAAATTCTTTAGCTAAAGAACTAGAAGTGGATGCAGCAAAAAAGGGATTATTTAAAACCCCTCCTATTAAAGTATTAGGAGCTATTTTTCCTGTTTCTACATATTCTTCATATTTTGGTAAAAACTCTTTTTTAATTTCTGCTTGTTCTTCAGGAGTTTTTTCTGCAAAGGGATCAAAAATGCTAAAGGGATCAACAGTAGCATCATACCACCTAGCAAATGAAAGTACTAAACCTCTAGCATCATCAGGCATAAGGGTATTAACTTTAAGAGATTCAATAACATCTCCTTGGGAAAGTAAGTCAATATCTATTACATATTGTCCTGATGGGTTAAAAGTCCAATTAAAATTGGTAACTTTTCCTATCATTGCATCATAATTACCTCCGGATTTTGCTCTGTTAGAAAGAATTTTTGAATTTAAACTATCATATCCACTTTTTCTTAAAAGAAAATCATCTGCTATACTATAAGGATTGTCTTTTATATATTCATTATCTTTAAAATAATTAGTCCATCCCCATTCTAAAAGCATAAAATATCCTAACTTAATATATAAAGTCTCAATTATTTCAAATTGGATTCTACTATTAGCTATAATTTTTACTTTAGCTGATTTTAGGGATCCCCTATTTTTAGCAGTAATAATAGCATCTTCGATTCCCATCATAGGGGATAAACCCATTTCTAAACCTCCAACTCCATAAGCATTAGTATTATTTATAGATCCATTTCTAGCTATTCCTGATCTTTGATAGGTTTCTTCTTTTCCTTTTGTAGGGGATTCATTAGTAATTCCATTAAATAAAACATATTTTTCAGCTAATTGATTACCTGTTAATCCTAAGTTTTTGATAGTGTTATTAGGTATTGAAGATTCAACTGAAACTGAGGATACTAATTTACACCAAGCTGTTTTAGTGTTTAAATAGTTTAATTCTTCTGCTGTCCTATTTATTTTACCATGGATCTCTTGTCTTTTGTTAACTTGTTTAATAACAAAAGAAGGTGTTGATTCTCCTACTATATTAGCCATAACTTATTCGTTTATTAATTTAAAATTTTTTATTACACTAGCATAATTATTTGGAATTCTTATTTGGGTACCTATAGGAATATTTAACGATGATTGATTAGTTACATCAGTATTGGCTATGGAAATAATCCACCATAATGAACTATCTCCATAATATAAATTAGCTAAAGTATCAAATCTATCTCCTTGAGTTGTATAAACATACAAATCATTTTCGGATAAAGGAACCTCAGGATAACGAGAAGTTTTATATGCTTGTTTACCTTTAATAGTGTCTTGAGGAATATTTCTGTATCTATTAGACATTTATATAATTATTTTTATTTTAAACTTTACTTAAGCAGTGTTCGCTGCTGCTGATGCTGCTGCTGCGGAAGCTCCTCCTCCTGTAGTAGGGGATGGTGCTTCTACATTAGGAATAAAACCAGTAATTCTAGCATTTTCACCTTCTCCTTCAATTATTCCAGTTTGTTTATAATTATAATTACTGAATTTGTCGTCTTCACCATTAGATAAAGCTATATATTTTTGATTTCCATAATAATTTTGGTCTAAAGTACCAATATCAGCAAGTTCACTTCTAGTAGCATAAATATTCTTTTGTTTTTCTGGTCTAAAGTTGTGAATTGGGATAAAGTTAAAGCCAGTTACTTTAATAATCATAGGTAATTCTTTAACTGTTCTGTCACTTCCTCCTTCATCATTTATACCTATTTCATAAGGTGAGTTTTCATCAACAGATAAAGATAATCCAGTAATAATTCCTGGTTGTTCGTAAAGATAACCTCCTACTGTTAATTGAGCCATATTTCCTTTCATATATCCATTACCACTATAATCAGGGGTTAAAGAAGAAGCTAAATAATTTAATTTTTTATACATAGGGATTAGTTCTTCTTTTGATTGAGCAGCTACTGTCCACCCCATACTAAAAGTTCTTTCAAAACCTCCATATGTATAAAATTTTTCTCCTCTACCTAAATATTGTTGCGAGTTCCAATTAGCACTATAACTATCTGTAAATGAATCTAGGAAAGCTCTAAAATGAATAAATACTTTTTTACTTGGGTCTGTATTATCAATAATGGCTATTCTAAACTTGACTAAATCATTTACTATAGGGTCCGTAGTAACACTAGTTGAGCTATATAATGGTAAAGCATTAATTTTATCTAAAGGTCCTAAACCTGAACCACTGGTGTATGAAATGAGATTTCTAGTAAAGTCTCCAGGGTTTCCTATGTTAGTTCTTGTTTGAATATTTTGTGTTTGATAATCGGGACTAATAGAAATAACTTTAGATGATGAAATATCTTGACGTAATATTTTTCTAAAATCTTGTTTAATTCCTACTGCTCTTCCTAATTCAGTGTCAGGTTTAGCTTCTTCTAATTGAGTAGTAGTATATGTAGAAGGATATTGGGTTACACCTAAAGGGTCTAATAATCCTGTAGAAGCATTAACAAAAGGAGGGGATGATAATGTTACATATGCGTTTTTTACTATAATCCCATTATATTCTTTTCCTTTATTATTTGAATTACTAAGAAAAGTTTTAAAATTAAGTAAATTTTCTGTTGGAGTATATTTTGGAAGTTCTTGGTTAGGTGTTGAATTTCCTTTATAATTAGGATTATTTGTCCCTGTTCTTTGTTCAGGAGAAGCAAATCTAATATGAGTTTTACCAATACCTAAAACAGATCCAGGTCCCCCACCATATGATAAAATGTTAGGGCCTACATTAAGATCTACTCCTGAAAAATTCCAGTTATTTTGTGATGTATTATTGGTAATATTTTGATAAATAGCTACTAGTCTATTTTCTTCTTTAGGTTGATTCCATTTTACTTTAACTCCATATAAATTATCATTATTAGAGTAAGCACCTGTTTGAGCAAATGGGTTTATACCTTGTTTATTTAAATGACCTCCAAAAGCATTAACACCCGCTTGAGCTAAAGTAGATAATGGTGTATAAATACCTTCATTTAAAATACCACTAGTTTGGGTGCGATTAGATGTTCTAGATAATAATTGTTGTTTAGCTGTAAATAAAATACCACTTGGGGATTTTGTATCAATAAACATTTTACCCAAACGTAAAACATCTTCCCCACTATTAGTTACAGCAGTAATTCCTCCTCGTAAAAGAAAATCATTATTTAAAATTCCTAGATTATTTGTCTCTTCAGGAATAGGAGAAGTAATATATGGTTGTCCACTATTACCACCACCTAACCTGTCCTTCCCAAATCTTAGGGATTTTAAATCAGTTTTGAGGTTTAGTAAGGGCATGTATTAAACTTTACCGCCTTGATTTTCAGGAGCAGTATTTTTATAGGCTGTAGATGGTGTTTGCCCATCTAGATCTAGTACTGAGTCTGATTTAATTACTTTATTAGATGGAGTAACTAAACCACTTTCTTTATCATACTTGTTTGGTGTAGCTCCATTAAATGCAGTTAATGTAGAATTTTGTTTTGTTAATTTGTCTAATAGTCCCATGATTATTTTTTATTATAAATATTTAATTTTATTGAACTTTGTAACTTCCTACAGCCATTGCTGTACCTACTTTAGTAGAATCCATGTATACGTCTCCTCCTTGTTTTACAGTTGCAATTAATTCTCTTAATAAAGCATTAGTTTCTTCATTGTTACCACCAAAACCCATACCTTTAGCTTTACTTAAAGGCACTACTGCTTCAGGTTCACCACCTTCACCAATTAATGCTGTTGTTGGTGCTGTGACAACACCTCCTTCTGCTAGACCAACTGCGGCTTTAGCTCCTCCAATAAGATCTGGTGTAGTTAATAAAGGGATATCTACAAAAGGTACCATATTTGCCCCTTCAATTAATCCATTAATTATACCTACTATTGTATCCATTATCCATTGGAATGGGCTTACAACTAAAGTTATTATACCACTTCCTATCTTTTTTAAACCTTCTTCAAAATTCCCAGTAAATAAATCTACAATACCCCCCAATACATCACCTATACCTCCAAATATATTTTCTAAAGCTCCAAATAAACTTGTTATAGTAGGCATTAATATTGGAAGAAGTACATCCAAAATTAAACTTATAAGATCGAATACTGGTTGAAGGGCTTTCATTATTGGGGGTAAAATTTCATTTACTAAACCTATAATAGTATCAATTAAAGGCATTAAAGGTTCAAGTAGAGCTACAAATAGTTCCCCCATTTTAGCTTGGGCTGCAGCTAGTCTTTCTTGGGCGGAGGCTGTTTCCATTTGTTTGGCAGCTTCTTCACCAATAGTAGCGGCTGCAGCTTCTTCCATAGACATTCCTTGTTCTCTTAATCTATTGTATTCTTCTTGAGCTTCGTTAACACTTTCAAATCCTTTAGCTTTAAGAGCTTCTAGTTCTTCTTGTTCAGCTAACATCTTAGCCATATCTTCTCTTTGCATACCAAAGGCTTTGGCTAAAGCTTCTTGTTGAAGAACGTTCATTTCCCCAAATTCAGCAGCAGTACCTACCTCTTTTCTTATTTCTTGAGCTAAAGTAGCAAGATCTCCTTCAAGGGCAGCTTGTCTTGCTTTTTCTAAATTAAGTTCTTTACCAGTCATTAATTCAGCGGCCATTTCATTGGCTATGGATTCTTCAAAATTTAATAAGCTGCTACCAACACTCTCTAATTGATTCATATTTAAACCAACTAATTTAGCTTGGAAAGCTTGATTAGCTAATTCTTTAGTATTTCTACCAGCCATTAATAACTGGGCTTTAGAGGCAGTAGCAATAGATTCTTGAATATCTTTTAAATTAAGATTAGCTCCTGTTTGATAATTTAATTCAGCTGTTACAGCAGATATTTCTGAAAGTTGTTTTTTAATACCATCTCCCCCAACTATAGATTCTTTAGCAAAGAATTCCATTGCTTTTCCTGAAAGACCTGTAAGTTTTTGTACTTCAGCAAATTCCGCCGCTAAATTTCCTGTGATTTTAACAGATGTTCCAAACATCTTGTTAATATCCATTTGGGCTTTAACTACTTCTTTATAACTAACTAATCCGGATTTAATTTCATTTGACTGTTGTCGAGCTAAATCTACTAATTCTGCAGCTTCTTTGCGGGAGACTCCAAAATTACGAGCAACATCAGTAGAAAGTTTATCAAGCTGCATGAATTGTTGGATTGCCTCTACAATGAGACCAATAGGACCTAAAGCTTTAGTTATCATAGGTCCTATAGCTTTTAACCCAGCCATTAGTGGACTCATAGATTTGGTTAATCCTAGGGCTTTTGCTTTTTGAGAAGCAGCTTGGCCTGTAAGTAATTTACCATTTTTGCCAATTAACTTACCTTCTAAACCTAAAGCTTTAATCTTATCGGCATTGAGGCCTTTACCTGTTTTTAAAGCTTTAAGGTTTTCTTTACTTATTTTTTTAGTAGTACCAAAGTTTTCTAGGTTTGATTGGGCTTGAGATCTTGCAGCTTCACTAGCTTCCTTAAAAGGGCCTGAAAATTTGCTTAATCCGGGGATTTTAGATGTTATTTCACTTAAACCTGAAAAACTTTTTACCCCAAAGTTATCTGAAATTGTTTTAGATGTTTTGGTTATACCTTCTAATTTGCCTTTAAGATTTTGTGCCTCTTTAACTTGCATTCCTATAGCATCTGCAAGATCAAAATTTTCTTGTCCCCCTTGTTTTAATAACTCTTTTCTTTCACGTTCTAGCTGAATAATAGATTTATCTATTGTTTCTTGTTTTTTTAAAAGATCATTATTAGTTTTAGTAAGACCTAATTGATCTTTAGTAATAGAATAAGTGTCTACAGATATTTGAGTTAGTTTAGATGATAATGAATTAATAAGCCTTCTTTGTTCGGCTTGAAATGTCATCTGTTTAGTTTGATCTTTGATGACATTAGCTATATCTTGCTGATCAGAAACAATTTCAGAATCAATACCTCTTCTAGTTCTTAAAAGATCAATAATCTGGGATTCTAAAGAAATTTCTTCTTCTTTAGATTGGTTTAAATCCTGTTGATTTTTTATGTCTTGTTTATTAGTAGCCATTAAAGGGGTATTTTGTTATAAATATTAAAAGGCGTCATTTTTTTGACGCCTTTGTAACATAACTTGGAGGTTTAATTGTATTTGAGGGTAATTTACTTTTATCAGGATTAGCTAAATCTATTTGATCAGATGATTTTGAAGATTTTTTATAAGAATCTGCTTCTTTTTTCTTTTCTTCAGCAATAGATTTATAAGTAAAGTTTCTTAACCATATGGGCATATTATATACCATATACCAATCATAACCTCCTCCTCCATAATAAACTATTTCATGGATGTGGATAAATAATGATTTTCTATAGGTTTGAGTCAGGCCAAAAAAATGTTACCCCAATAGGAATTTCAACGTCCTCCTCCACGCCATTTGATCCCTCAAAAGTAAATGTTAAATCTACATCTGGTTGGGTTGCTTTAAGATAATCTCTAAAAGCTTTAGAATCGCGAGCTAACATATGATTATCAACAAACTCACGAATAGTTTTTTTATCTTCATTACCATCAACAGCTAAAATCATATGTTTTAAACGAGTAGATAGTTCAGGAGAAGCTTGTTTATTTAATTTTTGAATCCCTTTAATTTCTTGACGAATTGTTTTATCATCTTTACCATTTAAAAGTTTATAATCAATTACATTACCGGTGGTAGGTAGTTTAAAAGTAAATTTATTAATACCTACTTCTTCAAGATTAGCTTCATTTAAATATCTTGGTTCTAAAATAGATAAATCAACTGTAATTTCTTCGTCTTTGTAGTTAAATGTGTAATCCTTACCATAACCTAACACACGAGCGGCTACCATGATAGCATTTCTATCACCAACAATCATATCATCATAATCAACTTTACTAATAATAAGCGAACGTAATAATTTTTCAATTACTGTTCCATCTTTAATGTAATTTTGATTTGTTAGAATGTCTTCTTCTTTTGCTGTCATATACTTCATTTCTACAACACCACTTCTTAAAGGACTATCTTCAGGATAGATTAAACCTTTTGAAGGTAATTCTACTTGTTCAGTAGGGAATTTAAATTCGGCCATAATTTTTATTTTTAATAACTTTGTTCTAGTATAAATATAACGATAAAAAAAGAGCTTGACAAAGCCAAGCTCTCTTTAAAAATATTTGTCTTCTTTTTTAGAAGTTTAATACACAGTAATCTGGTTGTACAGTTACCTGGATGTTAACAGCAGTACCATCATCATCCCAGTTATAATCACCCCAATTAATTTCAGTGATTAATGCACCTTTAATTATCCACTCAGAAACAATATCACCTACAGGACCTAATACGTTAAATGTTAAATCTTTTTTATAGAAATCACTGTAACCATCTCTACCTGTTACTGATTCGTGGTGTAATCTTAACCATTCAATTGCGGCTTGAGCACCTGAAGGGGTAATTGGGTCAAATAATGTAAACTGAATTGTTCCCCAGGTTGTTTTACCTTTAACAAAACGTTGTACGTTAATATGGTTTAAAGGTACAGTTCCTTGAGATACGGTAACTGCTCCTACCCCCTTAAGTAAATACGATGGAAAACCATCAATATACAATACAAATCTATTAGATTGTTTTGGCTCAAAGGCTGTGAAAAATATTTCGTTTGGATCTAATACTGCCATTTTATTTTGCTATTATTTTATTCTATTATAAATATTCAACTTTTAAATTCTTATGCAGGGAATGTTGCACCTGTAGGTAAGATATTAAAGTCTAGATAAATAAATTCAGCTGTTTTAGTTGGTTGGATATAAATCTGACCAATTAATTGATTTCTATCAATTACATCAGCTGTGTTATTTGTGTCATCCATGATTACTTTAAATGCATACAAACCTTGACGTTGTTGAACACTTTCCAAATATGGATTTACTTGTGCTAAGAAGTTATTTCTTGTAGCAATTGTATTTTGTTCAAATACCAAGTTTTGGGCAACTTGAGAAATGTATGATTTAAGTTGAATCAATAATCTTCTAACATTTACTCTATCTAAAGCACTTGCTCTAGTTTGTAATGTTTTCTGTCCGTATACTACAACTCCAGTTCCTGGGAATGTTGCAATTGGGTTTACTTTATTTGTATATAAGGTATCTCTATTTGATTGAGATAATTTTCTTTCAGCTCTAATTACTTGAGATAAACCACCTCTATTAATACCAGCTGGGGCAAACCATGGTTCTGAAACAGCGTCATTATAAGCATATACTCCTGCAATCATTGTTGATGCTGGGACCCATACCATAGCTCCTGTATCAGGATCGATTACTTGTAACCATGGATAATATGAAGCAGCATATGAAGTATTTCTTGAAGCAGCTTGTCCAACAGCATTTGTAATTGATGAACCATAATCTACTAAATCTAATACAAATAAAGCATCTCCTCTTACCTGAGTATTGTTGATTAAGTTAGTACATTGTGATGTTTGTCCTTCGTTATATAAACCCGGAGCAAATATTGCATTATAAACATAATCATCCTGATTTGATAATAAAGCAATCATTCCATCATAACTTGAAGAACCAATACCTTGAGCATTATTAGCTTCAATATTATCATAGAATTTAGCTCCACCTATTACATCTCCAGCAGCATTACCAAAAGAACCACTTTGAGCTGCAGGAATATAACCAGTATAAATTGTTTTTGCAATACCATTATTATCAAAATAATCAGGGGTTGGTCTTAATACTTGACTTACATAAATGTATCTAGAAGCATTTCTATAAGAACCCGTAATTGTTACTTGAGGATCACTAGTATTACCATTAAAGTTTTCTACTTGATCACCAATTACTCGAGCAACATAATTATCTGATTTTGGATCTAATGATAAACCAGTCCAAGTTTCTAATACAATTCTATTATTCGTATTATCATCACCTCTTCTAACTAATAAATCAAATGTACCTGATGAAGTGCTTGGGTTTGTAATTTCCCATCTAACATTATCAGAAGAACCACTTTCTAAAGAACCTGAACTATCTAAGCTTGAAGAGCTATTCATGATAACACCTTTAGAGATTGTTTTTAACACTAAAGATCCAGTACCATCACTACCTGAAATTTCAGGTTTGTTATCTTCGTTGTAGGATGTAGCTGAGGTAAAAGAACCACTTACTACTCTAGAAACTAATAGTGATTCACCACCATTATTAAAATAGTTGTAAGCTGCAATAGAAGTAAAGTAAGTATATTCATTACTTGCACTGGTTAATGTAGTTCCAAATCTAGATGTATAATCGCTATAAGAAGTAACTACTGTTGGTATTTCTACAGGTCCTTTAACTGTTGGACCTATGATAGCAGCACCAACGGTTACTGGGCCTTGGGTTACAAAAGAAGAATCATTTTCTCTTGCTAATACACCGGGAGATACTAGAGTTTCTGCCATTTTATTATTTTGTTATTGTTTTGTTATAAATATATAAAAAGAATTCAAAAAACTATTGTTTTATAAATTCACCTGTTTCAATATTTATATTTCCTTCACCATATTTTTTTTGTAACGTTTGACCTACAAGTTCTGATTGTTTAATTAGTTCTTGGAGGGTTTTAGTTAGTTTATTTTTTTGTAACTCTAAACTTTGAATTTCTACTTCAATAGCACCAAATTTAGTAACTATATCAGCTCGTTCTTCATTTAAACTTTTTAATTGTTGTAACTCTTCTTGTGTTAGAAATATTTGTTCCATAATAAATATTAGTTTTTTTATTAAAATTTAAGAACCTTATTAATAGATTCAATTACTTTTTCTGGTTTGATTGTTTTAGTACATTCAAATTGACGAGGAGTATTTTTATGATCAGGACACCATTCCCAATCACCAGGATTTAACCATTCACGGTTAAAACATCCACTACATACATTATCATCATAATTAAATATGCGCTCACAATCTAAAAATTCACTATAGGGTTCACTGAATCCTGAGATTAGGATTGTTGGGGTGTTTATTGCCCATGACATCCAGGATAATCCACTTCCTAATCCTATAAAAGCGTCAGCATATTTAAGATCAACCATTCTATCTTCTAAAGGATAATCTCCAGTTTTATTTATAACTCCCTTTAAAGTTCCTCCTAGTTTAGAATCATGCCATTTATCTCCTAAACGTTCATGAGTAATCATTACTACTTTATACCCATTATTATTTAAGTAATCGATTATTGTTTGCCATCCACCAGGATAATTCCAATATTTAGCATGGGCTGAAGCATGAGGGGCTATACAAACATATTTTCCTTCAATTTGTTGGCTTTTATCAGGAATATCTAGTTTGGGTTTTGTTTCTTTATAATCTAAACCTAATATAGAAGTAGCAGTTTGGCCTAAAGGATGTTTTTTAAAATCAATAGGAATTTTATTAGTTTCAATTTGTTTATCATTATAAAACCATCCTATATTGTACATAGCATATAAATCAAAAACTTCAGTTGCTGGTTCTACAAATTCAATTTCTGGATATGATTTTTTAAACCATTCATTATGAAATGTAGAAACAATTAATTTACATCCGTGTTGTTTTCTAAATTGTTCTAGATAAGGGAACCAAGCTAATGTATCTCCAATAGCTGAAGATTCTAAATGGATATAGACTCGTTTATTACTTGAATTGTAAATATGAGTAAATTCTAAATTACCTGTTTTTTTATTATATACTTCAATTCTCCATTCAATAAAATAAGAAATATTAGGTTTAGTCCACATATTATTTGAAATTGAGGTTTCAAATATAATGTTTCCATTTTTATTATTGATAAATTTTATATTATATTCAGCTTGTTTATCCCCTAAAATTTCTATTTTAGCACCACCTACAAAATTAACTAAGAATTCATTTACTGCTTCTTTAAAAGGTAAATTTAATTGGTTTAAGTTATTATAATTTTGAATTAAAACCTCTTTCATAATGATTCGAATAATAAAATTAAATCTTTTGTTCTATTTTTCCAAGACAATTCTTTACCAGTATTAATAATTTTTGTTTTATATGAATCCCAATTTGATAAAATATCTTTTAATCCTCGATCCATTTCAAATACATCACGAGGTGATCTCCAAGCTCCATGAAAATCAGTTTCCATTTCCCAATCAGCAATAATAGGTAAACCTGCTGCTGCTGCTTCTACCATAGTTAAATTAGGGTGTCCTGCTTCTAGCATAGTAGGATGAATAAATATGTCATGATCATGATATAATTCTAATAATTTATCATTAGGAGTATCAAATACCAAATTTAATTTAGGATAATTTAACATCCATAAATGAGCATTAAAGAATTGTTTATTAGCTGAGGGTCCAGCAATTGTGATTTCTAAATCATTCATCATAGCTAATCCTAAACCATATGTAAATCCCTTTCTATCAAATGTAGGATCACCAGCTAAACCATTGTTTGCTACCATTAGTAATTTTGGATTTTCTGGTTTGAATGTTTTAAATGGGTTATTATAAAATTCGTCCGTATTTACTCCATGAGAAAAATACATTACTTTATTTGTATCAAAATATTCTACTAAATGTTTAGCAGGAACTAAAGAAACTATAGAACGTTCCATTGCCTCTAAATTTTGTTTATATACAAATGAATCTTTACCATAATGATAAGCATGATGATCATGATGTTGAAATATATAAGGAATTCCTTTATTTGCTAATTCAATTGCTAAATTAGCTACATGGACCATTACTATATCTTGTTCTTCTTTTTGAACTTCATTTGCCCATTTAATTTTAGATTCATGGCCTAAATTTAAAGTATTTGTGTGAAATTCCCATACAATTTTTTCTATAGCTCCCCATGATGGAGGAGGAATTGGAATTCCACAGCCTGGGTTTACTTGGGTTATTTTCATTTGAGAATAAAGGTTCCGTTGTTAGGTAATATATTATCTAAATAGTTTGTGTCTAAAATAAGTTTTTTATTATCTATAAATTCATTAGTTTCAATATCATATATTTCTAATAATAGCTCACACTCTTTTTTATCTAAAATCATATAATAATTTAGAGGTTGAGTTACATCTATTGAAAATAACTGATTATTATCTTGGCTTACTTTAAATATTCTACTATCTTCTTTATTACTAGATCTTAAATATACAACCATTTTATCCTTATAAGGCAAAACGGCAAAGTATTCTACTTGGGAAAAATCTTTAAAATCTAAAGCATTTTCAATTAAATTATTAACATTTTCTTCAGTATCCCAATAAGCTTTTGGATCATTTTTATAATATTGGTACCAAATAGATTCTAAACCATTTGAAGGAGCACCTTTTTGTAATTGAAGATCATCCCATTCTTGTTTATTGTTTATATAAGGAAACTTACTAACAAAATCATCTGATTTAAAAGCAACAAATGCTGTTTTCATTTGGGGAACATCTCCATTACCTTCTAAAATTTTATAAGAGTAAACTGAATGGGTATTTAATAGTGAGGAGATTTTATCTATATATGATTTGTCTTTTAGTGAATAATCATAATTAATATGATATAATTTAGTAATTCCTAATTTGCTAGCCAATGATGCTGCATTATATATATTATTATGACATGCCGGACCATGATAAAAATCATTTCCTGAATTCGACACGTTTAAAGTAAGATCAAATTTATCTGAATTGTGGTAAAAATACCAATTAAATGTATGTCTTGTAGTAACATTATTTTTATCGTATATTACAAAATCAGATAATTCTTGAATTTCTTTACTTACAGGACAATGAGAAATAGTAATAATCTTTCTTTTATCTTGCTTTAATGACTTAAGACAATCAATAGTCATTTTTTCAACTTTAGAATTATTAGGATAAGTAGCTACAAGATAAGCTTCATTTTCTATATTAATTTTTATTTCTTCATTTAATGCATTTAAAATAATATTTTTATTTTCTTCTTTACTATTAAAATCTAAATAATTTACTTTATCAAATTTATCAAAATAATTTTGGTAAACTTCTAAATTGTAGATTAATAAAGGAATTTGGTAAGAAATAGCTTCACGAATTACTAAAGGCATAGTTTCCTTATCAGTTTTAGTTCCTTTAGAAGTAAATAAGAACAAATCCATTGATTGATAAAAGTTATCTACATCAGTTCGTTCATTCCACCAAGTTACATTATCTGGTTTGGTTTCCATTAATGGTTTCCAATACCATTTAAAATTATCTGCTTGGTTACCAACACAATGGAATTCTACATCAGGTAACATTTTAGCATATTCAAAGAATTCTGCTTGATTTTTACGTGGAGTAAATAGACCAATATGTAAAACGTGTTTTTTATTTGGATCTAATCCTAATTTTTGTAGTGCTTCTACTCGATCAGGGCGATCAATATACTCAATAGGATATTCAACTAATACTTTAGGAATATTAATATCTTTATATTGATCAATTTGCCATTGAGAAACAAACATAAACATATCTGGGAAGAATTGTTTATTATTTGTATTGAATGAAGAATCGTGGGATGTTTCTACAATTTTATATGGGCGATTTGGTTTATATATTTTTTCAGTAATATCTCTAGGAAAATGAGCCAATTCAGGAATTTCTTCCATATGAATTATATCAGGTTGGATATCATCTATTAATTTTAATATTTCATTTTTATTTTCTCCTAAAGTATAAAATCTATCCTCAGGAAGTAAAGCTTTAATTTTATTTTTTGTAACTACTAATCTTCCTCCAGTTACATCTTGCCATTCTACTAAATAAATTTCATACTCATCTTTAAGTAATTCTATTTTTTTAGTTAAGTATTGAGGTAATCCTCCTGTCGATAAATGAGGAGCAATATATAATAATTTTTTTACTTGTCTATTATCTATAAACAAATTTACTTGTTCATAACGTGTTGCATTAAACTTTAAATCTTCTTGAAAAAAACTACTAATAGGATTTCCTATAACATCTTCTATAGTAAAATTAAAACCCTTTTCTTTTAATAATTCATACATTTTAATAAAAGATTTAGTCATTTCTGGGGTATTTAAATGGAATTCTCCAGAAATATAACTTATATTTTCTTTTATCCAATCAATATATGTTTCATTAAAAATACTATACTCTCCTCCTTCACAATCTATTTTAAAAAAGTCAATATGGGTAAGATTATTTTCTTTTATAATAGTATCAAATGAAATAGTTTTAACATTTTCTTTATAACTACTCCATTCTAATTCTAAATCATTATTATCATTATCCCCAATTGCATTTTTATAAAGAGTTAAAGGTAAATCTCCTGCATTTTTATGTAGGGTTTGGTGATAAACTGTTAAAGGTTCAACAGCAATAACTTTAGATACGTTCCTATTTTGAATTGTATATAAAAAGGGACCAATACTTGAACCAATATCTAATACAACATCTCCTTTTTTTACAGTGTTGTATTTTTCATATTGAGAATGATCAATAAACTCTTTAGTTAACCAATATTTAAATCTAGGATCTCCTTCTAAAACATCACCAAACTCTAACATATTTTACTTATAATGTTCACCACCAACCCACAATACAAAACTTTTTCTAATACCCGAAGTAACAGGGGTTACTCTATGCATCATATACGAAGGGAAAATTACTACTGTACCTTTACCTTTAGGCATATCATATCCTGAGTTATCTCCTAATCCTCCTCTAGAAATTTGAAGATTACCTCCTTCATATTCTTCTGGAGAAGATAATTGTACTGTGATAGATACTTTTCTAGTAGAAGCAATATCTGGGCCAATATCTTGGTGCCATCCATAATGACCATTTTCATCACTATGATATTCAGTATACTGAATTTCTTCGGGGGCTGATTTTAGATCAAATCCCCATAAAGACTCATTAGCACTTTTTGACAGGTTCATTAAACTATTATATAACCATTCCCATTTTTCATTTTGGGGAATCCATCTAACTTTGGAACTTCTTCCTTTTGTATTGCCTGAAAATGTGGTTGCTTCTTTTGGATCTATTTCTTGGACATTTTCTTCAATCCATTTAAGGTCTTCGGGAGTAAAAAATTCTTCAAAATACATCCAATTTTGAGAATCATTAACCCATGCTGTAGGGTAAAAATTGTAAGCCATTTTTTGTTTTTATTTATTTAATTTATACGTATAATTTACTGCACATTCTTCATCTCCAAATCTTGAAGGAGTTAAATATGGTTTATTAGGGTCAAAATAATAACCCCAATCATGGTATCCAAGCTGTTCAAAACGTTCTCTAATAGCTTCATTATAGTAATATGCTATACTGTTAGATAAACGTTGAATTTCTGCTCTAGAACCGTGTTGTGTATTAACATTATTACCTTTATAGGCAATAAATTGCAAATAACATAATTTAGGTATTCTTACCATTCGAGTAGCTAAAAATGTTCTAACTATTAATTCATAATCATCAGCTACTGATAGGTTTCGATTGTGTCCTCCAATATATTGGTATACTTCTTTTCTCCAAGCTCTAATATGATTTGGAATACCTACAATATGTCTAATTGTTTTAGGATTAATATTTATACCATTTACTACATTAGTAAATGTTTTACCTATTGCTTTTTCTGTTCTATATGTTCCGTAATCATAACAAAAAGGTTCTTCATACCACATAGGTTCCCAATTTTCATCTACTTCAGCACTATCAGTCCAAAAGAAACCAGCATCGGGATGAGCATGAGATGCTTTAACTAATAATTCTGTAGCATCAGGAGTTAAATAGTCATCGTGGTCTAATTCAGCGAGAATATAACCTTTACATAATGACGCAGCTCTATATTTACTATCACCTACAACGCCTTTAGTGCGCGGTTTAATGTCAAATACTTTAACTCTTAGGTCATTTTTTGCTATTTCTTCGGCGATTTTTAATGTTTTTCCTCCATCACTAGAATCATTAGTTATTACCCATTCCCAATCTTTATAAGTTTGATTTTTTAAAGATTCATAAGTTCTTTTTAATACTTCTCCTGTATTATGTATTGGAGTAAACCATGAAACTAAATAAGAATTATCTCGTTTTAAAATATTAGTCATTAAAGTATAATGAAGGTCATCCCCTGTTTCTTGAGTAACTTTATCAAATGAAATCCATTTATTTTTAATTTCTCTTGATTGGTTTTCTAATATTGGAAATTGGGTATCATCTTCTGTTTGAACCGCTATAACATGGGGATTAAATTGTTGGATTTTTTCTATTAAATTATCTTCATTTAGTAAATGTTGAGTTTCTAATCGAGTTTCTACTCCATATGCTACATCACGAGTTGTAAATTCTGGGGTATTAGGGCCTATGTATAATACTTTAGGAAGTAATGGTTTTTTGTCTTCAACTAAATAATTATAATAACTTAAAGTTTCATTAATATACCTAAAATAATTAGGATCTTTAAACATAATTTCCTCTACTAATAACCCATCAGCACAATAATCTCCTTTCCATTTAAATGAATCAAAAATACTTCTTGGAAATATTAATTGAGCTACATCTACTCCTCGTAATTTCATATTTTCAGGAGAAGCAATTCTATATTCTTTATTAGTAAAATCTTTAAAATTTACAAATTGATCTACTACATAAATTTTATCTTCTGTAATATTTGTAGAGATTGATTTTAAAAAATAAGGATGTAATAAATTATCATCATCTAAATAATAAATAAATCCTTCATTAATTTGATTAATTACCTCCATTGATTGAGGATATAATAAATCACCTGGTTTTCCTTCTATAAAATAAAAAGTTGTATATTTATTATTTAATTTTTTTAATAAAGAAGCATCTATATCTTTTAATACTGAGGTGTCAAATATAATGTGCCATTTTATATTGATTTTAGGGGTATTAAAATTGATTGATTTTTTTACTTGGGGTAAAAAATAAGGTTTTGTACACCTAGTTATAATATTGAGTTTCATAAAACTATTTTTCGTAAAATTTAAAATAACTTTCTATATTATCCAACTTTAAAGTAGGATTATTTGTACTTTTATTTATAATATTATAGATTTGATTTTTATCTAATCCTTGTTCATAAATATTATCATAAAGTTTTTCATATAATTTATTGTGTTCTTCTAATGTTGATATATCATATTTTTTATCACATAAAGCACAAAACCATTTTTTAGGTAATAAATAACCATACTTACAATCGCCACATCCTGTAATGTTAGATAATGCTTTATCCCAATTAGTTTCAAAAGGCCAATCATCACAATGAACAAAATTACCAAAAGACATATAAGTAGAACCTAATTTAAATCCTTTACGTTCAGCTAATATTTCAGCTTTACCCCAATTTTCTTTTCCTTTAATTTCATCTTCGTATTCATCTAAAGGAAATATTTCTACATCATAAAACTTTTGATTACGTCTAATTACTGGGTTGTTAGTATATTCTTTTTTAATAAGGTCAATAAATTTAATATTATTTAATGTTATATTTTGTTTTATACCAAAATCACCTTTATTTGAAAACCAGTAATTATATCCATATTGTCTATCATCTACATCATGAAGGTATCTTCGTAATAAAATTTGATCAATTTTTGGATTATTTTCTAGATATTGTAAACAAGTACTAACCCAATTTTTATCTATACTAGATATAGATTCAGGAAGACATAACCAATCTCCTTCTAAAAATAAAACATATTGATATTGTTTTACTAATTTATTAACTGAATTAATTCCTCCTCCAGGTCCTAAATTTTTTTTGTTAAATAAAAAAGTAAAATTAACTTTAGGATAAAGAATTTTTAATTCATTACTTAATTCAACCCATAAATCATTACTCCCGTTGACGGCTATAAACCAATCAACGGGAGATAATTCTGTGTGTTTTAAAAACGATTCTATAGTTTGTTTTAAAAACTTTTTTCTATTTGGAGCATCATGTGTTAATGTTGCTACACAAAACCTTTTATCCATTATTAAACTTTATTTTATTATACTACCCATGCAGGTAAATAATATGTAGTACCTCCAATAGTTGTGTCTAAGAATCCATAAGGAATTAATCCAAGAGCACCATCATCTGGTGTTTGACCAAACATAGGGGCAGGTGGGGTAGCATTTGTTCCAAAAGTAGCACCTGATGGGCCTGTAGGACCTTGAGGACCTGTTGGACCCGCTACGTTACTAGGTGGACCTGTAGGACCTGGAGGGCCTGCAATGTTACTAGGTGGACCTGTAGGACCTGGAGGGCCTGCAATGTTACTAGATGGGCCTGTAGGACCTTGTGGACCTTGATTTCCTTGAGGACCTGTAGGGCCTGCTTGGTTACTAGGTGGACCTGTAGGACCTGGAGGGCCTGCAATGTTACTAGATGGACCTGTAGGACCTTGAGGGCCTTGTCTACCTTGAGGACCTAAAGGACCTGTAGGACCTGTAGGACCTGTACCACCTGGAGCTCCAGTCTCTAATTCAAAATCAAAGATTGCTGCCGTGGGAGAACCAACATTTATAACATTTGGTGGTGTACCTGAAGCAACAGGAACAACAGCACCTACTGTAATTGTAGCTGCAGGACCTTGAGGACCAGCTATATTACTAGGTGGGCCTGTAGGACCTTGAGGACCTTGAGGACCTGTTGGACCCGCTACGTTACTAGGTGGGCCTGTAGGACCTGGAGGGCCTGCAATGTTACTAGATGGGCCTGTAGGACCTTGTGGACCTTGATTTCCTTGAGGACCTGTAGGGCCTGCTTGGTTAGATGGAGGACCTGTAGGACCTTGAGGACCTTGTCTACCTTGTGGTCCTAAAGGACCTGTAGGACCTGTAGGACCCGTAGCACCAGGAGTTCCAGCTTCTAGCTCGAAATCAAAGATTGCTGCCGTGGGAGAACCAACATTTGTAACATTTGGTGGTGTACCAGAAGGAATAGGAACAACAGTACCTATAGTTATAGTTGCTGCAGGTCCTTGAGGACCAGCTATATTACTAGGAGGGCCTACGGGACCTGTTGGACCAGCAATATTGCTAGGAGGACCTACAGGACCTTGAGGACCTTGGTTTCCTTGTGGTCCTAATGGACCTTGTGGTCCTTGAGGACCTTGTCTACCTTGTGGTCCTAATGGACCTGTTTGATTACTAGGTGGACCTGTAGGACCTTGTGGACCTTGTCTACCTTGAGGACCTAAAGGACCTGTAGGACCTGTAGGACCCGTAGCACCAGGAGTTCCAGCTTCTAATTCGAAGTCAAAAATCGCTGCCGTTGGACTACCTACGTTTGTAATAGTAGGGGGTGTACCAGAAGGAATAGGAACAACAGTACCTACAGTTATAGTTGCTGCAGGTCCTTGAGGACCTGTTGGACCTACTATATTACTAGGTGGGCCTGTAGGACCTGGAGGGCCTGCAATGTTACTAGGAGGACCTACAGGACCTAATGGTCCTTGTCTACCTTGAGGACCTAAAGGTCCTTGTGGTCCTAATGGACCTTGATTTCCTTGTGGTCCTAATGGACCTTGTGGTCCTTGAGGACCTTGTCTACCTTGAGGACCTAATGGTCCGGTAGGACCTGTAGGACCTGTAGCACCTGGAGTACCTGCTTCTAATTTGAAGTCAAAGATTGCTGCCGTTGGACTACCAGTGTTAGTAACAGTTGGTGGCGTACCTGAAGCAACCGGAATAACAGTACCTATTGCAATTGTGGCTGCAGGACCTTGAGGACCTGTTGGACCTACTATGTTACTAGGAGGACCTACAGGACCTAATGGTCCTTGTCTACCTTGAGGTCCTAATGGACCTTGAGGACCTTGTGGGCCTTGATTTCCTTGTGGTCCTAATGGACCTTGTGGTCCTTGAGGACCTTGTCTACCTTGGGGACCTAAAGGACCTGTAGGACCAGTAGCACCTGGGGTACCTGCTTCTAATTCGAAGTCAAAGATTGCTGCCGTTGGACTACCTACGTTTGTAATAGTAGGGGGTGTACCAGAAGGAATAGGAACAACTGTACCAACAGTAATTGTAGCCGCTGGGCCTTGAGGACCAGTTGGGCCTACTATATTTGAAGGTGGACCTACAGGGCCTAACGGTCCTTGTCTACCTTGAGGACCTAAAGGTCCTTGTGGTCCTAATGGACCTTGATTTCCTTGTGGTCCTAATGGACCTTGATTTCCTTGAGGACCTTGTGGGCCTTGTCTACCTTGAGGACCTAAAGGACCTGTAGGACCAGTAGCACCTGGGGTACCTGCTTCTAATTCGAAATCAAATACAGCAGCTGTAGGTGTACCAACATTTGTAACAGTGGGTGGTGTACCAGAACCAACGGGAACAACAGTACCTACAGTTATAGTTGCTGCAGGTCCTTGAGGACCTGTTGGACCTACTATATTACTAGGAGGACCTACAGGACCTAACGGTCCTTGATTTCCTTGTGGTCCTAAAGGTCCTTGAGGACCTTGTGGTCCTTGATTTCCTTGAGGTCCTAATGGACCTTGATTTCCTTGAGGACCTTGTGGGCCTTGTCTACCTTGTGGTCCTAGTGGTCCCGTAGGACCCGTAGCACCAGGAGTTCCAGCTTCTAACTCAAAGTCAAAAATTGCTGCAGTTGGGGTACCTACGTTTGTAACAGTAGGAGGTGTACCAGAACCGACAGGAACAACAGTACCTACTGCAATTGTAGCTGCAGGACCTTGAGGACCTGTTGGGCCTACTATATTTGAAGGTGGACCTACAGGGCCTAACGGTCCTTGATTTCCTTGAGGACCTAATGGACCTTGTCTACCTTGAGGACCTTGTGGGCCTTGTCTACCTTGTGGTCCTAATGGACCTTGATTTCCTTGAGGACCTTGTGGACCTTGTCTACCTTGAGGACCTAATGGACCTTGTCTACCTTGAGGACCTTGTGGTCCTGTAGGACCAGTAGGACCTGCTACAGTATTATATTCAACTAAACCAGTTGATGTATTTACTGTTAAAACTGTTGTTTGAGAACCTGCTGTAACGCTTGGTAATGTTAAACTACCAGATACTTCTAGATTACCTGAAGAATTAATTTCACTAATTATACTACCACTAGTAGAACCATCTCTGGTAACTAATACTCCATTTTCAATTTGGAGAGTGTATATATCTGATCCACTAATAAATTCTAAGGAACCTGAACCTGGGGTTATTCTAACATTTTTTGCCATTTGATCTAATTATATTAATCTACAATAAATATTTATCTTTTGTATTCTACTTGTAATGATGGAACATCTTTTCTTTCTGCGTGTATTACGTAATAAGCATTTATATTTCCACAATCACAAGATACATTAACTTGGTTATTTTCTATGTTTACAACGTAATGTACACATGAACTACCAATTGAAGTTAATTGTACTGTAATTGTATTTTCATCTACTAACCCAGTCCAATAATCAGGTAATTCAATTACATTTGTAGTTGTTTTACCACGGTAATATACACCGTTTTCTGGGCCTTCCAAGTTACCGTGACGAAGTCTATATCCTTCTTTTGTTGGGTGTGGAATATCGAATAATTTAGTTGTAGCTGATAGTATATTTAAGTTTAAAATATCAATAAATCCTTGTCCATCTAATCCATTAGGACCAGCTAAGAATCCTGGAGGGCCAAATTCTGTAAATCTACTTCCATCCCAATATAATAATTCTGGGGCTGATGTTGATAATAAGTTTATAGCAACATCATTTGTATTTGCTAAAATACCTGTACCAGCACCAACATTTATTGTTCTATCTGTACTTAAAACTCCACCACCTGTTAAACCATTTCCTGCAGTAATTGATACATAAGTACCTGAAGTACCAACATTTCCGGAAATACCACTTGTACCAGAAGTACCAGATGTACCTGAAGTTCTACTTGAACCTGCAGCACCACTTGTACCTGAAGTACCTGAAGTACCCGAAGTATTACTTACTCCGCTACCACCAGCATTTCCTGAAGTACCTGCTGTACCATTTGTACCTGATGTACCTGAATTTGCACTTACTCCTGAGGTACCTGCTACACCACTTGTACCTAAAGTACCGGATGAACCTGAACTACCGCTTGTAGCGCTTAATCCTGATTGACCTGCGTTACCTGAAGTACCGTTTGTACCTGAAGAACCAGCTGTTCCAGAAGTTTTACTTAATCCTGAAGTACCTGTATTACCACTAGTACCTGAGGTACCACTTGTACCACTTGTTTTACTTAGTCCAGATGTACCTGCGTTACCTGTAGTTCCACTATTACCTGAAGTACCACTTGTACCACTTGTTTTAGAAGCACCTGAAGTACCAGCAACTCCTGAAGTACCTAAAGTACCAGAGCTACCACTTGAACCGCTTGTAGCGCTTAATCCTGATTGACCAGCATTTCCTGAGGAACCATTTGTACCTGAAGAACCAGCTGAACCTGATGTTTTACTTAATCCTGAGGTACCTGTATTACCGCTTGTACCACTTGTACCAGATGTACCTGAAGTTTTACTTAGTCCTGAAGTACCATGATTACCTGAAGTACCTTGAGTACCTGAGGTACCTGAACTACCTGAAGTTTTACTTGCGCCTGAGGTTCCTGCTACACCTGAAGTACCTAATGTACCTGATGAGCCTGAACTACCGCTTGTAGCGCTTAATCCTGATTGACCAGCATTTCCTGAGGAACCATTTGTACCTGAAGAACCTGCTGAACCCGAAGTTTTGCTTAATCCTGAAGTACCTGTGTTACCACTGGTACCTGAAGTACCACTTGTACCTGATGTTTTACTTGCACCTGAAGTACCTGCGTTACCTGTAGTTCCGCTGTTACCTGAAGTACCTGAAGTACCACTTGTTTTAGAAGCTCCTGAAGTTCCAGCAACACCACTTGTACCTAAAGTACCTGATGAGCCTGAGCTACCACTTGTAGCTGAAAGCCCTGATTGGCCATTATTACCTGAGGTACCATTAGTACCACTTGAACCTGCTGTTCCTGAGGTTTTAGATAAACCACTTGTACCAGCATTGCCTGTAGTTCCGCTGTTACCTGAAGTACCAGAAGTACCACTTGTTTTACTTGCACCTGAAGTACCTGCGTTACCTGTAGTCCCGTTAGCACCCGATGTACCTGAAGTACCACTTGTTTTACTTAAACCACTAGTTCCAGCAACACCAGATGTACCTAGAGTACCTGATGAACCTGATGAACCTGATGTAGCACTTAAACCTGATTGTCCAGCATTTCCTGAGGAACCATTTGTACCTGAAGAACCTGCTGAACCCGAAGTTCTACTTAGTCCTGAAGTACCAGAAACACCACTTGTACCATTTGTACCTGAAGTACCTGATGTTTTACTTGCACCTGAAGTACCTGCGTTACCTGTAGTTCCGCTGTTACCTGAAGTACCACTTGTACCTGATGTTTTACTTGAACCACTAGTTCCAGCAACACCAGATGTACCTAATGTACCTGATGAACCGCTTGAACCACTTGTAGCACTTAATCCTGATTGGCCATTATTACCTGAGGTACCATTTGTACCACTTGAACCTGCTGAACCTGATGTTTTGCTTAATCCTGAAGTACCTGTATTACCGCTTGTACCAGATGTACCTGAAGTACCTGAGGTTTTGCTTAGTCCGCTTGTACCTGCATTACCTGAAGTACCTTGGGTACCCGAAGTACCTGAAGATCCTGATGATTTACTAGCACCTGACGTACCTGCTACACCTGAAGTACCCAGTGTACCTGATGAGCCTGAACTACCACTTGTAGCACTTAATCCTGATTGGCCAGCGTTACCGCTTGTACCATTTGTACCTGAAGATCCTGCTGAACCCGAAGTTTTACTTAGTCCTGAAGTACCTGTATTACCGCTTGTACCACTTGTACCAGATGTACCTGAAGTTTTACTTAGTCCTGAAGTACCATGATTACCTGAAGTACCTGAAGTACCTGAGGTTCCTGAAGATCCTGATGATGAACTTGCACCTGAAGTACCTGCTACACCTGAAGTACCTAGTGTACCTGATGAACCTGATGAACCTGAAGTAGCACTTAAACCTGATTGACCAGCATTTCCTGAAGAACCATTAGTACCACTTGAACCAGCTGTTCCTGATGTGTTTGATAATCCACTTGTACCAGCATTTCCACTTGTTCCTTGTGTACCTGAAGTACCGCTAGTACCTGAAGTTCTACTTAGTCCTGAAGTACCATGATTACCTGAAGTACCGTTTGTACCACTAGTACCACTTGAACCTGATGATTTACTTGAACCGCTTGTTCCAGCAACACCTGAAGTACCTAAAGTACCTGAAGAACCTGAACTACCACTTGTAGCTGATAATCCACTTTGACCAGCATTTCCTGAGGAACCATTTGTACCACTTGAACCTGCTGAACCTGATGTTTTACTTAATCCTGAAGTGCCTGCATTTCCGCTTGTACCATTTGTACCAGATGTACCTGAAGTACCTGAACTTTTGCTTAGTCCGCTTGTACCTGCATTACCTGAAGTACCTTGAGTACCCGAAGTACCTGAAGATCCTGATGATTTACTAGCACCTGAAGTACCTGCTACACCTGAAGTACCTAAAGTACCTGATGAACCACTTGAACCTGAAGTTGCACTTAATCCTGATTGACCTGCATTACCTGAAGAACCATTTGTACCACTTGAACCAGCTGAACCTGAACTACCACTTGTATTTGATAAACCACTTGTACCTGCGTTTCCACTTGTACCTTGAGTACCACTGGTACCTGAAGTACCTGAAGTTTTGCTTAATCCTGAAGTTCCAGCATCTCCTGAAGTACCTTGGGTACCGTTTGTACCACTTGTACCACTTGTATTTGAAGCTCCACTAGTTCCAGCAACACCAGATGTACCTAGAGTACCTGATGATCCACTAGATCCACTAGTTGCTGATAGTCCACTTTGACCAGCATTTCCTGAGGAACCATTTGTACCTGAAGATCCTGCTGAACCACTTGTTGAACTTAGTCCGCTAGTTCCTGATATTCCTGAAGTACCTTGGGTACCGTTTGTACCGCTTGTACCACTTGTATTTGATAATCCTGAAGTACCTGCATCACCACTTGTTCCATTTGTACCTGAGGTTCCTGAAGATCCTGATGATTTACTAGCACCTGAAGTACCTGCTACACCTGAAGTACCTAGTGTACCTGATGATCCACTTGAACCACTTGTAGCTGATAATCCACTTTGGCCAGCATTTCCTGAGGAACCTGTTGTACCTGAAGAACCTGCTGAACCTGAGCTACCGCTTGTAGCACTTAAACCACTAGTTCCGGCTATTCCTGAGGTACCTTGAGTACCATTTGTACCAGATGTACCTGAAGTATTTGATAAACCAGATGTTCCCGCATCTCCGCTTGTACCTGCTGAACCGTTTGTACCACTTGTACCACTTGTATTTGAATTACCGCTTGTTCCCGCTACACCTGATGTACCTAATGTACCTGATGAACCTGATGAACCTGAAGTAGCACTTAAACCCGATTGGCCTGCGTTTCCTGAGGAACCTGTTGTACCTGAAGATCCTGCTGAACCACTTGTATTACTTAATCCGCTAGTTCCTGCTACTCCTGATGTACCTTGAGTACCGTTTGTACCTGAAGTACCTGAAGTGTTTGATAAACCAGATGTTCCTGCGTTTCCACTTGTTCCATTTGTACCTGATGTACCGCTTGAACCTGATGATTTACTTGCACCTGAGGTTCCGGCTACACCACTTGTACCTAAAGTACCTGATGAACCTGATGAACCTGAAGTAGCACTTAAACCTGATTGGCCTGCGTTTCCTGAGGAACCTGTTGTACCTGAAGAACCGGCTGAACCTGAACTACCACTTGTAGCACTTAATCCGCTAGTTCCCGCTACTCCTGAAGTACCTTGAGTACCACTTGTACCTGAAGTACCTGAGGTTTTAGATAAACCGCTTGTACCTGCATTACCTGAAGTACCTTGAGTACCGTTTGTACCGCTTGTACCACTTGTATTTGAATTACCGCTTGTTCCCGCTACACCTGAAGTACCTAAAGTACCTGATGAGCCTGAACTACCGCTAGTTGCGCTTAAACCACTTTGTCCTGCATTTCCTGAAGTACCGTTTGTACCCGAAGATCCTGCTGAACCTGATGTTGCACTTAATCCACTTGTTCCTGCTACTCCTGAAGTACCTTGAGTACCATTTGTACCACTTGTACCACTTGTATTTGATAAGCCTGAAGTACCTGCATTACCTGAAGTACCTTGAGTACCTGAAGTACCTGATGATCCTGATGATGAACTAGCACCTGAAGTTCCAGCAACACCACTTGTACCTAATGTACCACTTGATCCACTTGAACCAGAGGTAGCTGATAATCCACTTTGGCCAGCATTTCCTGAGGAACCATTTGTACCTGAAGTACCTGCAGTACCTGATGAACCTGAACTACCACTTGTATTTGATAAGCCTGAAGTACCTGCGTTACCTGAAGTACCATTTGTACCGCTTGTACCACTTGTACCTGAAATATTTGATAAGCCGCTTGTACCTGCATCTCCGCTTGTACCTGCTGAACCGTTTGTACCACTTGTACCACTTGTATTTGAAGCTCCTGATGTACCTGCAACTCCTGAAGTACCTAAAGTACCTGATGATCCACTTGAACCAGAGGTAGCTGATAATCCACTTTGACCAGCATTTCCTGAGGAACCATTTGTACCTGAAGAACCAGCTGAACCTGAAGAACCACTAGTATTTGATAAACCACTAGTTCCTGCTATTCCTGATGTACCTTGAGTACCACTAGTACCTGAAGTACCTGAAGTTTTGCTTAATCCACTAGTTCCAGTATTTCCTGAAGTACCGTTTGTACCACTTGTACCTGAAGTTGCACTATTACCTGATGTACCCGCAACTCCTGAAGTACCTAATGTACCTGATGAGCCTGAGCTACCACTTGTAGCTGAAAGTCCTGATTGACCAGCATTTCCTGAGGAACCATTAGTACCTGAAGAACCAGATGTACCTGAAGTATTTGATAAACCACTAGTACCTGCATCTCCACTTGTTCCTGCTGAACCATTTGTGCCTGAAGTACCGGATATTCCTGAAACTCCTGAGGTACCAGATTCGCCTGAAGTACCTGAAGTGCCTGTTGTGCCTGAATTACCTGAAGTACCACTTGTTCCTGAACTTGCACTATTACCTGATGTACCAGCAACACCCGATGTACCTAAAGTACCGGATGAACCTGATGAACCTGATGTAGCACTTAAACCTGATTGTCCAGCATTTCCTGAAGAACCATTAGTACCTGATGAACCACTTGAACCGGAGGTTGAACTTAATCCGCTAGTTCCTGCTATTCCTGATGTACCTGCTGAACCATTTGTGCCTGATGTACCAGCTTCACCTGAAATACCTGAAGTACCTGAATCTCCAGAAGTACCTGAAGTACCAGTTGTGCCTGAATCTCCAGATGTACCTGAAGTACCTGAGTTTCCTGAAGTGCCTGAAACACCGGAAGTACCTAATGTACCACTTGATCCACTTGAACCGCTAGTTGCGCTTAATCCTGATTGACCAGCATTTCCTGAGGAACCATTTGTACCTGAGGAACCTGCTGAACCACTTGTATTTGATAATCCTGAAGTACCTGCATTTCCGCTTGTACCGTTTGTACCAGATGTACCACTTGTTCCTGAATTATTAGATAAACCACTAGTTCCAGCATCTCCACTAGTACCATGTGTACCAGAAGTACCTGAGCTACCTGAAGTTGTACTAGCACCTGAAGTTCCAGCAACACCACTTGTACCTAATGTACCTGATGATCCACTTGAACCACTTGTAGCTGAAAGTCCTGATTGTCCAGCATTACCTGAAGAACCATTTGTACCACTTGAACCTGCTGTACCACTTGTAGAACTTAAACCACTAGTACCTGCTTCTCCACTTGTTCCTGCTGAACCTGATGTTCCACTTGTACCTGATTCTCCATCAATACCTGAAGTACCTGAATCGCCTGATGTACCTGAAGTACCAGTTGTACCTGAATCTCCAGATGTACCACTTGTACCGGATGTTGAACTTGCACCTGATGTACCCGCAACACCTGAAGTACCTAATGTACCTGATGAGCCTGAACTACCACTTGTAGCACTTAAACCTGATTGACCTGCGTTACCTGAGGAACCATTTGTACCACTTGAACCTGCTGAGCCTGATGTTGAACTTAATCCACTAGTTCCAGCTATTCCTGATGTACCTGCTGAACCATTAGTACCTGAAGTACCTGATTCACCACTTACACCAGATGTACCTGAATCTCCAGAAGTACCTGAAGTACCAGTTGTACCCGAGTTTCCAGATGTACCACTTGTACCACTATTTCCTGAAGTTCCAGCAACACCACTTGTACCTAAAGTACCTGACGAGCCTGAGCT
>Ga0102963_1000121_pt1 | contig 31913 bp, 16 predicted proteins | sample SalPon2_C_H2O_MG_2_FD_84522 | JGI IMG/M metagenome (GOLD analysis project Ga0102963, IMG submission 84522) | Salt pond water microbial communities from South San Francisco under conditions of wetland restoration - Salt Pond MetaG SF2_C_H2O_MG | ecosystem: Environmental > Aquatic > Non-marine... | reverse complement strand
TATGTTGATTGAATAAGTCCACTCATTGCATACTTTTGGAAAGACTTGTTTGCAGTAATTTCTTCAACACCGAAGACAGCTTTGGCTGGAGCCTCTAAGCTAAAGGTTGTGTTTTGGCTGTAGTTATCTGCTAGAGCATAGATGTTCTCAAACATGCACTTTGCATTACCCCTGACAAATAGTGCCATGTTGTTGTAGATTGGTAGGGGACTTAGGTCCGTCGCGGTTCCTACCTGAACATTGTTAACGTAAAGGTAGAATCTACGACCACCCTCAAAGTCTTCGTATTCTACAGCTAGATCATACACCGTTGGATTTGTCTCTGCTGCCATCCTCGACTGGCCAGTAAATTTTCCGTCGTCGGTCTGGATGTTTCCAATACCAGCCCATAGTCTAACTGGAATTGCTGCTGCTGTGCTGTCTGGCGCGGCCTGATTCCTCATCAGCTTATAGAAAACCATATTGTAAATAGGGGTTTCGCCTTCGGAGTCGTTGGTTGTACTAAGAGAAATAATTTCAAAGTAGTAGCCATTATTTGTTTCTGGATTAAGCATGACACCCAGACCACCAGACGAACCAGATATTGAGGGAGATTCTCCAGTTTTAATATTGCTTAAATTGTAGTATACTGATGATCCCTCTGGGGACTGCCCCCTGTATTTGCTGTTTTCTACCTTGCCAATAATTCTCATTCTTGTGCCGAAATGCTTAAACTTTTTATCAAGCTGCTTGTATACATAGGTGATGTAGTTGTTGGGTCGTTTGTTTGATGAAGAAACGTTACCCTTAAACACAAAAGCGGAAGACTGAACTGTTCCTGGCTGCTGAAGATTAGTTGTGACCTCTTCAATGAATCTGTTTGCAAGCATGTCCTTAATAAGTCCAGTTCTGATACTACTCTTTTGAATGGTGTTTTCTTCTCCAGCAATACCCTGAACAACTTCTGGAACATCACTATAAAATTCTAGATTAAGATATAGCGTTTCCCCTTCTGGCACATTAAAGTCGCTTAGCGGTGCACTCAAAGTAATTGTGCTTGACTCTGTGTTTATCTCAGAAATCACTGTTCTTGGTGGTATTTCGTTTCTTTGAACAGCAGGTTCAAGTTGACCTGGTGCTAGCGGAGCTTTTCTAACAAACATCCCGACGCTCAGGGCGGTTGGCGCGTCAACAACGAACACTGCGGATGGATCATTAGAGCTTAGCTCTGCATTTTCAACTATAACAACATCTTGAGGATCTAGGAAGGCATATTTTGAATCCATAAAGCAGCTACGCAAATAAGAGGCACTGGTCCAGTAATCAGATAGTCCAGCATTATGGGCAACAATTTCTGTTCCAAACTGCCCCCTACCGTGCTTAGCTACTGGTCCGTCAGACAGCAGTGCTGTTTCTGGAATCTCTACGTAATTTGGCTCGGCGTAGATTCTTACAAGACCTGTGGGATACATCTTTCCATTAAATGGAATCTTGGCAAAGTACTTTTGATATTCTTGTGTGCTAGAAATCCAAACATTGTCGTCATCAATACCCTCGGACAGCCTCTGCTCAAAAGACAGACCAGGGATATTATACTGAATGGCATCAAATCTAATAATTTCACCGTTAGCAAAGAAGTAACCTTTATACCTTGTCATCCAATATATTGCATCGCCAAGATCAATAGTGTTATTAATGATTCTTCCATTTAGTACGGATGGTGGACTGCTAGACAAATCTGAGTTTAGGGGTATAGCTGCTAGCGAGTAGCTGCTCTGTGTTCCAACCTCTTCATTGGCAGACTTGGTGTTTGTTTCCCCAGTAACTTCCCAAAGTAACGCTGGCTTGTAAATCCAAGTCCTATCCCTATCTAGCAAACTGCCCTGCTTAATTGTTGCGAAGGATCTTTGAATAGATCTAGTGGTGTAATTAATTGAACCGCCATTATAAATCTTATTGTCTTGAGTTGAAATGTCTAGAATATTGGCAAGCTTTGCGTTTTGTGATTCATTCTTAATTAGGTTGTTTTCTTCTAGATCTTTTGTTCCGTATAACTCAATGTCCGTAGGTCTTTCTTCTTCGGTTGGCATGATGTAGTTTTTGCTCATCATAATAAAGTTATTAAGCTCATCAAAGAACATTGCCGTTTGGGTTGATCTAGCAATTTCATTAAGCACTTCCGCTACCGATGAGTCTGGCTCTATAAAGAAGTATGGAATAATGTCTTCTTGCTCATTGGCGTTTCTCTTAAATGAATAGTTTGAAAAACCAATAGAGTCTAAGAGCAGAGAGACGGCTGAGCTAACAGATGCATTTTCGATCAGCATTTGTGGGGCTATGGTAGATTCTAGATAAAAGAATAAATCCCTTAACTCCAACGAAGCCATGCGGTCTGAGCTATTAAGACTAGGCAACTCTTCTGAATACATTGTTTTCATTGGCACGTAATAAAAACCAGAGTCTGGAACATTGATTATTTCATAGAATTTAAACTGTATATTTTGTGACAAGAACTGGGAAATGATGCTATTAACATTTTCTGGGAAAAACGCTTGGTCATAGTCGAACAACTCTACAGACCCCGTAGAAGCCAAAAGCTGTCCTACTGGCATACCACTGATGCCAAGGTCAGAGGCATTCTTACTGAGGCTAAACTGAGTTACTCTTTCGGAAACATCGACTGTAAGCCTTGGGGAAAGCTCGATAAGGTCAAAGGTTGAGTCAAAGGTATTCATTGTTTCTACAACAACTCGTAGCCCCTTAATATACTGAAACTCTCTATAGTATTGCTGACCATTGCTTGCCTTAATAAATGACGGTGGGTTGGTTAGATTGGTGACAAACCCAGTATTGGCTACAACATCTTCCGTGTCAATTGACCAGTAGTATTCTGCTGGCACGGTAATGTAATCATTATTTTCTGCAATATACAAAACCCCAGCGTCGTCTCCAGCAGCAACCAGGTAGGCTGATCCATTTTGCAAACCACTGGCAGAGGGCACTAAGGCCGATGAAGAATATTGCTCAATAAGTGCAAAGCTGTCTCTATACTTTTCTGGAACCTTTAGCCCATAAAACAATTCTACATATCCGTCTTCTCCAAAGATAGGAGAGCCGTCTGATCTTGTAGATGTTTCGTCAAAGGAGGCTATGCTAATCCAGTTGTTAGATGAGTCTAAATATTGCATCTGCCATTTGGATGGCACAGTTTTATTTTCTTCTCCATAAAAAGGATCTTGAATTATAGATCCGTTATTCTGAAACGGACCCATGTCTATTTCACCAACGTTGGTTTGAACTTTAAGAACAATCCTGTTGGCTGGAACTTGATCCTTGTACACAACAAAAGGGGCGGCGTCATCAATGTAATACTGATTATTTAAAAGCTGATTTGCAATTCCTCTTTCAATACCCTCTTCTGTTCTGTAGGAGGTCCAATACTTAAACGGATCTTCTTTACTGGCCATATAGTATCTGGGCCTGTAAGTCATGTCTGGGTTGGGGAAATGAGAAAACTTTGTATCAAAATACCTAAGCTTATTGATACCAGAGCGTGGTCTAAACTTTCCAAAACAATCTTCCAAAGAATATAGCAACTTCTCTTTATCTCTTTTGCTAATAAAAGCAATCGGGTTGTCTTCATCGTCATACCCGCCATCAACTACAATGTCAGCGTCGGTTGCTCCTGTGTAAAATCTATTGATACTATCCTGCAAACTAAAAGACTGAGAGATGTAGTTGTATTCAGGAGTTTCAGTACTTAATGGCCTAAACCTATAATTGCCAATTTTAAGAATGTTCTCGGCAATGTTCATGTTCCACTCTGCAATGACGGCAGAGTTTAATCTTACTGTAGAAGAAGTCTCAATATAGTTTTGAAGGGTATCATTGACAAACATTATACCTCTTCCAGGCTCAAGCTGATATTCCAAAAGTCATAGTTTGAGCCCCCTCGTTTTTCTACAGAATACTGGAAGTCGGCAAAGTACATCTCTACAACTTCGTTATATTGTGCTAGGCTGGTTTTGCTGTCGTCTTCCATGTTTTTATAATTGTCATATGAAAGATAGACCCAAAATGGTCCAGTGTATGTATTATACCAATCCAACAACTCTACCCCACCCGCACCTCGATCGGTAGTAAAAAGCTCATCCGACAATACGGGATCTCCAGCCTCTCTAATATTTCGTTCCGAAGCTCCTGACCCTACTCTTAAAAACCCATCAGCATTAAAAGAGGGGGTTCCGCTAAAAGCTCTTGATGGCAACATGTTCCAGGATACATCAATGTTAAGCTTATCTGCGATGTGATAAGAACGCATACGTCCATTTACAGTGCGAACTCTGCTTTCAATTCTATCAATTTTCATATTCATTGCCTCTCTGTTGTCATCAGAAAGAACGATGAAGTCTGTAAACTCTTCTCCGTGTGGTGCGATTACGCCATTGGTAACAATTCCAGGGTTGTTGGCAAAAAGCATTGCTTGTGGTCTAGCGTATTTACGCCTGTTTGCCATATAAGTAGTGCTTACCATTAGAACCTATTACCTCTAATCCTCTTGTTCTCAATTTGTCTAATGCTAGACATTACGCTACGTGCAATCTGGTTAGGATCTGATTCAGATCTTACATTAACGTTCAAGTTATAATTATACACGCTACCGCCAATATTTTCACCACGATTAATCTTTTCGAGATTCTTGACACCCATTCCTTGAACAGCTGGGCGGCGAATTACGAATTCTCCAGGGGTTAGCATTGCGGGGATAGTGTCCGACCCCATAGAGAAACCACCAGAAGCCATACGTGTAATAAAGTTAGAAACAAGGCCTCCTTGTGCAAACTGCTGTGGGGGACCAGAATATGCCTTGCGAACAAAACCACCCATAGCTCGGTACAAATATGCTGAGCTAGCTGGCTTTTTTGCAGCTATCTGTGCTGCCCTTAGTCTTGACTGAGCAGACTTCAACTTTGCTGATGCATTCTCTACTTGCCTAATTGAAATTGCTGGAGCTGTTTGTGTTTTCTTAAGTGTTGCCGCTGCGGACATAACCTCTTTTGCCGCTCTTTGGACAGACGATTCCACTCTTTTCGGAGGGTCGTCATCTCTATTTGTTGGTTGGGGTGGCTTTGGTGGGGTTGGGGCTGGAGCTGGTTTGCTTGAAGAACCTCTGCCACCACTACTTCTTGCTGGTGCTCGTGCTGGTGCTGGTGCTGCAATTACTGGACCCTTACCCAAGGACTCTACAAGCTTTTCAACAATATCAAGTGCTTCTTTCATAGCGTCTACAAACTTGTAGTTATTAATTCTTGCCTCATCGATACGCTGAGAGATGGCTTCCCACTCTTTCTTGGTCTTGCCCAAAACTTCTAGTGCTTCAATGTCTGCTTCTTTTTGAATTTCTGCAAGACGCATTGCTTCTTGTGCTGGCTCAAGCCTGTCTTCTTCGATGCGGAAGATTTGCTCTTCGATACCCCTGACTCTATCCTGAATCTGGTCTCTAGTCAGACCGCCTCGAGAAGTTAGTCCAGCAACCTGGGATGCCTGTGCCCTCTCAAGCCTTGCTCTTTCATCTTCTACAGATGCCTCTGCGGCTGCTGCTCTTGCTTCCTGTACCGCCCTGGCGGCTGCTGCAATGTCACCACGGCTAAGTGCGTCTGCGATGTCTAGCTGGCTCTGCTGTTGTCTGGTAATTTCGGCATTGGCATCAGCAATTCTATCTAGAGCTTCATATCTCTTGTCATATGCATCATTAATAACTTGCTCTTGGCGATCAATTTCTTCTAGTCCAGCCTCGTAGTCATCAAGCATGAACTCAAGCTTGGCAATGTCTTGCTCTGCTACGTCAATGATCGATTGCTCTTTGGCCATCTTGGCTTCAAACTCAAGCTCGATCTTGTTTTCTTGAACGTTAAACGATTCCATTGCCTTGTCAAAGCCGTCTTGGAAAATCTCTTCTTGACCAGAAGTTGTGAGCTTCTTAATCTTAAGCTCTAGTTCTGCTTGCTTGTTTGCATTGTCCAAAGCTCTTTGTAGTGCCCCTGGAGCGATGCTGGGCTCTAGGACCAGTGACTGCAGGTCTTTATCAGAAAGGATGCTTTCGATCTGAGCCTCTGAAAGCTTGCTCCTATTCTTATTAATGTAGTTTAGAATCTTAGCCTGGTTTGCAAATTCTTTGTTTTGGTTCTTAACAGCATCAGCGATTCTCTGCTTACGCATCTCTTCTTCGTTAACCTGCTCAAACTTCTCCATCATTTCCTGAGCCCTCATGGCTGCCTCAGCAGCTGCCTGAATCTCGGCGGAACTCTTGGCTGTGGAAATAGCTGCAGCCAGGGCAGTATTTTGTACCGCTCTATAGGCTGCCTCATAACTGGCACCAGCGGAAGTTAGCCTATTAAGAGCAGTAATCTGGTTTCCAACACTAACTGTAATGTTGTTTTGCTCATCAATAAATTCACCGATAGTGGCCATGTTTAGAGCATCGTTAAGACTTTGCAGCTTAGCGGTCATGCCAATGATAGATCCCTGGTCGTCAAATACAAATAGCTCATTCTTTCGCTTCTCGTATTCGTCTGGATCCATGCCAGTAATCATTTCGATTAGGTTTTCGTTGAGACCAAGGCTGTTTAGCTGCTTGTTAAGTCCGTTGAATTGTCTAGACATTTGACCATTGACATTCATAAACTTATTAATTGCAGCCATAGTATCGTCAAAGCCTTCTGTAACGCTTACTTGTGCATTGTTGAATAGTCTAAGCTTCTTGGTGATTTCATCGAATGGTGATGTCTCTACACCGCCACCGCCGCCGCTTCTGCCGCCAAGACTTGTCTTTTCAATACCTGGAAGATTTCCAGCCTCACGCAAAGCATTGATGCTAGCCAATAGCTCGTCACTGGCTTCCGTTGTTCCATTGATAGCATCTTGTTCTGCTGCTGCAGCAATTGCTCGAGCGTAAGAGGCATTGCCAGCAAGAGCCTTTGCTTCTGCTTCTGAAAACTCTGCATCCATCAGGAACTGGTAGGCAGCTGATTGATTCTCTAGGGCCTTAATCTCTTCGTCAATGCTGGTTAGAGCTGCTTCAACGTCAGCGTCTCTAAGTGCCTTTGCTTCCGCTGCTTCTTGCTCTACCCTCTTTTGTTCAGCAAGAGCGGCATTGGTACGATTAATCGAATCCAACCTCATGTTAGCAAAACGAATTGTTTCAGCATCGGCACCGTCTGCACTGGCTGCTTCAAATAGTGCAATATCGTTAGAAGAAATCTGAAGTCCCAAGGCTTGTTGTTCTAATAGGGCCATTGCCATGTTGATGTCGTCAATACCGCCAAGAGTTTCGTCAAGATTAAGATTAGCAAGAACCTGATCAAACACCTCGAACTGTGCACCAGGAGATTCCATGTCTTTGATGATTCCAGAAAGATCTCTAAACTCTTTCTGCAGTTCTGCTGTAGTTAGTGTTCCTTCTTGTCTAAGAGCTTCTAGTGCAACAATCTGAGATGAGATATCTCCCGCCAATAGAGTCCCAGTCTGAGCTGCAGCCCTGCCTCCAAGATTCATGCCCATTGTTTCTTGCGTAACGTCTCCAGCTCCCATACCAGCTCTTGACGCTGCCGCAGAAATTTGCCCCTGATATCCCTGGGCCCTTTCTGCAATTCCAGCCATTCTTTCTTGGCGAACTTGTGGAGAAGAAATGTCAATTGCTTTAAAGTCAAGCGAAAGCTCTGTTCTCTCTGCCTCTTGCTGAATAGCAGCAATGACCTGTGCTACCTCATCTTCCGTTCCGCCAAGTGCCTTAATTTGAACAGCAATGTTTGCAAGCATTTGCTCACCCTGTGCCTGTGTAGCATCCTTAAGGCTTTCAATAGTTGGCCCCCAGGAATTCAAGAACTCTTCAGAACTTCTTAGCTGCTGAACAATGCTTGGGTCTACCTGTCTACCACCGACGGTGGCGAGTTCTGGAGCGGTAGCAAAGCCAGAAGTTCTAAGATTAATTCCAGCGTTAGCAAGAGAGTTAAGCTGATCTGCACTTAGCTTGGCAGCATTACCCATGTCGATAAGTTTTTGCTTTTCGTTTTCTGCAATCTTAAACAATGCAAAAATGCCTGCAGCAAGTACGGTAAGACCAGCAACCAAGAGACCAATTGGGCCAAGTGCTGCACCTATTGCCAAACCAATGCCCCTAATGAATCCACCCATCTTGGTAAGCAATCCACCAGTTGCGGCAGCTCGTGCCCCCAGGAAGGCCAGAGAAGCAGCCTCCGCTCTCTTAGAAACGACATTGGCCAACGTGGCAGTGTTAAGCATCTGCATTGACATGGTAAGACCAGTAATTACGCTGATTGCTGGGAACATCTTAGCAGAAAAGTCTCCCAGTGGACCATCTACCATGGAGAATGCACCAACAAGACCAGAGAGTCCGAATGCCACACCAGTAAGTTTGCCGCCCATATTTGAAAGGGTCGTAGCTGCTTTACCAGCCTTGGCACCAAAGTTCTGTGCACTAGTTGTTGCTTTGGCCAATGCTGCAGCATGTGCAATTTGTGCTGGTGTCTGCTTCGAAATAACCTGATTGTTTTGTGCAACTGTTACAGTGCCGTCTTGTGATCTTACTGCTCTTCTTCCACGTCCCATATTGATACGTGATCCAGCCGTGGTTGCCTCTCCAATTGCATCACCAGCTGTTCTGGCTTCGTCAACATTTTCAATAGCACCCTGTACGAATCCATCAGAGTGTGCCTGTCCCACTTCGTAGCTTTCTTTCGATGGCGAAGCAACTCTTCCCGCATCTTTGGCACCTCTATCGAACTCTTGCTGACCTCTTAGTACAGTGTCTCTACCAGCTTCGTAAGATCCTGGGAATGCACCCAGTCCCGTGGCACTTCTAGCACTGACCGACATTGATGTGCGATAGCTACCGTCAGCATTTGTAAGTTTTCTGCTGACAAAGTCTGCACCTTCTGGAGTCTGCATTAGCGTGTCAATGTCTTGCCTGTTAAAGCTCATTCTTAGTTCTGTAAGTTTGTTTCTCGCAACCTCAAAAATCTCTTGAAGCTCATCGCCCATTACCGTTACGTTTCTTAATGCATCATTTTGAATGTCTTCAAAAACAACATAAAGGCTTTCATCAAAAGTGCCATCGGCCTCTTGGCGTAGTCTTTCGAGGTCTGCCCTTGTGTCGACAACGTACTGTGCTCCATTGTCGTATGCGGCTTGCAAGCCTTGCTGAACATTGGCATCTAGTTGCTGCAGTGCTGGTGCTATGTCATCAAATACGCCGCCACCAATGGTGACTGCTTTTCTGTAAGCCTCAATGCCTCTTTGAGAAATATCTGCACTCAGCTGCTGGATCTGTGCTCCAGCATTACCCATCTGTTCATTAAGAGATCCCGTAATGTCCATACCGAGGCCGTGGTATAGCTTAATAACCTTTTCTGGAATCATACGTGATACTAGGTCAATATCTTGCTTTAGGCCAGCCCTTCCAGCAACCAGAGTGTCTGCTGCTGCAAATTCAGAAACTGGCATTTCTGTCCTAGCACCAACATGTGCAAACTGCTCTTTGTTTTGTTGCAAATACCTAGCGTCTCTATACTTTTCAATAAGCTGCTGGTTGTCCTTTAGTGCTCTATCTAGAACTGCCTTTGTCATGTTGGTTGTTTCGTTTGCAACCCCTTGCACGAACTCCATAAACTCTTGAACGACTGCGTCTTCTGCCTTCTCTAGCATTGCAAGATCTCTTAGCAGTAGTTTTTCAATCGCTACCTTGCCTCTTTCGGTTGAGGCCCTGCCAGAAATGTCGCTAACAAATGCTCCCGCTGCGGCACCCTTGCCATTAACGAAGCCAGGAATGTTGCCAGCGATCATTGCATTAATTAGTGGACCATACTTCTTTGCCATGTCTGCTGGGATTACAGCTTCGCCAGGAGCCAGCATGGCTGGCTGAATGTCGCCAGCACCCTTTGGTCCAGGAACTGAAACAACACCATCTTTGTAGCCAGGAACCATCTTGCCCTTCATGAATCCTGGAGCCTTGATTGTCCTTCCACCATCTGTTACGATAGGTCCTCTAAATTGCTTTGCTGTGTTGGCTGCTTTCATGTAAGCGTTAGCCAGCTGGGTAAGAGCTTGTGTCTCAAGAGTAAAGGTTTGGGTTAGTGTTTGGTGAGTTTGATTTAGCGAGGATGCAATGGCCGCAGACTCAATCTGCTCTGAGTTCATATAGTTTGTTTGCTCGGCTAGGTTTTGAGAGGCACCCCTAAACCTACCCATGAACTGACTAATTGTTGCAATACCCTTAATAAAGTTAGCAACTAGGTTGGCTGTTAGACCAATAACCATAAGTAGCACTGGTGCGATACCACCAATTGCACCGAGCAAAAGAACTACAAACCTCTTACCGCCTTCTCCCAGCTCGTTAAATCTTTCAAGGAGTCCAGTGGCCCACTCAATAACTGGTGTTGCTAACCTTAAGAACTCTTCTCCGATTGGTGCCAGGGCGGATTGGAATCTTTCGATAGCTGCAGTAAACTTTGTAGCAGCTGACTCTTCCACTCTGGCAAGCTCTCGTCCAGCAATCGAAGCAAGGTCTCCAGCTTCGCTATTAATTAAACCAAGAATTGTGCTTGCCTGGCTACCCTCGGAAATAATGTTTTGGAAAAGGGTTGACATTCTTGCAAACTGGAACTTACCAAACAGTGTCTCAATAGCTCTTGCTTTATCAAGAGGATCAAGCTTGTCCAGCTCTCTTGCTAGCACAAGGATTGTCTCTCTTAGGTTTCCAGAGTTCTCGTTTACGATACCCAAAATATTAATGCCATAATCGGCAAGCTGATCTCTAGCCCTCTGTGTTGGGTTGATCAACCTACCCAGAGATGACTTTAGGGCGTTAGCACCCTGGGATGCATTAACACCACCTTCACGCATAGCGGTAAGGAAGAATGCGAGATCTTCTACGTCTCCACCAAGTTGTGAGACAACACTACCAGCACGAGGAACTGCTTCGTTAAAGTCGTCAATAGAAAGAATGGTTTGGTTTTCTGCTGCGTTTAGGAAGTTAACTTTATTAGTTAGATCTTCTACAGAAACTCCAAATGCATTGGTCAGACCGATAGTTGTGTTTAGTGCTTGCTCCTGAGTCATACCTCCCAGAACTGACAACCTTGTGGCCTCTGTAACCTGTGCTGTTAGGTCGGCACCAGTCTTACCCATCTGAGCTACAGTTGCAGCAAGTCCTACGGTTTGCTCAACTGCAACACCAAACTTGGTAAACTCTTCTGCCAGCTTACGCATGTCGGCAAGTGCCTGATCGGTTTGAGCACCAGTTGTAAACAAGTCTCCATAAACTCGACGGAACTTAATTGCTTGTTGCTCAAGCTGCATGAATGATCTACCAGCCTGAGTGGCAAAGATAGTCAGAGGGATTGTAAAACCAACCATGAGCTGTCGACCAGCCCACTGCGTGTTCTTACCCCAGTTTAGAAGATTTGTGGAACCCTGCTTAATAAGCTGATTAAATATCTGTTGCTTTTGAGCAGCGATGGCAGTCTGAGTGCCAAGGTCTTTCATATTAAGAGTGGTTGGCCTAACAGCAATTGCCTTCATGGCACCGTTTGCATCACGGCCCATCTTAATGTACTGAGTCTGGAGATCTTTAACGCGCTCTCTAGCTACCTTCTCAATGGTGTTGAACTCGGTAGAAAAGGTTTTGCCAAAACGCTTAGAGGCAGCGGTGCCATACTTAAAGTATTGCCCTAGAGAAAGTTTATTTTTCTCTAGGGCGTTAGTAAATGCTTCTGTAGTGGTTCTAACAGTTGTTAGCTTGGCAGTAAACTGACCAGTCGCATTAATACTATTAACTAGGTTTTGCTGAAAACCAGCAACTTTAGCTTGAGCAGCAGCGCTGCCCTTGCTCATGTTGGTATAAAGACCAGAAAGGGATCGTTGAAGATTCTTGATGGCCGCTAATGCTTGCGACGTATCCGCATTTATGTTAATATTGGCATTAGTTTCAGCCATTCACCAGGACCCTTCAGAACTTATTGGGCTAGCATATTGCCCATATTAGTCATGTTGATACCCGAGGCCTCTTCAACAATTTCGTAGACAGTAGGAAGGTCAATGTTATCTTCCAAAGTCTTAACGTCATCAGCCATCTCTGGCTTGTACTGCTTCATAGCAATCTGTACGCACTCCATAAGCAGTGTCATTGACTTGTCGTTATCTTCTGCTACATCAGCGATCTTTGCAAATTTGGACATAAATTCTCTGAGCAATGAGACCTTTAAGGGTCGGACTACAATCTCTGTCCCGTCAATTAGTTTTACTTTTTTAGCTTCGTTCATCGTTGCCATTTTATTGTTTTTCCTTTCATAAGGGCACTATCAATTATAACACAATAGGCTAATTAATTTTCTCATATTTCAAGCCCATGCCAAGGCCAAATCCGTTTTGTTCAGCCTTTGTACCCTGAAATGATAGTATATCATTAGGATCATCAGTTTGTCCACCGCTAAAGACCCTAGCCTTCATTTCTTCCCAAGCGTTGTTGCTACCAGACTGCTTATCAAGATCTACCCCTTGCATGGCGGCCAAGAACTTCTTCTCTTGATAGTCTAAATCTCTTTTAGATCCCAGAGTGGCAATTAATTCTGGCATTGAAAGAGAAAGCTCAAGCTCTTCATAATCTTTCCAGATACCTAGCAAAAACACCTCAGACTCTAGCTCTGCAAGATCAAGGTCTTTCCAAGTTGATCCACTCTCTGTTGCTTGCTTCTTTACCTCTCTGTCTGGATCATCAATCTTAATTCCTGCTGCAACATCTAAAATTTTATAAATTGTTGGAAGGTCTACGCTGTCTTCTAGTTGCTCAATTGTTTGAATGGATGGATAAAACTGTCTCATGGTTACCCTTGTGCATTCAGCAAGCAGTCTGATTGCCTGATCATCATTGACCGCCAATTTAATTAGATCAAAGACTTCCATAAACTCTCGAAGATACTTAATCTTTAATGGTTTAATCTCTATTGGTGTGCCATCAATTAGCTCGACAGTTGCTACATCATAAATTTTAGTTGCCATCTAACAAGTATAGCAAAACAAAACAGCCCAGGGGTTAACCTGGGCTGTTTTTGTTAACTTATGACTATGATACTAGGTTGAGTGTACGGTCAACAATCTTACCATAAGAAGCGTCATCGTTAGGGAGCAGACGGAACGAAACCTCAAACATTGTGGGTTCGTCACGCTTAGCCGAAACTGTAACGCTCTCAATGGAGAGAGCACGGTATGCAACGTAAATACGCTCAATACCCTGACCGATTGCACAGTCACCTGTACCTGGACCAACAGCAACAAGACCACGCTCGACGGGACATTCTCCAATGTCACCAGCGGACATAGTCATTACTGGGTTTGCTTCTGCAAACTCTCCTACACCAGCAGTTGCAAGGTCAGTGTCCTTACCAGCAACGGCAAACAGAAGGTTTTCGAGTGTGGACTCTGCGAAAGCGGTGTTTAGATTAACCTGCATACCCTGCTTGTAAAGCTTGGCAACGTCGAGTAGCTGGTCAACCTGAACTTCACCGAAGTCGGGCTGGAACACGATCTCAAGACCGTTCATGGTGTAACCGACGTTACGGAAACCTAAGTCATCCTGCAAAGTGTCTTTGTAGGTTAGGTCTTCCACAACGTCTGGCAGGTCAGCGTCAGTTAGTGTTCCATTGTCGTAAGTGAACAATGCTGCTGCACCAACGATAATATTCGCACTTGAACCGCGTGAATATGCCATAGTTGTCACCTCTTCTTTCTATTGAAGTAGTAGGCGCGTTTCCTCGAATTAATTATACCAGCCGTTTTTTAAAAACTAATTATTTAGAAGCTGGATGATGCCAATCATAATTAACGATCAGCTTGTTGCCAGCCCAGGTCCTTGCTGTGCCAAAATCAATAATATCCCTAGCTTCTTCTAGCTGGAATATCTTTAGTTCATGAAAGTATGGCAAGAGAAAGTCTTCATTGCTAAAGCTTACTACGTCAAATGTTTCAGGCTGCCCTGTAACAATATTGTTTTTAACAGAAGTTCTTTGGCCCTGGGTTATCCACAACTGCCTTGTCCACTCATTTATTTCTTGTGCAGACTCGTCCCCTCTGTCAAGCAGATCTTGGACTAGCTGAGTTGTTTCGATTAGCTCTTTCATGGCATTGGCTTTTTTATAAAAGTAGTAAAGAACTTGTTCTTTTTTAATGTGGGGGAATGCTTCTCTACGAAGCCTAAACATTCTATCGTAAACAACAAAAACATTATCTACTGCGTCTGGAAAGTTTTCGGTAAGATCATCAATGTTTGTAGGACCTGTTGGAAAAAATACCAGATCATAGTCATCTGCACCAGCAAAGTATCCGCCAATCTTATCTTTAAGATAGGCATTAATAATAGTTGGTGGGTGAGAGACTGGTAACGTATCTACCATTATTTAACTCCTGCCTGGGTTACCCATCTGTATCCAGCAGCAATTCCAGCTGCCCTTCCAGACTTCTTGGCTTTGCTCCAATTTTTATAATATTCATCTGGCACAGAAAGGTGTTGCATAATCTTACTTGTTTGCAAAAATGCTTGAGTAAAATATCGATCAAAGAATTGATCAAAAACTTTTTCAAAGGATCCCTGGGTCTCTTTGCCTCCTGGATTTTCAATCCTTACTGGCTTACGAGTAAAAACCTTTTCTCCGTTGTCATCAAATACTAGTACGCTAGAGTATACAGGAGAAATTATTACAGGAATACCGTTCTCCATAACTTCTGCCTTGTTATAAAAAGGAACCTTAGACCCTTCTTTAACTGACTTAGACTGGGTAAAGGTGCCATACATAGAAATACCACCCTGGGTTACCTGGCACTCAATGTCGAACAGTCTTGCATCTGGAGATCCAGTTTGGTGCCACTCGTACATGTGGTGAAGCGCACTGGGGTTAACTCTTGCACTTGCATCAATAAATTCTTTAAGAGCAGCCTTAACCTCGTTAGCAAAATTTGACATCATCTTTTGCTTGCCTCTTTCAATGCCCTGCATGAAACCTTCGCTATAGGCAACGATGTTATTCATTTCTTTTCTAAACTGCTCAACCTCAAAGTCTAACTTAATCATAGGTCCTCCGTCTGGTTTTCGGATCTACGTAAAATTACTCTGTAGTGCTCAATCTTTCCAAAAGGGTTTACGAAAGGTTGCTGGGTAGCTAGCTCAAACAGAGTGGGCTGGCTTCTTCTTTGACCATCTGTTTCTTTATAAAGAACCACGCCATCTTTGTTTCTAATATTGGTAACCAAAACATTGGTAAGACCATAGTCTTCGCCATCTGCATCGGCATATCTTAGATCTACTTTTACCCTGCCGATCATCAAAGAGTCCTGGCTGATGTCTACGTTAATAACAAGCTCTTCTTTGATATCAGAGCCAGCTGGTGTAAAGCTACCTATGACTGTTTTATCTAACGTCCATTGCTTTGTGATCTGACCGTACGCATCCTGACTAACTACTGGATAATAAATATCCGCAAGCATGGGAAACTGAATGTTAGGCACATTGCAATCTGTCATTACAATACCCCGACAATACGAATTGACTTAGCATACTTTGACAAAATCTTATCAACAAGCATGTTGCCAGTGCCTTCAAACACCCTTCCGTCAAACCTAATCTTATACTGATCTGTCTGGTAGTCTTTAATGTAGCGTTCGATATACTCTAATTTGCCACATGCAATGTCGTCAATCAGCATTTCTGCTGCTCTTGAAATTTCTGATGGAACCCTTTTGTATCCCACCTCTAGGTGCAATATATAGTCAAAAGTTTTGGCAAAGCCACGATACCCAAAGGTAAGATCCCAGAGATCGGACATAGCCTGAGGTATCCTAAGATTAGCACCCTCGGATCTATTGATGGCTCCTGCGTAATCAATTGTGATTGCTGTCTTGTCGTCTGTTAGTTTATATGCAAGCTCGTAGCTAGCTGGATCGGATGCATCGTAAACCAGCACATTGTTTTCATAGACCTTGTTAAGCTTTCTTACTCTATCCCAAAGGGGAAGATAGTCTGCTCCAAGACCAACAGTCTCAATAACTTTTTTCTTGTAGTAAAAACCTTCGACAACTACCGAATCAATGATGGCTCTTGCAAGCTCTTCATGTCTTGTGTATGCCTCTAGCTGTCCCTCTGGTGCGACACTGCTAGGATCTACGTATGGCCTTACGACGGTAAAGAAGTGTTCTTCTCCGTCGATAGTAACCCTGTATTCTGCGTCATAGTCTGCAGAGAAAGTTAGAGTAACCTGAGAGCTGCCATCTGAAGTGACATTGCCAGTAGTGGATGAGGCATCTGCCAAGTTTAAAATTGTATAACCATACTCAGTGCTAGGATCTGTTACATCGATCGTAGCCTGGGGCTCACCCGAAGAAAGCCTTAATATTTCCATGTCTATGCTCCATATTCTGAAGCAACCTCTTCTGGCGTAGCCTCTCTCACATGCTTACGTGTGAGCCATTTTTCAGCTGCTTGTGGAGACACAATGTTATACCCTTTTTTAATCTCTCCCACGTCGCTCCATCGCATATTTCTTTCTGAATAAATAGCAACGGTTGCCTTTTTTGCCTTAGCCTTTGTGGCTGGCTTTTTAGCAGGTTCTTCTGCTAGACCAATAGTATCGCTATTGGCTACCCCACCCAGAGAAGACTTTTTCTTACCACCCTTGTTTGGTACAGTGATGGCTGTTGTCTCTTCCAGGTGCTCAGAAGTCTTTTTGTTTTCTAAATAATCTTGTAGCTTTTCTGCTGTCTCTTTTGGAATCAATGGTTCGTCAGCTACTAAGGTAGCTGGCACAATGTTTTCTGATGTCATTTTTTCCTCCCACATATATTATAACAGAATAAATTAGAGGGGGGCAGAGGAATTAACCCCTGCCCCCAACTAAATGATCTAGTGATTAAGAAGCGTCTGCTGCTGCATCGGCAAATGCAATAGCGTCCTCTTCCTCCCACTGGATACCGAAGCGAACGAATACGGTGTACTCGATTGTGTCCTTCTTAGCAACGTACTCACGGTTGACCGTGATGTCGCGCTGGAAGCCCCAAATACGGTTAGCGGGGAATGTAAGGTCTACATAACCTGCTGGGTAGTAAGGAACCTCCATGACGTCAACGCCGAGAACACGAGTGGTGCGAGCACCACCGAATGTCTGGCCAACGCCATCAAGGTAGGACTGACGGTTAGCCTGGGTGCTACCTGGAACCTGTCCAGCAATAGCCTCAGCAACTGCGTCAGCGAGTGTACCGTTGTTCTTGACAATACCCTGGAATGCGTCAGTACCTGCGTAGAACTTAAGGTTGTTCTTAAGTGCGCGGTACTTACGTGGCATAGCCAGAATGATGTCTTGCATAACGCTTGGAGTCCACTCATCGTCGGAAACAGTTACAACAGACTCGTGTGCGCCGCCAGTGGTGGCCTTGTTTACAAAGCCGTCCATGATGGACAAGAAGTTACCTGTTGTACCGTCACCATTAATGGCTAGGTCTTCAATATCGTTAGCGAAGGCGTTGGTCATTAGACGGACCAGGTGGTCCTCTAGTGCATCACCTTCAATGTTGTCTTCGAGAGCCTCAGCCGAGACCTCCCAGTCAAGACGAATCTTCTTTGTAGTAAGTTCGACCTTGCTGAAAGTAGCACCAGTGTTGGTGTAGTCACCAATACCCTGTGCAGCAGCGCGAATAACGCGCTCCCCGACATTTACCTTCTCGAGTTCCATTGTGTTGGCTCGCATAGTTACGCGACGACCATCCTTGGCGAGAACGGTGCCATCCCACACGTAGTCGATAAAACGACGTGCTTGCTCGGGACGGAGAATACCACTAGCTGCATCACCCGAAGGGCTTACTGCGTTTGGACCAGTAGTTACACCGAACTCGGCGGTAGGAATGTTACCAAGTGTGTCAGCTCCAGGCGTTGATACGCCTCCAACGCCACCAGATGCGAATCCACCTTGGGCTTGGAAGTTACCAGGATTGGGGTCACCTAGACCTCCATCGCTGGGCTGGTTTTTCTTGATCTCTTCCGACATTTGTCACCTCCTAAGTGATTTACTTAATTAAATAAGTCGGCAGTTTTGAGGAAACGACCGCCCCATAGGGATTTTTCAACCATTTCTGGTTGTTCCTGCACGATCTCGCCAAGATCGCCAGACTTGCGGAAAGCTGTGTCGTGCTCTACAGCATCGACTCTCTTTCCAAACTCATCAAACTGGCCCTTTGTTTCTGAAATCTCCTGCTTGGCTGCAGAGATCTCTTCGGATACTCCAGTAATTGACTTCTTTAGTGCATCTACCTCGGCGTGTAACGCCTTTACGGTATCTGCTAGATCGCTAAAGGCTGATGTGATAGTGTCTTTGATATCGGCAACTGCGTTAGCAGCAACGTCATCTGACTTGGACACCTCAGCAGCTTCTTCAACAACCTCGTCAGCTTTTTCGACTGATTCGGCGTCATCAGTAGTCTCGGCCTTCTCAACCTCGACCTCTGCTTCAGCATCGTCTGCCTTCTCGACTGTAACAGCCTCTTCGACTGCTACAGCTTCCTCGACAACCTCAACGCTTTCAGCTGCGGCATCTGCCTCTGGAGCGACCTCATCTGATTTTTCTACAACCTCTTCGAGGTTAGTTGTTTCATCAGTCATAGGACTTACCTCCTTTGTTATCTTAGAAGAATCAATGCCTTTAGCACTATCAACTAAGAACTTTATCATGTCTTGTTTTTCATTGTCGTTTTTCTCAACAAATCCAATGTTAGTCATTGCATTTCCAGAAGTGGGGCTAATCTCAGCCTCGTTTTCTGAAAGCATAACCAAGCCACTTGCTTCATCCCAAAATACATTTTCGAGAACTGTCTCGACGCCTTCACCTTTGATGACGTCTACACCATCAACCTTTTCTACAGAAAGGATGCTGGCAAACTGGTTAGCGGGGGAATCCACAAGGGAAAGCTCTACAAGATCGTAATCTTTAATGACACGAATCTGTGTGTCCATCTTTTCGTCATATGCATCATCCCAGTCGTTCATCTTGCCACCAATAGAGAAACCAGAAAGAGTGCCATCAAGAACCTTTTCCCAAGTGTCTTGTGCACCCTTAGATACATATGCGGATACGTAAACACCGCTATAGAATTTCTTTGACTCTGGGTCAAAGTACTTATCTTCTTTGAAGTTGACCATTTTACCAACTGCAGTGGGTTGGTGCATTTCACGGATGTTACCACGGAATTTTTCAAATGCTTTAAGAGAAGCATCGGAAGTAACGATGTCGTTTTGACGATCTACGTTATCTAGGGTAGCGAAACCAGAGACGATACGTCTCTCTTCATCAACTTTACTGAATGGCATAGAGAGGCGAACGGCGTCGCCTTCTGTATTCCAATGGGCTTTAAACATAGTCATACTATCCTAATTATAGCACCTTTTTTACAATCTTTATAAAATTGTAATTATTGTGACGCTCTGCCTTCACCCTGTGCATTTCTGCCAGAGATTGTGCTTGGGCTGTCTGATTGATTATTGCTACGCTCGGCATCTCTTGTCCTGTTGCCCTGCTGGTTAGCAATAGCATCGGTAGCCCTTCTGCCAGTTAGCTCAAACGGATTGTCCCCGTCTGATCTTTGTGGCAAACCTAAAATCTCTCTTGCTTCGTTAGGAACCATAATCTGGTTCTTTACATAACGCTCTAGGATCTGTGACTGTGCAATTTCATCTGTCAACGTCAGCTCATTAAACTTAAACTCGATAATGTCAGTTCTTTCACGAACAATCTTGTTCATAATCTTTTCGATGCTCTTTTGTGCTGGCCTTGCAACCTGCTCTTTAAATGTACGATCCTGTGCTAAAGCTGAAGCAATATTAGATGCGTCAGATCCACCAATCTTAGATAGCGGAACCTGGTGTGCCATCAGGACGTTGTCTCTGTTCTGTTTTGAATACTCACGGAAAGATGCTTCTTGAATACCGTTTTCAATTGGCTCCATCTTAAACTCGACCTTGTTACTGTCTGAATCACCAGGGAGTGGGATGTACAGAGTTCTGTGCGACTGCCCCTTAAGGTTTGTCTGCAAGAATCTAAACATCTTATCTTCTGCATCTGCAGAAAGCTTTGCACCCTTAAGGGTAACTACATAGCGTGGAACAGCCTTGTTGGCAAAGTAATCAATGTTGTACTGTGATGCCAGCTGATCTCCGTGCAGAGATGTAATTGCAGACATGATATCTGGCACACCGTAGAATGTGTTTAGCGGAGAGTATTCTTTAAAGTGAATAATCTCATTGGGTCGTGGATCAGTGGTGATTGGGTTTTTGTTGGTTGCCCCGAAATTACGGAAGTAAACAACCTTCTGACCAATAATCTGCACATACCCATCTTTCAGTCTACGAACTCTCATTGTCGTAGCTGGAATATGACCGAGATATCCAATCTCTCCACTTACCGTCCTGCCAATCTCGAGGAATCCGTTTCCAGTTGCCTGTACGTCAGTGTAGAACTTCATCATAGTATTTGTGAAAGAATCATCATCATTAAGATTCTCTAGCCAATCACGAAGCTCAATCTTTGCTCTCTCGATTCTTTTACGAGCACGTTCTACAGCCTCTCCGTCTGGATTAGACTCTAGCCTGAGCATTGTTCTCTTTGAGACCTCGAAGTCATAACCTAAACCAACAATGTTTTCTACCTTGGCATCAATGGCTGCGTGGTTAGCAAAAGATGTGTCATAGTAGTTAGCTAGCTCGTACAGGTTCCATGGGGGCGTGATAACGTCAAACATTCCGTACCCGTTGCGGAATACAGTTCCTGGGTTAATCTCTTTAGACTTGGCACCATCTCTACCAGATGAAGTGGCCAAAGCATTATTCAGATACTGCTCGGTTGGCTCTGCGCTCTTTGCTACCCTAGCAGCTCGTCTCTTAAAGTTAGCGTCCAACCCATTAAAGGATCTTACTTCGTCCCAAGACTTAATAAAAGGATCTTGCCTTCTAAACGCATCGTCTTGTTTTTCAATGTCGTCGATTCTTGCACCGACAGTCCATTCCTGAGCCATTAACCTTCATCTCCATACTGTTTTAGAGTTTGCTTTGCTGCAATGACTGCACCTAAATCATTCATGTTAGGAATGAGTCCTTGAGCCATTCTGTCTACCTGCTCGCTGTGAGTTTCTTCTGAAATCTTCTTAGCGTTTGCATAAAATTCTGCCTTACCTTCTGGCTGTCCCCAATACTTTGCCGCATCCTCTAGCTGCTTAATGCGTGACTGATCTCCTCGCATAGACTCAATAGAGAGAGCGTTACCGTTACCGTCGGTAAAAGCTTTTCCGTTTGGCTTAATCCAAACATAAGTGCCGTAATGAGAGAAGTTCTCGTTTACAACCTGAACTTTTGTTTTTCCAATTTGACCAGGAAAGCGTGGTTTATTATCATTCATAACCACTATTATACCACATTATACGGCACTCACCGTATTTTGTGACCATGCTAGTTCGTTATAAGCATTATATTGATAATCTCTGATTGTTAAGACCTGATCATCACCAGCAATGATCCTGGATGTACCAGTAAATACATTGTAGATAACCTCGGCATCAACCTCTTGTACCTGGGATGCCGCCAGGAATAGCACCTCTTGCCAGGTAAATCCTGCATCGGGTATCACTACCACTTCATTACCTACAAGCTCTTTACCAGCCCAGTATCCCCAATCAAAGTCCTGTCCGCCAGAATTACGTACGGAGAACCACTGCCTAAAACCAAAACGCTCTTCGTCGTCTGCAATTGTTGTTTCATAAATTGAAACGTTGTTAAACATAATTGGACTCATAAACCTTAATGCACCGACCGTGCCTTCAAAGCTAAGTCTATTTGGAAATGACAGACTCAGGTAGGACCAGGTTTTGGGGTAAATAATTCCTCGTTTTGTCGGTTTACCGTTAACGAAAAATACCAGGTTGTTTTGCAATCTCTTGGTGTCATCATTAAGTGCGTAGATCTGTCCCCTTGTTCTATCAACACTATCCGAAATCAAGTAGAAGCTCGTTGTTTGGAGTGCAGACTTTAGCTCAAAAAGCTTAACTGGAACTTCTGGCATCAACTCTTCGTCATACCTCAAACACATCTGAATGTTACTTAGTTTATAAAAATCAGCAGCGTCTTTATTGATGGGCATACTTATACCCTTAATCGGTGACGACTCATAGTTTCCGCTGATCTTAAAACCAGAGTTGTCTGTCAAATACATATATGGGGTGCTGCCCTTATAAATAGAAAAGGCTGGGGCTGTCTGATATTCAAAGTAGTTACCCTTTTTAGTAAACGGAATAATGTCGGCACCAAATCTAGAGCCAATCTTATTTGAAAATGCACCAAAGGCTTGGGACGATAGCTGTAAAGACTTTAGCCTAAATGGATTCGAATTGACACCGTCAACGACAATTTCTAAGTGAACATTGATTGAAAGCTGATTAAAATTAGTTCCAGATGGTGGGTATATTACTGTTCCCTCTAACACTTCGTATTTTGAATTTACCCACTCAGACCCTGGGACTACTGAATTATTTTTATGTAATTTAACTGTAGAAAGGCTACCTGGCAAAGCATTAGCACCACTACTAATAGGCTGAAAAGAAACATATGCCTTTACGACCGAACCGTTGGTATTAAAGTAATCTCCGTCAAAAGAGTTTGCTCTCAGGAAGTCAAAGTTGAATTGCAAGAAATCTAGCTTCTGGCGTGGCTGTCCGTATGCATCGGGTACATCTTTGGCAAAGTAAGATAGCGGGACATAATTTTCCCAGTAAGAGCTGGTTGCAATGTCCAACACAAAATTGCCTAGCTCAAACTTTGGAACTAGATTGTACGTTGCTGTGTGTTCTTCTGTGCTAATTGTAACAAAGTCGTATGGGTCTCCCCCGTCAAGAATTAGTGACCAGTAGTTGCTATCGTTACCAAAGTATTCGTCTCCAGCATCATAAACACCACCAGTAAACAAATCAAAGACGTTTTCGTAATCTACAGGAACTCCTCTTTCACTAAAGAAGTGCTGGATCTTGACTAGATTTCTAGCATTGCAAAAGCTAATCCTTCTAATCTTTCCATTAAAAGTATTTGATAGATTTGACGATCCGCCGACAAACATGGATATCTTTCTTTTTGACCCAAAGAACGATGCTACTTTGTTGCCATAATATCTAACAAACTTTTCTAAATCTAGTCCAACTAAGAATCTGTCTCCAACCCTCTGACCGAGTGCAGAATACAAAACCTCTTCTGAGAATGTTCCATCTGATTGCTTAATAGACAGGACGTAACTAATAACATTGTTTTCCAGATAAACTGAAATCTTGTTAGAAGTAATTGTGCTAGTTAGTTCAAAGAGTGTCTCTCTAAGCATTGAGTCAAAGCTGGTTTCAAATATTCCGTAAAACGCTTTTGTATCTTCTTGCAAGAAATTAATATTATCATAATACATGTGCCCCTCAACATTGGACCAATCCGTGTTTGGCCTCAAAGAGATGTAGGGGTCTGTGAGAATGTCCTGTGCATCCTCTAGTTCAGAAAACCATTCAGACTCTGACTTTGCACTAAAATTAAACAAAGGCAATGGATGTGATGGTGAAACTAGATTGTCTCTATCAATTACAAGATTTTCTACAATACCACTTTCCCAACCAGCAGAAGATGGAAAGTAATAATTTCTAGCATACTTGGCTACAGAAAAATCAGCTACTACAGAATTTGCAGAATTGATGCCTTTTAGATTTGCTGGGTATTCAACACCTTGACCATAGACCCACCTTCTCTTTGCTACAATTGCTGGCACCTCATATGGATAGATGGCAACAGAATCAATAAGTATGGAAGGCACATCGTCATAGGCATAAAACCCTAGCCAATCCTGCTCATTTCCTTGATCAATTCTTTCTGGCAAAGAAATCGTAGATGCGTTTATCTGCTGATCAATGACTACCTCTCCGTTAAGAATAAGAGCCATTCTTTTGGCGGAATAAATAAAGCTAATCAGCATTGGCCTGTTCCAAGTTCCAACATAGTGTGCTGCTGTATTGCCATCTACTTTAATTTTAATATATGGACCATCTGCATACAAACCATCTGTAGAAGATATTGGACCAAAAATTCTTCTTGGCTCGCTGGAGTTGTTTTCAATGTTGACCCAAAATTCAGCAGTCAAAGAGTTATATCTTCCAGACTCATTAAGAAATCCCATTCCAGGAACTACAAGCGAGGGGCAATTTGCTATTGGGGTTAGCTTTGTGCTATTAGACGAACCATAAACAATTGGCGTTCCATTGTTTCTAGAGTATAGATAGTTGTTGTCAACAATGTAGTACCCTGGAACTGAATCAAATCCATAAGAAAATGCCTCTACCGCTTTTTGTGCTGGCAAATTTAATCCAGTTGGAAGATCGTCAATGGCGATGCCGTATGACTTTAACTGAAACTCTTCTGCCCACTGTCCAGCTGTTAAGCCAACCAAAACAAATTCATCATTGTCGGCTGTGAAGTTATACTCAATTTCAATAACGAGCTTAAGATCTTCAAAGTTTGAAGGTACGGTAAATGTTTCTGAGACAAAAGACCACGCAAGGCTAGATCCTATTGCAGCTGGCTTTAGTATTGGAGGTACACTTTGGCCAGTGCCCAAATCTGTATACGTATACCCAACCTTGACATTTAACAGTTTGGAATATGTATAGCAGTATAGCCCAAAAGAAAAAGTTTTAATCTTGTCGCTAAAGTCTGTGGGCTGGAGCGTGAACGGGCTAACCATACTAACAAAACCGCCATTACCTGCAGAGGCAATTATTCCATTTACTGGAACGTCTGGCAATGGTGCAGTCGGTGGGGGTATTTCAAAAACATTCTGATCTGTTGCATCTACCACACTATCTACACCAAGGTTAAGCCATGTAGAAAGATCTTGAGAGGCTGATGGAAAAAGAGAAATATAGTCTAGCTGCTCATCGAGTGCCCATAGAGCTAAAGGATGCTCTGCAAAAACCTTAGTAGCATATGCATTTAATGGAGTGGCCATATAACCCATTTTATCATAATTAAGACTATCTTTCTTAGTCTCTTAGGCCTGAGCTTCACCCCATGACAGCTTAGCCGAAGTTCTAGTTTCATTACCAGTTAGACGTGAAACACAGACCGTCAAGATGTCTGGGCCATCTGGGAAGATGTTATCTCCACCAAGAATTGAGTTTGAAAGCTCAAACAGTGTATCAATATCGACTGTCGTAGTGGCCTTGTCTCCATTGGTACCACCCTCTGCCTGGAAGTTATACACCTGGATTCCACCAGAAATAGTATCCTGTGGAGTGTGCTCAACAAGCTCAACAAGTGATGGTGCTGGCTGACTAGTAAAGCCAAGGTTGTTAAGTCGTCCGTTAAGAATTAGCTTTACCTCAACTAGCTCTGTAGTCGATACACCAATCTCACGCATACGTACCTGCATTCGGTTGATAATGTCTCGATCACCCAGTTTACCAGTGAGACCAGAGTCTGCCGAAGGTGAGAGCCTTAGCGAGAGCAGTGGCTGGTAGTTTGGACCAGTTGTATTGTTTAGCGATCCGTCTGGGTACAAGAAGTAGGTGTACTGAATATTACCAGCGTTGTTAAACTTGATAACCTCAGATATTACAACGTTAAGATCTGCCCCGTCAGTTACGAACTGAGCACCTGTGTTTGGATATGTCTGTGCACCCCAGATAATCTTAACAGCACCACCGCCACCAATACCTGCCCAGTCGTTATTGCTATCGGCACCACCACCTCCACCACCAAATGCTCCACCGTCACCACGTGGTGATTGACCACGAGTACCATTAGCTCCACCAGAACCTCCTCCACCACCTTCTGTCCAGAATGATGTTTCTGAAGATCCAAGACCGCTGGCTCCCTGACCATCGATACCGACACCACCACCACCACCAGAGCCATCGCCTGAATCTGCCGATCCCGAACCACCACCAGCACCTCCAGAACCGTTGCCTCCGTTTTGATCTGGGTCACCACCCTGTCCACCGTTGCCAGTGTAACCTCCAGCACCTCCACCACCACCAGCGTCGTCACCGTCTGAGTTACCACCGCGACCACCATTACCTCCGCCATCTCCTACGAAGCCACCTCCAGCCCCACCAGAACCCTCCTGGCCTCTAGTACCACCAAGACCAGCAACAATACCAGTAGATATGAAGTATGAGTTTCCACCATTTGTAGAGTTATATCCACCATCGTTGTCGGTGTCTCTGTTACCACCAGAACCAACAACTACTGTATAGCTTTCTCCTGGGGTAACTGGGACAGAATACTTCCATCCGAGGCCTCCACCTCCACCACCACCTGCGTTGACTGAGTTACCTCGGTTACCACCACCACCGCCACCGACGGCTACAACGGAAACTTCGTTAACGCCTTCGGGGGCTGTCCAAGAATATGTTCCAGGAGTTGTATACTCTGCTGATTCAAAGATTTGATAGCTAAACGTATCGGCATCAATAACTGTAATTTCTGCGGCACCGTTTGTAATTCTGTCAGAGCCGTAAACTCCAATGTAGTCGCCAGTAGTAAATCCGTGACCCTTAGCTGTAACAGTTACCGTAGCACCGTCCTGCCTTGTTCTAATTCCACCATCGAAGTCATCAAAGGTGAAGATTGTTGCATCTTCGGGAACAAGGTGGATAAGGTCTTGGCTGTTTACAAGAACCTTGTACTTAGCATTGTTAGTTAGGTATGGCAAAGTGTTTTCGCCAACAACCTCTGTTAGAGGGTTCTGAGTATCTGTTCCTGGGAAACCGTCTGATGCAATTGACTGGAATTGAACGATATCGTTTGTTCTAAACCCGTGAGAAAGTGAGGTAATGAGGCTTGTGGTTAGGTTGATACCATCGGCAGCAAATGACTTAGTTGTTGTTCCAGATACATCCAAAGTCTGGCTACCAGCGGTAAACAGATAACCACGGTCGTCGTCAAATCGACCATCCATGATGACCGAAGTACCCCAGTGGAATAGTGACGGAATAAAGGTTGGGTTTTCAAATGTTGTCACTTCATAACGAGCTGGCAAGTTACCAGATCGGAAGTAGGACTCGAACAGGATGTTGTTGTGTTTAAACTCGTGAACATATCTAACCTGTCCATCTTTTGACTTGAATCCAAATCGAATCTTACCAGCACCATACCAAGAGTAGTCCATGTAACACATCTGAATTCTAGAAAGATCTAGGTCGTATCCACTAGGACCATTTCCATCACAGGTGTCAATGTTCCACTCTTCCTGTGGGACCTTGGTGTCTACAGTCTTGGTTACGATAATACCTGACTTAGCTGGAACAAATGAGTGTACATTTGTTGTTCCAGTGTTAGAAATATTAACATTGGTCTCAGAGTCGGGAGCTGCAAACAATCTAAATGTATTTGCATCAATCACGTCGGCGTAATAAGTATTACCGTTAATTAGACCGCCAATTGGGTCACCGTCAATAGAGTTGTAAAGGAGTGGTAGTCTTTGACTAAGTCCGTGCCTTACGACCGTAAAGACATTTGTGCCAACATCAATCTGTGTCTGTGGGTCAAATGTGATTTCAAGACCAGTTGCTCCACGGTACTCTGGTCGAACGGACATTGTTGTATCATCTTGAACATCAATAATTCTATAAGTCTGACCACGCATAACGATGTTGTCTCCAGCGTTAAACTGTGCGGTAAACTGAGTCTTGTCTCCAAACACAAGCTCGCTACCCCTAAGGGCTGACACTGTTCCAGCTGTTTGCTGAGTAGAACTTCTACGTACACAGTAGAGCTTTTGACCGTCAAACTCAAAGAACATACCGTTCTGGAAGTCGAACATTCCAGACCTCAATGCACCGTTGACCCAAGAAGTTACGTGGAACTGTGGGAAGCCATAAGCTCTTGCTTCAATTCCTTCTGGAACGGTTTGATTGGTTACAATAGTAAACTTAGTTAGGTCTACTGGGTCTACGGTTACCTGGAACTCTCCATTGTATACCGTGCTCTGCTCTCCAGTCGAGTCTTGTGCTTCGGCAACCTGAATGAATAGACCAGAGATTAGGCCGTGTGGCCTTCTTGTAATACACTCTACAGTTGTTGCACTAAGTCTTCTCATACTCATGATATCGACAGATGGCTTGAAGTTGATAGCAAATGAGGTCTGGATACCCTTACCAGACTGGTAACGGAAGTACTTACGAGTCTGTCGAATAATCTGTCCCCACGAGTTTCCAGCACCAGTTGACATCTCAACACCGCCATCGAATGGTCTGTGTAGGGAGTATCCAGAAGGACGTACATAAACGAATGTTGGGTATGCATACTGTACAAGGCTGAACGCCGAAGAGTATGGACGATCTACAGTAATCTGAGTGTCAGAACCGATAGCCGTAATTCTGCGAACAATTGGACCTCTTGGCTCAACCGCACTAAGTGTAAATTCTGTACCGCTACCAGTACTTGTAAGCGTAATAAAGCCTACCCCAGAAATTGCTGAGTCATAGGATGGGTATAGCTGGAAGTTGTTAGAGTCAATAACGCCAACATAGTAGTAGTAAGTATTAATAAGTGGTGTTGGAGCAACGCCACCATTAGTTTCAAACCTTACGAAGTCTCCAGTGGTAAATGTGTGTGGCACATTAATACGGTTGTTTGCTGTGTCAACATTTGCATCGGTGAATCCAAATACCGCACCAGCATCTGGTGGATAAAGAGTAAATGGGTCACCAACCTTTAGAATCTTGGAGAATGATGTACCAGTACCGTTAACCAGAATAGATCCAGCTTGTACGGATACACTACCGTTTCCAACGACAGTACCATTTAGCTGATCTGAGGTGAATGAATGGGTAATTCCAGCACCAAAGTCTGAAACCGATTCGTAAACACCAGACTGAGCATTTTCTACAGAGGTGGCTAGCCTAAAGAAGTCTTGGTTAAATGGTACAACGTAGTAATCTGTGTCGTCAGTAATTCCACCGATTGCAGAACCGCCAACGCCAGCATCATAATGTAGCTTCGTTCCAGTAACAAAACCATGTCCTGGTACATAGAATGCATCAATATCAATAGCTACTGTAGCTCTGGGGTTAAATGTTTTAACAAGCTCTGCCACCTGACCCCTAGCCTCTACCAAGAATGTGTCATCTGATGGAATGGACTTAATGGTATAAATACCATCTGGGGTTTGGCTCAAAGAGGTAAGGGTGTGTCTTCCAGATCCCAGAGGGGTATCTGTAAAGTCAATAGCGATTCCATCTTCAGCGTCGTCTGCACTTGCAGCAAGCTTTAGGTTATCTCCGTCAATAAAGATTACATAATATGTTTGCGAAGAAGTTAGTCCATCGATCTCGGTCTGACCTCTGGAGCTGTATTCTACCAGCTCTCCCTGCAGGAATCCGTGACTTGGCAGAGTAATGATATTGTCTACATAGTTTAGTGCCTGAATAACCAAAGAGTGTGTTCCAGTACCCACGCCTGTAAGATTGACAATGTTTTGGTTGTCTGGGTCTGTGGTTAATCTAATTGTACTATCATCAACTTTTTGTACATAATATACTGTGTTTTGAGTTACTCCAGGAACACTTGTTCCGCCGTTGTTATCATATCTAACTTTTTGCCCAGAAACAAGTCCGTGGTTGAGAATGTATAGCGTGTTCTCAGTTGTGTTAACTGTTAGGAAGATAAAGCTGTGATCTGAACCAATACCAGCTGCAGTAAAGTCAATTGGTAGAGGTGAGTCCAAGGCGTTTTTGAGCCTAATGTTATTGATATCAATAATTTCTGCCACATAATATGTGGCACCATTTACGAGTGGCTCAATTGGGGCACCTCCACCAGTATCGTACTGGATTGGCTGATCTTCCAAGAATCCGTGGTTTGGAATATTTAGAGAGTTCAGGTCTAGGTTAACAACAATTCTTCTAACAGCATCTGTAGATGAACGACCCATTGGTGTTGTAAAGTTTACCGCTGGAGAATAGGTTAGGCCATAGGTGTAGTCATCAACATAGTTAACATAGTAAACTGCACTCGTTGATATATCCGAGCTTGGGTTAGCTAGGTCAAACGCAATAGCCTGTCCAGCATCAAAGTTGTGGGGAGTCGTTGAGTAAATAACGTCTGCATCAATGTCATAATTGATTGGGATTAGTGAGTGGAGAGAGGTACCCTGAGCTTCGATATTAATTCTATTTGTACCGTCAGCAGCGTCCTGAGCAGTTGGGTATAGCTCGTTACCAGAAGTAAATGATTGTACAAGGGTTACTGTGACTTCACCGTCTCCAGTGTGATAAGCACCAATGTTAGAGATGGGCTCGCCACCAAGAGTTCCAAGATCTTCATAGGTACCATTCGATGTTGCAACATTTGTAGCCTGGGGATCGATGTAAGAACCACCACCACCACCAGAGTAGTCTGAGGCTCCAGTTCTAGCACCAGCACCACCAGAGTAACCACCACCACCACCAGATTGACCGAACAATGTTTGGTCTGTTACACCACCACCACCAAAACCACCAGCGGGTCCAATGTCTGAAACATCGTGGCTCAGTCCATTAATAAATCCTCCACCACCAGGGGCGGCATAAATAGTTGGTCTCCAAGTAGAGCCAGTCTGGTAGTTAGAATCAGAACCCGTGCTGAAGAAACCACCACCACCAGATGATACACCACCAGCAGAAGGACCACCGAGACCCTCTTCACCACCAGCTGCCTCAAAAGCACCTACGCCACCACGAGTGGTTAGCTGACCATCTTTACCTTCTCTATAGTTTCCAGTAACATCTGTATTTGCAGAACCACCACCAGCAACGAATAGTGGCTGATTACCAGCTTTACGAACAATAAAGGTACCACCACCAGAACCACCGATTACACCACTTGTTGGTGCCTCACCGCGTTGACCGACGGCTATTGTAATAAGCTCACCCTTAGTTAGTTCTACCCTACCCCTAACGATAGCACCGCGACCTACTTGACCAACTCCACTGTTATGGCCCGAAGCACCTTTTGCTTCGAATTCGTAAACACCAGAAATGGGTACGGTCCAGTCTTGGTATCCCTGGTAATCGCCTTCGGTAATGTATGAAGATGCCCAAGAGGCTGAGCTGTATTCTGCTTGCAATGTTGCATAATCTGGACCAACCCTACCAGTGACGCCAGCAGAGGTAAATGTGTGGGTGTCTGCGTCCATGTTATAAAGCTCGTCGGCACCAGTGAAGTCTGCAGAGACATTTTTAAGGAAGTATGTTTCACCTACGGTTAGGCCAGTCAATGGAGTTCCGTTGGTGTAGTATTTAACAGCCTGGTTAGAAGCTGTAGTAAGGCCAACATTAAGTTGACTATTGTATAGGTATGGGAAGTTTAGGGTTACCGCACCAGCCGTTGCCCCAGTGATATCTTGTACAACATCATTGATATCTCTAAACCTTACTGTTCTGCTTGTTGTTGTCTCGGCATAGACAAGCTCTCCAAGGCCAACAATTGAGCCAATACCGTCGGCGTAGATGTAACTGTCACCGCTTACCAGAGTGGCAGGAATATCTTTGTCTCTAAAGTAAACGTAGTTTTGTTCTGGATTAACGTTTACTCTTCTTAAATAGTGAGATCCAGTAGTGCCAGCTCCAGTAATATCAATTGCCATTAACCTATGCTCCTTGGGGTACTAATTGGGTATCTGATTACTACGATACCTGACCCACCGTTACCGCCTCGGCCTTGGTGCAAGCCACCACCGCCGCCTCCACCAGTGTTTTCACCAGCGTTAGCACCATTGCGATGATATCCATTTTCAAAGTGAGGATGTTCTCCCATGTTGATTCCACCATATCCCTCG
>Ga0102963_1000119_pt1 | contig 32001 bp, 33 predicted proteins | sample SalPon2_C_H2O_MG_2_FD_84522 | JGI IMG/M metagenome (GOLD analysis project Ga0102963, IMG submission 84522) | Salt pond water microbial communities from South San Francisco under conditions of wetland restoration - Salt Pond MetaG SF2_C_H2O_MG | ecosystem: Environmental > Aquatic > Non-marine... | reverse complement strand
GCTGCTACACGTGGACTTACTGAAGATATTGATGGTGTAATGGTACCCGCTGGTACTTCAACTGTATACGATCAACAGTTAGGTAAGAACATTAAGCGTCCTTTCTTACACGTACGTTACAGAGCTTCTGAGGCCGATGATAGAAAAATGAAATCTTGGATCACTGGATCTGTAGGTGGAGTTTATACTTCTGACGTTGATGAGATGAATGTACACTTCTTGTCTGAAAGATGTCTATGTGTTCAAGGAGCAAACAACTTTGTATTATTCAAGTCTGTTACTCAAGGAGCATAATTAATAATGTAAGGATGGGGCGTCTTTAGGGCGCCTCTATCTTTACTTTTTATCAATTTTATTATATTATATTATGGCTAAGAAAAAAGAGTCTATGGAAGCTTTAGAAGCACCCGTAGCAGAAGCAGTTCAAACTGCACCACAACCAAAACAACCTATTCAACCAAAAAATGAATGGGAATTAAAAGATAGGACTTATATTTTATTAGGTAATAAAGCGCCAATTACATATACCCTAGCTTCAAGACATCACAGTAGAAATCCATTAATGTGGTGGGATGAAGGAAAAGGTATAAGCCGAGAATTAAGATATGCTTCAAACCAAAATTCACCTTTTAAAGATGAACAAGATGGTTTTTCTACATTAAAGCATATTGTATTTAGAAATGGTTCTTTATTTGTACCAAAGTCAGACCAAGCTTTACAAAAGCTATTATCTCTGTATCATCCACAAAGAAATTTAACTTATTATGAGGTTGATGCAATTGCTGAAGCAAAAGATGATTTAGAAGATCTTGAACTTGAAATTACAGCACTTAACCTAGCTAAAGATTTAGATATTGATCATTCTGAAGCGGTATTAAGAGTTGAGCAAGGTTCGGCTGTATCTAAAATGACATCTTCAGAAATTAGAAGAGATATATTATTATTTGCAAAACGTAATCCAGCTACATTTATTGCACTTGTTGAAGACGATAATGTACAATTAAGAAACTTTGCTATTAAAGCTGTTGAAGCTGGTATTATCAGCCTTTCTGGTGATCAAAGATCATTCCACTGGGGAAGCAATAATAAAAAGTTAATGTCAGTACCTTTTGATGAAAATCCATATTCTGCATTTGCAGCATATTTAAAAACAGATGAAGGTGTTGAGGTTTATAAATCAATAGAAAAGAAAATTTAAGTAAACCACTGTAGTGATAGGGTCGCTTTGGTGGCCCTTATCATTATAATACAAGATACATGATTAGTATAGATACAGTATATCAAAGAGTACTTGCCATACTTAATAAAGAGCAAAGGGGATATATTACACCGCAAGAATTTAATTTGAAAGCCAATCAGGCACAGCTAGAAATATTTGAACAATATTTTTATGACCTGCAACAATTTAAAAGAATGCGTGATAATAATACAGAGTATTCTAACATGGTCAAGCTTATTGATGAAAAAATAAGTAAGTTTAAAAAATCTGGTGCTATGACTTTTAGTTCTGGATCATTTTTAATGCCAAGTAATTTACATAAATTAGGTACTGTTATATATAATAATACTGAAATTGAAAGAGTTGATGCTAAAGAAGTTTTATACTTAAATGCATCACCGCTAGCTGCACCAACTACAACACACCCAATATATACTGAAAATATTGATAATACAAGTGAAAGCTGGGGAGTTAAAATTTATCCTACATCAATTATATCAGGGGTTACTTGTACATATGTGCGTAAACCAGCACAAGTTGAATGGAGCTATATAGAAGTTGACAATACACCTTTATATAATGCAAACAATAGTGTTGACTTTGAATTACACGAATCAGACGAATCAAGTTTGGTTATAAAAATATTATCTTATTCTGGTATTATAGTAAGAGAACCAGAAATTACTAATACAGCAGAAGCCAAAGAAAATAAAACTTTAACACAAGAAAAATCATAATATATGGCTTTATTTACACAAACACATGAACAATATTATGATGGCAATGATTACGGCAATTACCAATATACCGCTTTAAACGATGTTATTAATAACTTTATCATTTCTTATGTAGGAGATGATAAAATTATTAATACAGTAAAGCGAAGCGAAGTTGCATATCATGCTAGAAGAACTTTACAAGAACTTAGCTATGATACATTGCGTTCAATTAAATCGCAAGAGCTTGAAGTTCCACCATCTCTTTCTGTTGTATTGCCACACGATTATGTGAACTACACACACATATCTTGGGTTGATGATGCTGGTATTGAGCAAGTTGTTTTACCAAATAGAATAACTAGTTCACCTACAGCACCATTACAAGATGAAGACTACAATTATCTTTATGACCAAGATGGTAATTTACTATTAGCAAATAAATCAGTAACTGAAACAAGATTTCAAGATGGTACAGCTTATGATAATAGTTTATCAGATGTAAGCACAGACTTTTTAGAAGAAGGTTACGGATATAATGTTGATTAAGGAAAGCGTTATGGAATAAACCCTGAAGTAACTACAAAAAATGGTGCTTTTGTAATAAATTATAATAAAGGTATTATATCTTTTTCAGGTGATTTTGCAGGTAGAATTATTACATTAAAATATATATCTGACAGCGTTGCTACAGATGAAGAAATGAAAATACATAAATTAGCGGAAGAAGCTATGTATAAAAGCATAGCTTATGCTATTATGTCTGTAAAGCAAGGCATTCCTGAATATCAAGTTCAAAGAATACGTAAAGAAAAAATTGCTGCAACAAGAAAAGCTAAATTAAGATTAAGTAATATCAAGCTTAAAGAAATTTCGCAAATTATGCGAATTAAGTCTAAGCAAATAAAACACTAAGGTATTATGCCAGAAATTAAGCATGTATTTACCTCAGGTCGAATGAACAAAGACCTGGATGAAAGAGCTATACCTGAAAATGAGTATAGAGATGCTTTAAATGTGCAAGTTTCTACTTCTGATGGGAGCGATGTTGGTACTTTACAAAATATATCTGGTAATCAACAAATATCTTTACTTGCTGAAGAATATGGCAAAACAATTGGATCAGTAAGAGATACACAAAATAATAAAATATATTGGTTCATATCATCTGAAGGCAAAAGTATTATTGCTGAATATGATGAAGCTACAAATTTAACAGTACCTGTGCTTGTTGATGTGTATAGCATTTTAAATTTTAGTGATCAATATTTAATTACAGGTGTAAACATAATAGACGGTTTATTATTTTTTACTGATAATCAAACTGAGCCTAAAAAAGTAAACATAGAAAAATTTAAGGCTGGGTCATCAAACTTTAGCAGCCATACACAAGTTTATGGAAGAAATTTTGTTGAAGGTGATATTACTGTTATAAAACAAAAGCCATCCAACGCACCACAAATAGCATTAGCAGATAAAATTGGTAGTGATAGCGTTGAATCCTCTGCATTTTTTAATTTTTCAAAAAACAATGGGGCTAACGCAGTAGAAGTTGGTGATTCATATACTATAAATATACTTACTACAGATAGAGATTGGAAAGTTGGTGATATATTAGTATTTGAATATGAACAAAATGCAGGCCAGTTTAGTACTAATTGGGATCCAATTGAAATAAAAGGTTTAATTACTTTTTATAATGGTGGTAGCACCGTTACTATTGAAATTGTAACTGCATCAGAAAATTTTGCAAATGAAGCTGCTCAATATAGTATTATTAAAGAGCAACCAAATCCGTTATTTGAACTTAAATTTCCTAGGTTTGGGTATAGATGGAAATATGAAGATGGAGAATATTCTGTATTTTCACCATTTTCTGAAATAGCATTTTTACCAGGTGATATTAAATATAATGCTAAAGACGGGTATAATGAGGGCATGATTAATACTGTTAGAAGAATTAATCTTTATGGCTTTGATGATGCACCTGATAATGTAGAAGAGGTTGAAATACTATATAAAGAATCAAACAACAATAATGTATATACTGTAGAGTCTATTAAAAAAGAAGAATTAACTTCTTATAATATAGATTCTGAAATTATATATAAAGTAGTTGAAAATAATCAATTACTTAGAGCTTGGGATAATGTACCTAAAAAAGCAAAAGCACAGGAAATTACAGCAAATAGATTAATGTTTGGTAATTATACTCAAGGGTATAATATAGAAAATGAACCAGATGTTGCTAGTAGAATAATTTCAAGAAATGATTCGGGTGCTTCTATAAAAACTGATAGAACATATCAAATAGGTACTGTATTTGAAGACAAATACGGAAGACAATCGCCAGTTATAGCAAAACAATCTGGTGTTATACAATTAGATAGATCTGCTTCAGATAAAAAAAATAGTATAGCTGTTAAAGGAATAGGATCAGCGCCAAGCTGGGCTTCAAAGTTTAAATATTATGTAAAAGAAACATCTGCTCCATATTATAATGTTCTTGTAGATAAATATTATTTAAATAAAGATGAACCAAATTCCATATGGTTTTCTTTGCCATCATCTGAACGCAATAAAATAACCGAAGATACATATTTAATATTAAAGAAAAAGCATGGTGCAGATGTAGCTGTAGATGATACTACGACAAAATATAAAATATTAGATATTGATAATGAAGCTCCTAACTTTTTAACTGATAAGTTTCAAAGTAAAGGACAAATTAAATTAACAAATGTTACAACAAATCTTGCATCTAATTCAAGTTTAATTGAGGCAGATATTCAGCCTAATGAAACGCTTGAAGCAACAATTGCTGCGGGTTCTAAAATAAGACTTGTTGATGCTGGTGGAGATAGCGATATTTATACTGTTTCAAATGTAACTTTTGAAGATACTGATGCTGATGATAAGTCAGATACAATATCTTTAACTATAAATGAAATTTTTAATGAAACTGATGTAAATAAGTTTTCTTCTTTATCTAATTATAATATTGTTTTTGGTGAAGTTGAAACAAAGGTATCTCCTGAATTTAAAAATAGATTTTTTATAAAGCTTCGTATTGACTCTTTATTAAAACAAAATATTGTTAATGCAGTATCAATTAAAACTGATAATACAAGTGAGTATAGAATAATATCAAGCGAAACAATACTTGGGGATACTTATACTAATATAAACTCAGGGGGAGGGGCAAATTGTTCCGGTGAAAATAAAGGATATTATTGGCCAGGACCTGGTACTGCAAATGAACCTACTGGATTACAAACAGCTATGGCTACCGGTAGTAATATAATAAAAATACGCAGAACTGGGCAAGCATGGAAAGATAAAAATAGTAAATTTGATGACTTTGCTGAATTTTTAGATGCGGCTGGTACTAAAATAAGATTTGAATCTGACCCTAATGCTAAAACATATGAAATTCAGTCTTCATTAAGAACCGATGGAAACCATGGGTTTAATAATTTCTGGGGAAATAAAATAGATGAAGATATATGTAATTATTGGGTTCAATGGGAAATTAAATTAGATAATAATATTGATTTTACACCCAATATAACAGCATTAGATAAAAGAATATACATACTTGATAATATAATAAACGAAGAAGAAAATCAGTTATCTGTAAATTCGCCAATAATATTTGAAACAGAACCAGAAGAAGTTGCTGATTTAGATTTATATTATGAAACTGAAAATTCTTATGATATTACACAATGGAATACAGAGCAAGAATTAAAATGGTTTAATTGCTTTTCATTTGGTAATGGTGTTGAATCTAATAGAATACGTGACGATTTTAATGGTGTTACCATGGATAAAGGTGTTCGTGTTAGCTCTGTAATTGCGGAACAATTTAAAGAAGAACATAAGAAAAATACTATTATATTTTCTGGCATATACAATAGTATCAATGGTATAAACCAAACAAATCAATTTAATCAAGCAGAAGCAATAACAAAAGATATTAATCCAGAATATGGATCAATACAAAAGCTTCATGCAAGAGATGGTGATTTAATTGCATTAACTGAAGATAAAGTTTTAGGTATATCAGCTGGCAAAGACGTTTTATTTAATGCTGATGGAAATCCTAATTTAATATCTTCTACAAATGTATTAGGTTATGTAAGACCTTATGCTGGTGAGTTTGGTATATCCAATAATCCTGAGTCATTTGCAACATACGGTAATAGATTTTATTTTACTGATAAAGCTAGAAATGCTGTATTAAGATTTTCAGGAGGCATTGGGGGTGGTGATGGTTTGACAGTCATATCTAATTATGGCATGTCTGATTATTTTAAAGATTTATTGTCTACAAATTCTGGTGCATTTATTGGTAGCTTTGATGAAGATTTAGGTACTTATAATATATCTATAAATGATCAAACTGTAGGTTTTGATGAAATGGTAAAAGGTTGGACATCTCGTTATAGCTTTTTACCAGAAAATGGTATAAGCTTAAATGCTAAATATTATACATTTAAAAATGGAAATCTTTGGTTGCATAACGTAGAAAGTCGTGCTAAAAATAATTTTTATAATGGACAGTATTCATCTAAAGTAACTTTCTTTTTTAATCAAGAATCTTCTGTAGTTAAAAAATTTAAAACATTAGGTTATGAAGGTGATGATGGTTGGGTTGCTAATTATGTAAAAACAAACTTACAAGATGGATCTGTAACAAAGTTTATTGATAAAGAAGGTAAGTTTTTTAATTATATAAAAGGTGATAAAACATATTTAGATGTTCCTAATAAAACAACAAATTGGGATAGTAAACAATTTTCAAGCCAAGGTATTGGGAAAACAACTGCGCTTTCAGGCGATTTAGATATTACAATAGCAATAATGGATGCTTATATAGTAAATACAATAATAGAATGGCGTGGAGACACGTATGAATGTGAACAAATATAATTAATAATGGCAAATTCGGGTTATAAAAACTGGTTAACACTTAAAAAATATGTAAATGGTGTAGCTACGAGCGAAACAAAAACAAACGCAAGTAGTGATCCAAATTATATTGCACCAGTATTGGACACAGAAAATTGTCCAACAACATCTAATACTTGTCCTACGGTTACTTCTGCTATATCTGATATTTCAGTAACGGTTGGGGCGACAAACCAAGTTATAAACTTAAACAATGTATTTAATGATACCGATGGTGATACTTTAACATATACGGCTACTTCATCAAATACAAACGTAGCTTCAGTATCAATAGATGTTAATAACCTTACTATTGTTTTTGCTGGTTCAACAGGAGGTAGCTCAACTATTAATGTTACTGCTTCTGATGGAACTTGTTCTGCAACAGATTCTTTTATAGTAACATTGACAGAAGTATCTCAAGCCTGCAACACAGGACTTACGCAATTAAGTTTATTTAATGGAACAACTTCAGAAGAAGCTTGTTCAGTATCTGTTTCAAATATAGATATTGTTTATGCAAATAATACATCAATAACTACAGCTACTGTGTTTTATGATGATATTTATGGTTGTGATACAAGTGCTAAATTTTTATCAGATGGAACTAATTGGGTACAAATAAATAGTTCTGGTACTAAAATAGACAGCGGATTATGTGCTACACAAGCAGCTTGCCCAAGCTATTTTACCGGAAGTAATTATTCTGAAGTTTCCGAAAGTCAACCTTATTTAAGATTAGGTGGTTTATGTACTACAGAAAACCAAACAATATATTATTCAGAAGCTTGGATTGATATTTCTGGGGCTGGAACTAATGTACCTACATATTATTCTTTATCTGAAGCTCAAAGTATTTCATTAGGTTGTCCAATATCACCAATAGGTTATAATGGAGATGTTATGTCCGGCGGAACATATACTGGTGACGGAGGTACTATAACTGTAGCCTCTGGCAATACACTTATTAATCACGGTTATATATGGCCTGGTAACTCAACTTATGTAGCAGATAATGGTTGGACAGTATTTTCCGAGTGGGATGATTATGGAATTGTTAATGTCTTTTTTATGCCTAATTGCGAAACCGCTGCAACGCCTCCAACCGCTCCTCCTACTGCTACAGCATATACTGGTTTAACTAGATGTGATAATAATAGTGTTACTTGGTATACAAACCATGAAGTACAACATGCCGACGGTACTTATAAACAACTTAGTAGTGGTAGTTCTTTTTATAGCGCAGGTCAGGTATGTTATATAAGCACAGGTACAACATATGATATATCTGGAAAAACGTTTATAGACGGTACAGGTTATAATCCCTATAGCGGTGGGCCTTGTGATTGCGATTGCTATAATTATAATTGTTAATAATATATAATGGGTTTAATAAATTTTAGTTCATCTGTTTGTAATTATACAACTAAAGTAGTAGAATTAGCTGCTGTTCCTGGTTCATTAGCAACAAATACATATCCTTATGTAGATCTTGAAATGATTCCAGATAGCGGTTATTCGCTTAATGCTACAAATTTTACATATGTGCCAAATACATATGTAGATTATGTTGTATTTATGGCTGATGGCAATAATCTAAAAGCCCGCGTATATTTAAATGGTTTTACTTGGCCTTCAGAAAGAACAGATTTAGAGGTGCCAATTTCTGGATGTGCTACAAAAATTATACCAGTAGTTCCAACGCCTGCACCATCGCCTGTTCCTACACCAACGCCTACACCTACCCCACCAGCGTGCCCCGCAGTTACTGGTTATTTTATAAATAAAAGTATTATTGAATTGCGTGGTGAAACACGTATATTTAAAGTGTACGGGCAGCAAGGTGCTGAGTTTACATATACTGTAGTAGATAATGGTAATGGTATTTCATTAGACACAGGAACAGAAACAATACCATATTCAGGTTTTGTTAATATAGAAATTGTAGTTCCATTAGTATCAGCGGCAAGAGTGCTTGATGTAACTATTACAACCGCAGAATCTTGTACATTACAATTACAAACCCAACCAGCAACATTTAAATTATATCAAGGCATTGATGAAGAATGGTTAGGTGATACTTATGAATGTTGTGAAGCAGCTGGTGTATTACAAAGTACTAATTGTGTTGGGTATGATTTATATGGTACATATACTGACGGCCAATGCGGAACTACTAATAGCTTAATTGAAACTAATTCTACTACTTGCGGATATGTGCCTCCTGTTGCTCCTGTAGCACCAAGTCCAGTACCTAGTCCTACTCCTTCTCCTGTAGCGCCTGTTGCACCATCTCCTGCTCCGGCTCCCGCAGCACCTGTACCTGTTCCAGCACCAACAGTAACACCTGTAGCTCCAGTACCTTCTCCTGTAGCTCCGAATCCTGCACCAGTTGCACCAGTACCTGCTCCTACAGCACCGTCTCCTGCACCAGTTGCACCACTTGGAACTCAGCTAGTGAGATGTGATAATAACACAAATAATTGGTATACACCAACAACAAATATATCGTCTGGTTCTATATTTTATAGTGGGGGCCAAGTTTGCTATAGAAGTTTAGGTAATGTATATGATTTAACTGGATTAACTAATATTGGAAGTGGAACTGCTTATTTCCCAGGCGATCCAAATATACCATCTAGTTGTAATATTTGCTAAATTAAATGATATTAATAAAAGAAAAAAGAGATTATATTCCATATGATCCAAGTCCTCTTAATAAAATAACAAGGGCTACTAAAAAAGGATTTCAAGTATTAGACGTTCCGCCAGCTGTGTATAGCATTTTAACTGAATTTTACGATAGATCTAAGTTAATAGAAGAAAATTATCCTGGAAAAGAACATTATTCTAAAGAAATAAGTTATTTACAAGATATTAATCAACATATAGATAAAGTAAATTTTGTAAAAGAAGCTTTGTTGGACATACATCAAGAATGGTGCGGAAGATCTATTAAACCTGCTGTTGTTTATGGTATTAGGAGCTATAGTGCTAATAGCGTTTTTAAAGCTCATTTTGATAGGCAGGACACCCATCATGTAGCGTCTAGTATTACTCTTGGTAAAGACGCTCCTTGGAATCTTAATATACAAGATCATGATGGCCAATGGTGGGGGGTTGATGTAGAGCCTGGTCAAATGATTATGTTTGAATCTGGTTGTTGTATGCATGGAAGACTTGATGAATATCAAGGAACTTATTTTGATAATATATATGCTCATTATACTTACGATGAACCGTTTTTAGAATACAAATGAATAAATATATATCATTTGATTGGTGGTGGGGTGGTTTTAATAATATAAGAATGTGTTATGAAATGATTGGCGCTATGTCTTATGTTTCTGGTAGAAAAATAATACTTCCGCCAGATGGATATTGTTTATTTTTAGCAGAGCACCATGATAAAAATACATTTTGGGATATATGGGAAATATTAGATAAAAAAGCTTTTACAAATAATTTTGATTGTATAGAATATAAAGATACGGAACTTGTAAAATACTCTTCTGATAAACAAAATTATGATGGTATTTGTAAAGATATAAAATGTATTTTATTTAATGATGAAGATATAAATTGGGGTCCACAAAAATTTATAGGCAAAGGGCTAATATATCACAGTATAGAAAATATAAATCATTTTAATGAATTTAATTGTGACCAAAGAGAATTGTATAATATAATGTCCGATGACGAAATTATACATTTTCCAAGAAATTTACTTGGGCATTTTGGTTATCATGTTTATCCTCCGAATGATCAAGCAAGGAGAATAATACAAAATAAAATAAAAAATGGTGTAAGATTTAAAAATAAATTTTTTGAAAAATCAAAAAAACTTATGCCTATGGATTATGATGCGGTGCATATAAGAAGAGGCGATTTTAAATTTACACAAACTAGATGGACAGAAGACCTTTACAATAATTTAGAAAGATTATTAGAAGGGAAAGTTAGAAAGAGCGTACCTTTATATATAGCTACAGACGAGTCGGATCTTTCAATATTTAATTTTTTAAAAAACAAATATAAAATTATTTTTTTGAAAGATTTAATAGAAACAAATAAAAGTGAAGAATTAGTTTTAGATACTATTATATGTGCAAATGCTTATAATTTTTTTGGCTCAAGAATGTCTACATATAGTGATTATATTAATATAATTAGAGGCTATAATAATAAAATAGATAATCATAGAAAATCATTAAATTTTAATAGAAAAAAAATTAAATACAATAAGTACCCATGGGAAGTAGAGCCTTATAATTGGCAAGATTTATGGGGAGAATTATATTATGGCAAAATTTAATTTAGGAGTACATGGATCTCATAATGCGGCAATAGCAATATCTTACGGAGGTGATATTCTTGAGGTAATAGAATTAGAAAGATGGGTGCAAATAAAAAATGCAGCATTTTTTTATTATTACCCAATATCTAATCCAATAGATATATTAAATGAAATATTAAATTATTTTGAATCTAAATATGAAGTAAAAGAATATGACTATGCTATGGTAAATTCTTGGCCTGTAGAGCAAAATAATCATTTAAGAGCAAATAATATTATTCATGTTCCGCATCATGAAGCACACGCATGTAATGTTATGTATCATTCAGACGCTAAAGAATCATTAATTATTTCATTTGATGGAGGCTCTGATAACGGTCATTTTAATATATATTTAGGAAATAAAGGTGATAAACCACAATTAATTTATCAATCTCAAAAAGATCTATGTGTACCTTATGCTGCTTTAGGCCATTATATGGATGATATAACAAAAGAAAAAGATTATTGGATTGGCAATTTAACATATGCTGGAAAAATAATGGGATTATCAGCTTATGGTAAACGTAATTATAAATTTTTTGAATATATAACTGAGCTTTATAATAGAAGTAATACAAATGAAGTAAATGCGGCTCACGATAACTGGAATAATATATTTTCTAATTATAATCAATTAAATGAAAATTCTAAAGATTTAGCTTATGCAACTCAATATATTTTTGAAAAACAATTTGCAGATATAGTTTTGCCTTTTGTATTTCAATATCCTAATAGAGAGTTACAATTTGCAGGAGGAGGCGCAATGAATATATTAAATAATACTGTTTATAAATCTTTTGTTTCTCCAAATTCAGATGATAGAGGAATTGCTTTGGGTTGTTTATTAAGCTTACTTAAGCCTCAAAATCCAATAGATAGCACTTACTTAGGCTCAGAACCTTATGATAATATGCCTAAAGCAAAAGAAATATCTATAAAAGAAATTGCGGATATGCTTTCTAACGATAAAATATTAGGGCTTATTCAAGGTAGATCAGAACATGGCGCAAGGGCTTTAGGAAATCGTTCTATATTATGTTTACCAAAAGCTGGGGTAAAAGAAAGATTAAACTCAGAAGTAAAACACAGAGAATGGTTTAGACCTTTTGCTGCAGTTTGCAGGGAAGAAGATGCACATAAATATTTTAAATCTTTTGGAAAGCACAGATGGATGACACATAATGTTAAAGTAATAAGTGAAAAATTTCCAGCAATTACTCATATTGATAAAACTTGTAGATTGCAAACTGTGACTAGAAAACAAAATGAATTTATATATGACTTATTAGAATATCATCCTGTTTTATTAAATACTTCTTTTAATATTCAAGGAAAACCTATATTAAATACGTATAAAGAAGCTTTGTGGATGAAAGAAAATACAGGAGTAGATGAAATTATAACCAATAAATATATATTATAATGTTAAAAAAAATAAAATTAAATTATGATTGGAGTTATTTTTTACCTCCAATGCAAGATTATTCTGTGCACAAAGGAACATGCCTAGCTCACCAACTACATGAGCTTACTGATATACATCAAGAATATGGGTTAGGTGAAACTTTAACAGAAGATAACACTATAATACAACAACTTTGGTATACTGATAAACAAGTTGATTTTGAAGAATTAGGAAAACAAACTGGTATGGAGGTTATTACAATATCAAGTATTTTGCAGCCACCAGGGAATACTATTGCTTTGCATAGAGATACTTTTTATCAAATAAATAAAAGATTTCCTGATGATAAAAGATTAAAAGTAAGAGCAAATATATATTTAGAAGATTGGAAAGTAGGTCATATGCTACAATATAAATCTGAAGAAGATAATATTTGGAAAACATCTGATAATTGGAAAGCAGGTGATGGATATATTTGGGACTCAAAACCATTGCATTTGTCCGCTAATGCAGGAATGAAAAATAAATTTACATTACAAATTTCAGGTTTTTTATTGTAATAAGCAGTATTAATCTAAAATAAATAATGTTTAACAACTTAGTAAATATTGTAATAATAATAGCATGGATAGTATAACTTTAACATTTCCTAAAGATTTAAATGTATCGCTGCAAAAAAGTGTAGGCGATATTGTTTATTATTTAGATGACGCTGGGGAAAAACATCGTATTGGGGAATGCACTGATATATCGAGTAGAACTATTACATGTAATATAGAGCCGTGGCGTAAAAGACCACAACCAAATAATTATATATTTTTTGGCAAAGAAAACATTATAAATTCATCTGGGCTAGTAGGTTACTATGCCGAAGTTGAAATGGAAAACACAAGTACAACAAAGAAAGAACTCTTTGCTGTAAATTCAGAAATATTTTTAAGTAGTAATTAATTATGGCGGATAGTATATATCAAGGGGCTGCATGGATGGATGCGGCTAAAAAAGGCAGGAATAGATCTGCTACTCAAAGTGCATTTGGATCAGCTTTAAATTCTATGGGCCAAAATTTTGGTAATATGTCACCTGAAATGCAGGGACAAGTTGCTGGTGGAATTGCTGGTGGTGTAGCTGGTATATTAGGCGGTATAGTTGGTGGCCGTGCTAGAAGACAAGAACAAAAAGCTGCTAAAGCAGAGTTAGCTCAAAGACAACAAGCATATGAAAGTTTTCAGTTTACAAATCCATATGCTAATATGGAAAATGCATTTGAGGATATGACTGTTAACCAGCAACAGGCACAATTTGAAGCTCAGCAACAACAACAGGCTTTAGCATCCACAATGTCTGGTATGCAACAAGCAGCAGGATCATCCGGTATAGCTGCATTAGCACAAGCAATGGCTCAGCAACAATCAGCTAATATACAAAGAGCTGGCGCATCAATTGGAGCACAGGAACAACAAATACAAGCTGCTAGAGCTCAGGAAGCTGGAAGAATACAAACACTTCAAGCACAAGGTACTGCTGCTCAACAAGCTCAAGAGTTTGGAAGAACAGAAACATTATTTGGTATGGCACAACAAAGATCAGCTGCTGCCGATGAAGCTAGAAGACAGGCTACTCAAAGTTTAGTTGGTGGAATTGGCGAATTAGCCGGAGCTGCTGCATCGATGGCTATACCAATACCTGGAATGTAAAAATAAAATTATGGCAAATTTAGCATTAATAAGAGGAGCTGCAATGGCAGCACCAAAATTCACAGATATTCGAAGAGCTGTAGAACCTGGTATACAGACTTTTAAAAATATTCAAGCTTTAAAACAAAAAGAAGCTGAAGAGGACGAAGCTCAAAGAAAGCGTGAAGATCAAATCAAATTTAATCTTTATGCTAATTTACCTGGATTAGAAGATGACTTAGTTCCAGATAAATTTAAAAATATTGCTACACAAAAAGCATTAGATATAAGACAACAACAAAGAAATCTTATAAATAATAAAGATAGCATGGATCAATTTGAATTTATTGATCAAATGAATAAATTAAATAAGCAAGTTGGTAGCTTAAATAAGGATTTTAATGCTTATAAAGAATGGAGTGCAAATTGGGTTGATTTAAAAGACTCTGACGACTTAAGCTCTGGGATGAGTGCTAAGGATAGGGAAACTATATTAGATTTAGTTACAGGCGATGCAGAGCCTATTATGACCGATGAGGGTGCTGCATATAAAACGGCCGATGGTACTGTGCACTTATTAAAAAATTTACCAAAGCCAATATCAATTGCATATGATAAGCATTTGGGCATTTATGATGAAATGGCTAAAATTGGTGAGGGATTTGGAAAAGCAGGAGTTGGAAATGATGATCCAGCTTATGTAAATAGAAAAACGGCTGTTTTAGCAAACTTTAAAAGAGGGCTGACAACAGAAGATGCTTTATCATTAGGCGCTGACTTTTTAAAAGTAGGTGGTTTATCTGGAGAATATTCTGGATTATTAAAAAATATATCAGAAGATCCTTCTTTAATTGAAAATTATGAATTTGATGATAGAGACGAATTTGGAAAAGTTATTGGAAAAATAAAAGGTATTGAAGGATATAAAGAATTTATAACTGATCAATATGGGCAAATTGCTGACAATATGAATTCTACATTAAAGAAAAAATATGATCAAGCATTAGCTGCTAAAGCAAAAACAACTAAAACAAATAAAATTGATCCAGCAACAATAACAGGCTCACAACTTGCTTTTGATTTAATGATGGATCCTGTTTCAAGATTAAAAGAAGTTACAACTAATGAATCTAATTTTGACGAAGAAACCGGTATTTTTTCTTTTGATGTTATAGGGGGCACTGAAGCAGAACCAATTACAGAAACAAAAGAATATAATATGACATTTGCTCCTGATGTAATAAGATTAGCAAGAGATATACTAAATAATGAAGGCGAAACGTCTGCAAATAAAACTAAAATTATAGCTTCTTTAAAAGAATTTTTAATTGCAAATAGAGGTGTTCTTAATCAAAGAAAAGAATTTTATGAAGAAAGAGCAAAAGAAAAAACAGTTAATAATGTTTTAAACCAGTTAAAAGACCTTGAAGAAAGTCAATTTGTACCCCCACATCTTATAAATAAAAAAGAACCACAACGCGGAAGTGGTGCTAGAGCAAGAGCAAGACAGTAAAAAATAATTTAATATGTTTGAATTTAAAGGCAAAGAATATGATTTAGCAACCGTTGAAGGGTGGGCTAAAGACGATAATAAAACTCTTGATGATTATATTAGTTTGTATGGGCTTAAAGATTTAAGAGAGGGAAAGACAACTCCCACAACACCGGGTGCGGTTGTGGAGGAAACTGCAGCACCCGAATTGTCTCTTACGGAATCACCATCGGTAGATATTTCTTTGGATTTACCAAAAATAAAAACAGGAACAGTTGATTCAACAATAAAAAAACCTAAAACAAAAACAGACTCTGAGCTAAGAATAGATGCTACAAGAAATGTAATGTCATTAGCAAACCCTATAGCTTCTGTTATGCCTGATTTTATGATTCCCATATTAGCAGATTGGACAGCTATGACTGCTGAAACTGCTGCTGGGGCAGTAGATACTGCTGAAATAGCTTATGAAATGGCAATTTCGCCAGATTGGGAAACTTTTGATAAAATATCTCGTAAGCAAAGAATAGACATGTCTGAAGTTTATGAAGGAGCTGAAGCATTAAGAAATATACGAGAGAAAAAATATGATTCTAACGGAAACGAATTAGATGCTATTGGCCTTTGGGAAGCCGGAAGAAAGATTGAGTCAGCACAACAGTTTGCGTCTGAAGCAATAGGCTCATTACCTTCTACAGTATTAACATATATGCTGCCTGGGGCTGGTTCTTTATTAATTGGAGCTGGAACTTTAGGGAAAGAGTTTGAAACAAATCTTAAAGAAAGACCGCAAGAAACTGCAAGTAAAATGCTTTTTAATGCTTCTATAAAAGGTGGTTCTGAAGCATTTTTTGAATGGTTGGGTGGTTATACATTTAAACAAATAACAAAAGCTGGTGGTAGAGGCTTGGCTGAAAAAGCTGTAAAAGAATTAACAAAAGATGCCGTACCGTATGTTTTAGGTAAAGTATTAGGTGTTGGAGCGCAAGCATTATCGGAGGCTACTACTGAAGCATTAACAGGTGTTACTCAACTAGCTGCTGATGAATTAGTATTTGATGATCCTATAGAAGCTAAACAGTATTGGAGAACCGCAATTCATAGTGGTATTGTTGGTGGATTAATGGGTGGTGGAATAACTGCGGGGGCTGTTGGTGCTCAACTAACAGGTAATCGTAAAAAAGCTGCTTTATCTATAATTACTCCTAAGCAATGGAAATCTGAGCAAATACAAATAGGGCAAGAAATTGATCAAGCTGTAAAAGATTTTCAAGCTGCCCCTCCAAATAAAAAGAAATTTTTTCAAAATAAAATTGAGGTTTTAGAGCAAAGACAGCAAGGAAGAGCGGAAAGACTTACTCAAACATGGGATGGGTTAACTAGGGCTGAAAAAATGAATTACGCTAAATTACTTGATGAAGCTGATTCACAATTAGATATTATAGGCAATAATAAATATACTAAAAGAGCGCAGGATGATGCTCAATTGGCTTTAAATGAAGCTTATTCTGGAATGCAAAATATATTAGGTAAAGATAATATTAATGCTGATGTTGAGCAAACTATATCTAAAACATTAAAAGCATCACAAAGTATTTTAGAGCAGGTTGAAAAAGCTAAAACAATAAAAAGTTTAAATATACAATCTGTTTCTAATGAAATATTTCAAGAAGTATCAAAAGCAGTAACAGGTAAAAAAAGTGCAGCTGATGCCATATTTTTTGATGGCAATAATATATATATAAATAAAGACATTTCAGCAATAACAGAGCAAACAAATGTTGTAGGGCACGAGCTATTACATTATTTAATGGCTAAAAATTTTGATACAAGCAATGAATCAATGCAACCGCTTGTTGATTCATTTAAAGATTACTTAAAAGAAACCCAACCTGAAATATTTGAAAGAGTTGAATCTCGTATAAACTCATTATATACTGATGAAAAAACAGGCAAAATTAAAAAAGGTGCATTAGAAGAATATTTAAATGTTTTTTCTGATTTAATAGCTAAAGAAAAAATAGTAGTAAATGAAAGTTTTTCAGATAAAATAAAAAATGCAACTACAAGATTTTTAAACGGATTAGGTTTTGGTTCTATTAAATTAGAAACAGGCAAAGACGTTTTTAATTTTATAAGAAATTATAATAAAAATATTTCTAATTTTAAATATAAACAATTAGGAATTGATATTACTTCGGATAAAATTAGTAAAGGTATTAATGAGGAAATTGCTAAAGAATCTATTTCAGGTGAAAATATTCAAAAAATATTTGATGAAAAAAGTAAAGATGGTGCTTTTGAAATCATAGAAGCTTATAAACCATTAACTACCAAGCTTACAAATAAATACAGAGACGTACCTGGCTTTGATTTTGAATTACTCCAAAGTGAAATTGAAATAGGTAAACGTGGTTTATTAGACCTTATTAATGCATACGACCCATCTAAAGGAGCTACTTTAAATACATATATACAAGGGCAATTAGCTAATAGATCTATTGAAGCCGCTAATCGTATATTAGATACAGAATTTAAATTAGATGTAACGGAAGCTAAGGGTGTTACTGATACTGTAATAGCAGAAGAAACAATAGAAGCTACAGAACAAGCTGAAATTGCTAATGAAATAAAAAGCTTACGAAAAGAAATTGGATTGCCTGAAGAGCTTGTAAGCACAGTTAAAAACGCTGTTATTAAAACATTTGGGACTAAGTTGCCAAATCCACAAGATTCTAAGTTTAGACTAGAGCTTCAAAGAAGATTTAGAACAGAACTTAAAAAGCCTATAGCTAAGTTTGTAGGTAAGCAAGCTGATTATGAATCTTTTTTACGTGATAACTTTCAATCTATATACAATAAACTACCACAATCTTTAATTAATAGAAGATTTAAGGATTTTGCAGAACCAGTTTTAGATAAAAATGGTAAGCAATTGCGCGAGCGTACTGCAGAAGGTAATAAAGTATATACTAAAAAGAAAATAAGTAAAGCCGAATTTATAAAATACTTTTTAGGTTCAGATGTTGGAAGATCAACGCAGGGCACTAGAAAAACAGCTATTGTTGAAGCTGTAGCAGAAGAAATTGCATTTGATGCTACAATGGAAGTATTAAATGATCCTGATGTTATTGAAAAATACCAAGATATTGCTGGTATTACAGGTGAAGTTTTGCCAGAAAACTTTAAATCATTAATAGCTAAACAAGTTGATAGAGGTGAAAATTTTAAATTTTCTGAAAGTTTAATTAATGATGCTAATACTAAATATAATTTAACACAACAAGAATTAGGTAGAATTTTATTTGAAAATACTATGACTGAATTGGCTAATGAATTTCCAGAATTAGCTGATTCTATAAATAATGAAAATTTTAAAAAATCATATCCTAAAGTATTTTATACTATAGTTGTACCCGCTTTTGAAAAAGCTATAAATAAATCTATAGCAGAAGATAGCATTCAACAAGCAGAACAAGTAGTTATTAGCTTTATTAAAACTTTTTCTCGAGGAACAAGAACCTTTTCAACTAAAAAAGGTGAACTAAATTTAACTACAAATAAAGCATTGTGGGAAAATGTAATATATCCGGTAATAAAAGGAACTGGACTTAGTTCTAAGAAAAAGTTTAATTTATTAAAATCAGGAGATAGATCATATATTAGATATGGGGAAAATCCTGTTATTACATTAATAGATGTAACAAATAAAAATACTAGAAATGATATTTTATCTGGAATAATATCAAAAGAGGAGGTAAATATTCAAAATAGAGCTGCCTTAAATGAATTAAAAAATATTATATTTAATATAGGTAATATGCATCCTGGCCTTGCTTTATCTATTATAAAAGTTAATCAAAAAGATCAAAGAACTTTATTTAGAAATGCGGCTATATTAAATCGTATTGTTCAAAATTATAATGGTGATACGGTTTATGAACATAATCCACCAGTGCAGCATGTGTTTAATAAAATAGTTGATTATCTTTCAAACCCAAGTGAAAATAAAAAAGAAAGTTTAATTAATCTTTTAAATACTATGGAAGCAAATCTTGTTCCTAAAGATTTTGCTGAAATTGTAGATAAAAAATTTAAAGATATAATTCCTTCTGATGGATCATTACGATATGATGAGGCTTTAGCTCAAACAAATTATATTTTTGATGAAGGTAATTTTAAATTTTCTAGATCTTTAAATAAAGAATTTAATAAACTATTAGAACAATCCAGCGGTGTTAAATTTACAAAACAATTTTCACCTATTGAGGCCAGAATTTTAGGTAAAGGCAAAGGCCGTAATAAATTCTTTATTCCTTATTCTGCTGATGATTTTGTTGGTTTGCTATACACAACTTTAGCTGGTGGTAAAACCGGTGATCAGCAAATGGAATGGTATCGTGAAAATTTACTTAGACCATTTTCTCGCGGTATACAACAATACGAAGCAGCAAAACAAAATGCTCTTCGCGAATGGCAAATTCTTAAAAAAGAAGCAAAGAAAAATGTACCTGGCGGATTAACAAAAAAGAACGCAACAGGTTTAAGTAATCAAGATGCTGTTCGTATTTACATTTGGAATCAGCAAGGTATGGAAATACCTGATTCAGAAGGAAGTAAAGGACTTATTAATGAAAATATAAAGGTTGTAAAAAAGAATAAAGAACTTAAGGCATTTGCAGAAAAGTTAATGGCTTTAAATCCAGAAGGTTATCCTGAACCATCTAAAAATTGGGACTCTGGTGATATTACTACAGATCTTGTATCTTATATAAATGGCGTTAAAAGAAGTGAATTCTTAACTGAATGGAAAGAAAATGCTGATATTATATTTTCTGATAAAAACAAAGAAAAGTTAAGAGCATTATATGGTGATAGATATGTAGAAGCATTAGATGATATTCTTTATCGCATGCGAACTGGTACAAATAGAAAGTTTGGTGCAAGCAGAATTGAAAAACAATTTATGGATTGGACTAATAATTCTGTTGGTGCAATCATGTTCTTTAATGCTAGATCCGCTGTGCTGCAAACATTATCTGCTGTTAACTTTATAAACTTTACAGACAATAATCCACTTAATGCTAGTTTAGCTTTAATGAATCAAAAACAATATTGGGATGATTTTTCAACATTGTTTAATTCAGATTTTCTTAAGCAAAGAAGATCTGGTTTACAAACAGATGTAAATGCAGACGAAATTGCAAGAGCAGCTAAGGGGGCTGAAAATACAGCGAGAGCAGCGTTGAGTGCAATACTTAAATTTGGATTTACACCTACACAAATAGCTGATAGCTTTGCAATTGCTTCAGGTGGTGCTACATTCTATAGAAATAGAATTAATAAGTACAAGAAAGAAGGATTGGCTCAGCAAGAGGCTGAACAAAAAGCATTTACTGATTTTCAAGAAATTGCAGAAGAAACACAACAGTCTGCAAGACCAGATCGTATTTCATCACAGCAAGCAAGCTCATTAGGGCGTCTTATATTAGCTTTTGGTAACACGCCTATGCAATATGCCCGTTTAACCAAAAAAGCTGCATTAGATTTAATTAATGGACGTGGTGATTGGAAGACGAATATGAGTAAGATTATGTATTATAGCGTAATACAGAATATTATATTCTCTGCATTACAACAAGGACTGTTTGCTTTACTATTTGACGATGAAGATGATGATAAAGAAAAGTCTAGATTGTTTAGAATAGGTAATAGTAGTTTAGACACATTACTGCGTGGTTCTGGTGTTTACGGTGCTGCGGCTGCTACTGTTAAAAACATGATCCTTGAAATAATAGACCAGCAAAAAAGCGGTAGACCTGATTATACTGAAGTTGTAATTTCAGCTACTGCAATATCACCCCCAATTAACTCTAAATTAAGAAAATTAAATTCAGCTGGTAAAACATTTACATATAAGCAATCTAAAGAAAAAGTATTTACTGAAGGCTTTAGTTTAGAAAATCCTGCATTTTTAGCCGGTGGTCAAATAATTTCTGCAGCAACAAATTTACCTGCTGATAGAATTGTTTTAAAGGCTGATCATATTAAAACAGCTATGCAACCTGAAACAGAATTGTGGCAAGCTATAGCATTATCGCTTGGATGGAGCGAATGGGATTTAAATATGATTGAAAAGCAAACTAAAAAACCTAAAAAATTACAACCTAAATTTAAAACAAAATCGTTTAAATCAGGATTTAAAACTAATAAATTTAAAACAAAATGAAATATAACCCAATAACAGCAAAAACATCTACGCCTTTAGCGTTAAAGGATGCATGTTATCGTAAAGCAAAAGCAAAGTATAGAGTATTTCCATCAGCTTATGCATCGGGTTATATTGCTAAATGCCGTAAAAAAAGTGGTAAATTAGGATAATGGCAGTAAGAAAAACAGATAAGGGCGCTTCGCTTCGCAGATGGTTTAAAGAAGAGTGGACAGATGTTCGCACAGGTAAGTCATGTGGTAGAAGCAAAGGAGAAAGTAGAGGCGTACCATATTGTAGACCTAAGAAAAGAATATCTAGTAAAACACCTAAAACAGCCGGCGAAATGTCAGCTGCTGAAAAAAGAAAAAAAATTAACGAAAAAAATAGATTAGGGCAACCGCCGGGTAAACCAAAAAGAGTAAGTCCTGTAACAATGAAAAGTTCTTGTAAATATTAAAATGGAAGATTTGAAAATATACGGCATAAGTATCTCGGCGTTAACCGGAGCATCTATAAGTGAAATCAATCCAATATTATCTACTTTAGTTTTAACAGCAACACTTGTATATACTGTTATACAAATAATAGAAAAACTAAAAAATAAAAATAATGGAAAATCCGTTCAAAAATAAAGAATTACGTGGTTATATAGGAGCAGCAACAGTATTTATCCTAGTTATGGGATTATTATTGTTTTTAGCTTTTTATGAAATACCTGAAACAAACAACGATATATTTAAAGTAATTGTAGGTATGCTTGTTGGATCTTTATCTGTAGTTATATATACATTTATAGGTAAGAATCCAGAAGAACTTGAATCACTTAAAGGTAAAAATGAATCTTTAGAAAATCAAATGCTACAAATTGTAGACGAAAAAGACAAACTTGAAAAAATGCTAAGAGATTATCAATCTGAAGTTATTGATAAACTTGCATTATCAGGTGATAACTTTGAATATAAAACTAAAAAGTAATGGCTAAGGTTGATCTTAATGGTGACGGGAAAGCGGACATTAGTGTTAGCTTGCCACAGATTATTACCGTATTAGCAATGTTTGCTTCTATAGTTGGGTCATATTATACTCTTAATGCAAGAGTAGAAGCAGTTGAATTGTCTGCTAAGAAATTAAAAGAAAACGAACAGAAGTATACTTGGCCTAATCAAAGAAAAACAGAAGAAGAAGTAAAAGCCCTTGAAGCTGAAATGAGGGCATTTATGAAAGATATAGAATATCTTAGAAGAGATATTGATAGTAAGAAAAGATAGATTGGTACAACTTACAATACAAAACAAACAATAAGTTGCTTTTTAGTACAACTTATGATACATAATAAGCAATAAGTTGCTTAAATAAAAAAGGGGCCGCAAAGCCCCTTAATCTTTTATCCATCACAACTTAAGCAGTCAGGATCCATTGCGCTAGCAGCAATATCACCTCTTAATACTGACTCGGTCCTCATATAATATAAAGTCTTTATACCACGTTTCCATGCTTCTAAATGAACTTGATTAATCCATTTAGGTTCTGCAACAGATGGGAATGCTAAGTTTAATGATACTGATTGATCTATATAATCTTGACGTATACCTGCTTGATTAACTAATTCTAGTTGATTTATTTCTTTAAATGTTTTAAATACATTCTTCACAGGTTCACCTTCCTCTTGATTTAATCGTCCTCCGTGATCGTAAAACCATCCATCGAGTTTTTTAATTCCTTGAACGGATCCACCGTCTTTAAGAATCTTATCCCAAGTTTCTTTGGTATCAATACTAATCTTTCTAAGTACTTTTTTAAGCTCATTGTTCTTTCTTATAAATGTTCCTTTAGCACTTTGTTCCGTAAATACATTGGCAGCCCAAGGCTCAATTCCAGGAGATACGTTACCACTAAGCTTGCTATTAGAGACTGTAGGGGCCACAGACCGAAGATGAGTGTTACGCATACCAGTACCAACACACCAGAGCGGCTCCCCATATACCTCTGCAAGCTTTCTCGATGCTCTTTCAGACTCAATTTTAATTTTACTAAAAATTTCACGTGTTTTAAATTGTGCTAATAATCCTTCAAATGCAATACCATTTTGCTGTAATAATGTATGCCATCCTAATACACCTAATCCTAAAGCTCTACCCTTTTCGGCTGATCTTACAGAATTATCAAAGCCTTTCATTCCTTTAGCTTTCTGAATAAACTCTTCAAGCACACCATCTAAAAACCATATAGAATCATATACAAGATCTGTATTCTTCCATTCATCATACTTAGCTAAGTTTAAAGATGATAAACAACATACAAAACTATGTGACTCATCTGTATGCAATGTAATCTCACTACATATATTTGTCATATGGACTTTGAGCCCATTTGATTTGTACGCAGCTGGATTTGCCTTGTTTGTATTTCCCTTAAATAAGATATAAGGTTCTCCAGTTGCTTTACGCTTTTGTAATAGTTTTCCCCATTTTTGTCGAGCTTCTTTATCTCCATTCTCAAGTCTTCGCATAAACTTGTCACCGACCACAGCGCACTGGTGTAGGTTAAGGGATTGTCTGTTAACATCTCCTTTTGGTTCGCGGATCTCCAACCACTCTTCAAAGTCGGGGTGATCAATATTGATATTAACTGACGCAGCTCCTCTGCGGACAGCTCCTTGATTAGTGGCAAGTATAGTTGAATCGTAGATTTTGCAAAACGGGACCACTCCATCAGATGTTCCATTACCTGTAATTTTAGCACCAGCGGGTCTGATCATATTAACTCCTATACCAACACCGCCGCCATGCTTAGCTAAGAGCATCATTTCTAAATTTTTATTACCTATTTCAAAAATACTATCGCCAACATCAATACCAAAACATGATATAGGTAAACCTCTATCTGTACCTGTATTAGAAAGCACAGGAGACGCCAAACACAGCCAACCATCCCATATGTATTGGAAAAACTTTTCAGCTAGTTCTGGCTTATATAAACGCCTTGCAACAGTGTTAGCTACACGCTTATAAGCATCCTTAGGTGTTTCACCTATCATTAAATAGCCTCCACCTATGGTTTTTTTGTATACATCAGTATCACCCCATACTGGATAGTCTTCACCTTTTACCCAATCGTTATTCCACTGCTGTATCTTCATCTTTATTTTCTTTTAAATCTTTAGCTAATTCTTCTATTGCTTTTTCGTAATCAGGAAACTTCTTTAAAAGGCTCATCGTCCCAATAGATAAATCTCTGAGATTCGCCATTTCTTGACTCATTTGTTGTACTAGTGAACCCAGAGTTTCTATTCTGTTCCACATTTCTATTAGTTTGCTTTCTTTCATTTAATTTATTTTTCATTACCAAATATCTTCAAAATCTTCTCCCTCGTTTGCTTTGGAATAATCAGTCGGGCGAATAGCAAAAAAATCAGTATGAGTATGCCCCCCGGTAAGATGATAGAACCAGTCAAGATTTTCTGCTCCTTTTTCGTTAAACGCAAAGTATTGCCCGAGGTCCAAGTAACCAAGTTCTTGTAATTTTTCATTGAGACGTTTTCTAATAAATTGTTTGAGATCGTTGGCTTTAAGGTTTTCAATATCTCCTTGTTCAAACATTTTGTCGATATATCGTTCTTCTGCGGTAAGCATTGTTTCTGCTGCTTTAATAACATCTTCTCTACAGTCTTCTAATAATGTTGGTATTTCTTCACACATATGTCTGAATAATTGACAACCCATTTTACTGTGTAGTGATTCATCACGTACACTCCATTTCATTTGTTGTCCTATTCCTTTAAGAAGATTACGTAATTGAAAGCTATATAAAACAGCAAATGCTGAATATAAGCTTACTCCTTCTGCAAATGCACTGAATATTGCTAGTGAACGACCAATCCCAACAGGATCAGAGCCATTATAGCTAACAAGATTCTCAAACCGTTCCGCAGTTGCGGGCTCATGTAAAAATGCTTCAAAATTTTCAAGTCCTAATGTTTCATTTAAATAACTATATGCTACGGCATGAATGGTTTCTTGTGAACCAAACATCATAGCCATCTGTTGTATTTCATGTTTTGGAAACCACGATACAACCTTTTGTGTCCAGTAATCAGACACCGCACATTCTGTTTGTGCAAATCCTAATAATATATTTCCAACTAAATTCTTTTCTGAATCAGTTAATTTTTCGTTCCAATCCTTAACGTCACCTGACATTGGTATTTCGGTATGTAACCAGAACGCCTGAGCTTGTTTAAGCCATCCCTCAGTATAGTATTCTGGATATTCAAATGGCTTGTACGGTATTCTTTCATCAAATAATCCCATATTTTATTTTTCTATTTCTATGCATATATCTATTAATGGTAGATATATAACGTGTTGAACATATTCTTTTTCTACATAGGATCTCATACCTATAAGTATTCCGGGGTATAATCCAATACTAATTGCCCAGCCTTTATCCATAACATTTAATGTTGTATTTATCGTGTATCTCAACTAATTCTCTATACTTTATATAACCTCTATTAGTTATTGACCACTTAATCCATTTTTCTATTTGGCGCTCAGCATATTTAATCCTAGCTATTTTTTTTGCTTGCTCAGGATGAGTTCTATTGTTCTGTCGCATTCTTTTTGATTTTGCGGTTTATATAAAGTATATTCTGGAAATTGTTCAGTGACTAATCTTTTGAATAATTTCCACCTGATAGGGAAAGATTCGTTAGGTCTTCCTTTGGTTTCAATTATGAAATCTTTACCAATAAAATCTGGAGTATATTTAATGGGTAATATTCTTTTACTACCCCTATTGACATACTCACCTTTGCCATTGGCTTGCCTTTCATAAGATTCGTTTTCAAAGTGAAAACCATTTATTAAAACGAATGTTTCCCCCTCATACTTGGCTCTAATTTTAGCTTTTTTCAAAGCTATATACATATATCTTTCTAATCCTGATGCAAAGTTATGACCATCATAGCTAATCTTCTTTGCTCTTACAGGGCCTTTCTTTTTACTCTTTCTTCGCATCTCTAATATAACATTCTTCAATCTCATCTCTTAATACCATACGTGCTTTTTCAAGATAGTTAACAGCATCCATTAATTCTTCTTGTAAATGCTGCAACCAAGTATCAAGTGGTTGATCATCATCTGCTAAAGTTACACCATACTTTTTAAAGCCAACATCAGATCTTGATTGAATTTTATTTATAACTTGTTTTATTATTTGATCTCTCATTATAATGTTGTTTTTACAAATGTACCATTTTTCATTTCACCAGTTCTAGTAGATATTTCATCATAAGCAGACTGAATACAACTTTCAATGTCGGTACCTGCAAGGTGGGCGAGATTAGTGAGAACAACAACACAATCACCAATAGCGTCAATAATATCTGGTTGGCTGTCTTTAAGTATCCCTTGCGATAATTCTCCTGATTCTTCATATAATTTTATTAATTGCGTCTTAACATCTCCTTTATCATAGATGCCACGCTCGTTTGCCCAGTCTCTAATGAGTCCAAATATGTTTTCTTTGTTGTACGTTGGTTTTGCCATAAAAGCCTCATAAAAGGCTTTATTATAAATATAAGAACGTTGATCATTATACATTGATACTTTAGAATTTTTAACTATCCATTTAATTGTGTCTTTGTTTATTTCAAATACACCTAATGAAGTCTTCCATTTACTTTCAATGTTTTCTTTAAGAAACTTTTTTAATTTCTTTTTTTCAACAGGAAAAGTAGTTGTTTGTTCTGTAATGTTTATATCCATTTCTCTATTTGATTTAAATAAATTTTTATATAATGTTCTATCAATCTTATACCCATAAGACTTTTGAAGTTCTATTTCCTTCCCGGATATATAATCTATATCTTCAGAAGAATCAAGAACTTCATATTCATCAGGCTTATAGCCCTGCACCAGCGTAACTCTATTATTTAGATTACGTGTTACACCTATTTTTTTACCAGGAATATGATAAATATAAAACATATTATTCATACAGTTTGTTATACTTGGCAACGACGTATATTGATTCATTATTTTCAGCTACACCAAATCCAATATTTGTTGCTTCTGAATAAATTATTTGATTAAAAGTACTCCAATCATCTGTATCTATTATCCAATTTAAAGTAGCTTCTAATAAAACATCTTTATTATTATTTCTAGCATATATTCTATTAATAGCAAATATATTTTCTCCATAATTGTCTGTACTTACAGCGAATGTATCTGTTTCTGCTAAATATTCAGCCCAAGCTTGTGCTTCTAAAGCTAAGTTGTCATTATATGATAATAAAGGTGCGTCGTAATAACTTCTCACTGTGTTTTGAAATTGTAATGCATTATCATAATACGTTTGCCCTATAGCGAATATAGGAAATAGTAATGTAAATATAAATTTTTTCATGTTTTTATTTTTTATTTGTTCAATTATTTTTTTACTTTCTTTTGATAGCCATTTGCCTGGATAATTATTTTTAATAAACCATAATTCATCAGACTGCGAGTGGGGCTTTGATTTTTTCATGAGGATCATAATTATTTAATTTAAACATATTTTTTGATGGTATAAAAACAAAATTACCAGCACCCTCCTGTACAGTCAATCCAAATGACACATCAACAGTCGGTAATTTTTTTGGTTCTCTGGCTAATTGTATACTAGCTTGATCTAAATGATTATTATATAAATGGCAATCACCAAGTTGTCCTATTAGCTGACCGGGTTTATAACCATTTCCTTTAGCTAACATTAACAAAAGTAAACCATACATAGCTATATCATAAGGTAAACCTAAAAATATATCAACAGATCTTTGTTGCCACATAAGATCCATTACACCATCATTTATATAGACTTGAAAACCATAATGACAAGGAGGCAATGCCATATCATCGAAATCAGCAGGGTTCCAAGCATTAACCATAAGTCTGCGCGAAGATGGATTTCTTTTGATGTCAAGTAATAAACGTAAAAGCTGGTCGCTCCCATTGAAATTTCGCCACTGCCAACCGTATACCTTGCCAAGAGTTCCATCAGTCCTTCCTGAGGCTTCATAGTTGGGAGTCCAATAATTAACACCATTGTTAATAAGGTATTGCAGATCAGTGCGACCCTGAAGTATCCATAATATTTCCGTAAGTGCATGATTAAAATTTACTTTTTTAGTTGTTATTAATGGAAAACCTCCTTTCATATCGTGTCTGATAGTTCTGCCAAATACAGATTTAGTACCTGTACCTGTTCTATCCGGTTTATCTTTTCCTGCGTGAAAAACGCCTGATAATAAACCTCTGTATTCTTCATCGATATTTATCATAATAATATTTCATCATTTTAAATGTTTCCTGCCATATAATATTTTCATCATATATAGATGGCGATAAATTTATTTTCTTATAATTTGGCATAAAAGATACTCCTATACGCCATTCTTTTGGATTAGGCCCTTTAGTAGCCGCAACAGGTGATATTATTATACCTTTGTTAGCACAAAAAATACACCATTCATATTCTTCTTCATTTGGTTCATATGACGGCATCCATTTTGTTTCTTTTTTAGCCATCTATTCCCAGGGCATTGCTTCAGCTTCTATATTCATAGGTTCATGAGGTATAAAACAACCAGACCTAGGTTCCCATTTGAAATGTGCTTCTGCTCCGTTTTCTCCGAGGTTTTGGAATTTAACTTTAAGAACTTTTGCTTTAACTGTCTTATTGTCGTAATCCCTGTGAACAAGAAGGCCATGATAAGAAGCATCATACCACTCACCACCTCCTTTGATATTATACATAGTTGGTTCTTCAATTTTTCCATTTGCATCTTTATACATTTTGGTTGGGTGAGCTACTACAATAACTAAAACATCATACTTTTTGGCAAATGTTTCAATTTTTGTAAGATACTCCATAGTATATCTATTAACATCTTCTGTTTTAGCATCAACGTCTCTTACTTTATTAAATGGATCAATAACCAAACACTTAATACCTTTACGTTTTACTAATTCAGCACCTTTTCTTAATACGGATTCAAGTGTATATCTGTCCATATCAATAAAAAAGAAATTATCATTAACATGCTCAGCTACCTGATTCCATTTATCAGATCCTATTTGATCTTTACGTGGCATATCTTGCCACACTTTACGCATTAATTTATGGGCGTGTAAATAAGTTGGTGCATTTTCAGGAGAAGCAAACGCCGTTTTCCAAGCGTAGTTTTGATTATATCCAACAACCATTTGGTCGACAAAATCACTTTTACCGGAACTCGGTATACCAGTGACAGTAATGAATTGACCAGTATAAGTCGAAAATATATCATCAAAATTTTGAATTCCAATTTGATAACCCTTTTTAAAACCATTTTGAACGAAATCGGTAATCTCAGACTCGATGTCTTTGAACGTAGTAACATTTTCAAGGGGTACCGGTTTTGCGGCGGTAATACACTTTGCCAGTTTTTCTGTTCCATATTTTAATAAATATTCGTTAGCGTCTTTACAATCATCAAATGTTGCTAAATAACATATTTCAGATCCTAATCTTCTAACTAATTCTGATTGTAATGCCTGTCCAGCTTCATCTGAATCAACTGCTATAATAATTTTTTCTTTATCAGAAAAATAATCAATGCAATTGTCAAGATAATCAAGATTGTTGGAATTAAGAGTAGCTCCATTAGGGACTGAAACGACATTATGTATGCCAGATTCATAAAGACTAAGAGCATCCATCTCGCCTTCCACAATAACACAATATTCATAGCCAACAATATTGTCAATATTATAAAAGATTTTTTCGGCTCCTTTATATAATTTAAAATTCTTTCTACCATCTCTATATTTAATATTGACTAATTCATTACCTGCAAAATAATTAAAATGTATAGCATTCTCGATTTTTCCCGTCTGTGGCATAAACTCAGGGCCCTCAGTTACTTTAAGAGCCCTTAGAGTTTCTTTTGATATACCACGTGATTTAAACCACTCTTCAACTTTTGTACTTACATCTTCTACATTTACAATAGGATCTGGTTTAATATAGATCTTATCAGTTTCTCCTTTCCTTTGGTAAGTATGCAATTGAAAAGTGCTATCACAGTTATGACAAGTACCGAGACCCCGTTCCCAATCATAAGAAGCACACTTCTGCTTTTTATTCTCGGGTTTTCTGTCATGGGAACACAAAGGACAAACCCCCTGTGTTTTACCCACTTCCAGCTCATATTGATTGAAAGTATCAATCAAAAATCCATTGATCTCCGTGTTATTAATCATTTAATCTTCTATCAAATTTACGTTGTCATTATCATTGCTTACAGCAACATCATAATCATCATCAAAATGGTAAATCATCTTCTTGTGCAATTGATTGCGCTTGTGTTGATGCAGCTTGTGGTGTTTGACCATCACGAGGTGGTGGCGATGGAAATTCACCATTAGTCCATACAACTTGAGCATTACCAAGATATGTTTTTTCCATTTTAGCTTCACGCTCTTCTTTAGATTGTGATACTATTACTGGACCTTGATTACCAAATTGATCAACTTCATCATTTACTGTTATAGTAATTGGTAAGTATTTACCTTTCTTACCTTCAATAATTTTATCTTTAGGTATTGCTGAAAGATTAATACTTGTCTTAATTATACCAGCCATATTAATATGTACTTAAAGTATTAAACATTCTGCGTAGCTGATCTTTGTTTGCACCAGTTACACGGCGTAGATTATCTACGGCTTTTACATGGGAATGACCATTATAGAAATTGCTTTCACTTGTAGTAATTCCAGTTACGTTGCATGTTCTTTTTCTAGTTCGTGCCATAATAATAAAATTTAAATTAATTAAAGTGTTTTTTGTACAAAGTACTGTGATGGATCGAACCCATCGGTCTTATAGAATAAATCATATACATCAGTTGCTTTCTTTACTTTGTCATAACCTGATTCATAGAATCTGTCTGAACAATCAAAGAT
>Ga0102963_1000117_pt1 | contig 32115 bp, 52 predicted proteins | sample SalPon2_C_H2O_MG_2_FD_84522 | JGI IMG/M metagenome (GOLD analysis project Ga0102963, IMG submission 84522) | Salt pond water microbial communities from South San Francisco under conditions of wetland restoration - Salt Pond MetaG SF2_C_H2O_MG | ecosystem: Environmental > Aquatic > Non-marine... | reverse complement strand
GGATACTAAATGGCGGAAGTAACATTAAAGAACGTCACTGTAGAATTGCAAAAACAAAACAGTTTGCAACAGGAGACGTATTCTTCTCAAGTTGCTACGAAACAGTCAGTGGACGGTTTGCGGCAAGACTTCGCAAAAATGTTTGGTTTGATGCAAAAACAAATGCGAATGGCAGCTGAAGATAAACGTGAAGCAGGAAAAGAAAAAACTGCTGGAAAAAAACAAGAAACTTCTGGAAGTCAAGACGCAGCAAAATTCATCCGTGCTTTATTAGGTGTTGCCGTTATCGCAGTAACTGCCGCAATTACAGCAGTCACGAGTTATTTCAAAGGTCTAACAAACCTGATGAAACTGCAGTTCAAAGGGTTATCTGCGATCGGTAAAGGTCTCGGTAATCTTATGAAAGGATTGTATAAAGGTATCGACAATTTGCTTGGCGGTGAACTGACAAGAGCAATGGATGATGTCGGTAAAATAATCCAAGATGGAAAAAAAGTTATCGGTAATGCTGTCGATAAAAACTTTATCAGACCATTAAGAACAGCATTTGATGATATTTCTAAGAGAGTTAGAGATTTTCAAAAAGTAATTGGAAAAAACATAGATGACGTTTCTAAAAATATCAGAAACTTTGTTAATCGTATAGTTGAACCTGTTAGAAATTTTTATAGAAGAATCTTAGATGTTTTTAGTAAAAAAGGAAGACTAGGAACAATTATCGATGACTTCATTTCAAAATTTGGTAAAGCATTAGACTTTACAAAAGATTTCGCGAAATCCGTAAAAGATGCACTTGGTCGTGGCGTTCGTTCACTTGGAACTTCACTGAGGCAAGCGTTTTCTTTTTCTACTGACGAAATTAAACTAGCAAAAGACTCACTGAAAACTATCGCAAAAGATTTATTTAAACCACTTTCAAATGTATTTGATATGGTTAAAGGTATTTTTTCATCTGGCGGTGGTGGCGGCGGAGGAATGGGAAAGGCAATCCAAAGTGTAAAAGGGGTTTTTTCTTCCGTTGGAAAAACATTTTCTGGTATTGCTGATTTTTTCCAAACTGCATTTGGATTCTTAAAAGGAAGCAGTCCTTTTATGAGAGGTCTTATGACTGTCGGTAAAATGATCGGAAGACTTGCTTGGCCTATCACTATTCTCATGTCAGTTATTGATAGTGTAACAGGAGCGTTTAAAGGATGGAATGAAACAGAAGGTGGTTTCTTTGATAAATTATTTGGTGCATTACTCGGAGGAATCACAGGTTTCTATCAAGGGATCGTTGGCGCCCCATTAAACCTATTAAAAGATATTCTTTCTTGGGCATTAAATCTATTCGGTTTTGAAAACGCATCTAAAATGTTAGATAGTTTCGACTTCAACGATATCATTGAAAATATTATCAAATCTCCACTAGAAATGTTGAAAAGAGCATTTAATAGTATTATTGAAATGGTCGCTTCTGGAATCGAAGCACTTTCTTTTATTCCTGGTACAGGTAAAGCAGCAGACGCACTTCGTAATATGAAATTTGAAGAAGGCGAAACGCATACTGAAAAAAGAGAAAGAAAAAAAGAAGAAAAAATTGAATTAGATAAAGCAGATGCGCAAGGTGATGAAAGATATCTTCCTGGTAAATTCTCTAGCAAAAAAATGGCGCAAGTGCGAAGGAAAAAACTTTATTATGCTGGTGGTCGGGACGGTCCCGTAGTTTCTTTAATGCAACCAATTGAACAAGATGAAAGTGGTTCTTATCGTATTGTTAAAAAGCAATTAGTCGGTCAAAATTATGGTAAAGAAGACGCAGAAAAACACAGAGCGAAAAGAGTAGAAAGAAGAAAAGAAGCAGAACAATTTAATGATGATTGGGCGGAAGGGAAATATTATGCAGAAAAGAAACAACCGACCCAAGCAGTTTCTATGGAAGGAATGGATGAATGGTCTGCTCCTCCACCTGTTGTAGTAGTTAATAACAAAGAGGGTGATACTAATGCTTCTTCTAATACCACACTTGCAGGAGAAACCCGACCATCCACAGTGAATGATCGGGTCGGTTCTACAGGATTTGTAGCAGGTGTTTCTTAGTCTTCGTTTGCTAGTTTAGCAAAATAAGACATCGTATCATCATCGTCCTGAGAGTTAATTGCTTCAGCAGTAATAGGTTCTGAAACCTTATACTCTGGTTCTGGTGATGGAGTATTCATGATTGCTTCCTGTTTCATAGTAGGAGCACCCATAGTAGAATCTTCACCAAGAACACGCATCAGTTTCGCTTTGAGTTCATCATAAGACTTATAGTTCTTAGGATCAATAAACTCATTAAGATCATGCAACTGATTATATACACTTTCAAGTTTTGATTCGTCTGCGTCATAAAGAGCAGAAGCACTTGCAAACTCAGACTTATCGTAGTTACGATACCCATCTACATTTCGGATCTTTAGTTTAAAGTCAGCACCTTCCCACATATCAAATGGGTTAACTGGTGACTCATCAGCAAACTGAGGTTGCATAACATCCATCAGTTTGTCAAAGATTTTCTTACCGAATTTATAGAGCATAACCTTGCCCTCATTAGCAGGATTAGATGGATCCTGAACAACAAGAACATTAGTTACATAATGGAGTCTGCGTTTTTGTGAACGTGCCTTTTCTTTGTCGGCATCAATCCCCGAATTCCAGAGTCGGGAGTTGAGTTCTCCAACAGGATCAGGTTGACCAATAGATGTAAGACTGCTTTCGATATACCATTGACCAGTTGGTCCTTTGAATCCGTGATCCCAGTATCGTACCCATGGGAGGTCTTGTCCTGCTGCGGCAGGGAGGAATCGTAATACGGCATAACCATTACCTGCTTTATCTACTGTTGGTTTCCAAAGTCGATCATCGGCATAAGATTTCTGCTCGGTGGATCCACCACCTGCTTGTTCTGCTGCTTGAATGAGTTTGGAAATTTGTTCGCGATTGCGTTTTAGATTTTCGAATGACATCGTATTGTCCTTTTACTGAATTGTTAACTGTAATATTGTACTATATTTACACTGAAATGTAAAGTTATTTATACACATTATTCGAACAATGCCGAATCAATTGTATTAGTTTTTGGAAGGAAGTTAAGGTTCATTGCTTCTGCCTGTAACTTGTCTTTGATAATAGGTGAGATAAATTTACGAACGTCTTCTGGTTCAATATCATTGTTCTCACATAACAATAGGATTGCTTCCATATATCCTATTGACTTTTCAATCACCGTGTTTTCTACGAGTTTTGAAAAATTTGCTTTGTTTAAGAATTTGTCTTCAACACTCATTTATCCATTGCCCTTAATATTATTGTATCTTTATTTATTCTTCCATTAGGAACTGATGTTTTTGTTTTGATAGTTTTAAACAAAGCATCAATTTGTTTTGGGGTTTTGGTTAAAATATCCGGTAGGATATCATCAGGTTTTCTTAGTTTCAATTTTCTACTGTTGACAGTGTCAAAGTTTTTAACAGTAGAACCACTAATTTCAAATCCTGAAACTGCTGTCGTCACATACTCACTAAGAACACGAGTCTTTGTATTGAAAGTAAACAGTCTGACCTTACCGATCATCTGAATAGGTGGTATCGAAACCAACTTAAATTCATTGTTTTCTTTCTGATACTGCACTTTACGAACCTGTTTATCGGCAGTCTTTGGTGCTTTGACACGTGTCTTACGAGTTGCTTTAGATGCTGACTTAATACGGTCAAGATCAGAAAGCATTTCATTACAAACTTTAATGCGGTGGTTGAGTTCAGGTCTTTTCAAATGTGAGTAACCTTCAACGGCATCAGGACAACGCTTGTGATAGGCATCTTCATAATCTAATAACCATCCCTCAACCACCTCACGAACTGGGGTTGTGGCAGACGCACCCAGTCCATGTTTCTTGAATAGGGAATATATATCGAGAGAAGTTTTTTCACCCTCTATCCAAGAATCTTCTAAGTCAAGCAGGTCTTGCATAATCGTAGTTGATATTTTGTTCTGCAACCTTTGCATAGGCGATAACGTGATAACATTGACTTCATTCTTTTCCTCTTTCTTTTTTTCGGCAAGAATATTCTTGCCCATTACAACGAGTGATTCAATATAATTGTGCAAAGCATTTTTCCAATACTCTACACGTTCGGTGACTTCACCAGAATTCATCAAGTAAAACGCAGTAGCATTATAATGACTGAATGCCCAAAACTTATACTCAGGACAAGCATTTACATATTTTGTATTTTCTTTTGTCTGATTATCTTTGACATAAGTCTTCAGTGTTGAAACAAGATCTTTACGTTCAACCTCAGTATGAAAATAAGATTTAACTGCTTCAAAACCTTTATCAAGAGGTGCACCAAGAACGCCAGTACGGCGACGTGATATAACCTTTTTCTTTTTACGAACTGCCATGATTTACTCCTCAAGTTTTATCATACATATATTGTATCATACTTTTTCACAAAAGTAAAGCATTATTTTCATTTTTCTAACAAATCTTCTATAAATTCGTCCATTGTATCATTGATAATTTCCCATTCTACTTCTCTAAAGAAATCTTCTGCTTTTTCATCAGACCATTCCATATCTTCGTAGTCAAATTTACCACCAAGTTCAGCAGGATATAAAACCTCAGCGATTTCTACAATTTCTTCCCATTCATCTTGGCGACTATCTATTTCTTCATCACCTTTATAAACTGCTGCCCCAACGAAATTAGGAAACTCATCTTCATATCGAATGACCGTATAAAAGTCTGGATCCAGTTTTGATAATTCAGTCAATAACATTTCGACGCCAGGAATAGGGGGAGACCATGCTGATTCAGTCGTAAAATAATCATCTTCGTAATCTTCAAAATAACACCACTTCGGTCCGATATTATTAAGAGTCCAATCATACTTTTCTAATGTTTCGTATGAAACTTCTTCAGAAACGAAAATATCACTGAACCATTTGTAGTTTCCATCTTCTCGAACTTTAGAATAATATTCTTTTAATTTATTTTTTGCCTCATCATTCATACCATAGAATGTTACTGAAGTGTGTACATGATTTGCCATTTTTTCCTCTTATAATATTTGGCGATTCCGGAAGGACTCGAACCCTCAACCTACAGATTAGAAGTCTGTTGCTCTGTCCAGTTGAGCTACGGAACCAAACTAATTATCCTCTTCGCATTCTTGCGATTTCTTTCGCGTCATTACTATCTTTACGAATTGGAACCATATTTGATTTATGTAGTGTTCCGATTCCCGCAAGTTCATCACCAGTATATTGATTTGCCTTGCGTTTACCTGCGACTTTCATAATTACATCTGAAGTCGGTGCAGTTTGCTTTACCTTATAATCAGGCATAGGTGCTTTCCACTCTGAGGCGAGACGTCGTTCGTAACCGACACGAAGTAATAATGCACGCATCTTTTTTTCTTCTTCAAGAACTGCTGCAGTCTTTTTCTTCGACTTGCGTTTACGTGTATTATTAGACGTCATTCCGCGAACGAGGTGCATAGTCATGACCTTTTTTCTCCAACTCTTTCATACGTTTTTTTAAATAACCAATAACTATTGCTTCTTCACCTGAAAGATGATCAGGTTTTGTATTATCAACAGGCAGTTTTTTCAGAAACTCTAACTTTTCGATTTCACCTTTGAACACACGATAAGCAGAAATTCTATCACTTGACATATCAGGAAGCATTATTCATATCCCATTCTGCTACAAGAAAACTGAATCCCCACTGTAAAGGAGAGTATTCAGAAAGATCTTCATATCGCCATTTTTCGATATCATCAATTTGCTCCTGAGTTAATTCATTAATATCTTTAATGTTGTAAAACTCAAGAATATATTCATAAACCGATTCGATCATTTGCTGTTCGACCCATTCGTCAAACTTGTGCGATCTCGGCCAATTAAATGGTTTCATCAGTTCCAATCCTTATCATAAGATTCTTGACCACGTGCACGATCGCCGTAATACTCATCAACGTATTTCGGAGCATCAGTCCACTGATTAATGTTATGCGTATCATATTTGTCCATGAAAGACGTTTCAGTCTTACGAACTCGCTGATTACGATTTAACTTTTTAGAAAACTTTTTAGAAAGACGACGAATAACTTTCATACGTTGTTCGGTAGTCATATCTTTGGTAATTGCGTATTTCAAAATTTGCTCCTTTTTTCATTTTATGATATATTGTATCATACTTTTCATAAAAAGTAAAGCTAAATGTTCATAATAAAATCAGTGACTTAGGATTTTTTTTCAAGAATTGTAAATCTGACGCAACATATCTTCGAACTTGTCGACCTTTTCAACTCGGTTTGGCCAGAGGATATATTCTTTTTCAGGATTCTTTTTGAGGTTGCTCAAAAGAGGTTGAATAGCATTATACAATTTATCAAGTTTTTCTTGAGTTGTTGTTGCTTTGACTTCAACATCACCGACTGTCTTTTTGGCGTCTTGTACTGCTTGAAGTTCGGATTCGTCGACAGCAGTAAAACCAAAATCGAAATAATCGTCAGACATATTCTTTCCTCCCATGAGCATATCTAATAAAAAACATATATGCAAAAAGCAACCAAAACCAATTTCCTTGTAGGATTGATTGACTAATCACATATGCAAACGGCATTATGACCAATAGGTCATACCATCTTACTTCATCAGTTTGTGACATACAAGTCTTTTTCCTGTACCAGTTATCATAATGAGACTTGGAAGATCATCGTTAGGAGCACGACATTGAATCTTCTCCCAACGATAACCTTGTTTCTGCTGTTCAATAGCAGTGTCCAAGAAATCTCGTTCACCAATAGCAAACAATGCTAAAAAAACGAGAATACCTTCCATTAGAATGTTACCTTACCACCGATAACAGTTTCTGTATGTTTGAAATCATCATTGAAATCATTCTTAATATACAGAGTTACAGGTCCGACTGGTTGAGCAAAGTCTAGTTCAATCTTATTCAAATTAAACTTCGCTTGATCGGCAGCAGTATCCTTCATGGTAGCACCCAATGTGAATGCACCCAAACCTACAGAGGCATATGTCGCATTTACTTCTGCTTCTGTTTCACGTTCCATACCAAGAGTTGTAGTAACACCCAAACCTTCGGCGACGGCAGCACTTGAAATTAGGGCAAGTGCAAACCCAGTTGCGATAGTCGTTTTCATTTATTTTCCTTCAACGATATTATAAAATGGTGGCTAACCGTTGGCCACCGCGGATGTATTGAGGCATCACCCTTAAATTGAGCAGAGCAACCGTATAAGTGGTTGGTGCGTTCTCCTTGTTGTGAGGGTTTCTAGTGAAGGATTGCCCTTTTCCTACCTGTATTTATATCTTTTGTGTCGCCACAGGCTTGACCACGTTTATACTCGTCCGACATGCGTTCCTGAATTTTTTACATGGGCGAACGGACCATTCCCATGATAAGGATCCCAGTGACGAAAGTAGAGAGAGAGGAGCAATGATTACTTCACGTCACTGGAAACTAATGCCGATTAAACTATCTTCTATCGTCCAACCGTCTGTAAGACAGTTTAATCGGAAACTCTATTATTACTTATATACCACCTCAAAACCGTGTTCATCTTGTTTTACACGTTTACCAGAAAACCAATCAATACCAGTATTAAAACAGGTCAATACATGAAGAACTTGAAACCCATCACTTTCATATTTCTCTCTCAGTGACTGAAGGTCAGTTCTAAAATCTCCTGGTTCTATGAACTTATAGTATGCACATTTATGTCCTGGATATTCGATTGATTCATTCGTATGTTTGAACTGAAGTCCCATTATGCAGCATCCCTATCTGCTTTAATAAGGATTGCCATCTGATCACAAAAATGATCAAGTTGATCATCTGACATAGAACTAAAGTCGAGAGAACGAGCATAACCTTTGCTCATAGCATCTGCTGCCATATAGTACGCACACTCTTCAAGTTCAGTGCGTTTATATTCAGCAAGAGTACCGGAAGGCACACGAGACTCCCAATATGAAAGTTCAGTAGCAGCAGGCATCATACCCATCCAGTTACCAGGGATTTTGTTGAACTCCTCTGCTTCAGCACGCTGAGCATCGATGTGATCTACTAAACTTTTTTCCAACTTATACATAACGAAACTCCTCTTTTCATTTTATACATATATTATATCACGGTTTTCAACAAAAGTAAAGCATAAATGTTACATTTTTTGAACATTTTTTAGTCTTTCGATTTCTTCGTTCAATTCTTTCATTTTTTTGTACGCATTATATAGAGACTCTGTTAACTCTTGATTATCCATCCTTAGATGAGCAACTTCACGTTCATACGAAGCAACCTTTGCTCTTAGTTCAGGATTTTCATAGTTAAGGTTCGGTTCTTTATCCATTTGTCCCACATCTCCTCTTGTAACCTATATGCTTCTTCTTCCCAAGGAAGTGATTTATATTCATCAACTGTTGAAAATATGTTAAGATATTCTACACCTTTCCAAACTTTTATGATGCCTTTATCTTTCATTTCATTTCGTTCTGATTGCTTTACATGAACCATCTCGTGAAATAAAGCAGTAATTAGATTTTCTTCAATTAAACCTTTTTGTAATTCCACTTCATGATATCCTTTTTCGATATCACAATGATAACCATCTACATCACCTTCTAAATCTAGTAAAGAAATTTCAACAAATAGATTTCTTTTCCTAGGCATTAGGTATTTCATAGCGAAGTCAAAAGCATCATAACATAATGCTATTTCTTTTTTATTACCACCGTTTATCTGTACTTCAATCATACAAGTATTATATACCATTATGAAAAAAAAGTAAAGCTATTTCTTCTCACCTTTTTTATGAATTTCTACAGAAACATTATCTGGAACTGGAAATTTAATTTGATCATGTTTGTGGTGAATGATAAATTCTGTTCTGCCGTCAAAGTCTTTAAACATATTCGACCAAAGTGGTCTCCAGTTATTCGACAATCTGTGGTTGTTCATATTAGTTCTATCTGAATTGATTACAAGATCAGTGTAACTGCGAAGATTGAAATCCATAATAGAATCAAATCCCCACATATGAATTCTTTCTGCTTTGAGTTTTTGTGCAGCATAATAAACTGCCATGTGCCCACAGTTGAAATCCGTATAGTTTTGTGCATACTTTGGTTTCTTTACATAAAACTCTTTAATTCTAGGAGCAATCTTCAAGTGAAAGTTAGGATGCTTTTCACAATACATCTTCGGGCGAATACCGCAAATCCATTCACCAGGAGGCGTCACTTCACCTCTGTTGATATAATGCATCATTTTAAAATCTACGATACAAGTAGCATACATATCGTTGATTTCGAACGGTGGGACATTACAACAAAGTTTGAGTCCTTTGCGTGGCAACTGATTGTAATAATCAGCGCAATCACCATTACCGATTACATGAACAGTTCTAGCCATTGATAACCTTTCTAATTTGCATCAAACCGCGAATCTTATCTTTTCCTTTGTCACCTGTGTGATGCTGGATTTTGATCTGACCTTTATAACCATCAAGGTCTGTCGCTAATCTCATCACATTCCACTCAAAAGGTAGATCATTTATATATTTCATTTTTGTGATAGGATTTAAAATACTGTGTAAAACTTCCTGATCACCAGTTTGTGGGTTATCCCTTACACCGTTGCACCAAGTGTGTAAGATTTCAGGTTTACCGATAAAACCAACAACTCCACTATTATGCCAAAGTTCTCCACGTCTTTTTGACCATGGTTTATCTTCAACCATACTCAGTTTGTTTGGAACAATCAAATCAAATAACGGAGTAAGTGGTGCTTTGATTTCACAGTCTGTGTCTAACCAAAGAGTCTTTTTTCCTGGCGAGTGAAACATCGCGATAGGTTTATTAAACCAACCTTTTTCTGGAGTATGAGTTAGATTCATAATTCCAACAACATTTGGATGATAGTTCAATCTTTGAACCATTCCTGCTGACATACCAAAATCAGCAACCATAAGAGGTTCTTTTACATGCTGAGCGTAATTATCAAGAAACCAATCTAATTGCCATTCGCTTTTTTCATCACATCCCGTGATTACTAATTTATCATAAACTCTTTTTTCAGACATTTTCAATCCTATAAGTTTCACCGTATGAATGTTTTGCTAAACAACCTTCTGTTCTTTGAATCGTAGTAAAACTATCCTTTGCTTCTGCGATCCAAGGGTAAAGTTCTTGCAACCATGGAAAATTTTCTAGATTTAAAAATACGTCAGTCGGTGCTGCGTTTGACTGCGCAGTTTCCATCAGTGCCCATGCCCCAGAAGGTTTAAGGGCATAAGCATGGGCACCGCCAAAATATTTTTTATGTGTGAGGGGATTAACGCCGAATAGACTAGGAGTATTGAATTTTCCGTATGAAGGTTTTCCTATAGTCATACAACGCAAAAAATTCATAGTTACAGGAAGTGATCCTGTAATAACTGCATCATGTTCAAAAATCAAATAATCTTCATTGTCAAATGCACATTTTTCCCATAGTGTAAAATGAGAAAGAAACGCTGCCATACAATTTTCATGACGAGAATATACTTCTACAAAATTATCAGGATTGATTTGCCTTTCCATCATCATCAGTTTAGGATCATCTTTTGGCGTTATTGCTGCAAACTTTTCAATTTCAATATCATACTTTTCACCAGATTTAATACAACGTTCTGCAGACTGTACTGACTTTTCGTTGTCCATTATAGTGATTACAAATGCTTTCATAATTTATCCTGTAGTTGTAGAAGGAAGTCCTTGAACTTTCGTATAGAACTTTTTCGTGACTCCCATGTTTTTCACGAGTTGTTTACACATAAGTGCATCATTCGGCCAAAGACCATACTGATGAGCAACATCAATTACTGCTTTTGCCCCATTAGGTTTAATTATATAGGCACTGTTTCCGGCGAGACCTTGAGGAACATTAAATTCATCGATAGTAGGAATAGGTTGAATAAGTTCTTCTGACTTTTTTACTTTTTCTAAAAATTGATGAGATCTTCTCGTTGCCATCAAAGGGTTATTAATACCAATCACCTCATATTTTGAATTGATAATATATTCAGGATCAAGTTTTTCTATAAATTCAGCATCGTGTTCTAAAATAAGGATAGGTTCATTACTTTTAACGCACTTGTGCCATAACCTATAATGACTTATAGCACATGCGATTCTTCTATTCGGATACTGAGTAGGATATGCCCTTTTGATTAAACCAGTTGCAATATCAATCTCTTCTCCTTGCCAAGGATAATTCCATTTCAATCCATTACCGATCAAACCAACTTTTGCTAAATTTGCTGTAGTCGCATCGAATCTTTCTATATCAAATTTATTATAAACTGATTCTGAAGAATTGATAAGAATTCTCATACCTTTTTCAGAAACTTCATTATCCCTAATGCAAATTGCATATGCTTTCATTTCACTTGAATACCTTTACCATCAACCAATTTATTATAGTGAGGAAACTCTTCTGGGTAATAATCGATTCCTAAAAATTCGAATAATTTTTTTGGTTTATCACCACCGATAATATCTAGTACAAGAAAATCATATGGTCGCCATTTAAAATACTCCATGACATCTTGATCGTGTTTATCGTATGCTTCGCTATAAGTGTCATAATCAAAAAATGCTTTTCCGTAAACCATTTCTCTTATATGAACTTGTCGACTCGCTTGATTCCAATCTTTTTTTCTTTCAAGATATGGATCCATTGATTTCAACCAATCATCTTTATCACGAATCGTATAGATGAATTTTGAATTAGGATATTCTTTATCTAATTTTTTATAAACAGGAATGACTGGGATATCACCGCAACCATCATTTTCACCACCAAACATATCACGGTCTGATGGATAATGAATATGATTTAATCCTACTTGTTTTAAAATTTCTGTAAGAGTGGAGGTTCCAGTTCTAGATAAACCTAAACACCAAATCTTAGTTCTCATACCCAAAATACTCCATATCTTTTTTATATATTAAATTAACAATGTAGTCAATTCTATCCTGATCTTCTTTTGAATCAAAAAAATTATGAAACTTATCGTTGTGTCTAATCTTTTTATTTATTCTTTTTAATTCTAAAGTTTCTCTAACCTGATCAATAAACCTTATATCAAATACATCATCAACTAAAAGATCACCGTTTTCATCTAAAACATAATCAACCATAGGAGTGAAAAGTCTATTTTTTACAATTTTCTCTAATTGATCATCTGTCCAATTACGGATTAGTTCTTTCACAGGTAACTTATGTTTTCCTGGAGCATTTTCATGTTGCCAATTTAAAGCACTAATAAATCTTTCCCTGGGATGACGAATCAGAGAAAATTTATAATAGGAATCAAAATCATCACCAAGTTTATCCCTATAAACTGTTGCCTTCGCATGTTTCATACTGTCTTGAATGAAATAATAATTTTTGTTTTTGGTTCTTTGATATGTCCTAAAATTCATACCGATAAGATTAAACAATCCAGCAGCAATAGAACTTCCGGCACATTTAGGAATATGAACAAACATTATTTTCTTTTGAGGGATAATCATGGTGTCTTTACAGAAAATCTTTTATAACTCCACTCATCAGAAGGCAAATTAGAACATTCCCAAAGTTGCTCTGCAGTCATATCATCTGCTCCTGGGAATTGACAATGAACGAAACAAGTATCTTTCGTTCTATGATCTACGATATACCTATCGGGATGGTTTTTATCTTTCGTTCCGTGAATGTAACTGTTCCATTTCAAATCAAGGAATTGAATATTCATTTCTGTAGCAAACATCATAGCATGTAAATAAGGTTGATCGCAATGATAAAAACTATCAAGTTTTGTTTTTTTCATTTCTTTTACATAACGATCAAATTTATCCCATTTAGTTCTTGCGTGTTCTGCTCCAGCATTAGAATAAATCACTACACCTGTATTGTAAATTTTAACTAATCCATCTTCCGTCCTAGGAACTTCTACTCCATATACTTTCTTGACCGTTTTTGCCCATAAATCATCTTGGGCAGTTGTGATTCTTCCCATAGTAATAGTTCTTTGTTTTGGTTGAAACGGTTCTTCACAGATTCCGATGTCCCCATTGAACTCTTCAAAGATATTATCACTGATGTTATCCACAGTAAAAATATCAGTATCGCAAAAAAGAATATTATCATATTCACGGTATTTCTTACTCCATAATGGTTTAAACGCCCCATAGTGCGCAGAATAATTTCCAAAGTTCATTCCAAGACCCAAAATCCAATTGGGGTTATCTTCAAAAACATAATCAGCGCCGACCTTTTCAGCATACTTTTTCATGTTTGCTACACCAGCATGAACTGAAGGTCTTACATTACCGTCCCAAAATTGATAGATTAAATTTTTCAATTATAAAAACTCCTATACCATTGCACAAAATTTTTCACCCCTTCTTCAATCGGAGTAGTTGGTTTATATCCAAGTTGTTGTAATTTAGTAGTATCGCTCCAAGTTTCTTTAGCATCCGCAGGATGTGCATCTTCATATTTAATCTTTGCTTTGATACCGATTTCGTTTTCGATACATTCAATAAAATACATCAATTGAACTTGTTCCCCATACCCAATGCAGTAGATATCTCTGTTAGTCATATTTTGAGAGACCAACCAAATACCTTGCACGATATCACTGACATAAGTAAAGTCTCGAATCATATCACCGTTATTATATACAGTGATTTCTTCTCCCGCAATAATCTTACGAGTAAAATCAAAAAGCGCCATATCTGGGCGACCCCATGGCCCATATACTGTAAAGAACCTAAGACCTACTGCTTTCTGGATACTCGAAACATTAAACTGAGATTCATTCGTTGCTTTTGTATAACCGTAGGGAGAAAGGTGAGGTCCCAAGTCTAATCTTTCGTTCCAAGGCAAAGGATGATTATGCATCACACATGAAGTGGAAGCATAGATAACATTATCTACTCCGTTCGCTTCACATGCCTGAATAACATTTTGTGTTCCTACGATATTGTTTTGAATATATTCTTGTGGATGCTCCATAGAATATCTCACGCCTGCTGATGCTGCAAGATGAATTACCAAGTCCGGTTTATTTTCACGAATTGATTCTTCGATTGCAGGATATTCTTGAATATCTAATGCTTCAACAGTAATCCCGTCAGTCATTTTTTCAACACGTGAAAATTTCAACTTTGGGTCATAATAGTCATTGAAATTATCTACACAAAAAACTTCATATCCGTTCTTATGGAAATGTTCTGCAGTATGGTAACCGATAAAACCTGCCCCACCTGTAATTAAAACTCTCATACGATTCCTCTTTTTATTAGAGATTTATAAACATCTAATTTAGCAACTTTCGGACCACCCTGATACATCTTTTTACGGATATGAATAAACTCAGCATTTTCTACACCAGTATCAAATGAACTATAGTTCCACTGCTGTTTATCGAAATAGATATCTTCTTTTTGTTTAAAATTAGAAAGAATAGCACAACGATGCATAATACCTTCATCGTTGTAGTTTCCGTCAAACATAATCATTTCATTCATTCGTAAATGTTTTCTAAATTCTTTACGAATATCTTTTTCAAGTCTATAACAAGAACCACCCCAATAAGGATAAGAAGGATCAGTAATCAAAGGGAACTGCCGATTGATACTCTGAACCAAGTGATTCTGGATACCGAAATGCCTTCCGATACCTTTTTCATCAGTAAAAATATTTTTTGTTTGACCTATACGAGTAAACATATCAATGTCTACCATCACAACAACATCATAATCATCCCACTGCTCATCCAGCATAATCATCTTTTGTGATATACTACCGAGTGTAGATTTAAATGGTTTTCCGCGAAGCAGTTTATATTCTGCCCCACACTTATCTGCATATGCTTGGAAACTTTCAGAAGACTTTAATTCTAGTTCACCTAACACACCATTCCAATGCTGAAGAATTATGTTTTTCACTTTCTAACCCCAAACAAATAATAATCGTTTTTTCTGAGTGGACATTTATGAAATTCCATTTCATGGGTTGTAGATAAACTATCTGACAATTCTTTAAAATATTTTTTATTATCTACACCAAAATCACTATTATTTTTATGAACGATCATGATGTACTTATATTTCTTGTAGAACGGTTCGATTATCACCCTATCTTTCAGAGGCATTTCATTGATACTGAAAGTTCCTATTAATAGAGAATCTTCAGTTTCAGGATCAAGATATTTTGCTTGTAGGGGTTCTGGCCAATAGTTTTTATTGCCAATAGAAAGTTTTAAAAAGTATTCTTGAATTTCATTCATAATGGGGAAATCAATTAGATTATATTTTCCATCAAACCCACACTGATAAAACGAATAACAAAGATGACCATATCCTGCGCCAATATCAAATACTTCTTTCAGATCTTCTAAACGAATGTTCATATGCTCTTCCATCTTTTTGATGTAGTGCGCACTTTGAACTGCAGTCAAACTATGACTTCCACCGAACTGAATATCAGGAGAACCGACTTGCGGATCTTTCACTTTATCTAATTTATCATATCCACTTAAAGATACATATAAATTCATTCCACCGTGTCTCGGGTGAGTTGTTGCCGCAATAGTTTTTTGCTTTAGGAATGTTGGTTTATTATCCCTAAATTCGATTCTTATTTTATCTAAAAAGTTTTGCCAATCTTTCATATTTCTTCTTTCGCAAAAATATAATCATGTTGAATAATCAATTTTCTATCCCTGATATGATCTTTATGTTTCACCTTATATAGAAATCCTTGCTGAGCAAAAAACTCAAAATATTCTTCTTGAGTTGGAGATCCTTCATTAAACTCTATTCCTAATGCAGGAACTTCGCAGTGAATCACTCTACAATAATCAAGTATTTTATCACAACCACGCAATATATCTAACTCTGATCCCTGAGTATCAATCTTAATCACATCCGGAAAAGGAATATTATTTTTTTCAATGTATGTATCTAATCTAGAAGTTTTTAATATTTGAGTTTTATATTTAGATTTCATAAACTCTTTTGTTTCAGGATAATATGTATCACCTGTTCCACCATCAAAATAAAATTTGACTTCAAGATCATCCTGATTCGACAAGACTACCGAATGCCAACTACCGTTTTTTGTTTTTGGTTTTTTATTAGGACTTGCTTCAAACTGAAAAAACTCAGCATTCTTTAGAAGTTTTTTATGTTTTTTCGTAAAACTTCCATCATGAGCACCGATATCAAAAACAACTTTTATATTTTGATATTTACTTAAGACGTCTATTAATTCCATTTATCACTTCTTCTATATTTTCACCCTGATTCGGCAATTTATCTTTAAGGAAAAAATGAACAAAATGTGCATCTTTTATATCCTCATTATCTATTGCCGTATATAAAGCATTCCATTTCCAGTTCAGTCTTTGTAGATTCATCTTCTCTTTACGAACCCACCAGTTCAAAAGAGTTTGATCTGTTGACCATTTCCACGAACCAAGTCCATCTACAAATCTTTTAAACTCTGGTCTTTCGATAAATTCTTTACCACCTTGCCCACGAAGGTATTTAGAAATGCTTTTATTCATGACCATAAGACCCATGTTAAAAAACTCCAAACCACTATCGTTAGGTTGCCAATCAACATCAGTCAAAGAAGAATATTGCATTTGAGAATAGTTTGCGATCTTTTGTTTATACCATGGTAAGATAGGAAGTTCTCTTTCAATGACTCCAGCAAAATCTGTGTCGTCATTAATATCTTCGAAGATATTCGGAGCGTCAGGACTAATCCAGATGTCTGCGTCAACGATTGCAATCTGATCATACAGATCCCAATAATCAAACGCATTTTCTTTTTCGTAAATAGGAAGAAACCCACCATGCTTTTCGTAAGACTCTTTGCTACGATTTGTAGAAAAGATATCCGGTTTGATTCGCATGATGGGCGTTTTTTGAACTATATGGTGAATATCATATTTTTCGCAATATGCCATAACAGAATCTATACAGTAATCATACATATTAGATTTTCTGCCTGTATAGACTTGATAAATCATTCTGTTCATAACAAACTCACTTTCAATTTATTTTTTCTTTGCTATAGCATCTGCTCCAAAAAATGCTGATACTAATACAGCAATTGATGCAAAATATGTAGGCGCAATATCTGCGATCAATTCTGATGCTTTATCCATTCCGAAACCAGAAGTGATAGCAATACCGATAGGATAAATGAGCAAACCAATCAATGAGAACCATGCCATCTTACGGATAGCATCCCTTTGTGCGTCTGCATCTTCAAGCGCTTTGCGCTTGAATTCAAGATGCATATCAAGTTCTTCTTGACTAATATGACCATCACCATTAGTATCTGCTTCTTCCAGACCTTCAACTGTAACTGTTTTCTTCGTTTCCTCTGCCATTATCGTACTCCGCGAGAATTATGTTAGCAATTTCCATTGCACGATCATAACCATTGCGCAGACGATTTGACCTAAATCCGTTTTCTGCGAACCACTCTAAGGTATTTATATTAGAACCATCTACAGTCATATTAAACTCAGAAGTGATACTTTCAAACTCATAACGTAGATTAAGCAACTCAATGAAATTTATCGACATGCTAGAGCATCCCGTATAGAAGGGAACAGATATTCTTCGATATCATCTTCATTACACTGGAAACGAATACCGATACCACCTGCTTTTTCCCAACGATGAATGTTTTCAGGTTTATCATCAATGAGAATATTCGGGCGATAATCAACTTTACTCATAGCATATTTATGCTTATTTGAAGTGAAAATACAGTTTTCAACTAAATCAGGCATAAACCCCATTCGTCCTAACCATACACGTTTCCAGTAAGCAGAATTGAATTGATCACCACGCATTGGTGATGAACAAATTCCCCAACGAATGTCTTCAGAGAAAGCAAATTGTTTTACATTTTCAACGATCTTAGTTGACAGGTTATTTTGACCTTCGAAGAAACAAGGAAGAGTATCAAAGAAGTCAGTATTAGCAAGAGTAGCAAAAGCAATCTCTCGATCTTGAATTGACTTCCAGTGATCAACGCCAAATTTTTTAGCAACACCACCGAAGAAATCAGCAATAACGCCATCCATATCTAGATAAATCATTTACATACTCCTATATCATTTAGAAAGAAAAGAATCTCAGGCCAGTAGGCAACTGTAGCAACACCGATAATAATACCGATAATAATATTAAACATTCCTGATCTCCTTATCCATCATTTCAACTTCAACCATATTCATTATATCCCTGATCTTATCTAATTCATCAGAAGATAAACGATTCAGTTGTTTTATAACATTTTCATCAGACCAATCTTTTGAGATTGATTTGATAACTGATTCTAAGACTGAATAACGAAACATTTTTACTCCTCTATTTTTATTATACAACTATTATATCATACAATTCTGAAGAAGTAAAGCATAAATGTTGTTTTAATGAAACATTTTTCTGCGATCATATTCTGCTTTTGTTTCCATTAGCAGGTCGGTGTAGTTATCTCTATGCTCCACAAAGACTTGAGGTTTTTCGTTATCTACATCCATTAGAATCACAGTATTGGGAATAGGCATTCCTGTTCTTTCTTCGAACATAATAGAGTAAGCACTTGCTTGAGCAAAGTAGTTACTGATCTTTCCTTTTTGTTTGGGGTATCTAGAAGTTTTAAAATCGATGATAGAAGGAACACCGTCAAACTCGGCAACACAGTCACACCTTCCAGCAAGTCCAAGGTGTTTGCTATAAAGGGCAACCTCTAGACCAAAAATATTACCGATTCGTTCATCAAAAATAGGACGAAGGTTTTCTAAACTTTGTTGAATATGTGGAAGATAATCAGAAGTGTCTTCATTTTTCAAGTATTTTTCGATGATACTATGTACGAGAGTTCCACGACCAGAAGCACGATGACCGACTTGGTTAGCAACATCATCGCCAACTCTTTGACGCCATGCCCGAATTGCTTCTTCGTTAATTATGCTTAGAACTGTAGTAACACTAGGAAACTTGCTACCATCAGGTGTGCTGTAAACTCTCCCGCTGTCGCCTGAGATAGCCACCAAGTCTTCATATCCAAGATCAATTTTTTCATGTTTAAAAACCTTTTGTTCGTTCGTCATCATAGTTTAAAAATTCTTTCAGTTTTTTAGTGTCAAATTCTATATCGTGCACAAAAGCAAGGGCACATACGTATGTATCATGGTATTCCATTATCGCTATACTCGATTCGCCATCAAAAAGGATTATTATAGCAACATTATCTGTATTCTTAGGATTTTCATCTATTTGAATTTTGCTTCCGCCGCCAATAAGCGGTACAAGGTTTTCTTTATAGTAAAATTCTTTTACAATTTCAATATTGGTATTGCAAAGGATTGGTTTGCTGACAATAGTTTCATTTGCTTCTACTGCAGTGAAAATCAAAGCCATGAAGAAACCAATAATTATACCTGTAATAATATTACTGAAACTGAACATTTACTTTATCCCTAACATTTCCTTCGTCGTAATATAATCCCGAAGGAAGTCTGATCTTACAATATCTTCCCAACCAAAAGTGATCACACTAAAATTTTTCAGTTGGTCGATGATCCGTAAGAATCTTTGAAGACCATTCTTTTCATTCTCATCTTTAAAATCAGATTGATGATAGTCTCCGCTAAATATGATTCTGCAGTTATTACCCACACGTGTGATCACAGAATCGAGCTCGTGGAAATTTAAATTCTGCATTTCATCTACAATGATGATAGCATTATCGATAGTTAATCCACGAATAAAAGATGTTGTCGTAAACTCCAACTGATGACTATTTATTAGTTTGTTATACGACTTTTCATCATTAAACAGTTCTGTACAAATCGCTTTATACGGTGCTTCGAAAACTTCTTTCTTTTCTTCTACTGTTCCTGGTAGATATCCCATATCGCGAGTAGGAACTACTGAACGGACAACAATTACTTTGTGATATTCTGTTCTCGGTTCAAGGACTGATTCCATCGCCAAATACATTGCACAAAAAGTCTTTCCTGTTCCTGCTGAACCAGTTAAAACCAAATTGTCACCCTCATCCCAGTAATCCCAAGCAAACTGTTGGTTTACTGTTTCTGGGTGAATCCGAAGCAAATCGCTATAGTCTATTTTCGATTTCGTCATACGTTTATTGTATTACCTCTTCCGGAAGCTTTTTTGATATTTTTGAGGTGATCTTTCCAATCACTACCTGCTTTGCTTAGATTATCCTTTGTACCATTAGCAGAGAACTTAACAGGTTTCAACACTCGAATAATATCATCATCCTCAAGCATTTGCGCCAAATCATCAAACGGTATGTTTACGTCCCATTCTTCTTCAGTTGATTTTCTACGCAGCGTGTAAACTGGCACCTTGATATCCTTTCCACCAATTAGGTGCTGCTCTACCTCGCTCCCATTTAGCGAAAGGTTTCGCAGCATGATAATAGTTTTGATATGCCTGAACTGCATTACCAGGAACTATACATTCAGGATATTGTTTCATCGCTTGAGCGAATGGAGTCAAACCACCCTTTGGAATATTTCTTGGTAATGCTTCAATAGCATATAAAAGTTCTCTATGCGTTTTATGCATCTTATTATATCTATATGTATATTCATCACACAATGCACGCATATGCTCCCAGTGCCATCGATAATTATCACTTGACTGCATAGACCAAACGGTACAGGGGTGAGCAGTATGTACTGCTTTGTAGTATAGTAACTCTGCTTCTAAATCGTCAGAACCTTCATAAAGATCCCAGTACTTTACCATAGTCTTACCTGACTTGGATGGTTTCTTAGTAAGTTTACCGTCTAACATTCTATGAGTAGTAGAAAGCATTTGACCACTCTCTACTATCATTTTAGGTATGTGCTTGTCGCACATCATTTGTGCAGCAATCACTGGATCACTGTCTAGTACAAAGATATTCATAATATGGATACTCCCACTGCCTCAACAATTACTATGTAATTATACTATAAAATAACGATTCTGTAAACCACTATGTTTTTGTTTTATACAAAATTATGTTGCGTGTGATTCTGATAATCGTTTAAGAATGAAATCCCTTTTCTGAAGTATTTTTTTTGCTCTGGAAACCTGCCCTTTTTTCTCGAGTTTTCTTGCATAGATATCGAGTTCGTTAGAGTCTTTTTTTAGTCTTTCGATCTGAGCATATACCATGTGAGATATTTTCCTGTAAAAAAAGAGCATACACGAATGTGTACACTCTGAGTTGTGTTGTTGAAATATATACAGAATATTGTTATTCTTAGTCTTTAAGTAGACCAGGAAACGCCTCCTGTATTAGAGATCTGGTTATACCTTTCGGTGGTTTTTTATTGATCATATTAACAACCAATTTAGCATCTTCTGGATGCACACCTTCTAGTAAACCGATAAAAATTGCTTCACGTTTAAAAGCAGGAAGTTTATCACCCTTTGCTCCTTTTACAAACCAAACGAATTGTTTGTATTCTCTTACAAGATTAGATGGTGCATTATGTGGTTCTGATTCGGTATAAGGTGGTGAACCTCCGGGAAGATTCCAAATTACTGTAGAATCTAAAGAACCACGAATGATATCTTTTACTGCCCAATTCATATTACTTTTTAGGAATTTGATCTTTTCCTCTTTTTTCTTTTTCTTCGATGCTTCTTCGAAGATTTCAAAAACATACTTTGCCATCAGTTTATAAATTCCTCCACTGATTCAATCAACATTTTCATATTTTTATTTATAAGATATGGAAATACTAAACCTTTGTTGTGCCACTGATCTTGAGAATTAAATTCATCAAGGATCTTTTGTTTGAGTCTATCTGGTGTTTCAGATAAATCAATCAACTTTTTATTCCTTTGATAATTACGATACCAATCAGAATTTGTATTATCTATATCAGCAAGAATCGCTTCTTTCTTTTTCTTAGAAAGAGGAGTTTGCCTACGACCTTCAACCAAACAGTCATCATCTGATAATACATTCGGTACACCATCACCAGAATCTCCTTTGAGGATTTTCTCAATAAGACCAAGTTTCGGTGTATCTTCTTTGTACTCTTTTTTGAGCAAAGGTGAATACTGACGAACATTATCATATTTCTGAAGTTGTAGGAAATCTTTATCAGAAGAGATAATCATGACTTCTTCGTATTGACCAAACTCTTGAGTGTTAGCAGCAAGAGTGCCGATGATATCATCTGCTTCACATTCGTCTACATGTAGAACCTTGTAGGGAAAGTTTTCACGAATCTCATCCTTGACTTTATGGATAATACGAAATGCTTCTTGCCAATCAAAGTCAGATTCTTCACGAGACTTCTTACGATTTGCTTTGTATTGAGGATAATACCCACGACGCCAGTTATTAGCACCGTCACAAGCAAGAACTATTTCACCAAAGTCTTTTTTGTATTTCACCCGATATTGGCGAATACTGTTTAAGATCATATGTCGAAGTAAATCTTCTTCATTTATTTTATTGATCACTACAGTGGCGATAGCAATACCTGTATAGTCAACGATAATCATTTTTCACTCCATATTTTTCTAATCTTATCCTGATCACTCATAAAGGTGTCTTCACAATAATCAGATTGACGTTTCCAAAAAGTCATCTTTCGTTCACATATTTCAAGTTCTTTACTTGCTTGAATTTTTTCAAGCGGTCTGTCACTCTTATTCAAAATAAATTTCAAATAAAAGTAATTCTCGAGATGCTTATAAAGTTGAAGATTCGGGTCAAAGTTACTGGGGATAAATGTTCCCTTAAACTTTGAATTTTCATCATAACAAAAAAACATAATAACTCCTCTTTCATTTTGAGGTATTATTATATCATATATTTTTTAAAAAGTAAAGCTATTTCTTCACATGACGTGAATGTATTTTACAACCGATAAATTCGTTATAATATTCATCGGTTAAAAGGACATCACGTTCAAACTGAAGTTTCGCTTCAAAGTATGACATAATGCCTTTAGTCTCGCACAGACGTAGGATCTCTCGTTTGTAGTTGTCTTGCCCTTTTGATTCGACAAGTTGTTGAACTTCTTTGCTTGACCCATAGTAGTCTCGCCAGTCTGATTCAACTCTCGTTCGTACTCTTCGAGATCTTTTTGAATTTTTAGGTAATGTCTTTGGGCGCCAGAAGTTCTTTTTACCGATATACTTCTTACCTGTATCCAATTCTGTGATGATGTAGACAAACCCCTGATATTCTTCAGGGGTTTCATTGTATTCTTTATTTTCATATAACCACATGTATTATATATTGGGATTAGATATGTCTTCTATGTCAGCACGTCTACCGCAACATGGACAGAACTCTGGTTTTTCTCCATCGTCAACCAGCACAATCGTTACTGATTCGCACTCTTCGCATTCGATTCGGTATTCGTTTTCCACTTTGTTCTAATATCTCCGTTTTTCGTTGATCGTCACAGTAAAACCATTCTCTTATTTCTTCAGAAGAACGACCACAACCTTCGCAGTGGTCGTCCTCAATTTTGCAAACCCTTATACAAGGAGAAGGTATGCTAGAAATCGATTTCACAAGCACCGCCAGCACATGCTGCTGCACCCATGGTATCTACATCGGTAAATACCTGTTCAGTCAAATCACTTTCCCAATCAACTGGTTTTAGACTTTTTTGAATCTTATTCCATTTATGTAGTAGATATGCATCTTTCAAACAATATTCAGTTTTCTTCATATCACCGTCTAAATAGTTTTCAGCAAACCGTTCGAATCTACGAACCCAATCTTTCTTTGCAGAGTTTTCTGATGATTCAAGAGATAAGTTTTCACCCATACCTTGTGCAGTTGAACATGCGATCCACAGATTATCAAATACTTTCATGGCATCTACAACCATACCTGAAGCAAAGATTGCTCCCTGATCATACTTTGCAACCATTTCATCTGCAGTGATAACACTAGTGTTTGGTGCTTGGTTATAATCTTTATCGCCAGAAGCACCGAGGAAAGAAATACCTGAGAACGAATAACGATTTTCATAGACATATTTTTCTACATCATCCCAGTCATCTACGATGATTGTATTTGATACGTTGTGCCGTACACCCTCATCTGCACAGAGTTCTTCGTTAGTGCCTTCCACTACCCAATATTTTTGTGCTTTCTTTACAAGTTCTAGATGCTTTACACCATACAATTCATCCTTAAACATTGAACCATATTTCGGTACAATAGGGAATGAAATGACAACATCTGTACCATTAGCAGACCAAACTGATTCTTCAACCATAAATGGATTCGAACGAATAATTGCCTGAGTAATTTCAGATTCTTTATTCATCTGGATATTACGGATGTACATAGGGCTATGCTCGGCATGTATACCGGAAGCAGTTTGAAGTAGTACGGAAGCATTGCCACTGGGCTTAACACAAGTAGTCCGAGCAGCAGGATTGATACCAATAATTGCGGAGACTTCTTTATTAACCTTTTTAACAATGTTAGCACCTTTCTTAAGAATTTTAGAGTCAAACAGGATTTCTGGATTATTCATCCATCCTGTGATTGAAACTCCAAGCAATGCTTCACGGTCAAAGATCTTTTTAGATGTGTCTGAAATAAATTTAAAATCAGTATATCCCGCTTGAAGAGTTCCGAGGATAGACGCTGCTCGGCATGCCTTATAGAAGTCTTCCTCGGAAACACATTTCCCACCATTGATCTCAGTCAGGTTACAACCTTGCCAACCTGATTCCCCTTCATACTGCGGAAACATACCGATTTCAACGCATGGGTTAGTTGTGTGTTCCTTTGATGTAGTAAAGTAAAATCCTGGTTCACCAAAAGACTTTACTGAGTCCATGATCTTAGCAAACATTTCAGGCGTCGCTTCATCACGGACGATGACTGCACTGTTATTTGAACGACCACGTTGTGGATTATCCATAAACCAATTGCCTGTCTTCGCATTCATCATCTCATCATCTTCAGGCGAGAACAGGCAAATAGTCGCAGAACGGCGAACGCCGCCAGAAAGAACAGCATCTGCCGCATGCATACAAATATCGTACACAGTAATCGGATGAAGTGATACAGGTTCTTTAGCATCCATCACTAATCCCTGTAACATATGTTCAATCTTATCTAATGATTTCCGCAATCCTTCTGGGCCAGGCGCTTTGAATCCACCAGAAATCTTAGCACCCTTTGGGCGAATTTGTGATAGGTCAAAGAATACTCTACGACCTTCGTAATCAGGATGTTTTCCACCACCTACAAAATAAGATGACATCAACACGTCAAGTGCAGATGCCCAACCTTCAATAGAATCTTCTACGACATAACCTTTTGCTTGTTTTGTACGAAGTTGAATTTTAGGAAGTCGAGCAACATGATGCTCCTGTACAGAAAATCCTGCGCCTGCACCGCAGAGCAGAATATAAAAATATTCGCCAAAAAATGCTGGACGATCTGCATACGATGACGTACAGTTGTACATACGCATCTGGTGTTTCTTTAATTGTTCGCCGCCAAACTGAAGCGCACGTTGTGCACCAAGAACACGTTGCTCTTTGTACGCAGTTTTTGCTTCTTCGATATACTTTCTTAGTCCTTCGGCTTGATCGACATAGTTGTTTTCATGCATTTCCATAACACGATCAACTGCTTCATCCCAAGACTCATAAGATTGTGTAGCATCTTTGAATCTTGAATAACCTTCATAAAACTTTGTTTGTGAAAGAAACTCTCTTGTATCTGCAAATCTGTTTTGCATTATCATCCTCTTTTTTCTGATTTAATTTGTAGTGATATTATATAGTAAAAAGGAGTTCTTGTAAACCCCCTTTCACGATCATTTTACAGATTTATTTTTTATTTCTTGAGAAAATACTTTTTCACCATTTCAATCTGATCATCATATTTTGCGACTTCTTCCATTTCTTTTTCAATCGCTTCCATGATATCAGAATGTTCACCGATTCCTGCTGGGTTGTTTAAGTAGACTTCGATGTTTGCTAGGTGTTTATTCACATGACCTTGTGCGTGTGAAATAAATGCTTTAATTAGTGTTTCTTTCATTTTCTAATTCCTCGATCCTTTTTTCAAGTTCATCAATTTTTTTTGTGACGAATGGATATTTTTTTCTCCATGCGTCAGTCGGTTGTTCTAACCATTTCCAACCGTATTTAGCGACAAGATAATCAAGGAATTGATCAAGTTTAGCATAACACCATAAACCTGCTCTTGTATCTTTGAAATACGCAAGAAATGCAGCACCAGCAAGAGAACCACCGATACCAGTATATATCCACAATGTATCTGAGAATAATCTTTCAATCATTATTCAGACTTCCATATTGTCCATGCGCCATATGCAATCGCAATACCTGCTGCAATTTTAGCAAGTGGAGCAAGGAATAAAACCATAAGACCAAGCGCTATAAGAAAAGCACCGTCTAATGTTGTACGCTCTCTAACACGAGCATTGATCCATTTCTTAATCATTTATTCATTTCCTTTACTGCAGAATTATAATCTTCTTGACTAATCAATCCTTCACGCAATAACTTCTCTCTGTTGGCCATATGCTTCATTTGAATTTCTTCTTTTGATCCACCGAAGTATGCTACAGCGTGTCCTTCTTCAATAAGGATGTCGGTAACAAGATCACCGTCCAATGTTCTGAAATCACCTAAGATACGTCCAAACTTGCCTTTCATATCTTCGCCGTGTTTGTCTTCTGTTGTGATAAGTTTCCCACCGTGTTTTAAAAGTTCTTTCAGTCTTGCTTTTGCTGCTTCACCGAATAGATCTTCTACACGATCGCTTGTACGTGACTCTGGTGTGTCAATGCCCATGATGCGTACACGCTCGTCTTTTAAACAAACACCAAATCCTAGATCGATATCTACGTCTACTGTATCGCCGTCAACGACTTTAATGACGGTCACGTCATATTCATTCCTTTGCATTTAACCCTCCTTGATAGTATAGTTAACATAATTTGTCATGCTATGGTCTTTTGCTCCATCAAGGAGACCATCTCTGTAACCTCTAAATTTATCTTTAATTCTTTGCCATAAGGTCATCTTACGAATTTTTCCATAATGGTTGATGTAACAGAGTTTGCCGTGATGTTTATAACCCATAAGAGCCAGAGGAACTCGAGTTACAATATCATTGTTATTCACAAACCTCCAATGCGGTATTTTATTCGCTTTAACAAAAGAACAAGTGCCTACTCTAGGAGAACCAAAAGTGTATAGTTCAGTTGTGCGTGGAATGCGTGACGCTGCTAAAGTTGCCATTGCTGCACCAAGTGAATGTCCACAGATATATAAATCTCTGTCTTTATACTTATCCACCAATGGTGTAATCATTTCCCATAACTTATCAAGTTCACCTCTGAATCCAGAGTGAACCCAACCATCAGTCATCGATTTTCTTGGAATCGCATTAAGGTCTGCGAGAACATCTGATAGTTCGTCTGGTTCTGTTCCACGGAAACAAAGAACCATTTCACTTCCATCCCAAACAATGTGGCACTGAGCACCATCTTTTTCTAAAAATCTATGATTATCGTATCCCATTCCCATATATGGGATTTTTGCTTCAAGGTCTTTATAGGCGATATCCGCCATTTGAGCAAATTTATTGGCTTTTTGTAGATCCAGTTCCATTTTCGACAGTCTCCTCAGGTTTGTCGTCAGTCGCTGCGTCTTCATAGTAAACTATAATATTTGTTTGTTGATTGATAAATCTCCTTAACTCAGAAACATTCAATGCGAGATTTTCATAATCTCTCATCGACAATGCTACATAAGCAAGTTGACCGTTTTCTTCTTTGAAATTTTTTACGAATTCTTCATAATTGTCAGCATTAACAACATAAACTCTTACATCATTGAGCTGAACTGGCTTCGGTCGGGATACTGTTTGTATCTTTGTTTTTTCCACCTTCACTACCGTCTTGATTTCCGTTTCCGGTTTCAGGCTGCTGCAACCAGTCAGGAATAGGGCGGTTGCCGTCACCGCCAGTATCGGAAGTGATTTCACGCCAGATTTTAGCAGTTGCACCATTCATCTTTCCTTCTAATTTTTCAGCATCCATAATAGCATCTCTTACGAGATCTAATTGCTGTAGTTTATTGCGAAGACTATCACCGTATTGTTCTGCCTTCTGAAGATTCTTTTGTAGTTGATTATTTAGCTCTGCTTGTTTTGCTATGTCTGCTTTTAAATTATCGACAGACTCCATTGCAATATCTGCCGCAATCTGAAGTTGAGCATTATTTTCTCTGAGAGTTGCAATTGTATTCTGTGTAGTATCGTAATAATACTTTGCGCTATATCCTACACCGCCGAGAATACCAAGAACAATAATGAGGAGATAAACTTTAACCATCATAAATGCGCACTTTACTAGCCCCATCATTATAAAAAAGTGAATAACCATCTTTAGAGTATACTATTGGACACACGGAAGATCTTCCATTCAATCCAGACCAGTATATATCTACACTAGGTGATAGCAAATTAAAAGAATTTCCATCATTTTTATACATAGTGGTAAGAGAGATACCTAGATTTGATAAATTTTCCCTACCCTTGTGAAGCCAAAAGTAATTTCCGTCAGGACTTATAGTTCCTCGTGACCAACCCAAACCACCCGACGCGCCAGACGGAGATTCCGGCGAAATAATTTTTTGATCATAAGTTGTTCTATTCGTCCAAGATGCTCCGTTTCTGTACCAAACATAAACAGCGCCGTCATTGGAATTTTCTTGACCTGCTAATCCTATTATAACGGACGCATCTTTTGCCATTTGCACTGCCACTATTCCATTAAAATTCGATGTATTACCAGTAGTCAACGTTGCCGTACTAGTCCAAGTAGTACCAGATCTTTCAAAAATATCAATGCTTCCATAATTATTTCCGTATATCTCAGCTATTGCTACAAGATCACCTGTTTCGTTCATTTCAATATCAAAGGAAAAATAGGAATTGTTAACAGGAGTAGGACTAGTTATAGTTTGTTCGAAAGAAAAACTTGTACCTGATCTTGTGTAAATATGCGCTTGTCCTTGGTTATTGTTTACATAGGGGTCTTGTAATATTATTCTATCTATATTACCGTCATGCGCAAATCCCTTACCCGCCCCTATAAAATTTGGTGATATTACATTCGATAGTCCTGACCAAGTGCTACCAGTTCTGGTTGTAATCCATCCTTGGTAACCAAGGTTGCCACCACCGTTGAATATAAGAGCAACATTTCCATCATTGTTCATACCAACGTATCTGCCAAAATAACTATAGTTGCCATTTCCGTAAGAGGCACCAGTTACCTGTGTCTCTAAAGTAATAGTGTTACCAGTACGTTTAAATATACCGTATTGACCTTCAGCGGACTGATTCGGTTGATAGTGGTCACCTACTATGAAATACTCTCCGGTATAATCAGCCGAAACATTATTGTAGGCAAATATTCCTGGGGTATAGTATGAATTTGTACTGAAACCGATGACACCATAGCTAATATCTACAGTGGGAGTACTAAGTAAATCGTAATTAGGACCAAAAAACAAACTAAACGTAGATAACTCACTTGCAATACCAATACCGTCTGTGGCTTGAAAAGTGATCGAGAAAGAACCTGAACCACCACCAGCAGAATCATGCAAAGGAGTAATAGTAAACACACTAGAATCTTGACTGAGCGTAGCAATCCCATCCATACCGCTATCAGTGGCTGAATATGTAATTACGGTGCCGTCGCTATCTTCAGCAACTAGTGTAATAATCGTAGGAGTCAAGTCAGTTGCTAGAGAATAACCTGATTGCGGAGCGGTGCTGAAAGTTGGCGTACTATTAATGGTCGCGACATTATACCAACCAGAACCATTAGAGATATAAATTCGATTATTGCTAGTTACAAATGCCTGATCACCGGCTGTTAATCCAGATGTCGGTAAAAGGTTGGGTGTATCATAGACAGTAAGTCCAGTACCAACTAGATTTATTACTGCAGCAGAATCTAGTCCTGTATCAACTATGCTTAATACTGCACCAGAATCTAGTCCTGCATTAAATGTGGTATCTAATAACCGATTATTATTTGCATTTGATAACTCAGTCTTACCAAGAAAGTCTGCGATGTCTCTACTTCTACCCATTTAATTACTATCCTCTAAGGGTTGTACTCTAGCCATTATTTTTTTCTTTATTAACCTTATGATTCATAGATATATGCGGCGCCAGCAGCAGCTAATGGATCACCGGCACCACCAGCTTCTTCATTTGCACCAACAATAGCATAAGATGCATCTGAACTTATTGATACTGAAGAACCAAAATAATCATTTGCTTGTGCATCTGATGCAGTTAATTTTTTCACTTCAGTCCAAGTAGAACCTGATCTTTCAAAAATATAAGCCGCACCAGCGTTTATCGTTGGAGAACCATCACCACCTCTTTCTCTTTCTGCGCCAACAATGACATATGTACCGTCTGAATTTATTGATACACTCCACCCAAAATAATCATATTGCCCTATATCTGATGATTGTATTTTTTGTTGTTCTGTCCAAGTTGAACCAGATCGAGTAAAGATATAAACTTGACCACTGTTTGTGGACGGAGAATCAAACCCACTCGAACCGACCACAGCATATGTTGCATCTGAATTTAGTATGACATTGATTCCGAAATTACTATTAGCAGCTGCATCTGATGCAGTTAACTTTTGCTGTTGTGTCCAAGTAGATCCAGATCTTGTATAGATATAAGCGGCACCAGCATTAGATAGTGGATCACCTGAACCACCATCTTCTGTATATGAACCAACAATGACATATGTACCGTCTGAATTTATTGATACACTTTGGCCAAAATAATCAGTTGCCTGCGCATCTGATGCTGTTATTTTTGCTTGTTGTGTCCAAGTCGAACCAGATCTACTAAAGATATAAGCTGCACCAGCATTAGATAGTGGATCACCTGAACCACCGGCTTCATTCCGCGAGCTAGCAATAGCGTAAGTACCATCTGAACTTATTGATACTGAATAACCAAAAGAATCATTTGTTTGCCCATCAGATGGTGTTATTTTGGCTTGCTGAGTCCAAGTGGATCCAGATCTTGTAAAGATATACGTTGCGCCGATATATGTGGTAGCTTGATCATCACCAACAGCGCCAATAATAGCATACGTACCGTCTGAGTTTAATGCTACATCTTGGCCAAAGTTATCACCAGTGTACGGATCAGGAGATACTAATATAGCTTGCTGAGTCCAAGTAGATCCTGATCTTGCATAGATATACACGGCGCCGGCACCACCATATTGTTCAGAGGCACCACCTGCTGCGCTTATCGTTGACACAATTGCATAATTACCGTCAGCACTTAGTGATACTTTTTCACCAAACCTATCATAGGCTTGTGCATCTGATGCAACCAACTTTGTTTCAGTTGGTGAAGTCCAATTCGGGCCAAATGATAATGTAAATGTTGATAACTCACTTGCAATACCAATACCATCTGTCGCTTGGAATGTGATTGTGAATGTGCCGATATTACCACCAGCGCTATCTGTTAATGGTGTAATAGTAAACACACTTGAATCTTGACTCAGTGTTGCGATACCGTCCATTCCACTATCAGTAGCAGAATATGTTACTACCTGTCCATCACTATCTTGTGCAAGAAGAGTAATGACTGTAGGAGTTAGGTCATTAGACAAAGAATAAGTTGCATCTGGACCAGTCGTGAATGTGGGTGTAGAATTGATCAACGCAACGTTGTACCAACCAGAACCAGTTGAAATATAAATTCGATTATTGCTAGTTACAAATGCCTGATCACCAGCTGTTAATCCTGATGATGGAAGTAAATCTGGTGTTGCATAGACAACTAATCCAGTTCCATCTGCCACAGATGTTAATGCGGCATTTGTTGGATTTCTGGATTCTGTTCTGCCTAGAATTCTTGCAATATCTCT
>Ga0102963_1000116_pt1 | contig 32158 bp, 35 predicted proteins | sample SalPon2_C_H2O_MG_2_FD_84522 | JGI IMG/M metagenome (GOLD analysis project Ga0102963, IMG submission 84522) | Salt pond water microbial communities from South San Francisco under conditions of wetland restoration - Salt Pond MetaG SF2_C_H2O_MG | ecosystem: Environmental > Aquatic > Non-marine... | reverse complement strand
TGGTAATCTCCGTGAATATTTCATTGAAACTATGGTTAGGTTTTTTTGCTTGGTACTCTGAAGTGGTGCCATCAAACAACTTTTTACCCTTAGCCATTACAACAATTTTATCTGCTATGTCTTTAACCTCGCCTAGTTGGTGCGTTGAAAAGATTATCGTTTTACCTTGTTGCTTGATTGAATTGACTAGGTCCATAATGATTGATTGTCCTGTGATATCAACACCGGTTGTTGGCTCGTCTAATATGACGACATCTGGATCATGTATTAAAGTCCTAACAATTGAAGTTTTTTGTTTCATGCCTGTACTCAAATCAGCAATTTTTTTATTTAAATAGTCATTCATATCTAGTTGACTGAATAACTCGTTAGCTCTGTTTGTATAGGTTTCTAGTGGTATTTGATTAAGTTCAGCAAAAAATTTAATGGTTTCAACAACAGTCAATCGATCGTACAACGATGTGTTATTGGTCATGTAGCCAATATTGGACTTTACTTTGTGTTTGTCTGCCCTGACATCAATATTGTTGACAATAGCCGTACCTGAAGATGGCTCTAACATTCCTGCTATCATGCGAAGTGTTGTCGTTTTACCACAACCATTGGGGCCTAAAATACTTAAAACTTGGCCCTTATTTAGAGTAAAAGACATATCGTTGACGGCAAAGAAAGGCTCTTTAATAGCGCCAAACAATCCATTTTTGCCAGTATCGGCTTTAAAGGATTTATATAAGTTGCAAACTTCTATCATGCAAGGTCTTTAGTAACCTTTCTAAATATAGCTAAAAAAATTAATACTACAAGCGCGCCAATAATATCTCCCATTACAAATCTAATACTTATCAGTGGTGCAGCTTCACCATCACCAAAAGTTGGATAATAGGCACCATTAGCAAGACCATTAAACAACGCAGAGAAAATAATAAAAATAACTAAATGCTTCCAGTTTGTATTTTGCAGATTGCCAAATGGTTTTAATTCTGCATCCAGTAGTTTAAAAAATCCCCAAGTAATAGCTATTGCGGAAGAGCTTATAACAACACCCATTCCAGTTATATCAAACATTTCAAATGGCCAAATATAAAACCAACAAATGTATTCAGCAATAATTATGCCAAGCAGTGCCCAGGGTCCAAAATACACAACAGGCAGAACTCTTGCAGCATGAGGCAGAAATAAAAGACTACCAAGAGCAAGAGTGTTTGAAGATAACTCAACAGGGACAATAAAAATAGTCCAAATAACAAACAAAAATAAATAAAAGACAATGGTCATACTGAGGATTTCAAAGATTTTATACATTAGTTCCTTTTCATATCAAACGCAGATATTATGAGCATACAGAATAGAAGTATAAAAATAGTCCCGGTGACATCACCTACAAAGAACCTTAGTGATATTAAAGGATTGATTGTATTCACATCAATTGAATAAAAAGCGCCATCAAACAAACCATTCAGCAGTGAGCAAAGCAGAATAAAAAGAACTAGATGTCGCCAATTGCTAAGCTTAAGCTTGCTATCAAATGAAATTTCAGCATCCAAGTATTTAAAAACACCCCAAGCAACTAAGATAGCTAAAAAAGAAATTAATAAGCCTAAATTTCTGGCTTCGTACATATCATATGGCCAGAGAAAATTCCAAGCAATTAGTGAAGATAGGAACAGTGCTGGTATTGTTTTGATGCCAAAAAATAGCACAGGAAGAATCCTGCCTGCTGCAGGCAAAAAGAGAAGACTGCCAGAGGTTTGGAGAAAATCTTGTTCAAGAGGAACAATAAAAGCAACCCAGAAAAAAAACGTAGTGAAATAAAATAAGCTAGCTATTGCGCTATCTCTGAGTAAAGAATTCACTTAAATTTGTGTTGTTAGCAAGAAGGAACGTTTATCTTCGGTTGAGCTTTCAATTAAAAGAACATTTTTATGGACTAATTTACGAATTGTTTTATAAACAGTTGAACGAGACTTGCCTGAAACTTCTACTGCTTTAAGCATTGTACATTTGCCCTTCTCTTCTATCTCTTGAATGATATCGAAGAAAATTGAAAACTCTGTTGGGTTAAAATCATCAATGCCTAAGTCAGTGCCCACGGAGTCGAGCATTTTATTAAGTTGTGAAATTTCTTTTGTTAGCTTAGACATAATTAAAGTGTAATTTAAAATTACATTTAATCAAAATTAAATAAATATTGTAGCTTCATATAAATTTGAGAGCCTTCTCTAACCCATGTGCCTTCAATATCTTCTTGATTGATAGTGCCCCCTATATAGAAAATGGTGGCTGAATCTGGCTGCCATTGAAACAAAGCTTGGGTATACGAATCATTATTAAAATCGTTGTATTCGTGCACAACTCTTACAAATGAATTCTTATTGAATTGATAAGTAGCACGTACTGAGGTGACATAGCCAGCAAAGTAATCTACCTTAGAAATTTGGTCTGATAGTGAGTTGTATCTGTATTGTAGACGAACATTAAATTCATCAGTAAATTGATAACGAGTACTTAGATTATAGTTTTGTCTATCGCCAATAGATGGAGTATCAATATTTCGTGCAATGCCTTCACCAGCAGAATAACCTAATCTAAAGTAGAAGTTGCCAGATGGTGAATAGGTTGCATTGAAATTGTAATCTGAAAAGTTTTTAAAATTGTATTCCTCAAACATGACCTTTACATTGTTTTCATACCCAAATCCAAATTCCATTTGATTGGCCAAATCAAGATTAAAGTTTATGCCAAATTCTTGTTGCAGAAGTTGATTGTCATAGTTGTGAGATACGCTGGCATTAAATCTAGCATTGGCTGAGCGTATTAGACCTGTACCTCTATACTCATACCTTTGCCACAAATCATCTTTAACCCAATTATTTTCAGTGGTAAATCCTAAATCCGTGCGAAATTCAGGTGATTTAGTCGCACGTTGGAAGTAAGTAAACCAATTTTCAGTACTTCTAGAAAAAGCAACCAAGCCACCATAACCGCTGAAAGACTCGCCATCTAAACGGTAAGTATATTTATCTGTTTCAGTTGTAGTTGTTATTAAATCGCTTATAGGTTCTTCGGTGTCACTTTGAGCTAGCTCAAAACGAAATGCATATTTACTATCAAGAATAAATAAACCTCGAGATACATAATTTCGACCATAACCACCCTCCTCATACTCCCTATTTGTTGCTAAAAATGAAAGATATTGGCCATTGTCTCTGTTGTAATTGTAACTAAATATATTGGCATGACTTTTTCCCAGCAATGCTGAATAACTACGCATATTTCCTGGCACAATTAAAGGTGTACTTTGATCCTCTGCATCAAGAAAATAATAGCTGTGCGTATCTCCTCTATTAAATACTTTTAATGCGTAATCGGGTGAATTTATTGACCTTGTGTAGACTGCAGATAAGTCTGTTCTAAGAAAATCTGCACCCTCATTAAAGAAAATTCTACGCTCAGGGAAACGCAGAGCAGTTGTAGAATTAACATTTATCTGACTTTCATCTGCTTCAACTTGTGAGAAATCTGGATTAATGGTGAATTCAAAAGTATTATCGTTTATCTCATAAATACCATTCAATGATATTTCTGGATCTACTTTATCGGTGATCATTGCACCTGAATCATCTCTAGAAGACTTTGAATTAGCTGTTAGTGATGGAATGAGTCGTTTTTTTGATTTCTGACTAATATCGGTTAATTCATAATAGTATGGCGATTGGCATATGAGACAACCTTTCCCGGCAATGATTTTATGGCTAAGGTATCCAGACTCAACACCCTTATTGTAAAGTTTTCTATAAAATGCAACCTTCCAGCGCTTAATGTCTGTATCTTCGTAATTAATGGATGAAAATGGTATTTTGAGTTCAACGTCATAGCCATACTCTGTGAATTGTGCTTCAGCTTCAAATTCTACGTTGTATGAGCGTTCGGGCTCTCCAATTGGACCTTCTTTATAATCTAAGATGCTGCCATAAGGATTGGCTCCAAACCCAATAAAATACCTCCCATCGCCATAGGTATCCAAACCAAATATTACATGGTCATTGGTGTAGAAAATACCATCACGCGATCTAACTTGAGCCCTAATAAATTCTTTATTGCCATAAACTTTAAAACCAACGTAAAGGTAAAATTCATCGTGCATGACATAGGCATCGGTTTTGTGTTCTGCTTGTGTGTTATAGCTGGGTCTAGTTTCAACATTAATGTCGTATCTAACGGCATTTTGCCATTCATCTTGGTCAACTGAACCATCAAACTGAATATCAGAAAATAATAAGAATGGAATTAATAGAAGCAGCCCTTTGAATTGTTTCATTATTTTGTCAACGCCTAGTATAGGTAAAAAACTTTAAACGTTAAGTAAATGTTTAAATTATTTAAGATTTTTCTCAATATTATCAATAACTTCTTTTACACAAGCTTTTGCAGCTTGATCTGTAACGGAATTAAGCAATTCCTTAGCATTGGATAATTCTTTTGTAGCATCGGGCCAGGGACCGTCTTGATTAAACCTTTGATCAATTAAATTATGACAATATTGAATAAAATTTTGAGGCACATCACCAGGCATAGACTGAGAGCAAATACGCCAGGCAAAATCTTTATATCGCTGTTCGGGAAGGAGATTAATAACCCTTAACTTTTCATCTAATGTTTTGGCTTGATGAAATTTGTTGAAAGCATCGTAAGTTGCATTGCTCGGAAATCCACCTGAATATAATTGCTGTTCATAGCTAGAATTATCGTATTGTGGCATTTCTTGTGTAACTTTGAGTTCAAAGAGCTTGTCTACAAAATTTTGGTTGTCTTTTAACTGTTCAGCGCGAATCAAATAATTATCATCCAGGACTAAGTCAACTCCGTCATTTTGTAGAGAATTATAGGTTATGGTAGGCTGTGTTTTACCTAATTTGACCCACTTGATAGGAGAATTCTTAGAATTAAAAATAGCTGATTCTAATTCACCTAAGCTCATATGAATGTACTCTTGAGGATCAAAATTTAAATTAAATATTGGTATTTCATGGTGATCATACATATATGAAGATAAAGCAGTAAAAGGATAATAATTTCCAAACCTTGTAACATTTAAATGCAACACATTGTTTATTAAGCATTCTTTGTGATTGGTTTTACTGCAACTTGAAATTGTCTCTTGATAAAAATTTGGCGCTATATCTTTAATTAATTTTTGTAATTCCAGTAAAAAAATACAGTCAGCTAGTGCATCGTGAGCTTTAGCAGTATTCATTCCAAGTGATTTTGCTAGCAGTTCTAATTTATAGGAAGGTTTGTTATTGATTTGAGGTATTGTAAATTTATCTGCATAAAATTTACCAAGCACATACATTTTTGGTAATAAATCTAGCCGAGCATTGCCATTGGTATTCGTAATATAAGGATTGATGAGATTCCAATAAAATTGTCGTCTTATAATTTCCTCGTCAAAGAAAAGACCATTATAGGTTACAAAGGTTGCTGGCTCTTGTGCACACCATTTAGACCAAACATTGAACCATTGGCATGTCATATCGTAATGAGTATTTGGGTTATTAAATGTATCGTATTTTTTATTAGTCAGAAGTGCTCCAGCTGTGACAAGAGTCCACGGCAATGGTCTACAAGATAAGTCCATATCATTGAGCTGCTCAAGGTGACTGTTTGTTAAAATAGAGGCTACCTGGATTACTTGGATAAAATCTCTCTGATCTTTACCTGTAGTTTCAGTATCGTAAAAAACAAAGTTAGTCATTAAAGGTATTTAATAACTCAGTATATCCGCCTATTAGTTCATTATTTTTGAAGATCACGGGGACAGTTCTCATAGTGGGTGCTAATTGGCGCATTTCATTAAAAAAATCTTGGGATTGATCAATATTTTTTTCAATAAAATCTAGATTTTTTGATGCCAAAAGGTTTTTTGCTGCAACACAATAAGAACACACGTTTCTACTATATATTGTGTATTTATCCATTTGATGGCTGTTCTGGAATCTCTTTCTCTTTTATTTCATTGTCAACTGGTGGAACGGTTGATTTTTTTATTCTAGAGCCACTGGTGTTACAGATATAAATTTCTTCTCCTTCAATATACTCAACAGAGACAAAATCACATTCGTTCTTAAGTTTATCAATTTTTGCTTTCCGTTCGATCTCGTACAAACTATCTTCTGTTGAAGCACAACTAAAGATACAGATTAAAGTTAGGAAAAAAATTAAAATCTTTGTTAATCTCATAAAAGATGATTTTAACAATTGATCAAGGCACCACAAGCTCAAGAGCAATAATTTTTGATATTGATGGCTCTGTAATTGATTCAAAGCATGAGGAGTATCCGTTGATCTACCCACAAAATGGTTGGGTGGAAATAGATCCTAAAAAATTATTAGAAAGTGTTACTAACCCTTTAAAAAACTTTCAATCTCTGAAGGTTGAGTGTGCAGCAATTACCAATCAAAGAGAAACGACTATTGTTTGGGATAAAGATACAGGTAAAGTTATTTATAACGCTATAGTCTGGCAAGATAGACGAACCGATCAATATTGCTCGAGCATTGATTCGCCTGCTCTGAAAGATCAAATATTAAGTAAGACTGGCTTAATTCTAGATCCTTACTTTTCCGCAACAAAAATCAGGTGGATTCTTGATAATGTTGAAGGTGCACGGGATAAAGCCAAACAAGGGAAGCTTCTATTCGGTACTGTGGATACTTATCTTATGTATAAGCTATCTAATCACACAATTCATAAAACGGATTTTACAAACGCTTCACGCACCATGCTTTTCAATATACATACTTTTGAATGGGATCAAGATCTCCTTGACCTGTTTGATATTCCAGCTTCAATGTTACCTGAAGTCATGCCATCTGATTCATCATTTGGTTCCCTGGAGATAATGAACAACATCGAAGTTAGAGCGGTTTTAGGTGATCAGCACGCGGCATTGTTTGGACAACATTGTATCAACAAGGGCGATCTTAAAAGCACATATGGCACCGGATGCTTTTTGATGGTAAATACCGGCCATGAAATCGTTAAATCATCTTCAGGATTACTAACTACTATAGGATATGCTTTCAATGGAGAGGTTAATTATGCTCTTGAAGGCAGCATTTATTCAGCAGGAACCATTACGCAATGGTTAAGGGATCAATTAATGTTTTTTGAAACCGCAAAAGATTCAGAAAATTTTCTAAATAATTCTTTATTAAGTAATGAGGTATTTTTTATACCAGCATTCAATGGATTAGGAGCGCCCTACTGGGACTCAAATGTTCGAGGATCCTTTCATGGTTTAACTAGAGATACAAATAAAAATGATCTTACAACAGCTGCTCTTGCCTCTATAAGCTTTCAAACTAAAGATATTATTGCAACATTAAGAAAAGATAATATTCAGGTAGAAAAATTAAAAATAGATGGTGGCATGGTAGAGAATGATTGGTTTACTAAACACTTGGCAACCAGTATTAATCGCAGTGTTTTAATACCCGATAACAAAGAATCTACAGCACTTGGTGTTGCTATGATGGCTGGTATTGCCTCTGGTCTTTGTTCAGAAGATGTTTTGGCACAAGCAAAGACGAGAGAAGTTAGAGCAGTCACAGAGAAGAGTAAAGAGGTATTAGCTGAGTATGAAGCTTGGAAATCAATCTTAGAAAAACAGCTTTTCTAAAGCCATTTTCTAGTTTTAGAAGCATAATCATTCCATTCTTTTTCAAACAAAGTTTTTAGTTTGTTCTCTTCATGTTTAATCCAGGTATTTTCAATAATAAAAATAAATAAAACCGGGATAAGGAAAGATGATAGCGATTGAGAAAACAATCCTACCGATATTAATACGCCCAACATGCCAAGATAGATTGGGTTTCTTGAATAGGTAAATGGACCAGATGTTACTAAGTGCTCAGGCTCACCATCAGGAATATAAGTCGTTTCATGGTTTTTCAGCTCAATGAAGGAATAAATAATTAAAAATATAGAAAAAGAGATCATCAAGAGTCCAATCAGTACCGATAGGTCAATAGCAATTGGAGCAACACCAATTAATAGGAATTGCAGCAATAAGCATAGCAATAATATGATTGGAGGAAAATTTAATTTCATTTAAGTAGTTTATCTATTTTTAGCTATTAGCACATGAAAATTGGACTAAAAATAATAGCTAAATACGACCCTAGCATTGAATGGTTCACCTACGCTAACTTGATGCATGGCGTGGGCATGTGGAAAATAAAGTTCATCGAACAGGTTCTCAAGATGTAGACGCAGTGTAAGCCGTTCGCTGTAGCTGTATGAACCAGATATATCTAGACGACTATACTGAGGTAAAGTTAAAGCCTCATTGTCATCCATAATTAATGATTCGCCTTGCGATAAATAACCAAAACCAAGATTAAGTTTATTTGTTAGCTGGTATTGGGCATTAGCAGAAAAAGTAAATTCAGGGATTTCTCGAGGTGTGCCTCCTGATTGAGTTTTACCATTCAATGAGGTGTAACTGGCAATAACATATGAAAAGTTTTGTCCAATATCCCCTTTAACTTCGAGTTCATAACCATCCACACTTAGTCCCCTAATGTTGTATGTTTCACCAGATATATTATCCCGTGCTGCTCTAATTTGTTGACTGTTAAAATAAGCAGCTGATAGATTTAATTGATTATTAAGCAGTATTTTTATCCCAATTTCTTTGCTTTCAAAAACATCTGGATCCAAACGAGCTGCACTGGAATTTAATTTTTTATATTGTTCTCCTGATCTTGGTAAAAAGCTTTCACTGTAACTTAAGTACATTGATACATTTTGTTGTGGTTTAAATATTAATCCTCCTCTAGGTGATAAAGTGTTGTCTTTTTTTGTCTCTAAGGTGTTGCTGATGTGATCCTCAACACTAATATCAAATTGATCCAATCGAGCTCCTATAACCAACTTCCAGCGTTCACTTAGATCTATCTGATCTTGCAGATAAAATGAAGAGATTGTTATTTCAGAATGAGTTTTACTATTAGGAGTTAAGTAACTTAAAGAGGTATCTATACCACTACTATTTATAGCAAAGTCGATAGGTGTTGAAATAGAAAATAAATCAGTATCGTTCTGAGTTGCTGACCAATATGCATCGAAACGTGAATTATTATTGGTGGTTTGAATGTATTCAATACCGAACAACAAGGTATGAATAACCTTACCATAATTGATTTCATTTATAAGGTTGCTGGAAAAAATAAAGTTATCTCGTTTGGTTGGATCTAAATACCCGTCCATCAATATCAAGCTACCATCGTAATCCGATGTATAAATGTTCTGATAAACTTTCTCAAAATTATTTGCTGTAAGGTTAAAGTTAGCCTTAAATGCATCTGACATTTGATAGCTTGCCTGTAATCTATAAATATCTGCTTCTAGGGTGTGATAATTAAAATCAGGATTGCCAAATACAGTGTTTCTTAAGGATGTATCTGGTCTACCATAGAGTGTAGGGATCCCTCTATCAATAAATCTTTCATGATTGATGTATTCGTATGATAGATTCATTGTTAGCTCAGAACCGATAATTAGTGTTAATGAAGGGTTTATACCCATCCTATTACCAAAGAAATGATCTCTATGATTCTCTAGTTGATCAGTATGTAGGTTGATACGTAATCCAGAGTTTATGCCTAATATATGATTGCTATCTATTGCTAAATCTGTCCCTCCAAAAGTATTGAGCCCTAAATTTAAATGAGTAAAGTTTTCTGAAGTTACAGCTTTTTTTGTAACACGATTTACAATGCCACCAGTGCCACCTCTGCCAAAAAGCAAGGCGTTTGGACCACGCAGTATCTCTAGTTGATCAACATTGTATAAGGAGCGAATATATTGAACATCATCGCGTATCCCATCTTGATAGAAATCGGCAGTAGATCTGATACCCCTTATGACAATAGCATCTCTATGCCCTTCCCCTTGTGAACTAGTGACACCTGGAACAAATCTAATAATATCTTCAATATTGCTAAAACCATTATTTAAAATTTCTTCATCGGTAATGATGGAAACAGTTTGAGGTACATTGAGTATCGGAACTGGGGTTTTTAAAGCACTTACTTGGTCTTGATAAAGAACTTTGCCCTTTACTACAAGCTCTTCTAGATCAGAATTATTTTCACTAAAAACAAAGTTAATAAATACTAAAAGAAAAAGAACTTTAAATTTATTGTTTAATATCATCTGATTTTTAAATGAGAATGATTCTCGTTTAGTATATTATTGAGAATGATTCTCATTTGCAATAACAGAAGCAAAAAAACAATATTTAATTTAAAATATAGTATGGCCAGATTAAAAAAATATATAACAAACAGAGGTTTCTTACCTGAAGCAACTCCTTTAAAAGCTGTTCACAATACAACTGCTAGTACAGAAATAATTAACAACGTAGCATTGGAACTTCCAAAACTTCTTCTTACCAATCAAATACGTCCAACAATAAACAAAATTAAAAATTTAGATCTACATCTAAATGATCACTCTTTAGAGGAGCAAGAATTACTCTTTGCACAACTCTCATTTATAGCCCATGCATATGTTTGGGGCGACCTAAAGCCTGTCCAAAATTTACCACACAACATTAGTGCACCTTGGGTTAAGCTTTCAAAAAAATTTAAACGCCCTCCTGTTCTGAGTTATGCCTCCTATTGCTTACACAATTGGTACAAAATTAATGAAACTAATGATGTTTCTTTAGATAATGTGGCCCTAATCAATAATTTTTTAGGTGGCATAGATGAGGATTGGTTTGTAACGATCCATGTATGCATAGAAGATGCTGCGAGTCCAGCAATATCAAGTATAGCTAAAATTGTAGATGATGAGCTATGGAATGATGAGTCGTTATTAGCAGAAGAGTTGCAAACTATAAAAAAATCTATGGTAAAGGTAAATGAAATTTTTAGATTGATGCCAGATAAATGCGACCCTTACATCTACTATCACAGGGTAAGACCATATATATTTGGATGGAAAAACAATCCAGATTTACCTGAAGGTCTAATTTATGATGGTTTTTTTCAAGATAAACCACAATTATTTAGAGGTGAAACAGGTGCACAGAGTTCCATTATTCCTTCACTCGATGCATTGTTTAATGTTCGTCATGAAAAAGACGAATTACGAGATTATCTTGATGAAATGAAACTATACATGCCAGACAATCATAGAAATTTTATCCAAATAGTTGAAGAAGAATCTAAAGTTGAGGATGTAGCACTTTCAAGTAGCAAAATTAATTCTTTAGTTAATGATTGTCTTGATGAGATGACAAGCTTTAGATCTCAGCATTTACAATATGCTGCTGATTACATTCATCAACAAAATGTTAAAAGCACATTATTTGGTACTGGAGGTTCTACAGTTAGAGGCACAGGTGGAACACCTTTTATGAAATATCTTAAAAAACATAGAGACGAAACCAGCAAATCTAAAAAATAATTAACTGTTGAAATATTTTTATCTGCCTTCAATTAATCTCTATTATGTTTAAAAAACTTTTTACTGCTTTTACACTCGTCTTACTAACTGCTTGTGGCGGTGGCGGTGGCGGCTCTGAAGCTCCTGCTCCAGCTCCAACTCCAGCACCAACACCAGCACCAACGCCAGCACCAACTCCTGAGCCAACGCCGGAACCAACACCAGCACCAACACCAGAACCAGTAACCAATGTTACTTACTCTGATGATTTTGAAGCTTATTCATCTGATGATGCTAACTTAGCACCATGGGATGCTTATGTTAATCAGTTTAATGCTGATGGTTCATACATTGGTGGATATGCTGCAGCTCCAGCTCCAATAGCAGGCGATATTAGTGCACTAGTTGAAGAGGAAGTTAACAAATACGTCAATATCTATAGCAACTATCAAGACGGCACTCACAATGGAGGTATTGTTGAAGCAAATTTCTTTAGGGAGCTCGGAGCAGACGAAGGTTTAATTACAGCTGCAATGGTTGGAACATATCGTATGACTTTTGACGCCAAACACCCTGAATCAAATAATTGTGGCTCGACTAACGCTGACAATGGAGCAAGCGGTGCTGAATGTAGTGCATTTATAAAAGTTTTAAATTCAAGTGATTTTAGTGAATTACTTTTTGTGGAGACTGATACATCAGAATTAACCACAGAGTGGCAAACTTTGACTATAGATTTTGAAATTACAGAAGCAATGGTTGGTCATATTTATCAATCCGGATTTATGAATACAGCAGGCAATTACGCTCCAACTGGCGTACATTACGATAATGTCAAAGTTGAAACTTATTCAGAAACTGTAGAGGTCACCGTAACCAATCAAGGCAACACATACTATATGAATGGTGAAATGCATGGCAGCATTACAGTGCGTCGTGGTCAAACCGTTGTATTTGACACCTCAGCATTTGGTAATAGTCATCCATTTCGACTTAGCAAAACTAAAGATGGAACATTTGGTGGTGGAACTGCTTACACTGAAGGAGTTAGTGGTGACCAAAATACTCTGACATGGGTTGTTCCAACAGATTTAGACGTTGATACAATGTACTATTTCTGCACTTTACATGCCGGAATGGCTGGTGATGGAGTAATCAATATAATTGATTAATTAACGGTTATTAGTATCTCTTCAGAATAAATTGGGTTGCTATGTGGAATATGTACATAGTTTCCAAGTAGCAACCTCAATCTGTATTCACCTTTAGGTAGCTCCAATACAGCTTCAGTCTGTCCCTTGCCAAAATGAATATGATTGCTATCAGCAGGGATTGGTTTAGTTAAATCGATGGGAAAATCAACGTTAATCAACAAGTGATGATGACCGGTGCTATCAATATCGTAACCTGCAGGAGCAACGCCAAAATCCTTTAATCCAAAAACAACTTTTACTGGCCCTGAAATATTTGCTTTATTTTGCGGTTCAATAAAATACAGTTCGGGTTCAGATAGTAGGATCTGAGATACGAGATAAATTAAAGCAAGCCTTTTAATATTCCTTCTCCAATAAGAAATTTATTTATACCCTCATTTTGGTAAATTTCCAAATCCTTAGAATTAGAAAACCCTGATTCAGCGATTATAGAAAAATTTTGAAAGTCATTACTATATTTTTTATATAACTTAAGAGCATGCATATTATCTGTCTGTAGGGTTTTAAGATTTCTGTTATTAATACCTATATGATCTAGTTCCTGGTTTAACACCTTATTCAATTCACGTTCTTCGTGAAATTCAAGCAAAACGTCTAGATCAAGTGACTTAGTAAGCTTTATAAATGCCGAAATTTGAGCTTCCGATAAATATTCGGCAATAAGTAGAATGCAATCAGCACCAATGTATTTTGATTCGTAAATTTGCCACTCATCAAAAATAAAGTCTTTTCTTAGTACTCTCAAGTTGGTATTTGTAGAAATATTTGTGAGATCAGAATTTACGCCATAAAAGTACTCAGATTCTGTTAACACAGAAATATTTTCATAGCCTTTCTCTTCGTAGGATTTTGCTATTGAAAGAGGATCATATTGATCTTTAATGATGCCTGCTGATGGAGAGCCTTTTTTAGTTTCAGCAATAATCTTACGATTGTTTCTATTGGAATCTAAGGTGCTAAAAAAATTTCCAGAGCGACGCTTCTGGTTAAAATTTTTAATAAAAAAATCTATGGATTGGGTTTTCTTACCATCAAGTACTTGGGTTTTTTTTGATTGAAATATGGTATCAAGCTGATTCATTCTTGAGTTGCTTTGGCGTACACATTCAAGTTAAGAAGGACTTTTCCGGATATTAATTGTTTTTTTGCTATTTCAAAACATTCGATTAGATCATCGCATAATCCTAATAAATACAAACAGAAACCTGCATTTAGAGCTACCATATCCAGTCCTGGTCCTCTTTTACCATTTAGCACCTCTACCCCAAACAGGTAAGCTTCTTCAAGTGATTGTACCTGGATATCAGATAGAGAGCAGTCTACAAAGCCATAATCTTTAGGATTGAATTGCCATTCTAAGATTTCATTATTTCTAATTTCGGTTATTAAAGTTGGTTCATGTATTACTATTTCATCAATGCCTGAAATAGAGGTTGCGACTATACCTCTTTGTATTCCATTATTTAACAAAGCATTTGCCATATCGATGTTAATAGAAGAATCGGATGTTCCCAGCAATTGGAATTGTGGTTTGGCAGGGTTAACAAGTGGCCCCAAGATATTAAATATTGTTCTTACACCTAACTCTTTACGGACTTTAGCTACATTTTTTAATTTTGGATGTTGATTTGGAGCAAATAAAAAGCAAATTCCTAATCTTTGATATAGGTTGATAAGCTGACTGTTGTCAACATTTAAATTTACACCGGCCCTTTCTAGGAAATCAGCGCTTCCAGATTTGCTTGTTATTGATCTATTGCCATGTTTGATTACTTTCCCGCCACATGAAGCAACAGTAAATGCAGAAAGGGTCGAACAGTTAAAAATTGACTGACCAGAACCACCTGTACCACACGTATCGATACAATCGTTATGGTCTAAGTCAATTAGATTTGAGTGTTTAAGGATCTCATTTGATAATACGGAAAGATGATTATAGTTAATGCCAACTTCATTTAAACTTAATAAAATTTCTTTTTTCTCTTCATCAGATGAGTCTTCACTAAGCACATGACTGAATAAAAACTCTAGTTCCGCTTTTCGCGATGTTGGGTTGTTTAGTATTGCTAATAGATTATCCATATAAAGTAAAAAAGTTATCTAATAACTTATTGCCTTGTTCGGTAAATATTGATTCAGGATGAAACTGAATGCCCACAACCGGATACGTTTTGTGTTTAACTGCCATTATTGTTTTTTTATTATCATCCTCACACCAGGCCAAAATCTCAAGATCATCTGATACAGATTTTTCAGAGATTACCAAGCTGTGATATCTCATGGCAATGTATGGTTCTTTTATATTTTGAAAAATTGAAGATTTAGTGTGGCTAAGATTTGAGGTCTTGCCATGCATTATTTTATCAGCAATAACAATTTTCCCACCGAACACCTCACCTATACATTGATGTCCTAAACAAATACCTAGAATAGGTTTCTTATCATAAAAATAATTTATTAACTCTAAGCTTATACCAGCATTTTTAGGGTTTGATGGGCCAGGACCAATAACAAAAGCATCGTAATCCAGTTGAGATATCTCATCAATGGAGATCTTATCGTTACGTATCACATTTACTTCGTGATCAAGCATTAATAGCTGATGTTCAACGTTAAAGGTAAATGAATCGTAATTATCAATTAGACAGATTTTCATTTATATCTCAACGCCTCATAAAATACCTTTGCTTTTGATTCGGTTTCATCCCACTCTGATTCGGGATCTGAATCGTAAACAATTCCTGCTCCAACACCTACTTTTACATGATCATCAAAATGCATACCGGTACGAATAACAATAGCTGTATCCAGTGAACCATTGAATCCAAGATACCCTACTGCACCGCCATAAACACCTCTTGGGCGTTTTTCAATTTCGCTTAGGATCTCCATAGCCCTTATTTTAGGAGCTCCACTTAAAGTACCAGCTGGCAAGGCTGCTTTCATACAATCTATAGTTGAAACGTCTGTTTTTGATCGTCCAATTACATTCGATGTCATATGCATAACGTGAGAGTATTTTTCAACAACCATCATCTCATCTACTTGAACGGTTCCTTGTTCACATACTTTTGAAAGGTCATTCCTTGCTAAATCAACCAGCATCATATGTTCAGATTTTTCTTTTTCATCCTCAATAAGATCGATTTTATTTTTTAGGTCCTCAGATTTATTAAGACCTCGCCTACGTGTGCCTGCAATAGGTCTTATTGTTACTTTGTCATCATTTTTTTGAACCAGTATTTCTGGTGAGGAGCCAATAATTCTAAATTTGTTAAAGTTTAAGAAAAACATATAAGGCGATGGATTAATTAATCGAAGAGCACGGTAAAGCGTATAGGGATCAAATTCACCATCAAAGGTGATCTCCTTTGATAATACTGCTTGCATTATTTCGCCTTGGTTAATTAGTTTTTTTAGGTCTTTAACTTGATTTATAAATGTTTTTTTATCGACATTGGAAGATGATTTTAAGGTTTTATTATCTATTGAAATGCTTTGATTAACAGAAGGTTGAAGAGAAAATACCGCTTGTTTAATTTCGGAAATTCTTTTCTTTGCTTTCTCCCAGCCTGTTTCTGACTTATCGGTAGTATTAACTACGATATAAAATGTACCTTTGAAGTTATCAAAAATAATTAATTCATTGCATTCAATTAGAGATATTAGAGGTATGTCTTGATCTGGAAAAGTAACTTTATGCTCTATAAATTGGAATGATTCATAACTAAAGTAACCAACCAAACCTCCAAGAAATTCAGGGAGATGATTTATTTTTGGTGATGAAAAAGATTGACTAATTTTATCTATATGATCATAAGCATTAATAATTCTTTGTTTTGTAGTTTGTGAATCATTAACTATTTCTAACTCATCTTTAAAGTAATTGTATTTTTTCTGAGATGGAAGGCTCATTATTGAGTAACGGCCTTTTACTTCATGAGATTTTGCTGATTCAAATAAAAAAGTATTTTCTTGATTGTAAAAGTTTGAATAAACGTAAAGCGGACTTACCAAATCTGCTGTAAATTCTTCATATACTGGTATGTGTGAATAAGATGAATTCTTGTATCTTAAAAAATCTTCTTTATTCATTTTTAATTGCTGTAAGGATGGGTGTCAGGAATTTGCGTAATTTTGCTTGAGGATTATCTTGGTTTAATAATTCAACAATAGCACTGCCAATTACAAATCCATCAGCGTGAGATTTAAACTCATTTATTTGTGATGGATCTTTTAATCCAAAGCCTAAGACAACTGGCAAACTAGTTTTATCTCTAATGGCTTGAATATTGTCTAACACCTCATTTTTATTGATATTTGATGATCCAGTGACTCCTCTTTGAGAGATGAAATATATAAAAGCAGGATTGTTTGATATGCATGATTCAATTTCATCTAATGGAGTGGTTGGGGCGATAAGTTGAATAAATTCAATTTCATTATCATGAAACGTTTTATAGATATCTTTTTCTACATAAGGTAAATCTACAATTAAAAAGCCATCGACAAGTGCTTTTTTTGCTCGCTCTATAAATGCTTCAAGGCTTGGAGAAATAAATGAATTGGTATATCCCATTAAAACAATTGGTATATCAGAATCTAATTTAAAATTTTTAATTACTTCCAATGCACTGACTAAATTAAAATTATCATTAAGAACTTGATGATGTGCGGATTCAATAATCTTACCTTCAGCAATTGGATCAGAAAATGGGATGCCAACTTCAATTAAATCTGCCCCTAAATCTTTTAAGGTATACAAAGTTTCAGTAAAAACATCTTGGTTTGGGAAATTAGCAACCACATAAGGTATAAATGCCTTTTTTTGATTGGCCGCTAAATTTAAGAACTTATTTTTTATCATTATTCATTACCGAATAGAGATCTTTATCTCCTCTACCAGACATGTTTACAACAACATCATTGGATGAATCTAGGCTTCCTAATTTTTCTAGATAAGCAAGAGCATGGGCTGTTTCTAGTGCAGGTATTATTCCTTCAAGCCTTGAGGCTTTATAAAAAGCAGCTAGAGCTTCTTCATCGTATATTTTTTTATATTCAGCCCTTTTGATTTCATCTAAATAAGCATGTTCAGGGCCTACCCCAGGATAATCCAGGCCTGCAGAAATACTGCTTGTTTCAAGAATATTTCCATCCTCGGATTGTAGTATTTTTGTTTTAGCTCCATGTAGCACACCTATGCTGCCGTCTGATATCGATGCACTACCTATATCAGAACTATTTTTTCCACCTGCTTCAACTCCTATTAATTGAACAGTTACATCGTCTATAAAAGGATAAAAGACACCCATTGCATTAGAACCACCCCCAACACAGGCAATAATTATATCCGGCAATTTACCTATTTGATTTTTTGCTTGATGTTTTAATTCCTGACCAGCAATTGCATTAAAATCTCTCACTATAGTTGGATAAGGGTGTGGGCCAGTTACACTACCAATAATGTAGTGTGTATTGTCTACATTTGTAACCCAGTCTCTGATTGATTCATTTAAGGCATCTTTAAGAGTTGCTGTTCCACTGGTAACAGGTATTACTTCTGCCCCAAGAGTTTTAATTTTGAAAACATTAAGCTCTTGTCGAACGATATCGGTTTGCCCCATATATATAGTGCAATCTAAATCAAGTTTGGCACAGATTGTAGCAGTTGCAACACCATGTTGGCCTGCACCCGTTTCAGCAATAATTCTTTTTTTTCCTAGCCTTTTGGCTAACAAGGCCTGTCCGACGGTATTATTGATTTTATGTGCTCCAGTATGATTAAGATCCTCTCGCTTGAACCATATGTTAGGACCGCCAATATCAGTAGTATATTTTTCTGCAAAATATAATGGGGATGGTCGTCCAACATAATTTTTATATAGCTCCTCTAGTTCAGTTCTGAAAGAAACATCATCTTTAGTTGAGTTATAAAGCTCATCAAGCTCTCTTAATGCATAAGACAAGGTTTCAGGTATAAACAACCCGCCAAAACTTCCAAAATATCCGTTATTCATATCTAAATTGTTCTAACAACTTTATCTTTTTTAGATCCTTTATACCTGGAGATATTTCAATTTTTGAATTTAAATCAACCCCAAAAATATGAAGTGTGGATAAATAATCTAAATCTTCAACTCCAACTCCACCAGCAATCATAAAATTTGAAAGGTTTACATTATCGAGGATAGACCAATCAAATTTATTCCCGCTGCCTCCAAGCGTGCTAGCCATATTATCAAGTAAGAAAACAGTATTTCTAATAGGTTTTATTTGCAATAAATCATTTTGTTGCAAATTTGTTGCAGAAAGTGGCTCAAAACACACACTTTGTTCAGGTTTTTGATATTTGCCATATAGTTGGAAATTTGATTGCTCATTAGTGTCGAAGAATTTTGTAATATCATCGACTGTTGGATTTTCTAACAAGCATGTAAATTTATCTTGTAAATTATATTTTCTAGACATGTCTAAGGCCCAATCAACAGTAACTTTTCGCGGGCTTGATTCAATAAAGTTAAAGCCAATATAATCAATATTTACATTTAATAGCGCTTCAATATCCTTTTCTCGGGTAACCCCGCATACTTTAATTTTCATATTATTTTTATTGCGGGTCTTGGTTTGATTCAGGGGAACGGCCTCGCCAACCCTGTTTATCAAAAATTCTTAGATACACTAATTGGTCGTGGTCACTTTCATTAACAACTTTAATGTAATCGCCTTCTTCAGCGAGAATGACATCCCCGGCTGATAAAGAGTATTCATCTTTATGCATAATGCCGTGTGAGGGATCAGAACCGTGTCCATCTTGAGTATTGGCATATTCAACAACTTCCATTATTCCTCTGCCGGATATGACAACAAAAATTACCTCACTCTCCAATAATCGATGTCCAAAAGTTGACATATTTGGCTCGATAACAGTTTTACTAGCTATAAGTTTTGTCAGAAGGTCGTTGGTCCAAACGGTATAACTATCCTCTTTCCTTTCAGGAACTCCACCTACTCTAAAGTTAACGTATTTTTTTGCCATGACGCTATTCTATATAATTTTATGTAAAAATAAATTATTAACGCCAGATTTCAGGATTGAGGAGATGTTTCTCCATTTCTTGCTGAATAAGGTCAAGGCTTTTTTGAGGACGTAACAATACCTTCATTTCTGTAAACTTACCTTCCTCATTCCACTTAAAAGTATCAACACCATTAATTTGGATCCCATTTATTTCACATCTAAACTCTAGCATTGCATCGTTTTCCCCAATAATCTCTCTAGAATAATTAAAATTTTCTGCAGTTAGAAAGGTTCTACTTGCAGCAATTAGATATATAAATCCCATGTACTTTTCTTTGGGTCTAAAGACAACTGGTGAATAAAATAAAAATTCATCATCTAGGGTTTCATATAACAATGATAAATTTGGTTCTTTTATTGATCTATGCCAGTTATCTATTGGATTGATTTTTTGCATACTCCTCTACCTCACGCCATACTCTAGCCGTATTACCACCTAAAATCTTAGCGATATCACCTCTAGAATAGCCACGTTTATAAAGCTCTTCAATTAAATTAGGAAATTGCGACACGTCCTTTAAGCCAATGGGCAGTGTATCACCTACTCCATCATAGTCAGAACCAATTCCAACATGATCAATTCCTGCTAATGATACAGCACGATCAAAATGATCTACAACTTGTTCAAGCGTAGCAAAATTGTAGTCTTCCGTTGGATTGGCATCGTTAGTTCTTGCTTTATCTATAATGAAACTTGATCCAAAATTTATTTGTAAGACTCCGCCATTTTCTGCTAATTTGATCAGCATTTCATCGGAGACATTCCTTTCCCAACCAGGTGTAAAATGTCTAAGCGAAGAGTGACTTGCAATCACAGGGGTTTTTGAAATTTCAAGCACTTGCATAAAAGCATCATCAGAAACATGAGAAATATCAATCATCATCCCAACATTATTCATTTCGACAATAAGCTCTTTCCCGAACGGGCTTAAGCCTTTCCATCTTTTATTTTCATCGTATGATGAATCAGAAATATGATTACTCTCTGAATGAGCCAAGGTTATGTAACGAATACCTTTATTATAAAAGTATCGAACTCTATCCAGCTGCCCTTCGATCGGAGCACCATTTTCCATCCCAAGAGCTATTCCAACTAAGTTTTGTCCAGGCAAATTTCCTAAATAGGTGCTTTGATCCAATAAAAAGTATTTATCATTATTTTCTTTAATTACATCATTAATAATACCTATTAACTGATTTGCTACTTCAAAACTAGTTCCATCAGTCTCAGTGCTAGCAGGCAAATAAATTGAAATGAATGGTACATTTAGACCACCTGCAACTGCTCTAGGGTAATCAAAATCAAAACTTGTTGATTTAGCTATATTTTCGAATGTTCCAGTTTCATCGAGTTGAGCCTTTAATCTATAGGGAATATCAATGTGTGTATCAATAATCAAATGATCTTGGGCAAATTTATTTGCATCAAACTGAGTGGTACAACTACCCAACAGTAAAATCAATACAATTAGTCTACTCATATCTACCACCTGCAATTTTATTACCTATAAACCGTATAAAGGATTTAGGTAAATAGCTTAAGCCACTAACTAAAAATCTATATATACCACCAGAAATTACTATCTCTTTATTTTTAAACATTCCATCTATTCCCTCTTTAGCAACATGTTCTGCTGAATACTTCATAAATTTCGGCACTTTATCCATCCTATCTTGCGTGCCACTAACACTATGAAATTCGGTGATAGTAAAACCTGGACACAATGCTGTTGCATAGATATTGTGCTTGTTGTAGGCAACATTCAAAGCTTCAACAAATCGATTCATGAAGGTTTTTACAGGGCCATACAAAGTAGCAAACTCTCCAGATGGTGGTGCAAATCCAGCAACAGATGAGACTACCATTATTTTGCCGCCTCCTCGATTAATTAGTTTTTTTATAAACAGTTTACTTTGCATAATAACCGATAGACCTAAGACTCTTAAACAATCCTCTTCATCATCCACAGATACATCCTCAAATTTTTGGTGGTGTTGGTAGCCAGCATTAAGAATTAAAACTTCAACATCTATATTATTCTGGTCAACATAGTTAAAAATATTTCGTGGAGCATCTTTATTTGTTAGGTCTTCTGTTAAATAGTCTACCTGTATGTTGAATTTATTTTGCAGCTCCTTTGAAATGTCCTTTAATCGTTCTTCTCTGCGTGCAACCAAAATAAGGTTGTACCCCTTTTCTGCTAATTGATAAGAAATAGCTTTTCCAATACCAGCTGTAGGACCGGTAATAATTGCATAACTCATAGTCACCTCCTTTAAATTAAATTATAGATTTAAATTTGATAAAAAAATAATTAAATATTGGTTAATTAATAATCACTTTGATTAATTTTTGATCTTAAAGAAATTTAATAATTTAATTAATTAAACTATTTTTACTTTTTTTGTTCTCTAGAAATCCTTTAAATAAAGGGTTTTAGAGTATAAGAAAAAAAAGTAGTATTTTTTTTAACATTACACTTGCATAAAGAAATTCTCTTTTATAAAGTAGTTCTTACCTCGCGGTAACAGACTAAGAAGGGAACTGCAGAACCCAAATTAGAAAGAAACCACAGGCAGAGAACAGAAAGGTGAAAGTTCAAGTAAGCTAGCCGGCAAAAAAGCAAACTTGACCACCAAGGATAAAAGAGATCTTATCCAAGGATGCAAAAGATAATCTCACTTTTGACACCTACTGATCTCGAACTTTAAGAAAACTGAGCTTGCTCAGTTTTTTTTTATCTAAAAAATCCTTACAATCCAATCGTGAAAGTTTTCTACTTAGGCCCTGAGGGCACAAACTCTAATTTAGCAGCACAAGAAATATTTACTGCAGATTTTGAATATGTTCCTCTTCCTTCAATTGAAGATATATTTCAAAAGGTAGCTTTAAGTCATTCTTATTATGGCGTTATTCCATTTGAAAATTCATATCAAGGCGTAATAAATTCGTCATTAAATTGTCTGATCGATTACGATTTAAAAATTGTAAAAGAGCTTAATTTTGCCATCAGCCATTCTTTTTGCTCATCTAATAAAGATGTTGCAGATATAAATATTCTAAAAATTGCTAGCCATCCTCAGGTTCTTGGTCAATGTAATTATTGGTTGAGTAGCAATTATCCAAATGCAGAAAAAATTGTCTGCACAAGCACTGCAGAGGCAGCAAAAATGGCTAGTGATAATGCTGATATCTTTTGTATTGCTAATGAATATGCAATTAAGCTGTTCAATTTATATTCTCATGCAAAAGATATACAGGATTCATCTAACAACTCAACAAGATTTTTGGTAATTGGTAAGATGATTGAGGAACGCTCATCATTAAACAAGACATCGATTATGGTTAATATTGCTGATACTCCTGGATCGCTTATGAAAATTTTGCAACCCTTTTCAGATTTGGCTATAAATATGACACGTATAGAAACAAGACCCTCTAGAAATAACCAATATTTACATACTTTTTTTATAGATTTTGAAGGTTGGTATGAAGATAGCAACATACAGAAACTATTAAATAGTTTGGAAGAGATTTCAGAAGAATTACGAATAATAGGTTCTTATCCGGTAAAGTCTTAACTATTATCTGCTAGATGTTGAGATAAGGGTTCACTAAATTCTTCCAAGATTTATTGGCTTAATAGATGACCAATATATTTTATTTCAATAAAACTGCTATTTTTTATTAACTCGTGTGATCTTTTTCCCTCTGATACAGGAATAAGTGGATCTAGGGTACCGTGAATAATAAGTGTTGGCGTAGCAATCTTTTGAATATTATTAATTCGCTCGCGGTCTGCAATGATTGCTAATAACTGCCTAGAAAAACCTGTGTCATTAGGGCTCCTTTCTATATTCTTTTTAACTCCTTGACGAAATTCAGGATTATTGAAGTTCTCTTTACCTGTACCAAGCAGTGTGTAGATTTCTATTGCTCTATCAATTCTCTGTTCATCACTTGATGAATGTCCTGCCCTATTACGAAGCAGTTGACCCAAACGGCCCTTAGGGGCAGTGCTTGCATCTGGCGCTTTGACCATTGATGCAATTTGAGTGTATGAATAGAATCGGTTTGGATTATTTATCAAGACATGCTGAGAGATCATTCCGCCCATTGACATGCCGATGAGGTGTGATTTTTTTATAGCTAAGTTATCTAAAATAGCAATGATGTCATTAGACATATCATCAAGAGAGTATGGAGATTTAATTGGCAGGTTCAAATAAAATTTAAGGTAATTTAAAAATACATTAGGTCTACCTGCCGATTCAAAGCTAGTGGATAAGCCGACATCCCGATTATCAAATATTATTGGTCGATAGCCGCTCTCAATTAAAAAATTTAAAAGGTAGTCAGGCCAATAGGTTAGCTGCCCTCCTAGACCCATTACAAGGATTACTGGTGTATTTTCAACAGGACCAAGATCTTTATAGAAAATATCAACTTGACCATTTCTGGCATATCCTTCGTTACTTGCAATGAGGTTTGTAGAAATAAATAGGCAAAGAATAAATATAATTAACTTTTTTATCATTGTATTTATTTAAAGAAATTAAACATTTTTGAATCCATATTTCGTAAGTAACTATAGACAGTCACAAGAATTAACGAAATACAAATCGGATAAAAGTAAGTTTCTATAAAAACTAATGGATTAATAAAAATTTGATTGAAGTTATTAATGATAGAAAAGATTAATTCATGATTGATTGCACCAATAACTATAAACACGAGAAAAAACATTAAATCAATCATACCAATCGATGTTGATGATCTTATCTTTGACATCATTACTACGTATCTTGCTAACAAATTAGTGTTGTTGACTTTATAGTGTTTAAGCTTCTCGCCTGCAATGGCATTTTTTAGGTTATTGTTTATCATTTTAACTTCTCTAAAGCTCTTTTTATTACCGACTTTACTGTATTTAAATTCATATTAAGATCTCTAGCTATGTCGGCATTTTTATAGTCATAAATGTACTTCATGGTAAGGATTGTGCGTTCATCTGATGAAAGATGACTGATTAGTTTATAAAAATCTTGATTATCTCCCCTATGTTCGTTTGCGCCGATGTGATCCATATTTTCTTCTAAGTTATATTTTGCATGTTTTTTTACTTCTGTCCGGAAACAATTAATTGCTATAGTGGCAAGCCATCCTCTGAATTCTTTTTCTGGATTGTAAGATTTAAGATAAGAGATGGCTCTTAGAAAAGCAGTTTGGGTTAAATCCTCAGCGAACATTTGATTACCACCTGTAAGACGCATCATAAAACCATAGATATAATTTGAATGTCTTTTGATAAGCTCTTCGAAATATTCATTTCCTTCTTGTATACATTTCTCTACTATTTCTTGATCTGAGATCATTAAACATTAGCTGGTCTATCTTTTTTAATGATGAACTTCCCAACTAATTCAGCTAAACCAATAAAGAAGATCAATGCACCAATCCCTGAAAGTGGGTTGTAAAAGCTCTGAAATAACAGAAGCCCAAAGAACATTAGACCCAGACCAGTACCGGTAGTAGTGAATGCTTGATAGGAGTCTTTTTTCTTTTCTCCCTCATATCCAGGAAGTGATTTGATGACATCAACAGAAAGTTCTTGGCCGTTTTGTAATGCAATTTGCAAGGTTTCATGTACTAGTTTAGCTCGTCTGTTTTTAAAAAAATTAACTATTAAAACTATCCATATTGGCAAACCAAAAAATATGATTACAAAAAATAGTCCAGTAAGTCGTCCAACATATGACTCACCAGACCACGGTGCATTCGAGGAGATTTCACTGCTGCTTGGAGAGATGCTCTCTAAACTTGTTTGAATATAAACGCTTATGGAATGCATAAGATAATTTAAAGAATCAGATAAAAACTGACCAAGAAGAAGTATTAGTTCGCTTAAAGTTTCCATATACCAAATATACTAACAGTTCATTAAAAGAGTTGCATATAAATGGCTTAAAGGAATTTTTATTTTATCAGCTGTAAAATCTACGCCATAGATTGATGCCAAAAATTAATGAAATTAACCACAATAGTACTTCTATATAGTTTGGATTTGAGTTGTAGCCAAAAAAACCCTTAGCAAACTCACCCGCATAACCTGAGTCATGCAAGGGGTGATAATATAGGCCCTTACTTCTATCGTACCTATAGAGAATATCGTTGTCTGGTTTCTCAGATGTTGGCTGCAATATATCCCATGGTCGTGAAATTTGATTTTTTTCAATATAACCAGATTTTTCTAAATACTCTTCAGCTTCATGTGTGCCGTAAGCAACCATACCGGATGCCAAAAGTACCAATAATAGTGTAGTGGCTTTAAAAAATGGTCTTAAATTAATTTTCTTTCCCAAAGCTACTACTAAATAGCCAATATAAAGCGCCAATGCTGCACCCAAAATAAAACCAATAAATGAAAAACCATCGCCTCTTTCCTGGGCCAGTAACATAACTACTGTTTCAAACCCTTCCCTTAGAATTGAAAAGAATACTACCCAAAACACACCCCAAGATGACATCTTCAAAGCTTGTTCTGTTTTAGATTCAAGGTCCTTACGATCCGAAACGTGTTTTGATAGCCAAAATACAACATACCAAATTAAACCTGCAGCAGCATACATAAACAATGCTTCAAATAATTTTTCATAGCGGGTATCGCCAGCTACTGATTTAAGGTAAACAACTATAAATGCTACAAAAATACTGGCTAGCACTGATGCACCAACGCCAAGCCATAGTTTTGAAATTGCTTCAGTTAGATTAGAACGAGATAAAAAGCTATAAATGATACCAACTATTAGTGACGCTTCTAAGCATTCTCGAAAGACAATTATAAACTCGTTCATTGTTAACAAATACTAATGAGAATGATTCTCATTTGCAATAAATATAGTTCAAAATAGTCTTATTTTATTGGTATTGATACTTGGTTAAGGTTATCTAAGAAGAATGGAATGCCTGGTTGCGAAGTTGCGAAAATAACATCCTCAGATATTAAATCTTTAATTAAGGCTGGAGGTTCATAAAGGTCTTCTTTGGATAAGAAAAAGGTTCCCCAATGTATGCCATAGGCATATTGAATATTAAGATCATTATAGATTTTTACTGCCTCTTCTGGATTAACATGATGTTCCATTTCAACTTCTCTAGGTGCATAAGAGCCGATAGGAATAAATGCCAAATCAAGGTTTTGCATAAATTCTGGAAATTTAATAAACCTGTCGTCGTAAGCGGTATCACCAAAATGAGCCACTGTATAATTATTTGATTTTAAATACCAGCCACCCCAAAGGCTTGCTTTTTTATCAAAAAAACCACGCGCTGACCAATGCTTAACGGGGAAGAAAACTATCTGAAGATTTTTATCGACAATCTCATCCCACCAATTTAGTTCTCTTACATTGGATAAACCTTTCCTTAACAATAATTTCTGGTCGCCCATAGGAACATAGAAAATTATTTTCTCGTTGCGTTCTTGTAGTTGTCGCAGGCTTGGAATATCTAAGTGATCGTAATGATTGTGAGAGATAAAGACCTTATCAATCTTTGGCAAATTTTTAATATCAATTGCTGGAGGAATAATTCGTTTTGGCCCAATAAAAGAAACTGGCGAAGATCTCTCTGAAAATATTGGGTCAAATAAAACGTTAACGCCATCTAAATTTAAATAGATGGTTGCATGCCCAATCCATGTAAAAGAATTGTCTAAGCTTTCTTGCTGTTGCCAGACGTTAGATACACCAATATTTTCTCCGTCTCCTCTTGAATCAAGTGTATTTAGCAGTGATTTAAATTCACTGTAGATATACATTGATAATCCAAGGGAAACGATAGCAAGACCAATTAAAAGAACCCTAAAAATATTCATTAGATGTACATTATGAAATTAATAGAAATAATTAAAGTCTTTTCATAAACTGTTAATGCTTAAATTAATTATGATAAATATGTTTCGAATTATTTTAGTGTTGTTTCTGGTTTCCTGCTCAAATGCAGTAATTAATGAAAAATCAGAAAATTACGATAGTAGAGTACGCTACCTAATCATTCATTACACATCAGAAAATTTTGCTGAAAGTCTTAGACTTTTAACGCAAAGAACCGACCGTCCGGTAAGTGCACATTATCTAATTCCAGAGTCGAATGACGTAACTTATACAAAAGATAATTTACGCATATACCAACTGGTTGATGAGAACAATCGTGCCTGGCATGCGGGATTAAGTTATTGGGGTGGTGAACGTGGATTAAATGACAATTCTATAGGTATTGAAATTGTTAATACCTCTGGTTGTGATAAATCAATCAATCAATTAGATCGATTTGAAGACTTACAAGCATCATGTAACTTTAAAGAATTTGATGGTGATCAAATTGATTTAGTTGTTAACTTGTTACGAGATATTATTGAGCGTCATCCCAACATTAAACCAAAGAATATAGTAGGACATTCAGATATTGCACCCGACCGTAAAGTTGATCCAGGCCCCTTCTTTCCTTGGTTTAAGCTTTATGAAAGAGGGTTTGGTGCCTGGTATGAAGCAAGTGATTATGAATACTTTTTAAATAAATTTAACAATGAACTGCCAAACATTATGAAACTACAAGAAGCTCTTGCTAATTATGGGTATGAAATAGAAGCTACTGGAGTTGAAGACAAACAATCCAAAAATGCGGTGAGAGCTTTCCAGCTACATTTTAGACCTAATAAATACGATGGTCTGTTTGATAAGGAGTCAGCTGCAATTATTTATGCGCTGAATAAAAAATACCAGGATAGTTAGTGCGGCCGAAGCCGCACATTGGTTTAGTTAAAAATAATTCTGTTGATCATCTCGACACGAACTATCTCTCTGATATCTTCGTACCCTTGGGCTCTTGCTGTTTGATCGTCTTCAGAAATAACCTGTCTAAATTTCTCTTGAAACTCAGCCTGTTGCTCGTCTGTCCATGGATCAAGACTTGCATAATTTGGATAGTTAATAGTTAGATAAACATAGCTATTGTTGCCAACATGAACATTGTAGCCATCAATTCGCCCCATTTCTTGTTGGATTTTATTGGCCGCAACCCATGTTTTCTCCAAACCATCTAAATAATCTTGAATGTAATTTGTTTTAACCTTCACTACGGTAAGCTGTGTTACTCCCGGTGCTGGTTCTCTGCTTGGTTCATCTTCCTATGAAAATGCGTATATTGAAAAAGTAAGTAATAAAGATAGAAAATACTTCATAATTCCTCCTATTTTGCTTCTATAGAAATGGCTAAAAAAACCACTAAAAATGTGTGTCAGAGTGAATGACATCAAGAAGATGGCATCCCCAAGGGGATTCGAACCCCTGTTGCCGGGATGAAAACCCGGTGTCCTAGGCCTCTAGACGATGGGGACACAGGAGTAATTATATAAGCAAATTATGATTTTTAAAGTCTAAGATTATTCTTCTATTTTTTTCTCTATCGAAGATAAAAAGCCCCTTAAAAAATTTACTTCCATTTCGTCAAGACCTACACGCGTAAATAATCTTTTTATTCGAGCACCAATTTGTCTTGGATTGCCTTTATTGTAGACTTCAAGTTGTTCTGCAACTTTAATGAAATGACTAATGAGATTGTTAATGTGGTTTGATTTAGCCATTGGTACATCCCATAAATGTGCTTGTGATGCTTGCGTCTGTAACATTTTATCCAAGTACAGCTGATAACATACTACCTGAACTGACATTGCTAAATTTAATACTGGGTACTCAGGATTAGCTGGTATTGATAAATGCAGATTTGATCTTTGCAACTCATCATTGGTTAATCCTCTATCTTCTCGACCAAACATAATCGCAATTTTTGATGTATTAGAATGTTTAATAATCTTAGGCGAAGCTTCTTCTAATGATTCGCATGGCCAAGGCACACGCCTCATTCTAGAGGATGTTGCAACCACAAAGTTTGTATCCTCTAATGCTTCATCAAGTGATGTCACAACTTTTACAGAATCTAGTAAATCCGATGCATTGGCCGACATAGCTAAAGCTTCATCTGATGGAAAATTTTTGGGATTGACTAAAACTAGCTCACTAAAATCCATCGTCTTCATAGCTCTTAGTGCTGATCCAATATTGCCAGAATTTGTTGTTTCAATAAGAATTATTTTGACTTGACTGCCTAAACTCATAATATAGTCACTATGTCATTGCCTCCAATCTTAAACAGAGCACTTAAAGCATCTTATGAGGGTGCCAATGAGATTATTTATTTTAGTAAAAGAATAGATAATCTAGAAGTAATTTCTAAAGGAAAAAATGACATCACCACCAATCTGGATAAGCAGGTTGAAGAAAAAGTTTTTGATTACTTAAAACAATACTACCCAGATTTTGGCTATTTCGGAGAAGAGTCTGGAATTGATGGCTTAGAAAATAAAGATCAATATTGGATACTTGACCCACTAGATGGAACAAGGAATTTTGTTCACCAATACCCACATTATGCTCTTTCCTTAGCATGCGTTAGTGAAGGAAAAGTCATTTGTGCAGTTATTATTGATCCTGTACGAGATGAAGTTTTTTGTGCTGGCGAAGGGACAGGAGCACTGCTTAACAATAAAAGAATTAGGGCAAGCAAAAAAAATACACTGACAAATGCCATGCTTGCTAATGTTGGGCATATTAATGCGGAGCAAAATTATAAATACTCTATTTTAGACTCTATCAAGGAGCTAAATTCTTACGATGTGACATTACGTAGATCAGGCTGTACAACATTGGACCTGGCTTATGCAGCTTCAGGAAGAATAGATGGATTTTGGGGTTATGGGCTTCAGTTATGGGACAGAGCAGCAGGATTATTTATAGCTCAAAGTGCAGGCTGTCTTATTAGTTCCTTCAATGGTGTGCCTGATTCATATGATCATGACCATGTGATTGTAGCTACACCTAAATGTTTTAAAGATTTATCAAAGTGTATTCAGAAAGGTTTTCAATCTAAAGAATAACTCTCTTCAGGCTCATTTTTAGGTTTCTCCATATCTTTTACACTAAGATTTAAACCCAACAAAACGCCAACAACTATCACGATAGATGAATATGAGCCAACAATAACTCCGATAGATAGTGCTAGGCTGAAATTTTGCAAAGCAGCACCGCCTGCGACTAACAAGGCTATAAGCACTAACAAGGTTGTAAAGGATGTGACAATTGTTCTTGTGAGCACCTGATTTAAAGAAAGATTAATTAGACTGTCGGCACTGCCTTTGGCATTCTTATCTAAAAGATTTTCTCTTATTCGATCTGAAACAACAATTGAGTCATTTAAAGAATATCCAACAATAGCTAGTAGAGCAGCAAGCACTGAAAGATCAAATGTTAGATTGAATAACGAAAATATTCCTAGAATGATTAATACATCGTGCACCAAAGCAGCAATGGCACCATATCCAAACTTTATTTGAAATCTAAAAATGATGTACAAAAGAATGGCAAAAATTGCCACCAAAATAGCAATGCCACCTTTATCTCGCAATTCTTCGCCTATTTGTGGAAAGATTGTTTCGCTTTTAGTCACCTCTCCTAAATAATTATTTTCTTGAAGTTTTGTAATAACCGCTTCTGCATTTAAATTTAAGGACTCATCGCTTTGAAATTTAATTAGGACATCTTCATCACTTCCGAAGTTTAAAACTACAAAATTAGCTCCATCAATCTCATTCAGACTTCCTCTAATTTTTTCAAGGTCAGCTTTCGACTCGTACTTTAGCTCAACTGAAACCCCACCTGTAAAATCTAGTCCTAGGTTAAGGCCTTTAATAAATAATGTACCTATAGCTATAACCAGCATGGATGCAGAAAATAGCAATGCAGGTCTATTAAACTTTGTAAAAGGTATATTCATCATATTTTTAAATCCCTTACATCGCGGTAGCCATAAATTAGATTAACAAGTGATCTTGTTACCAATATAGCTGTGAAGATGGATGTCACAATTCCTATACTTAAAGTCACAGCAAAACCTTTTATTGGACCAGTTCCAATGGCATAAAGAATTAGTGCCACAATTAAAGTAGTAATATTAGCATCCATAATGGTGCTAAAAGCCTTGGAGAAACCATTTCTTATTGCATTTTGTGGATCAATATTATTCTTAATCTCTTCAGAAATTCTGGCAAAAATTAATACATTTGCATCGACAGCCATACCAACAGTAAGAACAATTCCAGCAATCCCTGGTAGCGTTAGAGTGCCGCCCACCACAGACATGATAGATACGACTAAAATTAAATTGCACATCAGAGCAATGTTGGCTGAAAGACCAAATAATTTATATCTAATGAGCATAAAAATAAAAACTAAAATGAAACCAATAATTATGGAGTTGATTCCTTTTTGAATATTCTCCTGACCAAG
>Ga0102963_1000115_pt1 | contig 32219 bp, 60 predicted proteins | sample SalPon2_C_H2O_MG_2_FD_84522 | JGI IMG/M metagenome (GOLD analysis project Ga0102963, IMG submission 84522) | Salt pond water microbial communities from South San Francisco under conditions of wetland restoration - Salt Pond MetaG SF2_C_H2O_MG | ecosystem: Environmental > Aquatic > Non-marine... | reverse complement strand
GAAAATGTATGGTTAGATGAACCATACGCTAAGCAATACAGAGAAGAACTGATGAACGGTTTATTTAATGTATTGGAAAAGTATATCGTAGATGATATGTGTAAAAAAGAAGGCTTTGATTGGTTTCCAGGTTGGAACGGTTATAGCTTTCCAAAATTTATCAGATATGAAAACAATGCAGAGATGAAACCTCATTGTGACCATATCTTTGATATATTTAAAGACGACCAAGGCAATCCTAGGGGTGTACCAATACTTACTATGATTGTAGGACTAAATGAAGATTACTATGGTGGTGATCTTAATATATTATTTAACAAGGATTATAAATTAGAAACCGGAGAATGTATTGTTTTTCCTTCTAATTTTTTATATCCTCACTATGTTAAACCAGTAGAGAAAGGTAGAAGATACTCAATGATAAGTTGGGTGCATTAAAAAAATGGGAAGAAGTGTATTTAATAGGGATAAAAACTTAGACGCCACAAAAGCAGAGATGTTTTTTGGGCCAGACTTAGCTGTACAAAGATATGATAACATGAAATATCCAATCTTTGACAAATTAAATCAACAACAATTAGGTTACTTTTGGAGACCTGAAGAGATATCGTTACAAAAAGATAGAAACGATTATCAAACATTATCAGATCAACAAAAGTTTATATTTACATCTAATTTAAAATATCAAACAATGTTAGACTCTGTACAAGGCAGAGGTCCATGTTTAGCTTTCTTACCGTTTTGTTCTCTACCAGAATTGGAGGGTTGCATAGTAACATGGGATTTTATTGAAACAATACACAGTAGAAGTTACACCTATATAATTAAAAATTTATATCCTGATCCATCAGAGGTCTTTGATACTATTATTGAAGATAATAATATTGAAAAGAGAGCCGGCAGTATTACAAAAACTTATGATGATTTAATCAGTATGGGATATAAGTGGACTTTAACACCTGATAAAGTTGACATGTACGAATTAAAAAAGAGATTATGGTTAACAATGGTGACAGTAAACATTTTAGAAGGACTAAGATTTTATGTATCATTTGCTTGTAGTTTTGCATTTGGTGAATTAAAATTATTAGAGGGTTCTGCTAAGATAATAGGTTTTATCGCAAGAGATGAAAGTCAACACCTTGCAATGTCGCAAACAGTTATCAATAATTACCGTGAAAGAGAACAAGATAAAACAATGTTAAAAGTCATTAAAGATACAGAAAAAGAAGTTTACAAAATGTATGATGACGCAGTAACGGAAGAGAAAAAATGGGCAACTTACCTATTCTCTAATGGTTCTATGATCGGTTTATCAGAAAAACTATTACATCAATTCGTAGAGTATATGGCAAATAGAAGAATGAAAGCTATTGGTCTTACACCACAATACGAACAAAAAACTAATCCACTACCATGGGTAGATCATTGGTTAAATAGTAGATCACTTCAAAATGCACCACAGGAAACAGAGATTGAATCTTATGTAATTGGTGGTGTAAAACAAGATGTGAAAAAAGATCAATTTAAAAAGTTTAAATTATAATGATTAAACAGAAAAAATCTTGTTCGTCTTGCGACACTAAATATACAATAGTTTGGAATGAAGAAGAACAAGATTTAGATCCATTGACGTGTCCATTTTGTGGTTACGAAGTGGAAGATGAGGAGGACTTTGAACAAAGATACGAACCGAACGATAATTGGGATTGATTATTCATTAACAAGTCCAGCTATTTGTGTTACAACAGATTTTAAAATAGAAAATTCAAACTTTTATTTCTTATCAAGTAAAAAGAAACATGAAGGTAAGTTCGGTAATAATATCACAGGTCAATTACATGATGAATGGGATAATCCAATTGAACGATTTGCAAAGATAAGTGATTGGGTAATTTTCGTACTAGAAGACTTACATCCAGACCCTAATAGAAAAATATATATTGAGGGTTATTCTTTTGGTTCTAAAGGTCAAGGAATATTTCAGATTGCTGAAAACTGTGGTATATTAAAGTATAGATTACGAGAAGAAAATTGGGATTATGATACCGTTGTACCAAGTGTTGTTAAAAAACACGCAACAGGAAAAGGTAATGCTGATAAAGATATGATGTACGAGGCGTGGTTAAAAGATACAAAGATTGATTTAAAACAATTATTTGATACAACAAAGGTGGGTAATCCACTATCAGATATTGTTGATAGTTATTATATTGCGAGGGCTGGTAATGAAAATTTTGAGAGCAAAAAAATATCCAAAAACTGATCTACCACTACAATTATTCAACGTAGCTAAACTGATCTGTATACCTAAAGAACCTTGGTTAAAAAAGAGAATTGAAGAATTTGAATATGATAAAAGTTTTAAAAACCATGGCATGATATGGCCTATATGTGTTAGTGATGAAAAACCTAAATGGGTTGATGATAGACTAAGACCAAAGAATCCATGGCATTATACAGACGGTAAATTAAATTCGGGTCTATATGTACATACAGGTAATAAACGTGTATATTGGGCAAAAGAAAATGGTTACGATCAAATAGAGGGATATATGATGTATACCATTGAACATAAACGTGATCTTAGAAGAATGACATCTATAAATCACAAAGAGATACCAAAATAGGAGTGAATATGAAAAACGTAAAAGGTTGGCAATTACCAGAGTGGGACGATCACTATGAAAAGATGTTAATGGAACACAATGGTAAATGGGAATATCAAAAAGAAACTAGAGATTTCTCTTTAGGTTTTGTTAAAGCATGGAATATTGCATTAGACATAGGTGGTAATATTGGTTTTTGGTCACAGGACTTATGTAGAAAGTTTAGAACAGTTTGGGCATTTGAACCACATCCAGAAAACATAGCTTGTTATAGAGAAAATATGAAAGAGTTTACAAACTGGCAACTAGAAGAAATCGCATTATCAGATAAACAAATGGAGAACGCAGAATTATTTGCCTCACCAGATGAAAGTGGTAATGTAAGTTTACTTGCTCATGGTGTAACACATGGTAACTCTAAAAGAATTTTACAAGAAGAACAATTAAAGAAAACTTTAGTAGATGTAAAAAAACTTGACGATTACTTATATGAATTTAAAGGTAAGAATATAGATTTTATAAAAGTAGATTGCCAAGAGCATGAAAAAGAAATAGTAAATGGTGGTTTAGAATTACTAAAAGACCATGCAGCTGTTGTATGTTTAGAATTACCTTGTAGAAATCCTGATGAACAAAAATACCATGATAATATTGTTGCAGTATTAAAAGATATTGGTTACACACGAAGAGGTAATAAAAGAAAAGAAACTATCTTTACTAAGTGGGTAGATTAAATGTGTGCAATACACGGCATAGGTTACAGAAATGTAGGCGACATGGATCGCATGTTAGCCGTGGCACATCATAGGGGACCAGACCATAAACAATCCTGGCACGACACCGACATAACTCTAGGACATAATTTATTATCTATTGTAGATGATGAATTGAACTCACACCAACCTTGGGTTCATCACAACCTAGTTTTAGTTTTTAATGGAGAGATATACAACTATAAAGAACTGAAACTAGGTTTAAATTACGATTGGCAAACAGACACCGACACCGAACTACTTGCAGTAGGTTTACATAAACACGGCAAAGACTTCTTAGAAAAACTAGACGGCATGTTTGGTTTAGCTTTATATAACACAGAAACAAAAGAATTAGTTTTAGCAAGAGATTGCAATGGTACAAAACCTGTTTACTATGGTTTTTTAGATGGTAAATTATGTTTTTCTAGTGAGATCAAAAGTTTATTACATTTAGGATTTGACCGTAGAATATGTAAGAGAGCATTATCACATTATTACAATTCAGGTTATAATGCTGGTTATCTAACTATGTTTGAGGGTATTAAGAAGTTAGTACCAGGTGAAGTACAAACATATAGAGATAATAGATTAATTAACAAAATAAACCTTAATGATGTAACCTTATCTAATTTTCATATTAGTAATAATGAAAATGATGTAGCTGTAGAAGTAAGAGAACGTTTAAACAAATCAGTTGAAATGACTCTTATGGGTAGAAGAAACATTGGTTTATTTTTATCAGGTGGTATTGATAGTTCAAGTATCTTATATGAAATGTGCCAACTTGAAACACAACCAAAAACTTTTACATCACATTTTGCAACTATTGATCCTGGAAGTAGATTAAATTTAGATAGTGATTTAGCAAAGACGTATTGCGAAATGTTGGGTGTACAAAACCATAGAGTACATCAAACACAACAAGATTACGTTGACGCATTAGAACCTACTTTCTATGCATTAGAAGAACCACGACAAGGTAAATCTTTTCCAACATATTATAATACAAACAAATTTTTATCAGAAAATAATATTACAGTAACATTAGCTGGTGATGGTGGTGATGAGGTTTTAGTAGGATATAAACATCATAAGTTTCCTGATTGGCATGGTAAATTAAAATCATTACGTAAAAATAATAAACCTTTAAATAATCCAGAATTGTGTTGTACACCAGATGACCAAATAGAATATCTAAATGAATGGTTACCACAAAAGAATATGAGAATGGATGATTTAAATAATTTTATGTATATAGAGTGTTTAAATAGTTTGTGTGATGACTTCTTAATACGTAATGATAAATTAGGTATGGCATTTAGTATGGAAGGTAGATTTCCAATAATGATGAAACACTTTACAGATTATGTTAGACAGATACCTAGTGCAATGAAAAAAGGTCCAGAGTTTGATAAGAATCCATTAAAATATAATAAACACCTATATAAATTAGCATATAAGAATAGATTGCCTGATATTATTCTTAATCATAAAAAGACAGGTTGGAGATTTCCTACTGATGAGATATTAATAGGTAGTAGAGAAAGACCAGCACCTGATAATAGTTTATTAAAAGATTATATCAGAGAGATTTTAAAAGACAAAGAATTAAGAGAGATATTTGAATTTAATGATGATGATGTTGAAAATAGATATTTAAATAATAGAGATCATCCACCAAAAGGCAGTAGGAAGAAAGCTGATATTGGTTTATTATCTCAGAAAGAATTATTTTTAACTTTAAATTTTGCAATATGGAAGAAAGTGTTTAAGGTAAGCATATGAAGATAAGAGTTGTAACAACGTGGAACAAACAGTTATATAGACAATACGCCCATAGATTTGAAAATACTTATTGTTGGGACTTTCCTTTAACTGTTTACAATGAAGATGATGGTATGTTTGATTTGATACCTGAATGTAAAGAGTTTGTTGAAAGAAACAAACACAGACCACATGCAGACTTTTTAAGGGACGCTACGAGATTTTGTTACAAAGTATATGCATATACACATGCTATACTAAATGATAATGATAGTGATTATATAATAGGTATAGACGCAGATAGTATATTCTATCAACCTATGACAGAAAAGTTTGTAGCTGATAACTTACATAAACCAGATCATATGATGACATACTTAGGTAGAGGTGGTCAATATAGTGAATGTGGTTTCTTAGGTTTTAATATGCAACACCCCTATACAAAAATGTATGCAGCTACAATGAAAAAGATGTATGATAGTGATGAACTATTTAAATTAATTGAATGGCATGATAGTTATATTTGGGACCATGTAAGAATGAAATTTGAAGGCAAATATCAAATTAAAAATCTAAATATAGGCGATAGGAAAAAAGCACATGTACAGGCAAGATCAATACTTGCTAGATATTATGACCATACAAAAGGCGAAGTGAGAAAAAGACAAGGATTTAGTGCAGAGAATAAAGAAATAGAGGTGAAAAAATGATTAACGTCTTTATAGGATATGATAGTAAAGAAAAGGTTGCCTTTAATACATTATCATATTCAATACTAAAACATAGTACAAAACCGGTGGCAATAACACCGATTTACTTACCAAATATTAAAGATGACTTTGTAAGAGAGCGTAATGCTATTTCTAGTACAGAGTTTTCATTTAGTAGATTTATTATACCACACCTAATGAATTACAGAGGGTGGGCATTATTTATGGATTGCGACATGTTAATGACAACAGACATAGCTGAACTATGGAGGTTGCGTGATGACAAGTATGCTGTTCAAGTTTGTAAACACGATTATGTACCTAAACTAGAAAAGAAGTTTTTAGGTCAAGTACAAACAAAATACGAAAAGAAAAATTGGTCTAGTTTTATGTTAATGAATTGTGCTAAGTGTAATGAATTAACACCTGATTATGTAAACTCAGCAACAGGTTTACAATTACACCAATTTAAGTGGTTAGAGGGAGACCATATGATAGGCGATTTACCTTTAGAGTGGAACTGGCTAGTCGGTGAATATGATTATAAAAAAGATATAAACAATATTCACTTTACTGAGGGTGGTCCTTACTTTGAAGATTACAAAGAGTGTGATTATGCAAATGATTGGTATGAATACTATAGAGAAAGTAGTAAAGTAAATTTAAAATGAAACACTTTGTTTTTGGAACACAACCGAAATATGATCGTATAGTTCAGGCATTTGCTGAAACGATAGATCATACTTATTTTCCAGCTACGAAAAGAGTAGATCAATGGGAAGAATCTGAGTGGATTGGTTTTGACCAAGAACAATGGATCAAAGATAAAAATCCTATCGTAGTATGTGGTATCTTACGTGGTACAGCTAAACTATTAAAGTTAGCAAGATTACATAAGATACCATATTACTTTATAGATCATGCTTATTTCTATCGAGGACACGATATAGACCCCACGTTTGGTGATACATTTTATAGAGTTGTAAAAAACAATGAATATCTTTTTGGTATGACACAATTACAAGGTCATACAAATGTTATTGAACGTAATATAAAATTATTATCTAAAAAACATATCAGAATGAATTTAGACAAATACTATAATAATTTTGATGGTAAATATATTTTAGTTTTTCCACCAAGTGAACATCTATGTAAATATTGGAATATAGAAAGTGTAGAATATTGGATTGAACAAGTTAAAAAAAATATTTTAACAGGTACGGATAGAGAGATTATCGTATCTACAAAAAACGATAGTAAAAAATACCAAGATTATTTTCCAGACACACATTGTATGGTGTCTTTCACATCAACGGCACCGATAGAGGGATTGTTATTGGGTATACCTAGCATTTGTTGGAGTTTGTCTATGTTATCACCTGTATCCTGGAATTATGAGCTGTACACAGAAATAGAAAAGATTAGAACCTTTGATTATAGAGGTCATAGAAAAAATAGAGGTCTTGCTATTGCAGCTTGGCGAGATCACCTATTAGCTAATCAGTTTACATTATCAGAGATGAAATCAGGTTATGCAAAAGAAACAGTTGACAAATTACAAAAAGGATTACATATCTATTTACCAAAGAATTATCAAAAAGTATGATTATTTGCCACGAAATACCATGGAAAGATTGTTTATCACATCAAATCTGGCCACAAATTAAGAAAGGTTGGAAAGATGAAGATAGAAATATACATTTCTTTTGGGGATTAGGTGGAAAAAATATACCCGAATTGCAAGAAGTAATTAAAAAGGGCGAAGAGTGGTGGTTTGTAGATACAGGTTATTTAACGGAACAGATAGTTAGATATCCAATACCAAAGATAATGGACTATGATAGAACATACTTTAGAATTTGTAAAGGTAATATTCATAGTATTAATGTTAGGGTTGGTGACGGTTCACGTTTACAAAAATTAGAAAGTCAAGGTATTGACACAGAGTTTAGAGGGTGGAATACAGGTGAAACAAAACATATTTTACTCGCTCCTTCTAGTCCTACTGTAACACATCATATAAATGGTATGACGCAGGAAGAATGGGCAGACAGTATAACTAAAATGATTAGACGTTTTACTGATAGAGAAATACGATTTAGAAATAAACCAAGACCAAATAATAAATGGTGGAATACTGATATTAGAGATGACTTGAAAGATTGTCATGCCTTAGTTACAAATATGTCCTTGTCAGCTATTGTTGCAGTACAAAACATGGTACCTGTATTTACACATCAACGTAATGTTTGTAGTTTCATAAGTGGTCGTATTGATTGTATAGAAAAACCAAAAAGACCTGGTCGAAAAACTATGAGTGAGTTTTTTAAAATGGTTGCCGATCAGCAATTTACTTTAGATGAAATGGAGAATGGTGTCGCTTATGAGATACTTAAAAAACAAGGATAGATGGATAGGATTTGCTTTAGCAGTTACTAGTGTTTTTATATTATCAGCTGCCAATATATCAACACAATGGTTAGGTTGGTCTTTAAGTGTACTTTCATGTGTAATGTGGGTATATTTTGGTTATAAAGATAAAGATTGGCCAAGAATGTTAATGGAGTGTATGTACTTAATATTAAGTTTAAGAGCTGTACTTAACTGGTTGTCTATATGATTTTTGCTTGTGTAAATTATGGTACAAAATATTCCGTAGAGTATGTTCAAAAACTCTACAATATGGTCAAAAGAAATACCACAATTCCACATCAATTTGTATGTTTTACCGATCATGTTAAATTACAAAAATTAGTTACAGGCGACATACAAGTAAGACAGTTTAAATACCACAACATGGATGGTTGGTGGAATAAAATGCAATTGTTTAACGAGTGTGAAGAAGAAACTCTTTACATGGACTTAGATGTGGTAATTACAGGTAATATAGATTGCTTTTTTACACATGAACCAGAAGCTGAGTTTGTAGGTATGAATGACTTTAATCCTGCTACAGAGCAATTTAATTCTTCTATTATGAGGTGGAAAAGAACAAAAGGTGAACATATTTGGAATGAGTTTAACAGAGATAAAGCTTTCTATTATCGTATGTTCGGTGACCAAGTTGCAACATCACATATAGTACGCAAGGAGACCACAACCAAGTCATTTCCAGACGCCTGGACACAATCTTATAAGTGGTTTGATCGAAAGGGTGAGAGATATGCCAAAGCGAAACAAACATACTCCCACAATGGCGAATCGATAGTTGCCGTGTTCCACGGACACCCAAATCCACATGAATCAACGCAGGAATGGGTAAAAAATGCATGGAAATAGACATTGACAGAATGTCGCATGTTAAAAACCATTGAAAAATAAGGGTTTTTTATTAAAAATAGCTGTTGACTTTATCGCCAAAACCATGTATAGTATAGACATGATTAAAGAAAAGAACACATTATTAAACCACATCAAATCTATCAACGAAGAATCTAAACAATGGATGAAAGATAATCCTGGTAGTTGGGCAGGTTTAGTTACTGAAGATATTAAGTATTGGAATGACCAAGGAATATTTACAGTTGCAGACTATGAAAGAGATAGTTTAATTACAAGTGTTTATGAAATGCATAAAGACGCCTTTGGTGTAAAAGGTAGACATTACAATTTTAAAGAAATGTCAAATGAAGAATTAGAAAAAGAGTTAGATACACTTTGTAAAATTGCAAAAGAAGAAGCAGATAGGGAAAGAGAGTGGGAAGAAGCTGCATATCAAACTTTCTTAAAGACAGTAACAAACACTATAAGACACGGTGCAAAAGATAAAGAAGAAGCAATCAGATGGATATTAGAAGCTGAAGAATTAATTAATGAAAAACCAGATTATATTTGTTATAAACTAGGTTTATCATATGACAAGGAATATTTATTTCAAAAGAAACATTAAGGATATATTATGAAATACAACGAAGATAAAATAGTAAAAGAAATTGGTGATTATATTAAATCAACTTATGGTGAACATTATAGTACCACAAAAGATGGTTTTCAAGTACAAGATATGTTAAGACAACTTGGTATTAACAAAGATTTTTGCCATGCAAATGCAATTAAGTATCTATGCAGATATGGTAAAAAGAGTGGTAAGAATAGAAAAGATTTACTCAAAGCAGTTCACTATATTGTATTATTGATGTCTGAGGAGGACAACTAAGAAATTATGACTACACTAACAAAAAATAAAAATGTGCTAGACTATGCAACGTTTGAAGAATGGCACTACGAACCATCTCCATATAGAGATTTTTTAATTAAAGAAGCGAGATCAGCTTATAATGCATATGCCGAAGGCAGAGTATTAGAAAATGGTTTTATGGCTGGTCCTCAAACTGTAAAAGAATATTTTGATGAGTCGATTGCAAACTTTATGAAAGGCTTTGATGGTCAGGTTTTTAAAGATGTCAACTATGAAACTATTACAGATGACCTTATGATATTTGTTGACGAAAATAATATAGCATTGGAGAAACATTATGAAAATTAAATTAGGTGATACGATTAAAGCAAACAATGGCAGAATTGGTGAGATTATAAACATTGGTATTGCTACTGATCCAAATGATATAGCAGCTGAAGATGAATCATCATTATCAGCTAAAGAGTATGATACAGATTTAAATTATACAGGTGCCATTACATACACAACAAACGGTGAAAGTCCAGTACAAGGCACGTATTGGTGTTACTTTAACCAAATCGAGGAGGTCGTAAATGATAAATGAAATAGCAACAGTTGATACACTTAATCTAGCAATAGATAAGATCAATGCAGATGATAAAGAGGGTGCAAAACAAACCTTAATATCATACAGAGATAAATTACAAAAAGAGATTGACGAGTTTGATAAATGGGCAGAAACTCAATCAGATATTGATACTCAGATTTCACTAGATTTTGAGGGAAAATAGGTGTACTTAGACCTTAGAACAGCTACGATTCGCTACTCCACGTGCATCCTAGACGCTTTTTTTTCTCAAAAAACGAGTAAAATCAACACTTTTTTAAGGCTTGACAATCCAAGACATTTGTGGTATAGTATATAATTAATTTGAAAGGACACTAACATTATGAAAAATGACATAAACTTTAAGTACGATAAAGACAATCTATTTGCAGAGTTCAAAGTTGCAAAAGATAAAGACATCAAAGCTTCTAAAAAGAAGTCGAAAGATGAAAAAGAAAATGATGTATTCAAAAACAGAATACAATTCTTCAAAGACCATATAGAATTGAAGAGATCAAATCCTTCTATCTATGAAATGGTAGATATCAATTTTGATAATCTATTACTAGCATATCAATCAGCTAATCCAAGAGATTGGTTTTATATGAAAGTCTTTGGTATGACTTATGCTCAAAAAATGAGTAAAGAATCTTTAGAAGAGAAAGATTCTAAAGAGGCAGACGCAAAGAAATCAAAAGAGGTATCTGAATCAATACATTAATGGCGATTATCTATACAAATAATTCTAGTGGTGCAATTCGTAGGTTACGTGCTAAAAAACCTACGAAAAGTTACCAGTTGGCTTTACAAAAACATATCAAATGGTTGAAGTCAAAAGGGTTTAATGTAAATTATAATGGTAAAATTATATTAACAAAGAGAAAAACAGTTATGAGTTTGGGTAATTCTAATGACAGTAAACCTGTCAATCAACCACAACCTAGTAATTATATGGGTAATGGTAAACAGATTTCTTGGAAAGAAAAACAAGAGAGATTAGAAATTAGTAAACAATATTCTATTGCGCCAGCTTACAATAAGGGTCCTTATATGGTTGTTGCAAAAGAAGATTTAAAAACAGCAGGTAAAAAAGTCTAATGTTACATAAGATAAGTGATTTTTGTAAAAAGATTGACGTAATAAAAAAGAAGTCGGATCAATTATATAATATAAAATATAATAATCCTAAAACAAAAGAAAGAGATATTGAAATTAATGAATTAATAGATGATATACAATATCAATGTTTATTAATTGCAAAAGACACAAAACCATATGATAAGTAAAAAGATTTTAATTTTATTGTCAACACTAGTTATTGCTAGTGGTTGTGCAAATAGATCAGAGGTTGGCGCCGTCTTAGGTGCAACGACCAGTACTGCTGTATGTACAAGTATGGGTATTTCAGATCCATATGGTATAGCTGGTTGTGCTGTTGTAGGTGCTTTTGCTGGTGCAGAAGCAATGTATCAATCTGATTATGATGTACACAACGCAGTATTTGTAGATCATTTAAATACAGCACCAAGTACTTCATCATATACAAATTGGTATAATAGTAAAACAGGTAATAGTGGTATAATTAAAACTACAAGGTCATACTTAGAAGGACCTTTCAAATGCACGGACTATGAGGCGAGTGTTGATATTACTTCAAACTGGCCATTGATAGGTATTGGTGGTGTTAATAGAAATGCAATTTTTGGTACTGCTTGTCAGTTACCGGATGGGAGATGGATAGAAAAAGATGGCATACGAAGATAGATTACAGATGATGAAACAAGAATTGTCTGAAAAACAACAAGAGCTAGAATATGTTACTAGTGATGTTAAAGAAGTAGAATTAGAAGAAGAAATAAGAGAATTAAAACATAGTATTAATATTGTAAGTAATTATGAATCCGAACAACGTTAAAAAATACCTGTTTATATCTTTTATATTCATACTGTTATTGTGTGTAACACAGGCAGTTAGTGGTGAAAAGATATTGCATAGTAAAATTCAGACTATAGAACCTGAAGAGGTCAACGGTCAATATTGTTTTGTTAAGGTTTTAATTAAACAAAAGGATGATGAAATTTACAAAGAAGAAGTACTTGAATGTGCTGATGGTAAAGCTGGTTTAGAAACTCCTGGTTATTGGGAGTTATTTGCAGAGTTCTATTATAGAGATGTCAATGTTCCAGAATATTGTCGTTATATTAGTAGACCAAGGCATGCTTTTTTTACTTACGGGAAAGCTTGTCTTAAAGTAAACGGTGAGTGGGAGATAGCAAGTAAATGATAAGAAACGTTATAATCATTATATTATTGCTGGTTATTGTATATGATGTTACTGGACAAGAGTTTTTAGAGTATATTCAAATGGGACTTGACAATTTACAACAATTGGTGTATAGTATAACAGATAAAGGATAAATTATGAATAAGAGTGTGAAAATAATAAGTGCAGGTGCATTAGCATTAATGTTAGGCGCTTGTAGTAGTTCAACCTACAAGATCAAATCTGAAAATGGTAGTGATCTAAACAAAGTACCAAAATGGTACATGGCAGATATCAATGAATCAAAAGCATGTGATCTAAAGATATTTGATACAAAAGATAATTCAAAAGAATGTATCTTTGGTGTGGCAACAAGTGTGTCGCCAGACCTACAACTTGCCATTGAGAAAGCTAAGATGTTAGCTAAGTCTGAATTAGCAGACATTATCAAAGGCGAAATGAACAAACAATCTAAACAATTCATTACTGAATTAGGTAAAACAGAAACAAAAACTGTGGTTACCGAAGTAGAATCAACATTAGTAAATCTAATTAAAAATACTCCTGTTAGAGGTTATGAAATCTTTGAACAAGACGTAACACTTACTAAGAATGGTTATTACAGAGCATGGGTTGGTTTAAGATTACCTTTAGGTGAATTTAACAAAATGTACAATTATAATATTGAACAGGCTGTTGACGCTTACAACCTAAAAGAAAAAGCTAATAATGCATTTAACGAGTTAATGAGCGAAAATGAAAATACAAATTTATAGTAAACCAAATTGCGTTTATTGTACAAAAGCAAAAGGATTAATGGATAAACTAAATTTACCATATGAAGAAAAAATGTTTGGTAAAGACTTTAAAACACCAGAAGAATTATTTGAAGCGGTAGGCAAACAAGTAAGAACAATGCCTCAAATTAAAATTGATGGTGTGTTAATTGGTGGTTATAATCAATTAATTGAACACTTTACAGATAAAGGTTTAGTTAACTTTAAGGGTGAAATTGTTAGTGAGTGATGACAATATAATTTTATTTCCTGCTGATCGTATTCAGAATATAGAAGCTGCAGGTAAAAAGGACAATGATGTTTTTAAAAAACGTATTCAAAAGCAACAGACAAAAGCTTTTGTTGAGGATAGTGTTGACCAAATATCAATGGATCTTATTAAAAAATTTGTTGACATGGCTTGCAAAACACAACAAACGACATTTACAAAAGACTTCAGTTTGTTGGTAGATATGATGAGAGGTCTATTGTATAGAGATTTTGGTTTAAATCATCCTGCTCAAAGATTGGCAGATAAGATGGTTGTACTAGATCAAAATACTAGAGGGCAAACAATTGCTCGACTAGACTATGCAAAAGTTTTAGAATTTAAATCTAAACCAAAGAAACCTTTAAATAAAGAGGTATCAGAGGAGTTAGATGATCTAAGGAATGGTTCCGATATATTTGAACCAGATATGGACTTAGATGATTAAGAGATTGCATAAGGCACTTTGCAATAAAGTATTAGGTAACACGGCCACCAAATACTTTTTAATTGATGGTCGTAAATTTTATAAAGGAGATATAATGTTTAAATCATTATCAAACATCTTTCAAAAAGATGAATTAGTTTCAGTTAAAGTTGTAAAAAGAACTGAAACAAGAGGTAGAAAAAAACTATCTAAAAGAGCTAAAGTAATTAATCTTTTAGCTTCAGGTGAATCAGTATCATGGAAAACTTTGAGAAATAAGTTTGACTTGGTATCTCCGAGAGCTCTTATTGATACATTAAGAGCTGAAGGCAACATGATTTATGTAAATAAATCAGCGAATGGTACTTCTTACAGAATGGGTCAGCCTACAAAAGCAATTGTAGCTGCTGGTATTAAAGCTCTGTATGGTACACAATACGCATACAATAACGCCTAATTAAAATTTGGGGGCGAGTTTTTTCGCCCCCTTTTTATTATAAATAGGTTAGTAACATCTATTAAAAAGGATACAAGGTATGAAATACTACAAAATAACACCTGAGTCTAACGACAAGAAAATTATCGTTGAAGAAACTTATTCTCAACATGATGGACATGGTAACGAAAATATAGTGATTACATTGAAAGAAACTTATAATACAGGACATGTTGTTATCAAATTTGATGATTCAGAAAGTATTGATAGCTACAATGTTGATGGTGTTGCTGAAGACGGTAACTTTGCTGTTGCTGATTCAGATAAACATTATCATTCACATACTGATGCTGACTTAGTTGCGTCTGAAATTTCAGGTACAGGTGTAGATAATACACAATTACAAAATGATTTTTCAACACACGGTAAAGATTATATAGTTTCAACATATGGTCCAGATTCAACACATGGTATGCCTATGACTTCAGTATTCAAAATTTCTGGTAACAGAGTTGCTACTGATGTTTCTAGTGATTACTAATTTATATAATTTATATAATGACCGAGTTTAGACAAGGTATTTTTCAATTAATTGCACAGACAAGTGGTGGCCGAGCAATAGTATATACGCTAGGCCACATTGTCATATCATTAACAACTGTAAAAGCAATCACAGGTTCCAGTTGGTTTGACGCTGGAGCGGTTGCATTAATAGAACCAATGTTAAATGGTTTTTGGTATTATCTTTTAGATAAATTATGGACATGGAAATTTAGATATAATGATTTTGAGAAAGATATACTAAAACGTGATTAAAGAACCTATTGACAATTTTTTAAAAGACGAAGATATAGAAAAACAGATATTTGATTATCTTACAAATTCAGATTTCCCTTATTACTATCAACCACATTTAGCCTACGAAGGTGCAGGTAGACCTAACGAGTTCTTTTTTCAACATAGATTATTTGATGAAGAACCATTATCTAATTTTTTTGATTTTTTCGACCAACACTTATTTCAAAAATTAAATTACAAGACTTTATACAGAGCAAAGGTAAACTTAACCACATTTACACCAGAACCAGTTATTAGTGAGTGGCATATAGATGATGTAAACAACGACCACAAGGTTGCAATCTATTATGTAAATGATAATAATGGTTATACTGAAATATTTGATGGTGAGAAAAATTATAAAATAGCTTCAAAGAGAAATAGAATGGTAACCTTTGATGGTAAATATGAACACCGAGCAGTTGGTCATACAGATACGAAAGTGAGAGTGGTAATTAATATAAACTATGAATGATAATAGGAATTTTATATGATATTAGTTGATTTAAACCAAGTTTTAATTTCAAACCTTATGGCACAAACAAGAGGTGAGGTTTCTGCTGACGTAGATATGATACGTCATATGGTGATGAACTCACTAAGAAACTATAATAAAATGTTTAAAAAGGAATACGGTAAAATGGTACTGTGTTCAGACGCAGCTGATCCTTGGCGAAGAGAAATATTCCCTCTATACAAATATAGTCGTAGAAAAGGTAGAGATGAAGACCAAAGAGATTGGACAGAAATATTTAACATCTTACATAACATAAAACAAGAATTAAAAGATAACTTTCCTTATGTGGTCTTAACATTAGATAATACTGAGGCAGACGATATAATTGCTGTTTTATGTAAAGAAGCTAAAGAAAAGGTTATGATTATATCTGGCGACAAAGACTTTATACAATTACAAAAATATACACATGTTAAACAATATGCACCTATACAAAAGAAAATGATAGGTGAAGACATTGATCCTGTGGTATTTTTAAGAGAACAAATTATCAAAGGTGATAGATCAGATGGTATACCAAATATACTAAGTGAAGATGATATATTTACAACTGATAAAAAACAGGCACCAATAACTAAGAAAAGATTATTAGAGTGGTCAAATATTGACAATATACCACTTGGTTCAGAAACTAAGAAGTATTATGAACGTAATAAGACATTGATTGATTTGGATGAGATTCCAGATCGTATATATAATAATATACTTAATGAGTATAAATCTTATAAAGTGAATGACAGGTCGCAACTGTTAACATACTTTATAGAAAATAAACTAAAAGTGATGATTGAAAATATATCAGACTTTTGAACATAGCTATGGAGATATAAAAATGGCAGAAAGAAACCCTAACTTAATAGACCCAAAAGCAATGACACGTGTACAATCAACAAGAGGTACATCAAGGCCATTGATTTCGGAAGTCTTAACAAAGGTTAATAACGCCAAAGATAAACCTAAAAAGATCAAAGTATTACAAGACAATGATACACCTGGTCTAAGAGTGGTTTTGAAAGGTGCATTTGATCCTAAACTCGAATGGACTATACCAGAGGGAACTCCACCATTTATGGCAAATGAGGCCCCTATTGGTACGGAACATTCTCTTTTGGAAAATGAAAGTAAAAAGTTATGGCATTTTATTAAAGGTGCAGATAACAAAACTACTAAAGTCCAAAAGGAAAATATGTTTATTCAAATACTAGAAGCTTTACATAAAGACGAAGCACAAGTATTAATAGACACCAAAGATAAGAAACTTAACAAAGTTTACAAAGGTTTAAGCGAATCGGTAGTTAAAGCTGCCTTCAATTGGGACGATAATTTCGTCAAATTAGACGCAAAATAACCATTTAGAGGGGGTGCGACATTCTGTACCCCCTTTAAATCATTGATTTTACATACTTTTTTCTGAAAATTAGCTGTTGACTCTAGTAGAATAATGTGTTATCCTAAATAGTAATTAACAAAGAAAGGTATATTATATTATGAAAAAGTTTATTGGGTTTGTTATTGTTTTAAATGCATTACTATGGTTTGGTTTATCAAATATAGCAAGTGCAAACGACAAGTTAGAAACAACTATAGGTTCTATAATACAATCTAAATTAAACGGTTTGAACGTTGATGAAGCTGCCATTATGGAAGCTGAATTAGAATTTATTGCTCACAAGTTTGCAATAGAAAGTATCAACATCCTTCAACATTACTTGCCGTCTATTTTAGATGGTATTTCAGCTGATCTAAGATTAAAAGCTGATAAAGAATTTAAATGTGCTCTACTAAAAGGCTCACAGATAGAGGACGATTGTGAATAGTTTAACAGAATTTTTTGAAATAGTTTATAATATTTTACGACAAGAGATTGTAATTATTATATTATCAGGTCTTTTTATGAGTATCTGGTTCATTATAGGAGATTTAAAAAATAAGTATGTTAAAAGAAACACGAAAAAGTCAGGTTAAAAAAATACTAAAGCGAGAACTTACGTCTAGTAGAATGTATAGAACCACATATACAGATATTAAAAAGTATTTTAACATGATTAATGAAAGTGTATTCAAAGGCAACTTATCACCTTTTAATGAAATTATTATTAAACAAATTAGAGATAAAAAAAGATACTGCTACGGTCAAGTAGAAATCTTAGAGTGGAAAAGAAAAGGTACAAGGGTGTATAAATTACAAATGCAACCAAAGTATCGTAACAAAAAAGAATTTGTGGACACGTTAGGCCACGAAATGGTGCACCTATATCAAATGGCCAATATAGGTGATACAGGCAACCATAATAAACTGTTTTACAGTTTTAGGCCAAAACTTAACGCTATAGGGTTAGACCTATAATTTATATAATAAGGAGAGTGAAATGTCAAAGCGTAAGTCAAAAGAACTGGACCATTATCTAAAACATATTATAGATAAAGTACCAGAAAAAATAGAAAACTTTATTAACTCAGACGAAAACAAAATTACCTATTATACTGGTAATTGGGCTAAAGATATAGTTAATAATTATACAGAAAAACAAGCTGAAAAGATATTCAAAAAGATGTCTTCTTTTTCAGATAGAGTTTTATTTTTTCAAAAAAGAAATAAGAACATTGAGATAGGTACTTGGTCGGAGTATGGTGAGAACTTACCAGAATCAATCAGTAGCTATGATTATATTTGTGTAAGATCAAAATAATGAAAACAGTTGCAGAACTAATATCATCTGGTTCAATTATAACTCAAAATGGTTTTTTAGATAACTATGCTGAGTTATATGAGAAGTTGGAAAAGTATCACTATGACGAAATATATCAACCGTCTAGTGTATATTATGGTAATAGGTTTCAATCACCACTACCTTGTTGGGAAACAGATTACTTTGTCAATTGTGATCCAGATATGAACGAAAAAATTAAAAGTCAAGTACAAAAATTATTTGCAAAACCAATTATAGATTGGCATTGTAGAATAAGACTTACAATAACAGATGAATTAAAACAATCTGTACATTTAAAACATGGTGATTCAAACTCTATAGGTTCTGTACACTATGACGATTATGATTTTGCAGGTGTTCTACCGTTTGAACAATCATATACTGGTGGCACAGCATTTTACGAGAACAATTGGGATAAAGCACCCGATATAATTTATGGATCGTGGCCTAATAGATTAGTCTTATACAAAGGCAGAAGAAATCATGCAGCTTGCCACGATTTTACTTATGATAAAAGATATATGTTAGTATTATTTTTTAATTTGAAAGGACAATTATAATATGAGAAAAAAAATATACGATAGTATAAAGAAACTAATATTATTTACAACTTTAGTTTCAGTAGTATCAGTAGGTTCGTTTATCTACGGTACATTTAACCCTAATAATATGATTAAGGCTGATATTCAAAGAAGTGTTGAAACAAAACATGCTCTTTGGGCAAAAGACTTAGGTCTACATGAACCAGAAATGAAATACAGAAACAATGTGGAGTTTATAAATGCATTGAACAAATGTGTTGATTTTCTAAACTTTCAAACACCACCTGAGTTAAGAGTACCTTACTCTATGTTATCAGCACAAGCTGTATTAGAAAGTGGTTGGGGCACAAGTAGATTTGCAAAAGAAGGCAATAATCTATTTGGTATACGTACATGGAACAAAGATAATGGTTTGTTACCTATTGGCATGTCACCAGATACGCCGTGGCGTGTAAGATCATTTGATACAAAATGTGGTTCTGTAAAAGAATATATGTCATTGTTAAATTACCACGAGGCATATGTTGACTTTAGAGAACTAAGAACTAAGATGTTAAAAAATGGAGAACCATTGAATGGTAAGAAACTAATTAAAACATTAAAGGCATTTTCTACAACAAAAGACTATTCAGCTAGAGTTATAAACATGATGAATAAAATAGAAGAGGTAACTGTAACTGAGGAGTTTAATCAGATAGATCAGGAAATGGTTATAAAACTAAAAGAGAAACCTCCAATACCACTTAAAAAACCTGACTAAATATAAACATGTTTTTAATTCTATTAACATTTATCTCAGCTATTAGTATATCTGTAATAGCTGCAGGTTATTCAATCATTGGATTGGCTACACTATTTGCTGGTGCATTTGTACCTATCATTGCTATGGGTAGTGCGTTAGAAGTAGGTAAACTTGTAGCCGCCAGTTGGTTGTATAATAACTGGTCAAATCAATTTGTACCAACATCATTACGTACATATTTGTTTTTTGCAGTTATAGTGTTAATCTTTATTACTTCTATGGGTATCTTTGGTTTCTTATCAAAGGCACATTTAGATCAAGTAAAACCTACATCAAGTAATAATATTAAAATAGAACTAATAGATAAACAAATAGCTTCTCAACAAAGTATTATTGATAGATCACAAGACACATTAAATCTTTTAGATGGTGCATTAGAAAAATATGTTGATATGGAGTATGTGACCAGAGGTTTAAAAGAACGTGAAAAACAAAAAGATGAACGAGAAGCATTAAATATTGCAATAACAAATGCAATAAATGAAATTGCCAAATTAACTGAGAACAAAGGTAATTTACAATTAGAACAAGATAAGATAGAGGCAGAGGTTGGTCCTATCAAATACATTGCAGAATTAATCTACGGTGATAAGGCAGAGGATTATTTTGACGAGGCAGTACGTTGGGTTATTATAGTATTGATATTTGTATTTGACCCTTTAGCAGTATTACTATTGATAGCTGCCAATATATCTTTACGTACTAGAAAACATAAAATAGAGGTTAAGAAAAATGAAAAGAAAATAGATTACGAAAAAGAGATACAAAAAGAAAAAGATAAGTTAGCAAAGATGAGAAAGAAACAAAAAGAATATACTAAGTTTGCTAAAAAACTAGGTGTAAATCGTATATCTGATCTTAAAAAGGATGAAATTAAATTAAAGGTAAATCAAATTTTAAATATGAACAAGTAGGTTATTATGATTAATGATATTATGATTGTAGGTGGTGGAAGTGCAGGTTGGATGACAGCATGTACCCTTATCAAAAAATTCCCAAATAAAAATATAACATTATTAGAAAGTCCTAACATTGCAACAGTTGGTGTTGGTGAGTCTACTATTGGTGGTATTAAGAACTGGACTAAATTCTTAGGTATAGATGATAAAGAATTTTTATCACATACAGATGGTTCTTATAAGTTATCAATCAAATTTACAGACTTTTATAAAAAGGGCGAGGCATTTCACTATCCTTTTGGCGAACCTAATTTGGACGGCAACTATGCCAGAATGAATGATTGGTGGACAAAGAAGTTTTTTTATCCTAATACTCCTAATTCTGATTATGCAGAATGTATTTACCCTCAAATGGCATTGGTAAATCAAAACAAAATTACTTACAATAAAGATAATAAAATACCATTTGATTTTAATAGACATACAGCTTATCATTTTGACGCCACAAAGTTTGCTTTATGGTTAAGAGATAACTATGCTAAACCACGTGGTGTAAAACATATCTTAACAGATGTAAAATCAGTTGAACATAATGAAGATGGTATAGAAACAATTAACAAACAATATAAAGCAGACTTGTTTATAGATTGTACAGGTTTTAAATCTCTATTATTAGGTAAAGAGATGAAAGAACCTTTTGAAAGTTATAATGATTTATTACCAAATGATAGTGCATGGGCAACTAGAGTACCTTACAAAAATAAAAGTGAGCAACTTGTTTCATATACAAACTGTACAGCTATAGAAAATGGTTGGGTATGGAATATACCGAGTTGGGAAAGAATTGGTACAGGTTATGTTTACTCATCTAAATTTGTAGATGATGGTACAGCATTAAATGAATTAAAGGTGCACCTAAAAAAACAAGGGCATGACATATCAAATAGTGAATTTAAAAATATAAAAATGCGAGTTGGTATTACAAAAAGATTATGGGTAAAGAATGTCGCAGCTATAGGTTTATCGGCAGGTTTTATAGAACCATTAGAAAGTAATGGTCTTTATACAGTACATGAATTTTTATGGTATCTATTAAGAGCATTAGAACGTGGCGACCCTAATCAACATGACAAAGATAACTTTACCCACCAATGTAAAGTGGCATACAAAGGGTTTGCTCATTTTGTTGCGTTTCATTATGCATTATCTCAAAGAAAAGATACACCATATTGGAAAGCAAACTTTAATAAAACATGGTCAGATCATATTACAGAATTAAAAGGTGATTTCTTAAATGAGTTTTTATCATTTGCACAAAAAAGAAATATTGATTATCATTGGCCACATGAACAAGGTACAGGATTTCATTCTATAGCTGCAGGTTTTAATTACCCACCAACTGATTTAACCACATTATGTTATTTGAATCAAAAGACTGAAGATGAAATTATGGATGAGTGGATGCCCCATTGGGACCATTTACAGGCTAAAAAGGAAATGTGGTCAAATGCAGTAAAAAATGAACAGAATTTACTTGATTTTTTAAAAGACCAGATTTATACTGAAAAGTCTTTACATGAAGTATTAATGAAAGGCTTTAGAGAAGAACAAAAAGAGAACGAAGAATAAAGCTTGACAAATACTATTGGAAGTGATATCCTATAAATTATGATTACATTACAAGATATAGAAAGAGTGACCTCTACTCAAGCAAAAGTGGAGAGATTAATTAATAATGCAAAATCGGCTTGTCAAAACTCCGTTACTGATTGGGCAAAAAGCTATTGGTTTGGTGTATGGAAGACTTTATGCCATAAATATAATAGACAAGACCTCTACAATAAGGACCTACACTAATGAACGTATTTTACGTAGATAAGAATCCAGTTAAAGCTGCTGAACAAATGATTGACAAACATGTCGTCAAAATGATTTTAGAATCAGCACAATTATTATCAACTTGCCACCGTGTTATGGACGGTACAGAGTATTACGATAAGACGGCAAATGGTAGAAAAATTAAAAGATGGCGACATCCTAATTCTAATTACGAACAAGTCTTATATAAGGCAGGTTGGGTCAAACACCCTAGTACTATATGGTTGTTTGAATCAGCATACAATTATATTTGGTTATATAAACATATGATGGCTTTGAATGAAGAATATAAGAAAAGATATAATCATACAAAAAATCATGTTACAATTGATAAACTAGGTGATATATTAAAACATCCACCAAAGAAAGCTAAATATAATGTCATAGCTACTGATCCAAAACCTGCTATGCCAGAATATTGTAAGATACCTGGTGACGCAGTAGGTAGTTATAGAAAATATTATATAATGGAGAAAAAAAGATTTGCAACATGGAAGGCACCAAGTAAAATGCCTAAATGGTATGCAGAGGGTATCAAAGATGGAAGATGAGAACTGTCCTCTTTGTGGATACGAAATAGAAGATTGTGATTGCCTCTTAAAGTGGCAATAGAAAGGAAACAATGTCAGATATTAATTTAAAAGGTCATATTATACAAGGTTTAAAAGATCATGCTAAAGGTCATATTGAAAAGCATAAAATGAATGTAGAAATTCTTATGCAGAGAACAGCTGGTGTTGCTGAACATCCAGATACTTTAGAAACTATTGAAAAAGAACTAAAGATTATTGCTGAGTATGACGACCAATTAGAAATGTTAAACAAATATTTTAAGAAGTAATATGAAATATATTTATAGTGTGGCTAGTATTGCAATATTTTTTGGTGTATTAGCTGTAGTTTTGAATTATATGAAAGGAACATTGTAGTGCCAATTTACACATTTGAAAATACAAAGACCGGTAAGGTCTATGATGATATGATGACTATTTCAGAAATGGAAACGTTTCTAAAAAAGAATAAACATATTAAACAAAAACTAACTACTATAAATATTGTTAGTGGTGTACAAGGCAGTTCATTTAAATCAGATAGTGGTTGGAAAGATAACTTATCACGTATTGCTGAAGCACATCCAAATAGTCCATTAGCTCAACAACATGGTAAGAAAACAATTAAACAAGTTAAAACAGAGCAAGTAATGGCAAAACATAGAAAGAGAAAAAAGTAATGGCAGATATACCAGATTATATGCGAGGGTTTGACCTTGATGATGATTGGGGTATGACGCCTGTATCATCTACACCTGAGGCAAAACCAACGGTAGATCCTAAACTAGTCGAAGGCACAAATTTAGAAATAGCAAAAGTTAAAGAAGATGTTACAGACATTAAATCTATGATGAATGAGATAATGCAAATCGTAGCAGAAAAAGAAACTGTAACCAAAACTGAATCAGATGAGGAAACACAGACAAGATTTAAAGACATAGAGAAGATTGTATTACCATTTTTATATAATCTATCTAAGTCAGATGAACCTTATATACATTGGCCTAACAGAGGTCCAATTATTAAGGCACAAATTGAAAAGATACTTAAACTAACAAGGGGGTAATTATGCAAGTTAAGGCGACACATAAAGAACTAAAAAAAGAAGTAAATCTTTTAGAAGAACGAAGACGAGTTGATAGAGGGTTTATGGGTTGGTATAGGTTGAAAGAAGCGAAGAAGCTTAAATTAAGAGCAAAGGAAAAATTAAATGAAACTAAGTAATAATTTTAGTCTAAAAGAAATGACTACTTCACAAACAGCGACTAGACATGGAATTAATAATAATCCAAATGAAGACCATATGAATAACTTAAAAGCATTATGTGAAAATGTTTTACAAAAAGTTAGAGATCATTTTGGTAAAGTTGTAACGGTATCTAGTGGGTATCGTAGTCCTGAGTTGTGTGTAAAGATTGGCTCAAGTATCAATTCACAGCACGCTAAAGGGGAGGCGGCCGATTTCGAAATATTTGGAGTGAGCAATGCTGAGTTAGTCAAGTGGATTAGTGAGAACTGTGATTTTGACCAAATGATTTTGGAGTTCCACAATTTAGATGAACCTAACAGCGGTTGGGTACATTGTTCTTACAAATCTGAAGACAACAGAAAACAGATTTTAAGAGCATACAGAGATGAGAACAACAAGACTAAGTACGAAGCTTACGACCCTAAGTGAAAGTTGAAGCGAGAGAAAAATCGTACTGATAGTGATTCTCTAGCTAATCACATGTTAGATTATAGGTCTATATGAACTTAATAGTAAATTATGAAAATGCAATCCACCCCGAGTGTGGTAAAACATTTGAAGTTATTAACGATATAATAATCACACCATTTTACACCGAAGAATTTTGTAATGATTTGGTTAAGATGTGTGATTATTATACAAACAAGTTTAGTGAATCTATAACATATACAAAACCTACAGGTAAAACCTCACCTTGGAATACTTTATTCTTTTCTTACATATCACCAATTCTATTTGAAGAATTTGCAAAACATTATAAACAACATCTTTGTCCGTTGATAGAAAAGAACTTTGCAGTAACAGGCATTTCAGGTTGGTTTTCACCTATGATTATAAAGTATTCAGAAAAAGGACAAGATGTAGAATTACATAACGACACCTCAAAAATTACAATGAATGTAAAATTAAATAATGATTTTGAGGGTTGTGATTTAGAGTTTCCAAGACAAAATTGGAATAATAAAGACTTACCGGTAGGGTGGTCTTTCATGTGGCCTAGTCAGGTAACACATCCACACGTAGCAAAACCTTTAATAAGTGGTACTAAGTACTCTCTAGCTTCGTGGACGCACCCTATGACGTGGGATTCAGATCAAAATGGTGGTAGTATTCTGTACGACCATATATAAGACTTGACAATCTACTCTAATTGTGGTATAATGAAGTATTAAATATAAAGGATTAGAATATGAGTTTTAAATTTGTAGATATAGATAAGAGTAAACTGCCTCAAACAAAAGGCAAAAATATAGACGGTAATAGATTTTATACTATTGACGGTCAAAACTTCCCCTCAGTAACAACAGTTTTAGGTAAACAAAAAGATAAAGCAGATGGTTTACAAAAATGGCGTGATAGTATCGGACATGATGTAGCTAATTGGGAAATGGGTAGAGCTGCAAGACGTGGTAGTGCTACACATAAATTAGTAGAAGAATATATCAAAGGTGAAACACCTAGTGAAAGATCAGTATTACCATTAGGATTATTTAAACTAATGAAACCATACTTAGATCAGATTGATAATGTACATTGTTTAGAAACAATTATGTATTCTAAAAAGTTGACAATTGCAGGTCAGGTGGATTGTATTGCAGAATATAATGGTAAATTATCTGTTATTGATTTCAAAACTGCCAACAAAGAAAGACAAGAAAGTTGGATTGAGAACTACTTTATGCAGACTACAGCCTATGCTATTATGTATGAAGAGCTATTTGGAAAAGTCATAGATCAAATCGTTATCCTTATTGCATCCGAAGACGGTACAATGAGATCATTTATAAAAGATAAAAAGGATTACGTAGATAAACTAGGTAAGGCAATAGAAGACTTTTATAAATATTATGAGAAGGAAAACAAGGACAAAGTAAAATAATGCCCATGTTTTTAGAGAGGGCTTATGAAAAAAATAACACTATTATTGTCCGCTTTCATAATAAGTTGTAGCTTTACATTTAAATCTAAAGCAGATACACACGGATTTTTTGAAGGACCATTTGCAGACGGACAATTGTATTTTAGAAACATACCACAAGTTTGTGGACATGTTGCAACAGTACAGGAATATTTAAACTTACACGGCTTTGAAACACATAGTGCAAGTGTAGGTAGATCAAATGCATCCGAAGACGGTGAACCAGTTTATATGGTTGTTATGTACATGACAAGAGATAAAAAACAACTTATACCAGTTGTAGTAGTACCTGGTGTTGCTGAAGCATGTATGGTTTTTAGGTCATTTGATCGTTATGAATTTAACGCTGAAGAATAGATAATAGCTATTCTGGACGTGGGTGCAATTCCCACCACCTCCACCATAAACACATTTTGGTGTGCTTATGGGGGGTGTGTAGGTTCGACAGTTAGTTAAAACTATTTGGAGTTAAATCGTTGACAACGTATAGTCAAACTTATAAATGCAAACAATAACTTTGCTATAGCAGCCTAATACTGCTAAAGGGTTTGGTCCACCTAGTAACAGAACGGACCATTGACAATATTAACGTAATCTGATATATTAATAATATGAATGTTGAATTAATTGACAAAATGGGTAGTGATCTATCCGTTGTAAATGCAGCTAGAGTGTCCTTTGCAAAAAACAAATCCCAATTTGAAGAAAAAGACGAAAAACTAATCAAGTATTTAGCTGAACATGAGCATTGGTCTCCCTTTGCACATGGTCAATTACAATTTAGAATCAAAGCACCTATATTTGTAGCAAGACAACTAGTTAAACATCAAGTAGGTTTAGTTTGGAATGAAGTCAGTAGAAGATATGTAGATAGTGAACCTGAGTTTTATATACCATTTATTTGGCGTAATAAGGCAGAGAATAAAAAACAAGGATCCGGTACAGATGAAATAGAATATGATATTACTGATTATATGAAACAAACAAAGGAGTTATATAACAATATGATTGAAAAGAATATAGCACCTGAAATGGCAAGAATAGTTTTACCTCAAAACATGATGACCGAATGGTATTGGTCAGGAACATTATATGCATTTGCTCGTGTATGTAATTTAAGAGGCAAAGAAGATTCACAACAAGAAACAAGAATGGTCACACAACATATTAGCGGGCATTGTAAAGACCATTTTCCTATTAGTTGGAGGTATTTAAGTGAACAGTAAAGAGTTTTCGTTAGAAATAGAAAAGATTAAGAAAGAGAAGAGAGGCATAACATACATGGATTCTATATTACATTATTGTGAAATAAATGATATTGATCCTTCAACCGTTGGTTCTCTAACATCTAAATCATTAAAAGAAAAAATAAAGATAGAAGCGATGAATTTAAATTTATTAAAACAAAAAGCTGGAGGTAAATTACCTGTATGATACCTCATCTATTAATAGAAAATGCTAAACAGTTGAATACACCGTATGTCATGCCACAGATGTGTAAGGATAATAAACCTTTAGATTGGGCAGACTTGGAGTTAATTATTAATTTATCTCCATTTGTTAATACTGAAAGATTTAAAGCTATTAATATGAATGAACCAATGCATTGGCAAGTAAATGCATGGTCGACAGATGATTCTTCTATACCAGCAACTGAAATGAGAAAATTGCTAAAAGATTATACTTGCTATATAAAAGATTGTAGTAGATTGTCAAAGATGATAAATGAATGTGTTAATGATATAGAAGAAATATGGAAAGCACCTGCTGACGCACATGTATTTTTTAATTTACATGATAACGATAGAAGTTTTGGTGTACACTTTGATAACAACCATAATTTTATTATACAATGTGAAGGAGAAAGTGTGATGAGAGTATGGGACACCGAATTAACACCAGATGACCATAAGTATAGAAATGTTGATTGTGTTGAAGGTAAAAATAGATTAAAAGAAATAGAAGAATCTAAACCTGTAATAGACCATATTATGAAACCTGGTGATCTAGTATATGTACCGGCACATAAGTACCACCAATACATAACTAATCAAAAAAGATTATCACTAAGTATACCAGTAGCAACATATGAAGATTTTAATTTAAGACATGATAGAGATTGGATTAGTTTATAATGTATGAAAAAGTTTAAAGATAACATAGATGATTTTTTTAAGTGGGTTAAAGGTACCGAACTAGTAGAACTAGACGATATAGATGTATCTGAGGATCCTGTAAGACCTGAACTTACACTTGGTTTTAGAATAATGCATGGTCGTAAGATATTTGGTCTAAAATATAATAATAAAATAGAAGCTATAGTTTGTGTTGCGTATTGTCCTGAAGTACCATTTACTGTTAGAGAAATGGATTATATGAGTCAGGCAGCTAACCAAGACGGACAACGTGGTGAAATTGTTATTGCATATACAGTATGGTCACGTAAAAGAGGTGCAGGTAGAGAAATTATAAAAAAACTAGGTGAATGGGTACAAGAAAACAAATTTAAGAGATTAGTTACACTATCTCCTTTAACACCGATGGCAACACATTTTCATATTAGTAATGGTGCAAAGCAGATACATATTAATGATGAAACACAAAACTTTGAGTATAAATTATAATGTATGGAGGATTTGAGGTTTACAAAACATATTTGGCAGTTAAGTTACACTTTACAAGTAAATCATATGACTTTCACAAATATGATGGTAAAATAAATGTTAAATTAGATACTTTTACAAAACGAAATGATAGATACTTTTTTCATAAGTTATCAAAACGGTATAGTTCAGATGATATTGTCTATTTTTTTGTTAGTAATTTTGTGGCAGATAGTAAAAAATGGATAGGAAATTTATTAGAAAATGAAGGTGCTGAAGCTTATACCAAGTGGCGAAAATATAAAGAAAGTGGTACTTATCACTTTCGAAACGATTGTGTATTGGTCAATGATTACCTTGGGACTAATAATATTAGGTTTGATGATGTTTTTCGCTCTGTTAATGGACAACATCCAAGACTTTTACAGTTACTTATTCAAAGGAAAATTCATGTCCAGACCGCCGTTATTTTTAACTCAATCTTATCGTTTGGTAAGGTATGGGATAAGAGTATTAAAGAAAAGATTATTTGGCCTGATCTCTCATTTAAGATTGCCAAATTAAAAAATTTTGTATCAATGAATGATACCGAATGTAAAATGATTATGAAGGATATATTTGTATGAATACAATAAAAGAATTTTGGTTATCGTCTTATCGGTCGGATAAGGTGGCATTTTACTATGAACTTGTGAGTTTCTTTTTTATAGTAGGCGCAAGTTTAACATTAGCTATTACAGCAGTTGATCCAGATATGAGATACATCTATCCAGGTTATTTCATTGGTAGTTTAACATCTGTATATGCACATTATAGAAGAAAGTTAGCATGGCCAACAATGTTAGTAGGTTACTTTTGTTTAGTAAATCTATATGGTTGGCTTGTTGCAATGAGGTGGATATAAAATGAAATATTATAAAATAAGTCCTAAGTGGAAGAAATCAATATTTGAATACCAAACATATGAAAATGAAGACAAAACAATTTCATTTACAACTGAAGAAATGTACCGTTGGGGTCATTGTGTTATAAAAGTTGAAAATTATGAAGAATTATTAGATATTATTGGTGATCCTAATGATGATAGAAACGAATTTGAATTTGACCATACACAAGTTGAAGATATGGAAGTTGATGACCAATGTTCCTTTTATTTTGAAAATCCAAAAGGTATAACTATAGATGAACTAGACGAAAAATATGAGGAAGATTATGATTACATACAAGATAATTATGAAGAACCTTTAGATTTTTACACTAGATATGATGGTACTTTAAATGTAGAAGATGTAACGGAACAATTTGAAAAATGATAGACCCAATAAACGAAAAACTAGATGATAAAATCAAAAAATTAAATTCAAGTAGAGTTTATAAAAAAATTACACCACGATATGATTTATCGTGGTATATAAAATGGACCAGTAGTATATTATTAATTATTGCAATGGTAATGACAACATCTAATATCTTTCCTTACAACTTATATCCTGCAATCTTAGGTATGATAGGTTGGTTAATTGTAGGAATGTTATGGCATGACAGAGCATTAATAGTTTTAAATGCAATTAGTGTAGCTATCTATGCTATTGGTATAATGAATAGTTGGTTTAATGGATGAAAAGAGTATTTTGTATAGGTAATGGTGAAAGTAGAAAAGGTTTTAATTTAGAAACCTTACGACCACATGGTAAGATATATGGTTGTAATGCCATATACAGAGATTTTTTACCTGATAGTTTAATATCAGTTGATAATGGTATTATGCACGAAATATATCATGCTGGTGTTGGTCAAAAAATACCATGTTATTTTCGAAACTGGACAAAATGTCCTGCTTATATGTATGATACGTTATTGTATTCAACAATGAATGAGGAAGATAGAAAAGCTATTAAAGAATATAATTTACATAAAGAGAATGATAAAAACAATGCTACAGAATTTGTAATGAATGGATCATCTTTACATGGAATGGCAAGAATATTAAGAAGTGATAAAACATCATTTTTAAAACAAGTAGATCATACGAGTGTTTTTATATCTTGGATACAAGAGAATGACAAATCAACCAGTTTAACAGAATTATTTGAAAAAGACGAGGGTTGGGCAGCTGGTCCTATGTCAGGAAATGTGGCAGTAAAGGTCGAGTCACCAGATGAGGTTTATCTAATTGGACATGATTTGAGATCAACGACACCAAAGGTAAATAACTTATATAAGGGTACTGAACATTATGTCGCAGCTGACCACCACCCAACACCATCAGCTAATTGGATTAAACAATGGAAAACGTTATTTACACGTAATCCTAACATAAAATTCTATAAAGTCAATAGATTAGGTATAGGCGCCAATGACGGTGTAAACCAGACTATTGAAGAGTGGAAAGGGGTTGATAATTTATCATATGTGGATTATTCCACGCTTGACAATCTAGTCAAATAATGATATATTATAAACAATGCGTAACAATATTATATTTGCAAATGTAGTATTCTTTCTGGCTGAATATAGCTTAAGAGGGCTAAAGGCATGGGCAAGGAGGGTTATGACCGAATGGTTGAAGACACCTTGTTTAGTTTTGAGTAGGGACCAAATCTTTATCAGAAATGGACTCTTCCTGGAAGATTGTGGGTCGGTTCCAACCAATCCCACGAAAGACGCATTACTAACTACTAACTACAAGGAATTTTATGCATGTTAAACCTCACACTTTTAAATTTAGAGAAGGTGACAGCGAAGAAAAAGGCGGATGTACTTTTATAGGTGGCACATGGAAAGATGTAACAACAGATGAACTTTTTAAAGGCAAAAGAATCTTATTGTTCAGTTTACCAGGTGCATTTACACCAACATGTTCTGGCGAAGAACTACCAAGTTATGACAGAGAGTTTATGGACTTTATGAAAAAAGGCATTGATGATGTATATTGTGTATCAGTAAATGACGCCTTTGTAATGAATGCTTGGG
>Ga0102963_1000114_pt1 | contig 32892 bp, 17 predicted proteins | sample SalPon2_C_H2O_MG_2_FD_84522 | JGI IMG/M metagenome (GOLD analysis project Ga0102963, IMG submission 84522) | Salt pond water microbial communities from South San Francisco under conditions of wetland restoration - Salt Pond MetaG SF2_C_H2O_MG | ecosystem: Environmental > Aquatic > Non-marine... | reverse complement strand
TTATGCTCACATCAAGCACAATGCATATTTGTTGTGTATTCATCAAGAACCACGAGAACCTAACAAATTTTATCAAGAACGAGTTAAGGAAGGAATGTTTTACGATCAAGCCTTTCCTGACAGAGTGGATAATATCACTGATTCTGTATGTGTAGAAGTGGGCATGTTTATTCAAAATCTCACAACATATCTATTGGAATATGACATTGATGTGTCATACACTTCTTGCTTTTTTAGAGACATCCGTAAATGGAGAAAAGCAGGACTTGTTCATTCCAAGTATAGACCCTCTGTGCTGATGTCAATTGGTTACAAACAAGAGTACAGATATGAAATATTAAAGCGATGGAGCAGATATGAAGACGATAGAAAACCAGAGTATGATGAGATAATAAAATGGCAATGATCAACGAAAATATATTTAGAAACGTTTTAAAAACTATTAAAGAACATCCAGAAATGTCAAATGATATTCTTGATTCTTACAGTGATAATCAGTTTAAAGCAAAATTAAAACTATTAGAATTAGTTGATTACTATGTTGATACAGAATCTAATATAGCAATACTAGGATGTTGGTTTGGTAGTATATTGATTCCTTATCTTGCTCCCAAAGTAAATAAAATAACTGCTGTTGATCTGGATGATACCGTGATAAGAATTGGTAAAAATCATCTATTTCCTCACTGTAAAAATGTTTCATGGTCTACTGGTGATGTGTTCACAAAACAATTAGACTATTCAAAAATTAGTTGTGTGATCAATACTTCATGCGAACACATGAAATCTATGAAAGAATGGCCATACTGGAATAAAGGTTCCTATTTTGCTGTAACTTCTAATAACATGTTCGATATAGAAGGACACATAAATTGTGTCAACAACATTGAAGAATTTGTCCAACAAATGCATTCGAATTCTGAAATTATCGAACAAGAAATTATAGAAGATTCTAGAGGAAAAAGATTTATTTTAATAGGAAAAATTATTTAAAACGTCTTGTGTTATTCACATACACCTGTTTAAAAAATTTACTCTGCTGAGGCTCTAGTGGATCCAAACCAATATTAATCCCTTTTGATATCAAAGACTCACTGTACGTCTTCATTAATTGATCGATATCATTGTGTGTTTCATTTTCTTTCCATAATTCATTTAATGCTTTAAAATCTCTTGTGAGATAATAATTCCAATCAGTACACATGGTCAAATAACAACCTTGCCGTGCACCAAAGCAACTCCACCAACCATGTTCAACATCGGTGCCCACGTTCATCCAAATCAACAATCTGTGTAAATTTTTTGCCCATATATCTTTGTTCAAATCTTTAACCTTTGATCCTCTGTCTAGACTCATTTTTACACCTTCTCTAAATCCTGCTCGCCATGCCTGTGCAGGTGAACTGTTTATAATGCTGGTAGAATAATTTTCATTCAGTTGATAGTAGTTGTCAAAATAACAAAATTCTACCTGTGTGTCATCTGAACCATCTGTATTTTCATGTGTTTTCATGTTCTGCACAAAGTCTTTGGTCCACATTTTTAAACTGCCATTGCCATATTTTAATCCATTAACATTAATGTTTCCGCACCAACTAAACTGATAGTCGTCGTCCAAACCCATTGCAGTAGTGTCCAGTTCGACATTGAGAAACTCTGGATCCACTATGGTATCACCATCCACAGTGATAAAGTGTTTGGTGTCTGAAATCTCTGCACAGGCTTTGTGTGCCGCATCTGATCCATCCACTCCATGCACACGTTTGGCCCATGGTATCTTACGTTTTAAGTCAGCATAATTCTTTTCAGCATTCTGCTCATCATAACTGAGAAACACAATGTCTTGATCTGCTATTTTTATGATATTACGCGAAGTCATCTTTGTATTTGTTTCTTAACCAAGAATAATCATTAATCAATTTCATCTGGTCTGTGTTTTTATTTAATTCGCCAAACTGTCTGCCTGCCTTGGCTCCGGCAATGGTATATTCGCCATATGGTTTATCTGCTCCCACAGTGCACCATGTGTCCAATCTTTTTTCTGTTTCAGCGTCCTGTTGACGATCTATGACTTTTGATGCCAATTTAGCACATTCTCTAAAGCCGCTTTTCCATGAATGAAAATTGTTTATGTTGAATTCTGTAATGTTGCTGACTGCGGGCATCACTTTGAATTGATCACTTATGCTGGTACTCATGTCCACACTATCTGTATTCATCTGTCTTGTGAGCTGTGTAGGAAACAGTTTTACACCGCCATATCCGTATTCAAGATCGTTTATTGGATTTCTACTGTGCCATACATGCACAGTTTGTAAGTCATATTCGTCTGGTGCATGGTCAAAATTAAAGTCTTGTTCTATCACAGCATCTGCATCCACCACATACAGCATCTTGGTTAAACAGATCTCTGCGGCTTTTTTGTGTGCTCGATGAATACCTTGTACTCTGCTGATTCTGTGTGCATAAGGTGCCTTTTGTTTTAATAGAGCAAAATTTTTATCTGCGTTTGGCTCATTTACATCGATAAAAAATACATCAAACATAACAGTAATCAAAAACCTTTCTACAATACACAGAGCACTGCGACTTTTCTAGACCTATATCAAACTCCAGTTCCTTGTGTACCAGATCGTTCAATTCCACATCAAGCAATGCGTGTAAAATACTGTGATCATTTTTTTGACACACATAAAATTTGTGCGAATTAGATTGTTTGTGATCAAACGTTTCTTGAATTATACCTTTCATTTGCTGTGTGGCACTGATAAAGATTTTGTTTGCCTTATGTGTTAACACAATCTGACTATCTTGCAACACATCTGGTATTTTATAAAAATTTTTGTTTTCATTTTTATAGTTTTTTTCCTCACTTACTTCTGTGATGACTTGCACAGTGTTGACGTACTTGTATGCACCATTCTCGAACACCACTTTGTAAAACGCCATATTGTCCACACCGCTTTGTATGTTCAATGCCATCTGTTCAGGAATTTCAATTGAACTGTTTTCCTTGATCACACTCATGCTGTTGACCATTCCAGTGTTGGTATCAAAATGAAAATACCACTTATGATCTATTTTTTCTACGCCAAATTTGATGTCTTTTCTTTCCATAACCTGTTTACAATATTCTTAATATCTGTGTTTAAAAAACTGTCTTGAACATAGTGCAGTAATCCATTCTGTCTGACACTGTTGATTTTGATGTTACACATGTCATCATACGCAACTGGCATGTCCTTCATCCAGTCTTCGCTGACATTCCAATTTTGCAGTCTTGCTTTCATATGAGTAAAAGTCAGATTTTTATTTGCTATTGTGTTTTTAAATCCTAAAATTTTGCAGGTGATTGCTGTGGCAACATCTAAACTGCACCATTTTTGCACATGCTCTCTGCAGTATTTCAATGCAAAATCATCATAGTGTTGCATCACGTGTGTCAACAAGGCAAAAAATTTGTTATTGAATGATGTCTTTTTAAAATAAAACATACCACAATAGATGCTGGGCAACTGATTTTTTATGAAAGTTTTCCTATAAAAATTATTTGTCACTGTTTCACCTATAAAATTTTGTACACTGTTTGTAAAATAGAGATCAGTATGTTTTAAAATGTTCCACCAGTGATCTATATTACTGAGGCACAGCATATCACTGTCCAACACAATGGTTTCATCGTAAGGACTTGCTGTGTAAATTTTGTGTCTGTTTTGTATCTTCCATTCCTGTGTTTGAGCTTCATCAATGCCAGGTATGCTGTATATTCTATCAAAGCACTGTTTTTGTTGTTCTGTCATCACACAGTTTGTCATTATACTCACTTGGTTGATTGAATTGTGTATCTGAATTGATTTTGCCAATGCAATTGCTTGACTGAGATAGTCTTTTTGCTCGCTGGCTTGTACAAAGATAAAATATCCTTTAGTTGTTTTCATGTATAATCCTATCCAAATCAAACTTGTTCATTACATGCATGTTTGCATCTGCGATATTGCATCTGTAATATGTGTTGTCGTTTTTAGGCAATGCAAAATGCCAAGTGTTGTTGCTAAATTTTAAAACCTTATCCTTGTCAGTCACATAAAAAAGATTGATTGGCAGTTGTTTGTTGTTTGGTTTTATTTCAAAGTTGTTGAGCATATGGATTGCAATAGTAAATGCATAGTCGTTTCTGTACTTGGTTTCTACGATATCATAAGCAAATCTGTAAAATTGATAGTTTTGTTTCACGTGTTTTATCAAGTCAAAAAGATTCTTTGTGACTGGTGTTTTTTTAAAATAAAACACTGTGGCCCAATACATGCTGATAAAATTTGTCATGTATTTTATTTTTAAATCATTTCTATGATTTTTGTTGATGTATATTGATTCATTGTTGATTAAAAAATCTTCCTTGGAATCAAAGCATTTCAAAAGATTGCTGTTGCCCACAATTAAATCTGTATCCATCACAATGGTTTCTTTGAATGGAGTTAAATCATAACTGTGTACTCTGCTGTGATTGTCCCATATGACTTCTTCACTGGTGTCTTGATTAACAAAATTTCTTTTTTGAGTTGTGTTGCTGGGATCTACCTTGATAACATGGTCAAAGTATTCACTTGATATATGTTCTTCCGAAGTAATTAATGCTACTGGTAAATTTAAAAATTTTTTTATGTGCTTTGCACAGAATATGGCTTGTTGTATATAATTGATTGGTTTTGTTCCGTGAGCATGTAACACAACACCTTTATCATGCATCTAAATCTCCTCGTTGCTTGACCAATTTAGAATATTCTGTTTGATAAAGATTCAGTGCTTGTTGATACTGATCAGAAATATCTATTAAGAATTGTTCTGCATCTTCAACAACCACAGGCAATTTAAAATCATCCAGAATAGATATATTTTGAGTTCTGCCTAGGTCAACGTAACTTTGACAGGTTGTTATCAGTGTTATGTCAATAGTTATTTGATGACCGTCAACGTAAGTCATGCAGTTTTCTTCAAACTGTCTAGTCAATATTTCTTTCTGATTCTCGATCACAGACAGTCTGTCTGCGTAATCCATTATGTCTTTAATTTTAGATTCCATACTTTGCTTGTATTATAGCAAAATTTTTGGTATCAGTCAATGATTTAGAGTGTACTACCTGATGCTATGGCGAAAGTAGGCGTCGGACCGACCACTTCAGTTATGGATTTTTGGTACTGTACTGAACAAGTCAAACTACCATTCACATTCTCATCCACTGGAGGACCTGAACCTGTTTGATCACCTGCGTCTTGATCTCTCAATATCACACGCACATAAAGGTTAGATGTTGAAGTTTTTTGGACCACAATGTAGTAATCGTTTTCTGTGTACACACCAGTACCGCCATCCAATTGACTGTACACTGTGTAGTCTTGTCCCACATTGAAGTCATACCAACCTGTTGAAGTTACAGTTCCTTGTGTACCGCTTCTAGTAGTTGTGGTGTAATTGATAGTGATTGTGCCTGCTGGCCCAAGTATATTGTTTTTCCAATCTGCTGTTTTTGATCCTGATCCACCTGAAATTGATGTGGTAATTTTTAGTGTTCCGCCTGAATTAAAAAAGTATCTTGCGTCATTGGCTGTGGCAAAACTCATGTTGAATCTGTGTTCTATTGTGCCATTCCATGTGGATGTTCTTGTTTTAGAAACTGTAGAATTAAACTGTTGAATTTGTGAACCGGCAACATTTAATCTGTTTGTGGTTATGTTAGCCGCCAGTGCTTCATATTGATCCCAACCTTTAAAATCTGTTGCGTCGTTGTCATACACCAATTCACCTGCCGCCACTTCTTGAAGTTGTGCCGCTGTTGGATCTCCCCCATTTTGATGTTTGTATGACTTTCTAATGTCTTCGTATAAATTATTTAGATTGTCTGCTTCTACTCGATCACCAACACTAACTGATGTACTTGCAAGAGTTTCACCATAACCAGAATTACCAGTTCCTACGCCCAACACAGAATCCACTGTGCTTCGTAAATTGTTGTATCTTTCTGCTGTTATTATTGCCATGGTGTTTTATTAGTAATTATAATTTCAGCATGACCTCTACTGTCTTTGTTGAAACTTCTTGATTTGATTCTAATGCAAATCCTACCAAATAATTTTGGTTACCATCAATTGATGCTGTTCCTGAAACATTAGCATACAATTTAGCACCTTTTTTAACTGCACCAAGCACTTGGACTGGTACACGTCCTACCAAAGCAATTGCTTGTCCATCTGCATCTTTGTTCATTAAAAATGCTGGACTTTCTGAAATAACTCCTACAGGTTGACTGTTTTCATCACACGCTGTCATTTCTGCTGTGCCAGATTGTTGAATGGTCATCACTGTGCCCACTTCATATTCCTTGTCTGTTGAATATTTCTCTGCCAAATCAGCATAGTTGGCTTGCGAAGCAATACCGTTGAATACCACTGCAGAAATATTTCCTGAAGCATCACGCAAAGGTGTTGTGTTAGCCACTGCGGATTGACTGCCTGCATACACAGTTGCACCTGCTTTTATTCCTGTTGCCGAATCTGCATTACCTTTGAATGCTGAACTGTGCATTTCGTCCCAAGGATTTACTGATGTACCTACTGTTCTGATACCACTTGCACTTGGCTCAATGCCGTCTGTGGTTATTCTTAAAATTTCTGTTACTGGACCTGCGGCGTTTACTTTGAATACAATTTCGTCACCTACTTCATTGGCAATGTGTACTTCGTTATCATTTTGAATATCAAATCTTGCATCACCATCATCACCAACTAAAAATCCTTGGTCAGAAAATCTTGCAAGTCCTTGAAACACACTTTGTCCACCTGAAGTTAAAAATTCTGAAGGTAATTTTCCACCAAATCTCAATGTGTTTGATGCTGTTCCATGAAATTGATGATCTGTAGATGTAACACCATTTGTTGAATTTTGTGTGTTTTTAAGTGTTAAACCTTTTCTTATAACATCAAAGCCTGTGATTACGTTGGCAGGATCTGCTGTTGAAATTGTGAATTCATTTTGTGAAATTACATAAATCACTTCATCGTTTACAACTGCTTCAATAATCAATCTAGAAACATCTGTTGTGTCTGTGATTGTTCTACTTCTTAATTGAGTTACAGCGTCACCCACACCTTGTGGTCCAACCAATGTGAAAGATGTTCCGTTGTATGCATACAACTGTTCGTTTGATGTGTCCCACCAAAAGTCACCTGTGACCAATCCTGTTGGTGTTGTAGCAGAAACTTCTGCTCCACCTGTTGTTTTAAATTTTGTGCCGTCGTAAAATTTTAATTTATTTGTACCTGCATCAAACCACAACTGACCACTTACTGGTCTGGCTGGACTGTTTGAACTTGCAAATGATTCTAATAAGTGTAAAAAGTTTTCGTTTTGTATTTCACCATAACCAGCATAATTTTTACCTACAAAACGCAGACTGGTTGTTTGATCTATTGTGCCATCGTCTACTGTGGCTAACAGTGTTCCATCAAATTTGTTTATTACATATGCCATATTAGTATCTCTCCTTGTATTTATAACAAATTAATAAGGAGTTGTAGGGGTAATCACCCTGTCAAACACCCATACTCCGCCAACCACTCCAAATTGCAACAGTGTTCTACTTGGCGTAATTGAAATATTACCTGATAAATTGTTAAATCCTATTGATTCAATCACAGATTTGTTCGCACTTCCTAAAACAGGCACTCTTTCTATAGTTCCACTGCTAGGTGAATAGTTGTTAACTAGATTTCCTGCTGATGTGTCTAAATTGATGTCTAATTTTACAAATGCCGCATCGCCTATCACTTCAGCACTTTCAATTGTGTGTGTGCCATTCAATGCTGTGTTTGTTCCCAATCCATCGTTGATTGCGTCAACGTTAGCACCTGAAATTGTCACAGTTTCACCTGCTTCATAGCCATGTGCAGAAGCACAGGTTATTCGTGTCACTGTTAGTCCACCAATTTGATTACCCAACTCAATTGATGTGATTATCTTTGGATTGGATGTGATTGTTCTGTCAACAGCAATAGTAAATGTGTCAATTGCTGTGTCTAAATCTGCTCCTGAAATAGTTACTCCACCACCTGATCCATAATCCACTGCTAACACTCTTGCTAAAGCACCTTCGGCTCTGGCTGGTATTGAACTGCTGGATAATGAATCTGTAATACCAGGTCTGTTGCCTGGAGTCTCAAGTTCTCCTCCAACAGGATAACCTTGTGTAGGAAATAAGTCTTGTAATATGTCAGCAACACCTTGATAGTTACTGCCAAGGTCATTGTTGCTCAATGATGAAATATCTAATTGCACACCGATTATTGCTCTACCGTCCACATAACCTTTGGTAGCGGCATCTGTGTTGCCTGTTGGGTCACCTAGGCCGGTGATTCTTGCTGAACTTTGAATTTGTATAATATTATTGTTTGCTCCAATACTCAATGATCCTGAAGATGTACTAATCAATCTTGACGCACCGGTAACTACAACTTGTGGATCTCCTGGTACAGCAGGATTTCCTATTCTTAAATTAGATAAAATTCCAACAGTTTGTAAACTAGAATCTACAACACTAGTGCCTAATGTATCTCCACTCAACACATCATCAGCACCAACTTTGAATGCTTTACCAGTGGCAACACCAAAATTGATATTTGATTCCCATCTTTCTGTTGCAACATTGGCATCATAGGCATATCTTAAAGTCTTGTGATTGTTGGAAGTTGAAAATAAATCTATCCCGCCACCATCTATACCTGCATCATTTTCAACAGGTGCATCTAATTCATCAACACCCAATCCAATGTTTTTGTCTTTTACACGTAGATTTTCAACTTCAATCGAAGTTGTTTCGCCTTCAACAGTTAAGTTTCCTGAAATTCTTACACTACCATCAACATCAAGATTAGTTGTTGGGTTTTCTTTCCAAATTCCAAAATATTTTTCACTTGCATCAATATGAATTGCAGTATTAACTAAACCGCTTCTATCTATTTTGAATTTAATATCTGCATTTGTTATGTTGTTTCTTAAAACTAAAGCACCCGACTCAACTTTTAATGATCCGTCATTGTTTAATCCAACTGTGATTCCGTTATTGTTTTGTACAGTTAAAGATCCTTGCGTGATGTCGTCTACATCATCTCTTAAAAAACTGGTTGCTGGTACTGTTGTTTGATTTACTAATAATGCTTCTGCTTTAGTGGCTGTTCCTACATATTTAAAAGTGTCATCCACAGCATTAAATCCTTTTTGTAATGTTGCTGTTGGATTTGAATCTGTAACAAAGTCTGTTAATAATTCTCTGTTGCTCACTGCTGGTGTAAACACCACATTAGAATATGCACCTGCAACTGCGCCTTGCACATAAAACATAACCACTGTGCGTGTTTGATTCTGTGTGTCTAACACACTGATAACATCAAATCCTGATTTTAATTGAGTGCTAGAATAAACAGGGCCTGCCAGTATTGGGTTACCTGTGCCGTCAAAGAAATACAACTGCTGTCTTGCAGTATCAATCCAAAGGTCACCTGCAACTGCATTAGGTATGGTTGCGGACACTGTGGTTCCACCACTAGAAGTGAATTGGCTTCCGTTGTAAATCTTTAATTTATTTTCTGAAGTGTCATACCACAACTGTCCTCTGATAGGATTTAGTGGTGCTGATGAATTAGAAAAGTTTTCTAAAACTTTGATAAAGTTTTCATTTAAAAATTCGCCAAAGCCACTGTAATTTTTTCCAATCAGTGTAAGATCACTGCTGGTTGTATCTACTGTGCCGTCTACTAAATCAGTAAGAATACTTCCATCAGTTTTGTTTAATTTGTATGACATGTTATGCTGTTGCTCCTGCGTAAATTATGTAATTCAAAGTTAAAAATGGATCCATCACGTTGAATGTTTCTCCAGTTGCACCTGATATTCCACCTGATGATGACAAAGCCTGAGCAGTGTTAATGCCTGTTGGTCCGTTGTATTGAATTACTTCTGGATCTGTAGGTGCATCTGCAATATTTCTTGTAACATAAAATTGATCTTGATTGTCTGATCTTAGATTGTGTTCGTGATCTGGAAGTTGTTCTTTAGTAATATTTTTTGTTTCTGCTCCGCCAAATCCACCTAAACTGTCTGCCGCAACATCCACTGTGATGTCTGCACTTGTTCCGCCCATGTTGTCTTTTCCTAGCACTTGTCTTCCTCTTAAATCTGGTAATTTGAACACACTGGTTGTGGATGGTGTTCCATATTGCAAACCAATCACACTGTACAAAGTGGCATACGTTGATCTATTCACTTCTGAACCATCACACAACAACCATCCTGTTGGTGAATTTGCTCCTGCAAACGCCATCACACTACCAACTGGTGGTGTAGGCACAGTATCCACAATAGTTTTCACTGTGGTTCTAAATAATCCTGTTGAACCTTCTGTTCTATTGATCAACAACTCGTCTGTGTTTTGTGATGCATCGGTGCTTTGTTTGTTTGAAATGAAAGCATTTGAAATTGAAGTGTTAAAAGTTTTTAAAGTTCCACCGGTTGAGCCATCAAACGTAAAACTGTTTGCTGAAACATCACCATCCATTGCAAAAGTTGTAGCACTTGTAAATTTATTCGCCTGTGTGGCAACTCCATTTACAGAGCCACTTAGATTGCCGTTAAATGCACCGTAAAAAGTATTTGCATGAACATTTAAAAATTGTTTATCTGTGGTACCAATGCTGTATTGTAAACTACTATTAGGCAATATTGCATTTATGTTTAAATTTCCATTTGATTGTATGCTGTTTCCTACGTATAAATTTTTTGCTACACCTAAACCTCCAGCAGTGGTTAATCCTCCTGTGCCAACACTTGTAGAATCTTCTGTGCTGTCTGCAATTATTTTACCCGTTGCTTGAACATTTCCTGCCACTTCTAATTCTTGTCTAGGAGCAGTTGTGTTTATTCCAACTTTTTGTGTTGAATCAACACGCATCACAGTTCTACTGACTCCACCATCATTTACTTTAAAGTCTATGTTGGCTCCTGCTGTTTGATGACTTAATACTCCTGCTTGTCCTTCCACACTCAATTTAAGTGTGCCACTTAAACCAACTTCAATACCTGAATTATTTTTTATTCTTAATCCAAAATCTGATGAACTGGTTGTGTCTGATCTTAAAAAATTGTTTGACGGAACTGTTTGATTGCCTACCACAAGAGCATCGGCTTTTTCTGCTGTGCCGTACAATTTAGGAACACCGTCTCCTTCGACATCAGCAAGACTTAGATTGATGCCCGGTGTTAAACTGCTGTATCCAGCAATGTTTGATTTAGGAGTAAATGCTTCTGATGACAAAATTGCTACAACTTTGCCTGCCACTTGAATTTTTACTATTGAATGTTGTAGATCATCTGTACCTTCAATAGATTCAGGTTTTGTTCCGCTAGATAATCCAGTACTGAATTCAGGACCTACTAAAATCCATCCTGTGCCTGTAAACAAATAAAGTTGTTGATTACCTGTGTCTACCCAAAGATCTCCTGTGATACTTTCTGATGCTCCTGGTTGGTTTCCACCTTTTTTTAAACCGCCACTTGAAACCCAGTTGGTGCCATCATAAACTTTTAATTGGTTTATTCCTGGAGTTGTATCATACCATAATTGACCTTCGATTGGTCTTGAAGGTGCAGAGTTTCTAGCAAAATTTTCTAATAAATGTAAAAAGTTTTCACCAATTACTTGTCCATAGTTGTTGGAATTTTTTCCTGGAATACTTAATGACGTTTCTGTGTTTGCCACTCCATCATCTATAGTGATAGAACCTTTGTTTGTTTCGTCAGTAAATTTTATAGTGTATGGCATCTATACTATTCTCCTAGTAAACCAGATAAACTTTGTATTCTCACTGTGTAATCAATTTGAATCAGTCTGTTTAATGATTTTTGAACAGGGTGGAATATCACATGTGTTAATAAATTTCCTGTGCCTGAATCACTGTAACTCACTAAACCTAATTCGTCAAAAACATATGTACCTTCAGAATTTGTTGCATTGTCCACAGCATCTTGTCCGTTGGGCTCACCATAATCTAACAAACAAGTAACCAAGACATCTGTGTAATTTGTTCCGCTTAAATGTCTTGTTTCAATCTTATTTCTTTGTGGATCTAGATTTGACACTGATCTATCATCAACAATTTTTGTGTAAGTTTGATTGTAAAGACTGGCATTTGTGCCTGTGCTGTTTGGGGTCAAGTATGTGATAATACCTGTTGGATCTATTGACGTTCCACCGTTACCAAATGCCATAGAATTTATAAATCCTTTTCCTGCATTAGCAATTGATTCAGCCAATGCCACACTCATATTTTCATAGTGGATGGCGTTTCGTTTATTCACATAAACCTTGCCCGATTCAGGGTCATGTATCTTAATATGCCCTTGAATGCTAACTCCGTTTTTGTCTCTGATTTGTGTCATAATAATTGTTTTCTCCTTGTATTTATTGCGGCAGAGTCACTTCTTTTTCTCGTAAGAAATTTCCTATGCTATTATTAGATTGTGCCAGTGTTTTTGTGGTGTTTTGGTCAACAATTTCATTCCAAATCAGACCAACACGTCTAATAACTGTTATTTTTGTACCAACAGGCAGATTTTCAGTGTTAGTCACGGTGAATGTAGTTTCGTTGTCATTGATGTTTGTCACTGAATACTCTGCAGGCAGGGTGATATCCGCTTCTGGACTGTCTTGATCTTTGGTCACATCAAAGGACTGAATAGCATTTTTACGCATTCTTACTCCGCCAACAAACAGTTCAAATTCATTGACACTTTTAGCGGCCCAACCCAACTCAAATGTGCTGTTTGAACCATCAAAAATATATGTTTGAGTTATTGTTTGATCTTTGTATGGCAATGTCTGATTAGCACTCTGCTCAAAAACTTCTGTGGTGATTTCATAAGTTTCCTTGATACCAGTACCTTTAGTACCTCTTTTCAATTGACTCACTTTATTTCCTTCATCTATTCTGTAATATTCTATTCTTTCACCATCTATAAACAATACACCAGGAGTTAGTTGGCTGGTGCTAGGTGTTGGTAATCCATCTGTGGTATTCAATTCAATTGTTTTATCGTAATAGTTCAATGGCTGGGCAAGATAATATCTTCTATCATTACCTAACCTTCTGTAAGTGGTAAGGTTTGTCATATCTTTAAATTGTCTAAATCCAAATTTTGTAACAAATTTAGGTGAACTGAAATGAACAAGATCAATTTGATCGTTGTCTGCTATTGGCGTCCCAATTTTAATATACATTTGATCATTGGTCACTTTATAATCAACACTAGGTGTAAGTTTTAATCCATTAACAAAAACCCAAACGTATTGTGCATCACTGGCTGGTCTTCTCAATTTAATTCTACCGTTTCGCAATTGATTCAAGGTATAATAGTCTTCCGAATCAACTTGAATAGTTTGTCTAGCAACTACATCAAAATTAATTCTTTCAATTTTCTGTACATCATGATTACTAAATTGAGTTACATTAATTATGTGTCCTTGAGATGGTACTGAATCGAGTAATAAATTACCATCACTGTCAATTTGATAATCGCCATCGGACAACACAAACACTTTCAGTAAATCGCCTGCCACAGCAGTGCCAATTTGTAATGACACACTGGAGTTACCTGGGTTCCATCTATACTGATTGGATTGTAATTCTACATTATTAACATAAACTTTCACATCTTGAGCTCCTGCAGAACCAGGTATTTGTTGCCAATTTGGCAACTCATATTCAATTGCATTGGTTACTGTGAACTCATAACTAAATCCTGGATTTAAAACCAGACCATTCACTTCAACAATTGTGTTGTGTCCAAGTGGAGTTGCATTGAATGGTGTTTGAGTCAATGCATAAGAAGTTGAACTTCCATCTGCTACAAACTGATCATGCGACACTTCACTAAATGTTTTGCTGACACTTGCATACACCACAAATGATATAACATCACTGCTGGCTGGTGCAACATTGAATCTTATCACTATTCTTTTATCGTCACTATAATTTTCATCACTTTCAAAAGTGGTAAAGTCTGTGGTTCTAACACCATTAACAGTTGCATACACACTGAAGGAATCTGAATATGTTGCTCTTGTAAGGAAGTCAACTGTGCAACCATCACCCATTAGTGTGTCTATATCTAAAATAGATTCTCCATTGTTACTCATTGTGACATAATTCAATTTTGAATCTGTTGCTGGTGCAGTGTCAAATATTATTTTTTATTTTGGAAATCAACAGTGTATTCACTTCTGTCTATCATCACATTATTAATTGTGATAAACACAGCGTCAACACTTTGTGGGTAATCTTGGAAAGCATATTCCACAGTAGCGCCATCACCAACATGATTGTAACTGCTTATTTTTGATCCTGTTTCTCCGCCTCTATCAAAAACTTGAATGTCTAAAGTATCAAACACATGTCCTGGTACAAGTTCCTCAGCGCCTTTTGATGTTGTTGCGGTGATAAACCCATCACCGTCCACATTGATATCTTCTGCTTTGGTTCCTGTGGCTGTGGTGTAACTTAAATTTCCACCTTCCATCAAAGTATCATATGCTGTAGGATCTGCTAGGAAACTGCCATCACTGGTTGACTTTCTCACTTCAATTACATCATTGTCCACAACAGGCACTCCAAGTGAAACTAAATCAATTATCTGTGTGGTACCATCTCCTGTGATACTGGTCATAATTGCATTAGAATTTAGAATAGGTGTTGACCCATCTGATGGATAATTTGGATCGTCAATTCTTGTGCCATTTCTATAAACGTTATAAACAACACCATTTTCTAAAGGTCGTTGTAGTTGTAATGCAGTGGTACTTCCATCCACTGTAAAAGTTTCATCTTCGAAACTTTCATCATACACGTCCCATGCACCTGTCATGTAAGGTTTAGAATCATTGTCGTATCCTGAAGCATTAACAAAATCTAAACTTTGAATTTCTACTCCACCGTAGTCCACACCATCAACCAATTGAGATAACTGTTTGCCTGGCATACCTGATGTTGGTTCATAAAATAATTCAATTCTGTCAAATGCTTGAAGCATGTCTGGATCAATGTTATACTGTATTTCTATCGATAAGCCTACAGCAACAGGTTGCTCAAAAGTTATTCTGCCTTTGAATCTTGCATAACTTTTTGTTGTATCTTTAACATTTTTTATAGAAAATTGAGTATCAAGCACTTGTAAGCCATCGATCTTGATAACTGTGTTGCTATTGGTGATATTCATTGGCCATTTTAAATCATAGTTTATTTGTCCTGTACCACCTTCAAAAGTTTCAGTTTTTGTTAAAACATCTTTAGTAGAATTCTCTGTTGTGAACAGTCTGGCTATTCTATCAAATTTTGTAGTGATGTGTGTGGATTTAATTAAAGAATCTCCTAATACAGCATACAATCTTGCTGTGGTTCCGTCATCATTAAAATTTGGTATAGTCACTGTGGGTGCTGACAAATATCCACTTCCTTGTGTCAAAATATCTACACGTGTGATAACTCCACCTCTCACAATTGGCTTGGCTGTACAACCTGATCCACCACCACCTGTGATTGTTATTTGAGGATTTTGTCCATATCCTGTGCCACCGTCTGCCACTGTGATTGAAGTAACTTTAAAACCAACATTGTCTTTCCAATGCTTGTCTGGATACGTATCTGCTATTGTGCCAACAATTGCACTGTCTTTTACAACAGCACTGATTGGTTGTATTTGATTGGCCGAATTGTATCTTGGTGCTATATCAAAATCAGTTGTTTGAATATTGGCTGGATCAGTTTTGTCATAGGTACTAACATATTCACGCACTTTGGTTTTGTACGGTTTGACTTCATTGATGTAATCTTGATAATTTGCAAGATTATCGTTGTTGAATGTAACTTTTTGAGATAATTCACCAACGTTGTGTTTTGCTTTAACAAAACTTGTTTTGATTGCAAAATCATTTATTTTGTTTTCACTTAAACTGTATCTTAAACTGCTGAAGAACAATTTGTTGTACTCAACTTTTAAATCATCTATTAATAATTTGTCTCTAATTGCTTCTAGTATTATTCTTGTTTCCAATGTTGGAATAGCATCATAATACAAAGTATCATAGCCGGCACTTTCGTAACCCAATGTATTACTAAAATCATATAAGTTAGTTTTTAATTGTATTGTTCCATTTTGTTTTCCAATAGTTTTGTAGTTTTGAGTATAATCGTCAGTGTTGACATTTGCAATTTTTTCTAACAATAACCAACCACCCGATCCAACGTTTTGAATTTTTATTACTTCGCCGATTTGATCATCTAGTCCTTGTAATTCATAAGATTGAAGGACACTGTAATCTATTGCAGTAAATTGATTGTAACCGGTGTCATACCAATCTGCATAATCCCAATACAATTGGACATTGATACTTTGTGTTTTAGTTCTGTTCCATTCTTTGCCGTTAAACTCATATATAGCCCATTTGCCGCCCAAGTTTTTGTCACTGGATACCAACACAGCATAGTTTCTTATATTCACTGTTGTTGATTGCTGATAGCCCGATCCTTGTTTTTTAACTGTGGCTGAATCCACTTTTCCTTGACTGTCAATAGTGATTTCAATCACTGCTCCATTACCTTTGCCAATAATTTCTACTGCTGGCACTCTGGTGTATCCTGCACCTGGATTCGTCACTGTCACCGACATAATTTTTCCGTCTTCGACACTGATATTCAAAGATGCTGTTGATATGTTGGCAATTCCAACGAAATTTAGATCGTCCACACTGTCTACAGTTTTGTCAAACAGATTAGTATTAGTGCTAGGTGCATCTTCAATTTGTAAAAGCGATGAAATATCTCTTGTGTCTGCAATTAAATTTTGAACTAACACACTGTTAGTTCTTTCTACAAATTGTTTCAATGCTTCTATTCTATTTTTAAACCATGATTGTCTTGGACGCAACAGTGTACCGTATCTCAATTTTTCACTTAAATCTATATCTGGTACAAAATTTCCAAAAGCATCACTGCCCACAAGACTGTTAAACCAACTTGTTTCTATGTCTGCTGACGGCACGCTGTTTTCATCATTTTCAGTCATCAGTTGATATTCTGTGTGTACATTGATACTGGTGTTGTCAATGGTCCAGAATCTTACACTCAACACAGTGTCTTTGTTGTCTAGTAAATCTGCACAGTTTACCAATCCGAATTTGTTAGGTCCATAGAATTGAATGTACTTCATGCCTTGCTGTTGAGGATTCTCAATTAGTTTAGCAATAGTTTCGGCACTGATTTTTCTACCTTCTCTGTTTGGTACTTCTGATTTATTTTTTACCCAGTAATAATATAAAGGAAGTTTGCTTTGAGCAATACTGTCATATCTATTGTAAATTACATATGCATCATCGCCATATCTAGTTGTTCCTGATATTCCCAAAGATGCTCCATTTTCTCCCGAAGATAGTTCATCCCATTGACTTGGTTTGTATATACTTTCTACCCATTCATACACATCGATAGATGCTCCTGCAAATAATGAATTAGTATTATTGTTGTTGTAAATTAAATCATTTTGATATGGATATTTGTAACTTGCTTTAGATATGTCCCACCATATTTTTCCCACTTGATCAATATTCCAATGATTGGTTGTGTCTATATTTCCCAAAGTGCCTGTGTTGTACACAGCCGGATCAAATGGAGTTTTGTATGTGATTTCTTGTTCTGCTGGTCCAATTATTTTTCCTTGCAGTGCATCGACATAATCCAATGTGGTGTAGATTTCATTTGTTTTTTTATTATATAAAAATACTGATTTGATTTTATCTAAATTTACTGTATCATGTGGCTGTCTAATTTTTCTCCAAGAAGTTGTGTTGTCTCTTCTGTAGTCAAGGACTGTGCCCACACCTGTTCCTGTAAGTTGTAAATCAAGTAACGCCAATGTGATGTGATTTTTTCTAACCACAAAATTGTCTCCAAAAGAATCTATTGTACTGTCTGCATAATAACTAAATTTTTCTCCATACAACAATTTGCCATCTATGTTATTGAATACGTGTACAGTGCCCACTCCTTTACTGCTTGTCACTATCAAAGTGTCGCCATCGAAATCTAAGTTATCACCAAATCTTTCTGATTGTGCTGATTCAGGTGTTCGCAGTGTTTGTGTTAATTCAAACTCGCCATTGTTTTGTTTCCATATGTAAACCAAACCCGAATCTGTATTGTTGGTGTCATCACCCGGTGAACCTACAGCAATTAAATTACCATCATCACTGACAGACACAGATGTGCCATAAGATGTTTCATTATGTGGAGGAAATAATGTTTGTGTGTAAACGTAATGTCCTTGTTTCAGTCTGAACACGTGCAAGTCTGTTGAATTTCCACTGTACTCATCACTGGTAATAATCACTGCACCGTTTTTAGATACATCAAAAGTTTTTGCAAATTTTACAAGTCCATTAGTGGTTATTGATGAATCTCCTAATGGTTGTACCAACACACTGCTATCATGTAATATTTGTTCAGTGTTTGGGATAACATTTCTGTAGCCAACACTGGAATCAAGTTGTGTCCATGCTTGTGACGATAAATCACTGTTTGCGTCCACATTGGTTTGTGCTTGGTAGAAATATTCACCACTAAACACAATGTCATCAGAATAGTAAGGCACATTGTCATTGAATGGTCCTTTGTAATTTTCGTTTTTCGCTAATATCCATTGTGAATTTTGTAATTTGAAAATATGTACAGAACCCGGAAGCAATGCTTGATTATTTCCTTCTGCAGACACGTAGGCATACAATTGTCCAGATACTCTAGCAAATTTTATTCTACTGCCCAATCTTAAATTAGTTTCAGTTTCAGGCACAGTGAACACACCATTTAAAACAAATTGTGATCCAGGTGTACGACTGTATATAACAAGGGCACCTTCATTTGTTCCTCCTGTGGCTGAACCTTCTCCCAGTGGTATGTTGTAAACTTGTTGCCAATCTTTGTTAATTTTACTAGGAACATTTGCAATACGATTAGTTCCTTGTATTGTTATTTCATTCCATAACCAATACTCTTTTCCAACAGTTCCGTAAACATTTTCTGAATTATCTGTAGGTGTTAAAAAATTATCGTCTTCAAAAACGAAAAGAGAACCAGCAGATTGATTTTCAAATTCAGTTTTTAATATTGCTCCAATCTGTCTATTTGGGGTGCCCACTATTGTCAAATTTCCTGGTTCGGTAAATTGACTACCTAATCTAAATGTTCCTGTTTTGTTTTTAATAAACAATTCTACTTCATTAAAGCCAACTGTTCTAACATAAGCAACTTCCCCTGTGTTATTAGTGGTATTGTCTAAAACAATATCTCCCACTGTCGGAATATAGAAATTGCCATTAGGATCAGGTTGGGCTTGAACTAAAATTTTTCCATTCCATATGTCTTTAATTCTTTGTTTTTTATTCAAATCGTCGAAACTTAATCCTATTGTGGTTGGATCAAATCTATCGCCATCTTCATCTCTGATTGTGTTGAACCACATGCTTACTGTGTTGTTTTCTGTTTCTCCAACAACATCATCATATGCAACTTTATCAAACACAATAGAAGCAGTTGCTCTGGTATACCAAAGTTTGCTGGTTTTTAATCCTGGGGATTCTCCAGAACCAGACACCACAAACTCTTGATTGTATGTCATTATTCCTACTTCACTGGATTCAGTAGGGTGATCAGGTTGTGTGTTTGCTTTTGCATCCACAGTGTCTAAACTGTTAACAAAAGTTTTTACTGACCTTGATTCTTGATTTTTAATAATATCTTTGATCACTAGAGCTGGATTTACATCTGACAGCACATTGTTTTCAACATCTGAATCAGTTGGATAACTGCTTGGAGATGGTATTTGGTTAAACGGAGTTTCTATGTACCACCAACCTGCGTTGTATTCAACATCTTCATTAAATGGAGTTGTGTATGCTCCAACAGGCAACTCTACACCTGTGAATAAGTTATCTGCTTCAGCAAAAGCACCTGTGATTTGATTTACATATAATAAAGTACGTGTTCCTTCTCTTCTAATGTAAACAATACGTGCTTCACCTGAACCTGTGTACACAATGTCATTGACTTCAGGATCATTCACTGTTTCTTCAATCACAAACATTTTCTCAACTTTGTAAACAATCGTATGTTCGCCTGTTAAAAAAGAAGAATCAATGTTCTGTGCAGTGTACTCGCCACCAAATGGTTCTCTGCCATTTGGATATATTGTTGTGTATTTGTTCCATTTCAATTGTAATTTGTCACCTATTGCTGTGCCTGTGAATTGTTCTCTACTGGCTCTGATCAACATGTGTTGAGTTGGAACATTTGGAAATACATGATCACCAATCACAAGGTTTGTTGTGTTAAAGTATTGAAATAAATTTGGATTGTAAGTGGATTCAAAAGCAAAAACATGACTGTCAAAACTGTTGAAGTCTACACTGTCATCTCTGCTGTAAATTGTATTCAATGCCTTCCACAATTGTTCTTTGTACAACACAATTTGATTAACATCGTATGTCACTGTTGGATCGTATGTACCTACAAAATTAGTTCTAATATTAGAAGCATTAGGCACACCTACCATTAGATGTAAACCATCGTCACTCAATGCCAATGTTCTACCATATTCAACTCCAGTATCAAATGTTTGACTATCGGTGGCAAAAATATTTTCAACAGGAGAATCTATTATTTGTAATAAACTGTATTGTCCTGTTTCTGTGCCTTTTTGGTACACATAAATTTTTCCTTCAGATTCAGTGGGTGCAGAAATGGCAAGCAAAGTGTTGTTGCTGTTGGCACTTATTGATTTACCAAATTGTGTATCTGTATTCTTTGTGTTGCTTATTTCTTGATGTGATTTATAAACAGAATTATTTTTTACCACTGCCCAACGATTAGCATCTGACTCGTCGATCCAAAAAGTGTCATTCTCTTGCAACCCTCTATTGTTAACAATGTTATTGATTTGATCTGCTGATGCAAGTCTGGATTCTGCAAAAGTTAAAATTTGTGCGTCTTCATCATCAGGAACGTCCGGATTAAGTTCCACCAACAATGTGTTCACACTGTTGCTGATCACTTTGCAAATAAATTTTTGTTCTGCAAACACCAAAACAACAAATTCATCATTGGACACACTAATGCCTTGATCTAATGTTATTGTGATATTTGATTCATTCAGTGTAATTTGTGTACTGGTTGCTCCGCTGTTTACAATTTTATACACATTCCACAGTCTATTGTTGTAGCCTGACCAAATGTATTGATCTGCAAAAATATTGTTGGCTTCTAAATTTGCTAGGTCTTTGTATTCGAACACTGTGTGATCCACATCTTCTAGGTCCACATAGCCTGCACTCTGAAGCACAGAACTGTCTATAAACTTTGCTGGAAATGGATTACCATTGTATTCAGCACTTTTTAAGTATACATCATTTTGAGGAATAGTAATACGTAAATCTGTGTTGTTAACATTTGAAGTTTCACTCAATTCAATTGGTTGAGGGTTTAATCTAAAAGCAGATTCGTCTAAAGCAAATTCTACTTCTTGATATGCTTCACTGGCTCCGAATTGTCCTTTACGTATTGCCCATTCTTCATTGAATTCTACACTTTCTTTATCTGCACTGGTCAGTGCTTTAAACAGTTTATCTAAACTGTTGCGTGTTCCTTTTTCTCTAATATATCCTTGATAAAACTTGTATTGACTCACATCATCGTTTATGATATTGGTCAAATAATTTCTAGGTTGGTAACCCATTAAATGCTGTGACATTTTTTGCTGTTCAATGTCAAAATTATCTGTTTCTAAATCATAAAAGTCAGTGAACTGAAGTGCTTTGTAATCAAAATTCGGTATTAATTTTGATTCTGGTCTTTCATCTAATCTAACCCATTTTTTACTGTCAAAATCTGCACTGCCTTCAACTTTGTTTTTTGCAGAGTAATAATACTGTTTGTATTTGATTAATGCAGATGCAGTGTAATTTTTAAAAGGAGTCCAATCTTCAACTGTGGCTTTATCAAACACAAAACCTGGTACACTGCTACTTCCATTCCAATCTGCAGAAATGTATCCAAGCACTTTTAATCTTTCTTGTCTGTACCCTGCTTCGGGTTGATAAATCACATCATTGAACACTGTTGTATTGTTTAATATACACACATGCTCTTTTTGTACTACAGGAATACGTGCAAAATATATTCCATTTACAGTGTTTTTTGTGATCAATTCAAAATGATTATCTTGTCTAACAATTCTTAATTTTTCTTTCTCAATTTTTCTACCGTCTTCTTTTAAAATTTCATATTGACTTCTTAATTCAAACAAATTGTCTGCTGTTGAAAAACTACTGTCTAATACTAATTTAGTAGCGGACGGACTCAAACTAATTACTGAACCTGCTTGCCAGTTTTGTGTACTCCAAAATAAAAATTCTTGTAAACTTAATCTCCAATTGGCAACTTTTTCTAAACGTTCGTCAAATTGATCAAACTTAAAACCTAAACTTTTTAGATAAGCATCATAGCTCAATATAAAATCAGAAACATCTTGTACAGATTTATACACAGTGCCATAAGGAACTTGTTGTACAATATTACTAAAGTTTTTTCTAATTGCTACTGTTACGCCTCCTTCAAGTGGTAAAGTTGCTAATTTTGTAAACTTTGTAGAATCAAATGTTTGTGTTGAAGAATGTGTTTCTGACACAGCATAAAAACTACGATCATATTTTACATATGCAGATTTGACATAATATTTTTCGGCCTCCCATTCAACAAAATTTGCACTGACACCTCCCACTGTGGTGTTTGGATCTACAGATGTTTTGATTGATGGTAAAATTTTAAATGTTGGATTTAGTCTATCATACCCTCTTACAATGTAACCTGCACCTTGTTTTTCAATTATCAAACCACTGTAAGTGTAGTTGTCTATTGGTGCACTACTGTTAAAAGCAATTGTATAATCTTCTTCAGGTACAAAAACGTTTGTAGATTCAGTGGTTGTTTTGCTGTCTAATTTAATTTTAAATTTTTCTTTGGAAGTATATCCTCTTACTTTGAAACCCAATCTTGGTTCCAAAGAATTTACTAATTGTTTGTATTCTGTGTAATTTTGCAAATCCACAACATTTACATATTCTGCGATGTAGTTGGTCAATCCTGCTGTAGACACTTTGTCTGTATCATTCACTGTGTTAGGAAAAATTAAATTTTTTGTGCTTATTCGATTGTTAGTGTCACTGTAAACCAACTGACCTGCACTATTTTTCTTTATTCTAGATCTATCAAACGCAACTCCCATAAACTTGGCTGGTTTATTCAACAAAAATCCTGTCATTAAAGCAAAAGGATAATTTGAACTTCTACGCCATGCAGTTTCGACTGGTGCTTCATCTCCAAACACAAAACTATTTTTAGTGGGTTCTAGCACATATTGTTTTGCAAAATTACTATCTAATGGACTTAATAAATTTCCCGAACTATCAACAGGTATATGTCCTGTTAGACCAGGTCTTTTAAATTTTTTAACAAACACTGCACTTTTATTTGGCTCCCTAACAACTCCATCTTGTAGGTCTTGCCATAGCACAAGATTATCACTGGTGTAAGGCGCTGGACCGTACACACTTTCCCACCAAGTGGGCTGTTCTGTAAATCCTAACATTTCCCAAGGTGTTATGTGCGGTCTATCAGTGTCATATGCCATTTTGTAAACTGAACGCCAGAATCCTGGCAATACATCACCTGTTGGAGACAACATACTTGAATAATTGAATGTAAAACTGTCTGTATCTGAATGCACATCATTTTCAGTGTAATCAATATTACCCACTAACCTTAGCCAATCAACAAAGTCTGACAAAAGCACATTGTCTAACGATTGCTTGTCGATTCCTGTGGGTCTGTAAAATCCTGGAACATAATCTTTTATGTCAAATATAGATTGATCATATTTCACTTTTATGTTGTTGTATATTCTTTTTTCCAACTCTAACAATAAATCATCTCTGTAATCGTCATACGCCAACACAATTGAACCATCATGTCCTTGAATAACTTTTTGAGTTTCATTATAAGTGGAATCTTGCAATATTTTTGGTTCAAATTTTGGATATAATCCTAATGTGGTTGGTGTTTCTGGAACATACGTTGCATCCGTTGTTTCATATTCATAAACTGAGATTACATCATCTAATTCAATTGTTGCTGTTACTGTAACAAAACCTGTGTTGTCAAAATTATAATCTTTGCCATGCAACAATATGCTGTTGTTAAGATAAACTAAAACTGATCTAGATGACAGAGTTGTTAAGTCAAAGTTTTGATTGAGCTGATAGTATGGATTTGCCGCGTTTATAACTGTGTGTTCTGTTAAAATATAAGCACCGTGGGCAAACATGTCTGAAAAATAAAAAGCATTTGAACGTGTACTGTCTTTGTTGATTTCAAAAATTATTTTGTTAAAAACATCTTGCGTGTCTCCATCAATTCCTATTGTTTCAGCAGTTTGTAAAAACTTACGTTTAAATTTTCCATATTCATTTTGAGCATTTTTTATTGCTTCAATCACTTGACTAGATTTATTGTTAAGATAAAACAATGGTAATGCAATACTACCTGAGTGCTGAACAAATTTTGTTGCATATCTACTCTGTTCTCCAAGGTCTCTTAAGTTTCCAACTCCTGGATATGTGCCTTGCCATTCTGGATGATTTTCTGTGATAGTTTTGATATGATCCCCAACTTCTCCTAAACTGAAACTGGTGACGTTTTGATTCATCGGATTTGATTCTAAATTGCTTGGTATTTCATAATATCCTTGACTGTTTTTTTTGGCTGAACTGGTAGTTTTAAGAACTAGATTTTGATCTACATTTAAATCAGTATTAAATCTAACTGCTTTGGATCCACTAACATCAATCAAAGTGTAATCAGTGTTAAGTCTTTTGCGTTTGTTGTCTACAATAACTGTGACATCAAGATCAGACAGTTCAACACTGCTGTCGTACATATCAATTAAAAAATTATTTGTTTGTGACGCTGTTGCAACATATTGTCTTATAACTTTTTGTACAGAATCTGTTTTACCTTTTGTCCAACCGTTCACAACTGAAAAATTACTTTGATCTGAATATTGTCGTAAAAACCCTTTATCGCTGGTGATTGAATTTGTACTTGTGGTTTGGTAAGTGTAAGTTTCTTGTAAAAGATCAAAATCAAACACAATGTCTCCAACGTTTTCAACATTCTGATAAGACAATGGGAATCCTAATTCTTTATCATTTACCCCTTCTCCCCTTTGGTACGAAAATATTTTGTTGCCTAAAAAGTTTGATGATGGATACACATTAGTATCGGAAAAACTGTTGCCTGAATCATCAAACAATTCAAATAATGGTGACTGGTTAACAGATATTTTCTTTTGTCCTTCTATCCAAGATGTTCCGTTGTAATAAAAACTGTTTCCTGCATTCTTTGTTCCTTGAGTAACAAACAAAACATCATTGTTTGTTGGATCACCATCCAATTCTTTGATTAAAGAAATTTGTTTTGTTGTTTCATTACCGTCATAAAAATCTATAAATTTCACCTTGTATATTTTATTGTTGGCATCATCGCTAGTGTCTGCTGTGAACAAAACTCTCATTCCGTCAATAAGTTCTACACCATCTACAAAATGTCCTGTTGATCCTTCTATTAAACTGAATATATCTGTGGTTGTATTATCAATCAGATTGATATTGTCTTTGGACTTTGTTCCAAACTTAAATAATTTTAAACCGGCATTAAATTCAATTATGGGTCTTCTTGCTCTTGCATTTTGATCAACAGTGGACTCAAATCCATTAATTTTTGCACTGTTTTCGACCACTTCTTTGTGTACCCATCTATTGTATCTGCTCCATGGATTTCTGTCTGTTGATGATCTTGATATCACAACATAATCTTTTGTTACTGCAAAACTGGTTGCTGTTCCAAATCCCACTCGATCAAAATTTTGACTGTCGAATGGTACTGCGTATTCTGTGGTGTAGTCAGCAGTAATTTCTACTTCTGATGCTTTGATCAATTTGATTGCACTGCCTACGCCATCAACATAATATTCATCATCTTTGTAAGAGGCCGGAGTTACTTCTCCTCTAAAATTGATTTTCATTCCATTTGATAAACTATAACCATTGGCAAGCACATATTCTTTTTTGCCTATTATGTCTTTTGCAACATCTATCTCGCTGTTTTCATCAATATTATAAATTCTAAATTCTCCATATGTATTGATGTCATTGGTTGATTGATAGTACAACACATCGGGTGCTGTGTCTGGCACTGTGAACGTTATCACACCGTTTTCTATTTTTTGTTGGTCAACACCTTCGTTGTATAGATACTCGTCACCTTCATTAACTGAACTTCTAATTGTAAATGGCATTCCTTCTACATCAAGATTAAATTTGTAAGTTTGTCCTCTGAATAATTTTAATGCTGGATTTTGTGTGATTCCGTCTGGACTGAAAACATATGAATAATTAATCTGTGTTGTGTCTAATACAACTGTGTACGTTGAAACAATATCTCTTTGTTGTCCTGTTACTGTAACTGTCAATGGTCCATACGGTAACCAATAATATTCTCTAAAATTATAAAATTTGTCCCAGTCTATTTGAGGGTTCCAAGCATAATACTCTTGTCCATTTAACTTGCTGTGGTCTGCTGTGTTTCCACCATATGCTTTGATTGAATTAATGTAGTCAATATAATCTTTATAAAATACAGTGTTACCAAGACTGTCTTTGGCAGTTATAGCCGGTTCTAATTTATAATTCTGTCTATCATTTGAAACTTCTTGCAAATAAGGATCTGATGAGTTAAATGCTTTGGCATTTTGTCTACCGTAGTATGCACTTATTTTTTCAGTCTGTCCTTCAGATATAAGTTGGTCAACTGTGCTGTGTAGAAATTTTGTGTTTACAGGCGTTCTATAATACTTGGGTAAGAAATCTGCAGACTCTTTCTTGTTGTTGCCGATGGGTGAATTTTCTTTTTGATCTTTATTATATGCCATTTTTAGTAACTAGAGCCTCCAGAAGATCCAGAACCTCCGTTACTTGATGATGAACTGCTATTCACTATGGTTTGATCCGAGGTGTAAGATGTGACCACATTACCTGATGCTTTTAATTTGTTCGCCGTTACTGCATCTATCACTTGAACATCGTTTACTGTTGCTCCGCTGATGAATATTTCATTGCTTTCAGATTTTATTTCGTAAAGACTGCCAAAACCTTGATTGCCTGCATTTGGTACAATTACAAATGTACTTAAATCAGGAGCCAGTCTGTTCATCACATACGCACTCAATTCTGAAAAGTAAAATGTATCACCAAATTCCCAATTTTCTAAAGCAAAAAATTGATTAATTGCTGAAATAATTCTCACTTTTAAATCGCTGTCGTTGGTTACTTGTTCTTTATTCTTAACAATTTTAAAAGTTGCTTGTAGTGTGCTGTCTGCTTTACTGCCAAACAATACTTTGTATGACACAGGATGATAAACTAATTCATCAGAAATACTTTTTATTTTGTTTAACTCTGAGCCATAACTTTGAAATAAACTGTCAGCACTTGGTGTTTTAGGTTTTGATGAATTGACGCCGTCTAGCCACAATCTAAAATCTCTATCAAAAGTTCTTGTCAACAAATAAATGTCAATTATGTTGCTGGTGCTAGGATCTATTCTAGAATCACTATCTGCTGAATGCACGTAATGAAACTTCAAACTGCCTCTACCTGTTAAGGCAAAGTAGTTGTTATTGTCAACTAATAGATTATTTTCTTTGTCTATGCTTTTAAAAGAATTAGAGTCCACCAAGTATAAAATTGTATTATCATTGTATGAACTGAAAGGTAAAACACTGTTTTTGTTTTGCACTGTGATAATTCCTTCTGATTCAGCATCGACATAATTAATTTCGTTGGTTCCATCATTAAAGTCTTTAATTTTTTGAAAAATAAATTTTGAAGTATCTACTATCAGTTCAAAACTTTCTGGATTGTCAATAAATCCATCTTGGTCACCGTCAAACAATGCAATTTCTAATTTTTTAGAATTAACATATCCGCTTGATTCTCTGTATTCTTTGATCCCTTCAAAACTCACATCATCATTTAAAGGATTATTTGTGTTAGGTTTGGTGTTGATGCTTAACACACTTATTCTGTCTTTTGTGGTTTTACCTGTGATTGGATTGTAATTTTGATTGCTTGAATCGTAAAAGAATCTAATTTCTTTATCTGATTCGAACACATATCTCATGCCTCTGTTTTCAATTGTGTAAGATTCACCGTTGTTTGTGAACAACAATAACCAACTGCTGTCCAGTCTTTGATTGCTGTCATCACCGCTTTTTCCAATATTAAAGTCTCCATACACATCAAGATTGGTTTCTTTTATTAATTTCCAACTTCTCGTGTCCACATCAAATCTTAATCCAAAAGTGTTGTAAGCAAAAATTTGATCTATGATATCATTCTTTAAACCCTCTGACAAAAATTTTGTAAATTTGGATTTAATTTTTGTTAATATTGCATTGGTAGGAATCACATCGCTGAACACAATAGGTCCAGAACCATCTGGTTGTGCTGTTTTACCATCACCAATCACACTAACAACTGACGTCCACTTGTATGTTGAACTACCTGGATGATCTGCATCACCCAGCATTAATGTTCCGTCTTTCATAAAATGATAGCCTGCAGGCGCTTCAAATTTACACAAAGCACCAGTTTCAATATATTTCAATTGACTGACTGTGGTTGGCCCTGCTGAATATTTTAAACCATCAGGATCCTGTAATATTCCAGTACTGATATTGTTGCCTTTTGTTGATTGAACAAAAGTGGCTTCTAGATCATTTACTAGAATGTTGGGGAAATTATTGATGTAGTAATTGAATAATCTGTTCTCACTTAAGATAGGTTCTATATTATTAATAATCACCCCTTCAATGTCTGTTCTTGTTGAGAAATTAAATGTTTGAAGATCATTAATATTTTCTCTGTAAATGGCTCCATCGTTCCCGTACACATTCACATCACTGCTAACTCCTGTGGCATCTACAAAATCAAAATATTTAGAAATCCCTGTACTCACTCTGTTGACACTTTTTACTTTAACTATTTCTCTATTTTTTCCTAATGGTGCGACATTGTAATCTTCACCAGTGATCATTCTGTTTTGAGTGTAAAACTGTGTGGGTGCATTTACTTTAATATTGTTGTTGGTTTCAGATGTTGTACTGTTGTCCACAGTGTATTGTAGACTACAAACCAAACTGAGTGTTTCTGCTTTGCCTGATCCACTTAGGTATGGAATATCAATTTGTATGTTTGACATTTCTGTTGGATCTATTGTGAATTCTAAATTATCCGATGTTCTGTAGTATACTCTAAAATTTCCTTGTGGTAGATTACCAAACACACCATCTGAAAACTGTAAAGACACACGATCTTCGACTCTAGTTAAAACACTGTATACAGATTTAATATTTTTATTAAGTGAGTTGTAAATTATGTTGTTACCAACCAAAGAATCTAGTTTAGTCCATAAAGTATTTTCATTACCGTTTTCGTCTAAATTGTACAACCAAACATCTGTGTTGTTCACATTTTTTGCATTTATTGCCACTGACTGATTAGGAGTTGGAAGATTAATATCAAATTCTCCTTGATCTAAAAATCCTTGTCTGAAATGTACAAAAAAACCTGTGTTGGCACTTGAAGCACCTTGCCCGTCATCTCTGTGTAACAAAGAAAATTTTCTACCTGGTAAAGGATTTTGTTCATTGATTGCACCATCTCTCACTGCGGCACTGACAATTTCAAAATCAAAATTTCTTCCGTCCACAGATTTGCTAAAAGCATACACAGGAACTTCAGTGTTGTTTGACTCGACTTGATATTGTTTGGTCAAAATACTGTTCACTGTGTCTGATGCTACAGGTTTTCCAAATTTTCCATTTACTGGAAAAGCCGCATTCATCACTTTGATAAACTGCTCATACCAATCTGTATTTGTTGTATCGCTCCAACTTATTTCTGCATCTGCAAGATTTACATTGTTACTGTCAACAACTGTTTCAGTAGTAGATACTGCCACTACTTTCAATAAGCCGTTTGCACATTGATTACGTGTTGCATTGTAACTGAGTAAACGTGCTAATCTTAAAACAGACTCACGTCTTTCTGCTAGTTCTAAAAAATTTTCTCTTGCGTTAAGATCAATTCTGTACGATAAATTTTGTCCTAAGAAAGCAATTAAATCTATCAGTGCCAAATACTCTGATGATTCAATATAGTCGTTAAAATCTTCAGGATAGTTTTCACGCAAATAGGTAATCATTACCCTTTTAAGATTGTCAAAATCGTAACTTTGGAATTCAGCATTACGGAAACTTTGATAGATACGTTTCCAATCTTCTGCCAGTACTAATCTATTTTGTCTATCTGTGGTTGACATAATTTTTTATTTGTATTTATTGGCTATTGTTAAATACCCACTTAATTCAGTAACCCAGCATCTTCATCAAATTTCAATCTTAAATTCTCTGAAATGTTGTAGGTCAAATAGGTCAACTGGCACTCAACTTGAATTCCGCTAAGGTATTGGCTAACAGTTACAGCATCTACTTGCACTCTGGGGTCATAGTTAATAATCTCGGTAACATTTTCAGCAACAAATTCCCTATTTGCTGTGGTCAATGGTTCATGCACCATATCCCATATGATGGTGCCGAAATCGGGATCTTCTAGTTTTTCACCTTTACGTATATGAAATAAATTGATAATGTCCTGTTTGATCAAAGCAATATCAAACAGTTTAAAATTTGTATTATCAGGATTAACTGTGCTGATTCCTTTGTAAACTCTTTGTTTGGGCTGTACTGTGGATCGCTGATTGGCTTGCACAGTGACTTGCTTGTATAATTTTTTTTCTTCTGTGGACATACCTATATTTAACCTTTAAAAATCACCAACCACTCTACCTTCTGGATCCACATACACATTGAGATAAAACGGATCTCTAGTATTGGTAGCACTGCTGGAAGGTATTTGTTCTATTGTTGTTCTGTCTGTTTTTGTTGTGGACACATTGTTAGGATTTAAATTTTCATGATGTCCCCAAGGTTCATGTTGAGGCACACGTTTCATTATGTTTCCATCACTTTCGCCAGGATTTGTATGTGTACTCAATGGAGTTGGTGGCGTTTCCACAGCAATGCCATTGTTTAAATTTATCACTCCTCCTGTGTCTAGATTTATATTTCCTGTGGCGTAATGATTTGTTGTGGCCACTGACATGGTTTGAGTATTATTAACTGTGATTGTTTGATTGGTTCCAACTGTGACTGTGTGACTGCCCAGTGTTTCTTCAGTGAGACTGGTTTTTGCTTTTAAATTGATACTTCTGCCTGCTTCTAGATTTATATCTCGATCTGCTTTAAAATTGAAATCTGTTTGTGTGTGCAAACTGATACTGTCTTGTGCAAATATATCAATCTTTCCGTTTGCAGTCATTTCTATCCATGTTGTTCCTTTGGCATTACCGATGTAAATTAAATCTTCTGAATTGTGCATCAATATTTGATGTCCTGTTCTTGTACGCAACCTAATCAACTCATTGAAAGGAATATTTGTTTTTCCACCTTCTTGTTTTTGCTCTTTATCAATATACTCGTATTCTGTATCTTTGGCTTCACCTTTTCTAATAAACTTATCGTCACCGTCATCCATCACAAAAGATGATCCACCCTTACGTTGAAAATGTTTTGCTTTGGTCGGTTTGAACACTCCATCAAAATCTTTATCAACAGGTCCAGGTGTTGTGATTCCAAACACAGATGATGGTGCTTCACGTCTTGCACTTGACGTTGTTAACCCTCTTGTTTCGTCTTCTAGTAATCCTTGATTTTTTAAAATATTTTTGAACGAGTTTTGAACAGGTTTAAGATAATGATTGGCTTCTTTTTTAGGACTGTTTGAATTGTATGACTTGTTGTATTCTACTACAGGCAACTTTTTATTCATTTCTCCTGCTTCTGTAGAATTATGTAAAACTGTGGATGGTCTACCGTCAGGTAATTGTATATTCATTCCTTCTTGCTGAATGCAACCAAACCAATAAGCCTTTTCGATATTGCCTTCAACAAAAATAACCATCACTCTATTACCAACATCTGGTGGTACAAACCACATACCATAACTGCTTTGACTGTATCTGTAATCTTTGTCATTTTTAACTGCATCCACTGGTGTTACACCATAAAAAGGATTTAGATACTTTGCTCTAATAATTTGTCCTGTTGTAGAAGTTTGTCCGCTTTCTACAGTTTTCAAAAGTTCAACTTTTAAAGCACCTTGAAACTTTGGATCCATTACTGCTCTCACTATGGCTTCATAAGGTCCTGGATTTCTTCTTGGATCTATCTGTTGTGTGGTTCTACTAATTGTTGGCATAATTTTTACGTTTGATACGGATTCAATCCGTCGTCTCCTCTTGTAGCAATGTCTGATACTTCTTGTGATATTTCATCCATCACATCATTTTTGCCAACTGCCATTACAGATTTAGTGTTCACTCCTGGAGCATCTGTGTTTCCTGTTTTCACACGGATCATTTCTATTTCTTGTATAAATTTATTCCCTGCATAAGAACTTCTACCTTTAATTGGATAATAAAACCCACTGAATTCTCCCAGTGTTTGAAGTTCAG
>Ga0102963_1000112_pt1 | contig 33171 bp, 38 predicted proteins | sample SalPon2_C_H2O_MG_2_FD_84522 | JGI IMG/M metagenome (GOLD analysis project Ga0102963, IMG submission 84522) | Salt pond water microbial communities from South San Francisco under conditions of wetland restoration - Salt Pond MetaG SF2_C_H2O_MG | ecosystem: Environmental > Aquatic > Non-marine... | reverse complement strand
TGTCATTTATGGTAAATCCTCATGCGACATCCAGTCCCACTCTTTATCTACTGAACGATTATCTAAGTCCCAACGACTTAGTCTTTTAAGATATAGACTAATTTCTTTTAAAAAATAACCGAGTAAAAATCCAATTATAAAATCCATTATTGGATTATAACATAAGACTAAGGTAGCGTGGTGACACTACCTTAATCTTTTTTGGTGGGTAATATTTTTTTTATTGGTTTATTATCTACAAAATGTATTCTTAATTTATTTATTTTATTATTATATTCATCTTCAGATAAATATAAATTATTTAATTTTAATTTACTATCTTCTCTTTTAAAAATATGACAATGAATTAAAGGTTCTCCTGCTTTTAAAACAAAATCATTCTTTAATATTTCAAATGGAAAAGAAATAAAACCCCATTTATCAGCTTCTACAATTCCACTTAAACATCTTATTTCATTTCTAAAATGATAAAAAGGGTCAGAATAATATATACTGTAGCCTTCAGGTATTTCTATATAATAAGGCAAATTTATTTTTAATATTTTACCATCCATAGTTTTTTTTAAATCCATACCTACTGTTTGAGATTTACTGTGACTACCTAAATGATTATCTAAATCATCTAAGTATGCCTGTCTAGCAGAAAAATCCCAGCTTTGTTGAAGAATATTTCCATCATTATCTAGTTCTGTAGCAAAATATAAATCTGCCCATAAAGGAATAACAAAACCATCAGATAAAATATCTTGAATAGCAGGACAAGATTTTGCATTTATATTGTCATATTTTATAGGGTTCATTTGATGTTTAAATTCTTCTAACTTAGTAACTATTCTCATATTTTTATACCAATCAGGTTGCATTTTATTAGCTAATACAGGTGGATAATTTTCTAAAAACAATTCATTTTGTTTTCCTTTAGGAATAAAATTAATATTCATAATAATTTTTTAGGTCGTCTTTCAACTATATCTTTAAAAGAACTACTAATATTACTTACAAATTTAGTAATCATAAAAGTATTTCTTAAATATTTATCTGCTTCTTCACTTAATTCTTTATACTGTAAATTTATATTTTTATTAAACACAATAAAATAAAGAGGTTTATTTTTTTTATATTTTATTACTGCTTTTTTACTTGGGTCTAATATTATCCAAGCACTACTAATAGGTCTTAACCAATTAGTTATATTAAATGCACCTGTAACAAACTGCACATTTTCTGTTTCAATATTAGGTGGAGTTAAAAATAATTCTATGTCTTGATAATCAGTTCTAAAAATATAAGGTGTTGTAAATTGAAATGTAATTACATTTTTATTATTTACATCTAATGTAATCATATTATTTATTGCATTAGATAATTGATTAGTGTAAGGAGAATTTTCATATTTATATTTATATTCATAACTATTTGTCTTTGAATTTTTTTCTATTTCAATAGTTATATCTAATGGAGAATTTACATAATATATTCTATTATTTGAACTAGATACAGCAGGACAACCTATTGTATTTGATATATTGTATTTTTTAATATTTTTAAAAAATCCTTTAGATACTCCTATAAAATCTAATTTATTATCAATATGCCAAGCTACATCTATAGGTTTATTTTTATTAAATAATTTCATTCTCCACCTTTATTATAACTATATTATATTTTAATCACCATCAGGGTCAGGAACATTAGGATATGTTATTAAATCCCAAGTTTGTAACACTTCATTCCAAGCGTAAAATTGACCATCATCAGGGTATAGTATAGGTGCTTCCCAATCTGCTTTTGCTTCATTTAGTGTCCAACTATTAAATGGTTTTGGGGGTAAAAATATATCTTTTTCTTCATCATAACTATAACCTTTACTAGCATAGTTTCCTCTTAAAGGAGTTCCATCTAATTTGTGTGTTTTGTTTATTGTATTGTAAGATGTTTGAACCCATTTACCAGGTTTATTTAAAGTATTATTAATAAAGTTTTGTCCATCATTTTCAAATTCATCAGCAATAACAATAACTGTTTCTACTAAATTATTTTCTTCATTTACTTTTGCAAAATGTGCCATCAATACTCCTAATCTATTTGAAAACTTCCTGAACTATTGTAAGTCCATATTGTATAATCTCCTGATGTTGTTGAAGAACCACCTGATTGTGTAACAGTAAAAGCACTTCCTTGTGATGTCAAATATCTAAAAATTATTACACCTGAACCACCGCTTCCTGAACCATAATGACTACCAGTATATGTTCCACCACCACCACCACTACCAGTATTTGCAGTACCGCTAACTGTTGCAGAACCTCCACCACCTGCACCGCCTGAACCTGAGTTACCACCACCTTGGTAATCCCAACCTCCAGCACCACCACCAGCTCTTGTTACTGCTGAACCTGTGATAGAAGAAGATAAACCTGCACCACCTGCACCTGAAGTTGAACCTGACTTATTTCCACCGATTGCACCAGCACCGCCGCCTCCACCTGCTTCGCCACCACCGCCACCATTGCCACCATTGTTACCTTGATTTGCTGTTCCTACTCCTCCAGTAGATGAACCACCATCACCAGCACCGCCTCCTCCACCTGAACCACCTGTGCCACCTGTTTGGTTACCCCAACCACCACCATAGCCACCTGCTAGAGATGTTACATCTATAGAACCACCAACAATAGAGCTATCATTTCCACTATTTCCAGTATTTGGACTACCATAACCTCCAACACCTCCACCACCACCACCAACTGTGATAGTGTATGATATTCCTGTATCTAAAGCAATTTGTGTTTCAGTAGTAGTAGCACCACCACCTGATGTTTCTCCTGATACAGAGTTACGATAACCTCCTGCACCACCTCCACCACCTCTGTTACCACCAGCAGAAGCACCACCTGCTATAACTAAATAATCAACAGGTAGACCTTGTAGTTCAGCTTGATTTTCTCCTAACAAGTATTGAATATCTTGTACTTGAAAAACTCCATTATTTTGTGAAACATTTTGTGAAGGTAAATCTTTACCTATGTGTCCAAAAGTATTACTAACCATATTTATTAAACCTCTAAACTGTAATATCTAATACAGAAATAAATGCTTCTAAATCGCCTGATGCTGCTACACCTGTAATTTTAACTTGTTCCCCACTAGCTAATACTATTTTAGATGAACCTGCTAGTTCAATAGAACTATCAGCACTAACAACCATAGTTGATGCAATATCAGCTTTCTTGGTTGTACCATCACTTTGATAAATAGTAACAGTAACATCATCTGCTGAAGCACCATCTATATTTGTTACACGCAAAGACAATATTATAGAAACATCATTAGCATCTGCTGATGGTGCTGTGTACAATAATTGTTCAGAACTTGTAACTGCGATAGAATTATTTTTAAATTGTTCTGCCATTTTATATCTCCATATAATTAATTAATTATCTCCCATTACTATAGCACGAACACTTGTCTGTGTCACGCTTGTTACTGAAAGACCCTCGTAACTTATTCTTAGTGCATAACTAAGAGTTCCGCCACCACCTGCATCAGGTAATAAATCTATATCTTCATCTATAGGCTTATTTCCTATTGTATCTATGCCTAGACTTCCACCTTCTTTAAGCATAAGAAGAATACTCATATCATCCTCCTAATGCTACTACTAATCCAATACTTACACCTAAACTAAGTTGATTTAAATTAACTTGTTTAGCTGTAGTCGTATCATTATCGTAAACTAAAATATAATCATTTGCATTATCTACTGTAATAGATGTACCATCAGTAGCACCTGCCATCATAGCTGTAGCTGATGAAGTATTTATATTACTTATTGCTGTAGCACCATCACTATTAAATGTTGATATTGCTGATGAACTATTAGTATTAAAATCTGATATAGCTGTTGTTAATGATGTAATGTTTGTAGCAACTCTATCGTTTTGGTCTTGTATATGTTGAGCTAATACAGCAAGTCTAACTGTCGTGCCTATACCATGAGAAATACCTGTATCTGCTGGCGCTCCACCAGCTTCTTGTCTTCCATCATAATCTCGTTCAACATCACTAAATGTTGTCGAACCAGATGAATGTGTTTTAACTACAACAATTTCTCTGTTACTTGTAGAGTCTGGGTCAATGACTAAATAAACCCAAGTATTTTCATCACCTGTTGTAGCAGAAGTTATACCTGTACTACCATTTGTAGTAGGAGTTGTACCTACAGTAAATGATGTAGCACCTGCACTAAAATCACTATTAGTAATAGTTGTTTCATAAAAGTTTACTATTTGTGTTGCTCTATCTGCCATTACGCTCCAAATCTCATTATACCCCAAGCGGCAATACCTGGCGTATGTATTGATGTTACTTCTTCAACAGTACCTTGTCTAGTACCACGTATAGTGATTATAGCATATTGCGTATCACTTCCTAGTACTTCGTTAGATTGTATAGGATAACTTATCTGCTCTACAACACCACGAATAACTTCTTTAGGTTCAAATAATTCTAAAGTAACTGAATCCCCTTCTTTAGAACTTAATGTTTTGTACAGTGTATTACCTAATCCTTTAACTATTAAAGGTTTTCTACCTGGTCTTTCTACTCTATCACTAATGTTTATCGGTATTTGTGCTACTACAAGTTCTGGTCTAGCTAATGCACGAAACTGTACAGACTTAACTTTAGGAGTATTTACATTAGTTGTACTTTTAAGTACAACTTTACCGATAATATATCTTGAAACTTCTGCTATTTGTTTTTCTTCATCTCCTGTACCACCTAATTGTGTAAGTGCATTTGTAAATGTAGCTGATTCTGGACTATCTAAATCTTCAAATCTTGTAGAATATTGTAAACTTACTGATGTATCTTCAGGTAAATTTATAGTAGATATTTCTGCACCAACAAATTGTTTTTGTTCTGCTGTAAAGAAATCTGCTGCTGATAAAACTAAATAACCTTCTGATTCATATGTAGTTTGTTCCATGTATATATCACTACCAGACACACAAGTTAAAAACTTACCACCTAATTGTGTAATACCATTTACTAATCCATTACCTGTTGTTTGCAAATCTCTAGCCAAACCACCTGTTGGTAAGTAATATCGCCACAAATTTGTTACGTTAGTTCCTTCTCTAACACCCATTAACACACTATCACGGCTAACAAACATAGCGTGTGGTGTAGTATCTACTCCAGATATAACCCATTCTTTTACTAATTGTCTGTTAGCTAACACATATAAATCATCAGCTGCTACAAGTTCTGCTCTATATAATCTTCCAATTTCAGTAGTAACTTCTTTAGTACCTAAAAATACTATTCCTTCAGTAGCTTCCATAGAATGTACTTCTTCAAAAGGTATTTTTGTTTGTCCTTGATTTACAAACACACCATTAGAAAGTTTAAAAGAATACACAGTACTATCAGTACTAGATGCTAATACTGCAGCACCACCATCAATAATACTTGTAATTTGATGCGTAGGTTCTACTTCAACAATAGTATCTGCATTTGCTAAATCTGAGTTACCCCATGTTTTATTAAAAGGTGTTACTTCCCATACGTATTCAGCAGTACTGTCATTTCCTGTAATCCATAATCTATTTTTAACATACCAAATACCTGTTAATCCTCCAGTTGTAGATTGTCCAGTAGTATGTACAGTCCAAGTACTTGTTCCATCAAACTCAATTAACTGTGAAGCAGTTGTTCCGTTAGCTGTTGTAAGAAATAATTTGTTACCAAATGCAGCTATACCTGTAAAGTTATGTGTTGCGTTGTTTGTACCACTATCTACTTCAGTCCATGTAGTTGCATCTGTAGAGTAATATACACTTGTATTGTCAGTTACCCATATTTTTCCATCTGTAGTTTGTGTTACATAATTATTAGTTCCTGCAAATTGTGTATCTGCACCTCTAACATTTACATCAGCAGTATTATGTAATAAATGTATATGATAAGAAGTTTCATCATCTCCATGAAATACATCTAGACCTTTGCTATCCCAAAATCTATTAACATCATCTGGTTTACCATCAGCTCTATGTGCAGTATCTAATCCTTGTCCTGCAGAAAAATTATTTCTTGAATATATACGACCTAAGTTAGATGTAAAATCTTCAGGGTTTTGTTTAACATTAACATTTTGTCCTGCTTGTACATCAGAAGATTGTATAGTTAATTCTCTATTAGGACCTACGGCTGTTCTTAAATATATATTATCTAATCTTAAATTGTAACCATATCTTTTAGGGTTACGTACATTAGAAGTTGAAGCTACCCTAGCCATTATACTGGATAATTAATGTTGTTTATTGATACAGCTTCTGGAAATCTTGCTCGTAAATTTTTTCTAGCTTGTTGTATAAGTAGTTGTTGATACTGCAATAAACTATTTCTAATTGTATTAGAACTACCAATAGGTGCATTTGATACAGCTATTTGTTCTGTTATATATTTAGCATCAATATTTTTTATATCTTTACCTGAAATCATTTGTGCTGCAACACCAGACATAATAATTGGTTCATACTCTGTTTCTAAACCTACTGCAGTTAATGTTGTAGTTTCTGCTGTAGGTGTAACAAACTTCTTTTTAAAAGTTACATAACAAGTATGTCCTTCATTAATACCATAAAACTGTAATGCATGTACTACATCAGGACCAGTTGTATATGTTTTAGTTCTAGATGTTTCTGTATCATCTGTCCAGGTAAATGGATTAGGTAAATCTATCATTTCCACAGCTACACTATGAAATGTTAATCCTGTTTGGTCAGAACCTGCTTGCCAATCTGTGTATTGTGATATAGCTTTTACAGGGGTAATTAAATAATTATGACTATCCCCATCAGTACCATAAGTTCCTAACAATTTATAACCTGTAGCAGATGTAAGTTCTAGAGTTTCTACAGCAAATAATGTAGGATATAAATTTTCTATTTGGTCTACTACAGCGTCATATACATTTTTACGAGGAAAAGCGGGAGTTATTTTAATTAAATCTCCAGCTGAATGTGTTGTTGCTGATGTACCCCTTGCACCTCTTTGTACAGTTATTTCATTAGTTACAACATTAAGAGATTTAGAAAACATTAACTCTTGACCTATTTCAATAATAGCTCCAGCGTCTAAAGCATCTTCTTCTTCTGAAGAAAATAAATCTCCTTCATAGTTAAGAGTACTTTGTGTTGTACTAGATATATCACCTGTTAAATATGAATATGATTCAACACTTTCTGGTGGTTCTAGGTATTCTCTAAATACCCTGTCTACTAGGTTGCCTATTGTGTTACTCACAATGACTCCTAACTTTGTTTAAATACTAAATTAATTTTTCTATCAGCAGCTTCGTTACCATCAGATGTTACTCTTAGAAAACCTATTGCAGCAAAAGCCCAACCACTAGGGTCAACTCTTACCATGTTTCCTTGTGAAACTACATATGTAACTTCAGTATTATCTGTTTCTACTACGTCTACCCAAGTGCTTCCATCATAAGAGAAGTCAAATGTTACGTTTGAACCAGTCATTGTTGCAGGAAATTCTATTCCTGATAGCAATAAACCGTCACATTGTGCAGCTGTAGAGTTACTGTTGTCTGCTGAAACGTCTATTAAAACTTGTTTTTGTAATTGCATATTGTCCTTACTATAGCAGAAGAAAAGGGCAGGAGGTGGATTCCCACCCTAATCTTCAAATATATTTCTCTAAGCTACGTCAGAGAACTTCAAGTGATATGAAGGAGGACCAAAGTCGTATCCCATTTCCATGTAGATAGCTTTTGATACTCTTGCAAAATCATCTTGGTCTATGTCTCTAACAAACACTGTTCCATATCCTGGGATATTTGTGAACACTGGTTGTATAAACGCAAAGTCCAAAATAAATGAACTGTTTGCAGGCATGATATTAGGGTCTATAACCATCATTCCGATTGAACCGAATGGAGTTACGATAGTATCAATATCGATACCAGCAACATTTCTATCTCTAGGAATGATTGCTCCTGTAATACCAACTGTACCAGCAAGTAGTTCTTTATTTAAGTCAAGTAGTTGCTTAGGAGTAACACAAAGCACAGGAGACTGCATTGGTGCGTGAGCATCATATAGTCTCTTAAGTCCTTCTGAGATTGAATCCCATGAAAGTACTTTGTCAGTACCAGTACCATCGCCAGCTGAATCACAATAGTGTACGTTACCGCCTACAAATGTAGGTGCAGTTGCGTTGTCAGCGTTAGCGTTTAGTGCGCAATACTCTGCAAGTCCACGCATTTCTCTTGTACCAGCACCTGGTGTTGTATTAGCACCATCTGCAAATGTACCGTTAAATGCGAACCACTCTACTTCTCTAGCCACTTTTTCAAGTGCCATAGACATTTGCTCTGCGAACTCATCAACAATTGGATTTCCACCAGCAAGTGCTAGTTTATCTCCAGCTGTTACAGTTCCATCACCATTAGACGAGTTTGCAACGTTTGCACTCAAGTCAAATGGATTTTGGTTCTGATATGTCGCCATAGCTGTGTAAGTCATCTTCACACCTTTATGAAAGATTTGAGTTACGCCTGTAAAAGCTACTCTATCTCTTCCAAGATATTCTGTTGGCTGTGCGCCTTCTTGACCTTTTGTTGGCTCAGAAGAAACTACAGCACTATCAGCAGCTTGGATTTGCCAGAAAGTAGATTGTAAAACCTTACCTCCGTTTAATCCACCAGTTGCTGAAAGAAATGGTGTACGTTGACCACCTACACGGAATAACTCACCAGAAAAGTTATTAATCTTCTGGGAGTAAATTGAATTATTAGTCAGCGAAATTGCTGCCATTTTATACCTCCGTATTAAGTTGTCGTATTAAATTATTTATTTATTGTTTTTCTGGTTTTCCATGATATTTAGCTTTGCTGCTAAGGAATCCTTAACAGACCCATTCTTTAGAATGTTAGCTAATTGTTCATCTACACCAGCAGGTACATCTGAAACTGAATTTGCATCAAGTGCAGCTACTCTAGACCTTGCATCGTCTTGAATTGATACTTCAGGTGCAGGTTGTGCTTGTTCCTGTACTTGAGTATTAGATTCATAACCATACTCATCTTTAGCAAACTGGGAAATAGACTCTATGTCTACTGGCCCGTTATACACTTGCTTTAATGCCTTACCAAAACCACTGTCTGTTTGTAGTCCCAACTTACCAAAAACATTGTTTAGCTCTTTATCTTTAAAAGATGCTAACTCTGCTTCTAATTTCTTAAGCTGTTCATCTTTACGTTCAACAGTTTCACGTAATTGTTTTACACCATGTTCTTGCGGTGCATCAAATTCTTCCATCTTGTACCTCCACTATGTGTTAACCTATCAGATAAGACCATAGGAATCTTACCGTGGTGCTACCTTATGCACTTGACTTATCTCTCTGGTAGCTTAAAGCTATAAGTCCATTACTCTACGGTTTTAATACGAGCTTTCTACGTAGGCTTTGAAAGCTGAGTGCAGGTCTATTAGCGGACCACGCAACGCTTAATGTCTATTATACACTAATCTGCTATAAGTCCAGTAACTTCGTCACCTTTTTTTGCAGAGCCTAATTGTATACCTTGTTTTGATTGTAGTTCCGCACTAATACGGCCAAGTCTTTTAGCAGAAGCTTCATCACCTAGTGTTGCTTCTTCTAGTGTTTCTAAACTTAAATCTCTACCTATGCTTGCAGCTTGTGATATCATTCCTCCAGCACCTTCATACAATTGACTTGCTTGTGCTGAAGTTAATCCCATTTTTCTTAGCTCATCAAACCTTGCAAATGATGTAGTAAACCCTCTAGATGATGCTTGTGCCTGTAACTGTATAGTTGCTATCTCTCCTGCAAGAACTTTATCTTGTATCTTAGGATTAATTAATGCAGCAAATATAGTTGGTTGGTCTAATGTTAAGTTGTATCTTTCTCTAAATAGTTTTTCTACTTCAGGTATTTGGTCTTTAACTCCTGCATATACAGTGTCTACACGTACTTGAAATTCTTCTGCAGATACTGGGTCTCCTGTTTCATAACCTGTAGCCATATCAGTAAACTCATCTTCAAAATCTGTAAAGTCTGCAATACCTACTTCAGCAAGTGTTTGTTTATAAGAAGCTTTAACACTCATAAAAGAAAGCTCATCCATTACTAACGAACCATCATCACGCATTAACTTACCAAAGTTATCTTTCCATGCTTTAGTTTGTCTAGTAGCACCTATAGCTACATTAGGGTCTCCACTTTTAACCCATTCAGCAGAATAAGCTTTTAATACTTCTTCAGGCATAAACCCAAATAATGTTGTAGCTAAATTGTATCCTTGACTTGCAGTACGTGGGTTATAAGGTGTAGGTGTAGGTGTACTTTCTTGAGGAGAAAGACTCCAACCATCAGCTAATTTTCTATTTAACTCAGAAGCAGTTTCATTTTCACGTCTACCTTCTTGTGCAGTAGAGACTTGTCCATCTTTATAGATAGTAACTTGATTGTTTGTGCCTTCAACTATTGCAGCCATTATCCTACATAACTCCTACTGGTTACTACACCACTACCGAATGTATCCATCATTGCGTTTGTTAAATCATTTTTAACTTTTTGATATCCTCTATCTAAGCCAACTTGTCTCATAAGTTCTGTCTCCTTAGCGTAGTCATTAGTAGTAATCAATTGGTCTAACAATGGGTCATTATCTTTTAGATTAACACCCATAATTGCTGATGCATTTTCTTTTTTAGCATTCACAATTGTTTGCCAAGCAATATCTCTATCGTATTGTCCATAGAATTGAAACCTTGTATCTTTAAGTTTGTTAATAAATATATCTTTATACAATGAATTATTACGCATTTCTCCTGCAATTTCACTTACAGTAAACTCTCCTTGTAAATGTTTAGGTAAATACATATCTAACAAATCTTGTACTTCAGTTTCTTTAGCAGTAGTAGTTTTAATAGTTTGTCCTTCTAATGCATTAATTAAACCTATGTCCATAGTAATACCTGCAGCTGGGTCAAATACACCTTGTATCTGTGTTATAGCTTCCTTCTGCGTAAAATATCCACGTCTTGTTTGGTCAGCTAAATAATTTAAAGCTTTTTTAGGAATTTCTGAACCGTATTGTGCTTTAGCTGTACGGTTAAATAAGTTTGTATAAGTAATTAAATCTGCATCAAACTGTTGTGGATTAGTAAATTCTGCACGTTCAGCATCAATTTGTGATTGTTTTAATTGAAGTCTGTCTAGTATGTCACCATACTTATCTGTTTTTGCAAAGTTAGTTATAGCTATACCCATATCTCCTTCAGAAGATATGTAGTAAGCTGCTAAGTTATTTACATATTCATCATCATTTAACAATGTTGACGTAACTTCTGTTTGATTTCGTTCTACAGCATCTAAGAAATTGTTAGCTATTTGTACAGCGTCACCTTCAATAGATAATATAGATGCAGGTACACTAACAAGTTTGTCACCATTTAAAAATCCAGAATCAAATTGGTCTACAGACATAACAGTAATACCTTGTGATTCTCTAGCAGTTTTTTCTTCTTTGTCTGTAATCTTAGGTTCAGTACGATTATCGTAATAGTTACTAATATCTTTTAAAGTTAAATCATCTGGTAAATCAAGAGCATATGAATAATTACCTAAATCAATAATTACTTTATACCCTTCACCTTCAACATAAATTATCTCTGTGCCTTTCCAATCAGACTTTAATCCTCCACTAAATTTGGCAGGAGCATCAGGAATAACAAAACCTTTACCTTCTATTACTGGACCATTACCCATTATTTACCTCCAAATAAATTTCTAATACCACCAAATACTTTAGTAGCTGCATCACTTTGATTAAAACCTAATTTGTCTTCAGTAAAACTATCTATAAATCTTATTGAAGGGTCATATGTAGACATGTGTTCACTAAATGCTTGTAGACCTTCTTGATTTAATCTTTCACGTTCAGCAATATATTCTGGATTATCTGGGTCTTGTAATAAATTTTGATAATTTTCACCCATTACATCTGATTCATATAAACCTTTAGTTACAGCTACACCTAAGTTTACTAAAGCAAGTTGTCTAAATGTTTTTATTAAATTCTGTGCAAATGGAGCAAGCGCAGTGCCTGCAAACAATTTAGGTATACCTAATTCAAGTGCTTCATCAATAGGAGCAACAGCTTTACCTAAAAAATCTAAACCTTTCATAGAATAATTTTTTATGTTACCAGTACCATCTACTTCTGGATTAACAATTTTTTCTTTTTCCTTATCTAAAAGAGTTCCTAATTCATTTATTGGTTTATTGTAATCTACATCACCATATCTTATTTCTGTTCTAGGTCCTTCATATCCAATATCTGAATATAAACTACCTGTACGTTTATTAACGTCAGCTCTATTAATTACATTTTTAAAAACATTATCTGGGTCAACATGCAATCTTTCATTTGCATTCCAACTAACTTCTAATCCAGTTGATTCGTGTACAAATATTTTATTGTAACTATTAGAATTATCAGAAACTTTCCATCCTTCAGGAAGTTCAACATTTCCTATTGCATTAGTAATTGTTTTATCTATTTCAGATATCATAATATCTGGAAATCTTTGATAAGAAGAAGGGAATTTTTGTAAATCAGTTTGCTGATTAAATAATTTATACCAATTACTTTCTGGTAATTTTCTTTGCATACCACCTGTACGGCTATAACCTGGAGGATTGTCACCTTCTTCTAAAACTTTTTCTAAAGTTTCTTTCACACTTTTATTTAGATTATTTGATAATAACTCGACATCAGATATTGTTGGTCTATCTACATCTAATAATTTTAAATTATCTTGTATAAAATTACTATCTCTATTTAAACTTTCTATTGCTGATTCAAATGTATTTTTTGTATAACTTCTACCATTAACACTTAATCGATTATCTTTAGCTATTAAATAACCTTCAGCATCTTCTGTGTAACTATCTAATCCATACATACTGTATTTGTTGTTATCCATTGTATATTTAATAGAATCTAATTTATTTTTAGCTTGTTTTATTTCAGAGTCAGATGCTCCACTAGAAATTAACTCATCTAATATTTGTTGTTGTCTGTCATACTGTAGTTGGTCTTGTTTAGCCATTATCCTCCGAACATGTATGTCAACATATCTTGTTGCATCTTTCTAACTTGTTTAGCATTTTGAGTAGCTTCTACTACATTACCATACTCATCTTCAAATTGTTGTTCTCTAATTTCTGCAGGAGTTTGTATTGAAAACATAGATAAATCTACAGTACCTCTACCTGGATACTGTTCTTGTAAATCTTCCATTTCTGATTTACCTATATCTGAATATTCTGGTTGAGCAGTTAAGAAGTTATAACTTTCTAATTGTTCTGCTTTAGCTCTATCTTGTTCCCATGCAGTTGAATAACTAAGCCCAAAAGTTGTAGACCATTTATCTAACTCTTCTTTTGTAGGTTTTCTACCTAACTTAGCTTCAAAATATCCTTCTACCATATCTTCTAATGAACCTTGCGATGGTGGTATATATTTTTGAGCAAGTGCTTTAGCAGCTTCTGCTTCATCTACTTCATCTAATTTAACTTGTTTAGCTGCAAGTTCTTTTAATCCAGCATTAAATAAATTTCTAGCAAAAGACCAATCGTTTACTTTAGCTTGTGTTTGTGAGAAATATACAGGTGCTAACTCTGTTTCTTCCATAATAGCTTTATAAGTTTCTGTTCCCTCTACAGCATACATATTGGTATCTATCCAGTTCATTACCATTTGTATAGATGTTCTAAGTTTTTCGCTAGATTCACCAATACTTTCTGCAAAGTAATTTTGTGGAACTAAATTATTATCTGTTAAAAAGTTTTGAAATGCTATTATTTCATTTTCTGATGCATAGTTATCTAGTATCCCTGTAACAGGTGTACCTTCAAAATGTCCTGGAAAAGGTATTAAACTTGTTGTACCATCAGCATTTAAGACAGGTCTTAGTGGCGCACCATCAGCAGCTGATTGTAAGAATTGTAATTCTGCTTGACTTAGATTTGGATTATTTTGTATATAAGTTTTTATAGACAACGGGTCATCTAAGTTAACTTTTTTACTTATTTGTTCAAACAAATTAATATCTAATAAATCAGTACCTACTTCTACTGGTTGTGTTGGAGCATCAGGGTCAGGTTCTGAAGGTCCACTTTCTATACCAGCTGCAATACCTGCTGCTGTTTGTGTAGGTCCAATTTGTTCAGTTATTTCTACATCATCATCTGTTGTAGTAACTCCAAACATTTCTTCATCAAAACCTTCTTTAAAGTTAGTTATTGCACCTGATAAAGGCATATCACCTCTTATTTGTTCTAATGCTTCTGCTTTAGCTTTTCTATCTGCATCAGTATTAACTTCCCAGTTAGCATCTAAATACTCTATAAACTTTGGTCCAGCTTGTTTAATTAAATCATTAATATTGTTTAAATCTTTTATCTGTTGATTAACAGCACCAAGAACTTCTTTATTAAATTTAGCTAGTAATTGTCCTAATTTTTTTGTCATCTATTATCTTTCTGGTAAATAATCTAAGTATTCTTGGTCATCTCTATATAACTTTAACATAACACCTTGCCATACTGGGTAAAAGTCTGGATAATCTTGTAACACAGAGTTAGCTTTATTGTACATCCATATTCTTAATCCTTTAGCTTTTACATCATCTGATGTTAACCACCAATCAGGATTTTGTGTAGCAGAATATAATGCAGATAATTCTTCTGCTTCTTTCCAATGTATCATTGCTTGTGCAAATCCTTTAGCTGCATCTAATTCCATAATGGCTGGGTTAATTAACCACATTGTTTTCATCTCATTAAAGATATCTTTTATAGCTGGCGGTGACAACAATCCATATTCATCAGCTTGAAATCCAGGTAAATTAAGTTTTAGTTCTTCTCTATACAATCTTTTAACAATTGTTTTAGTGTTACTATCTAATCCTGTTTTATCTAAATTTTTAGTAAATGTTTTATATCTAAAGAAACCTATAGTATCGTTTACACTTCTACGATATTGGTCAGGACTAAGTAAAGATTTTTCTCTTACAATATCGTTATAATTTTTTTCTTCAAAAGGATTATCTATGTTTAAGTAATAACCACTAAGTTTTAAAGAATCAAATATTTCAGCATTTTCTTTTTGAAAGTTTTGTACACGCACACTATAAGGTTGTTTACCTGTTTCTGCTTGCGACCTAGGACTTAATAAATAAGGATGTTCTACACCATAAAGTTCAAAGAACTCATTGTATGTAGCTATATCATTACCTTGATTTTCTTCTTTAATTCTAGTGTACTCTTCATAAAGAACTGCTTGACCCCATTGATTACCTTGTTCATCATCAATAAAGTATTCTGGTTGAAAACCTGTAGGTCCAAAGAATTGATATAAAAACTGAAAACCAAACAATGTACCAGATTTTTCTTTAGCATACTCTAAGTAAGCTAGTTCTATTTGTCCTTGATTTACTTCTCCTAAAGCAAGTCCAGGTATTACTTTTTGTATATAATCATCTAACTTACCAGCTTTATATAGCCTTTCTGGTTCACCAGCTGATACACCCCATCTATATAAATCTATTGTAGCTTTTGCTCTCATTCGTTCTGCTTCTGAGCTTGCATCTGTTATAACATCAAAGTCATCATCTCCAGTAAATAACCATGCACCTAACTTTTTCCATACTGGTGATACACCAAATACTTCTAAAAACTTTTCTGGTGGTGGAAAGTCTCCAAATATTAATTTTTCTAAATCATTAGCCCAACCATATTTAGCACCCATTTTTGTACTAGCTGTTTCTATAGGAGGTAATACTTTATCTATAGCAAATGCTACAAATGGGTTAGGTCCAGGTACAAATCCCTGTCCTAGTAAGTTAACACCTTGTACATAACCTCTAGGAGATATTTGTAATCCTTGTTCACCATCAGATAACTCGTCATCTAAAATTAAATTAGACATAAAACCACCAAATGGATATACAAACATATCTTCTTGTGGGTCTTGTGGATTAGGAACAAAAAAACCATCACCTGAACTAGGTCCTAATGCATCTGCTGATGTAGCACCTCTAGTACCTACATAACCTTTTCTAAGTACATATGGGTTTTGTGCAAACAATTTACCCCATGTTTGAAATACTTCAAACCATACTTCAGCAAATGGAAATATGTTTACAAGTTTGTCAGATATAGTATGTTTTTGTTTTGTATCATACAATAGTTCTTTAACACCTGCTAAACCATAAGCTTTACTTTCTATGTTCATAGCTTGGTAATCATCTATTTTTCCAGGTTTATATATTTTACTAAAGCCACGTAACTCTTGTATAACTGATTGTGGTACACCAGAATCAACAGCTTCTTTAATAAATTTGTTTCTAAGTCCTGTACTAAAATCTTCAAATCGTTCACCAATAAACATCCATCTAAATTGTTTAAATGTTGTTGACCTATTTAAAGTACCTATTGGTTTAGACATTAAATTATCAAATACTTTTTGATAGAATATATCCATAGCATCTTCAAACTGTCCTAAGAAACCTTTATCTGTAGTTTCATCTATAGTGTTTCTGACAACAGTCATAGTTCCAGGGTCAATACCATCTTCTTTGTTATAATATTTTTTAAGTTCATCAACAACTTTTTTCTTTTTAAACTCTTTCATAAGATTGGCTTCATTACTAAAAAACTCAATAGTTTCTTTTTTACCAGTACCATCAGTACCAAATTTATTTAGTTTACCTTCTGCAATCATTTTTCTAATAGAAGCATTACCTGTATTTGTATTAGGTCTTATTTGATATTTATATGAACCATCTAATTGTTTAAGTATGTCTTTACCATTTATTATTTCGCCACCAGTAGATATACGTATTCTTGATTCTAAGAATTGTAAATGTTGGTCAACAGCTTCAGAACCATCTTTAAGTATTTCTGACCATTTGTTACCACCTTTACTAACAAGCATTAATCTAGCTTCTCTACCTGCTGGACTAAGTATCCATTTATTTAATTCTTCTGAACCATAACCATACTGTGCTACTTTTTGTGCTAATGGGTCATTACGTAAATGTCTGAGTTCTGCATATATAGATTCACCTATTTCAGTTATATTCATCTCTGATTTTTGTTTACCAAGATATTCTAGATATTTATTTTTTCTTTTACCTGCAGGACCAATGTCAGTAGGTTTAAATGATTTTTGCATAGCTTCAATAACTTCTTCTTGCATAAGAAAATCAATAGCATCTTCATTATAAGTAGCACCTTTGTATTTAGATAAAGGCATACTTTCAAGTATTTTACCTACTTTAGAATTAGGATTATGAGCAGCTAACCATTGTAAATAACTTATTGGTTTGTTGTATATTCCTGATAAACCTTTTACAGCCATACGTGCTTGCTCTTCCATAAACACACGTGTAAAAAATGCAACTCTTATAAGTACAAAAGGTTTAAATATATTTCTTGTATAAAAATTTGTAAGATTTGTAAACATATTGTTTTCTAATCGTTTAACTGATATAACACCTGGTTCAAAAGGATTAACAGCATTTTTTGAATCTTTAGACCAAGGAGCATGATACTTTGTCCATTGAGTCATATCATGTCTAAAATTTGATTTAACAAAATTACCTTCGCCAACTTTTTCGTAAGGTTTAAACATTTTACCCATAGCTTTATTAAGCAATCTATAGTCAAGTAATGGTGCAATGTTATCTTGCATTTCATCAAACAATGAAGCTGTCATAGTAGTAACAAGTTCACCTTTGTTATTAACTGCGTTACCTAACTCATTTATTTCATAACCTTTGTAATTAGAACCTATGTTAGGAAGTACTTTATTATTTTTACCTGTAGCATATATTTTCATTTTATCTTGTCCAGAAAACATTTCTTGTGCTGCTTCTGCAACATATATCCAGTTACCCCCTCTAGCTTTAACAAGTTCTATGTCACGACTTGATTGTTCACTAGCAAATTTCCTAATAGCTGTTTTATCACCTGGGTCTATATCTAAAAAGTTATTTAATATTTTAGATGCTTCTCCTGGGTCATAACCATTAATTTGTAAATGTGAACCAAGTTGTCTGTAACCTACTTCAATGTTATTAAGTGGTATACCCATTTCAGGAATTACACCTAATGTTTTTCTAAACCAAGGATTATAGCTAGCATTAAAGTTAGAACTAAAACCTAGATATCTTTCAAATGCAGGTAACTCTATACCTTCTGCTAATTGTTCTGTATAGCTCATAACACCTTGGTCAGCTTTACGTGCAAGATAAGTTTTACCTACACTATCCATAGTGTCTACTACTTCGTCAACTGAGTCTTCTACTCTAAGTAAACGTGTAGGTTTTGTAGGTATAACTTCTCTAACTTTTCTAGCTTTTTCACCAGCCCAGCTACCAAATGTTCTATATGCAGCATTAGGATTAATACCTGTTTTTTGCAATACTCTGTTTGTAACTAAAGAACCAGTCTTAGGCATTAACCTACCAGGTAATGTATACGGTACAGTTTGTCCAGCTTTATTAGTAATTTGGAATCCAGACTTACCAATCATTTGACTGTACAAATCTTGTATTTTTAACCAGTCATCTTCTTGTGTAATAGCTTTTTGTATTTGTCCAGGTAAGTTTCTAGTTATAGGATTTGTTTGTATATAAGCTAATTGGTCTGGTCCTGTATCAGCAAGTGTTTTAAAAAATGCTACATTAGTAGGTTGATTAAGTATTTCATCTTGTGTTGTTTGAAAAAACCTAGGAACTCTACCAAATAGTGTATTTTCTTTTTTAAGTTTCTTTAAAGCTTTTCTAGTAGATGTAAAATCTTTACGGTATTCTTTATTTTTAATAAATCTACCATTATTGTCTAAATATTTATTAATATCCCCTTTACCTGTTTGTCCATCTATTTCATCACCAACAGTACGAAGTATCTCATCAGCCTGCGCTCTTGGAGATATCTTAACTGTTTTACCTGACTTAACTAGCTTACCATTGTCAAACAAGTCAAATGCTTTGTTTACACCACGTAAACCTTTATTTAAATTCTTTACACCTCTGATACCTTTACCTGCAAATACTTCAGGACCTATCTGATAGAAAGCATCAAGACCACCAGATAACAAATCAAACGCTTTAGAGCCTGGCTCATAAAATTCTGATGCAGTTATTTTACCTGGTGAGTATTCAAGCAATATATTTTTGTTTGCCCATTCAGGTCTATAAAAATCTTGTTCATCTTGTCCAGCCCAAAAATACTTTTGTTTACGTCTACCTGCGTAAAAGTTAACTTTGTTAGGGTTATATGCAGATGTATAATTTATTTCACCATTTTCATCAAATTCTTTTAATGGCTCACCAATATTTTCATATATAAAAGCTCTAGCACTTTCTGGTGTCATACCATAGTTTTCTGTTAAATCTTTGTAATAAGGTGTATTTTCTGCTTTAACAGATTCCATAGATATTAATGTAGCTCTATCAAAGTTAAGTGGTTTACCTTGTACTACATTTCTCCACATGTTAGCTAATATTGGTTCGCCACCCATATTGTGAGCTTCTTGTAACATATCTATGTGTTTTTTTATATTATCTATACCCTCACCTTCTTTACCTAAATTCTCTACAGAAGTTTGACTTAGGTCTATTTGCAACATACTTTGTGCTTTTTGTGGTGTATAACCTTTTTTAAGTAAATTATCGTATTGTTTTAAATCTCTTAGGTATGCTTGTGACCTACCTACTACCATAGGTTGTCCTGGTGTTACAGCATTAACTACAGAAGATAACACTGACCATTTACCAGAAGGACCTACAGTTTGAAATAATGCATCTAAAGCAGCAAATGCCCATACACCGTATTGGACATCACCTGGTTTAGCTCCACCTGGCATTAAACCACCTGTTAACAAATCACCAATAGACATTTTCATATTGTTTTCAGTATGCTCATATCTATATTTTTGTTGTAACTCGTTCCATAATCCTGCTGTAGCTACAACTTTGTTGTTACTAATATCTTGTGCGATTTCTTTTACAGCTGCATAATCTGGTGGAACACCAGCAATAGCTAGTCCTGCAGATACGTCAGCAGGTAATTCTGGAAATCTTTCTGCATAAATTTCCATATCTTTAATTATTTGATTGTTGTCTGTTAAAGCTGATTTGTATTGACCTGATTGTAATGAATCTTGATTTGCACCACGCAGTATATCGTAATATTCATTACGGTCATATAGAATGAAACCCATTAACCCTGCCTATTATTAATTATTTCTAATATAACAGGTGATGGATTAACTTCGTATATAGCTTGTAAAATTGTATCTGTGTTGTCTTGTATTTTTATTGGACCTGTACCTGGACCTATTGGTACACCTTGTGTTCCTGGTTCTCCAGGTCGTTCAGTAGGAGCAAAAATATTAGGTGCTACTACTTGATTAGCTACAGGTAAAGGTGCAATCTGTTGTTGTTGCATTAAATCTTGTTGTTTTCCATATGCAACATCAGGCATTCTTCTTAAAGGTTGTGTTTTACTACCTGCACCACCATCAGTTCTATTTCTGTCAGGTGTAGCTACTGGAGCAGGTTCAGTAGGTTGTCTGTAACCACCTCTACCGCTAGTTCGATTCTTTGCCATTATGAAAATCCTTAGTTATTAATATAATTATGCCTTTTTGTGGTGTTATGATTTCAGTTATGTTTTCAGATAATATATCCATTTCGTCCATAACACCATATTCGTTATAAACCATATCCCAAAACTCTGCTTCTACAAATTCTTCCATATTACATTCCAAATGCTTGTGCCATTGTTGGCGGTCCACCTTGTCCTCCCATCGCTTGTGCCATCTGTTGTTGTATTAAAGCTTCTTGTTCAGGAGTCATCTGCGGCTCTTCAGGAGTATAAAACTGTTTCATAATCTCAGTTACTTCGTTTGGATACTCATAAATAGCAATAGCTGCCATTGTTGCTGCAGGGTCGCCTTGTGATGACCTAGCTAATATAGAATCAAACAAAACACTTTCTGCTTTATTTTTTCTAATACGTTCCTGTACTTTAGCTATGTTTTCTAAACCATCAATATTATCTTGTAAAGTTTCTACGTCTATAACACCTGCTTGTAGTAATTGCAAACCAGTTACAATTTTTTGTGGCTCATCAAATCCAGCCATAACTCCGTAGATACGTCTTGTGTTATAGTCTCCAGCAATATCAGCTAATGGTTTATAGTTCTCGCTAAATGCAGAACCTTTAAGAAAACCTGCCATAGGTTTTTTACTTATACCTTGTGAGTAAGATAAGACTACATCTAGCTCTAATCTCTTAGAGTCCATGTCTTGTAATGCTTGTTTAACAATTTCTCTATACTCATTAATCATTAATGACATAGTGGAGTTTAGTTCTGATAATCCTGCACCAGTAACAAAAGAGTTAGGTGATTGTGAATCATCAGTAACTGGGTAGCCACCTACCATACGTAACTGTCGTTCCAATCTATCTACTTGTTGGAACAACTGATACGGCATATTGTTCATTGGTTTAGAAACTTGTGTACCTGGAGCTAAATAGTTAACAGCAAATCTACCTTTTCTATATTGTCCTGATTCTATTTCTCCAGATATATTAGTTTCTGTAAATACTGCATCTTCCATGGCTATTGAAGACATAATATTTATTTTTGCCATCATACCCATAAGACCTATGACATGGTCATATTGTCCTTTGAGATGGTCAAAAGATATTCGTTTCATAAACACAAACGGTGGTGTTGATAATACGTTAGGTATAAAGTCTAAAATCATATTACGTTCTGGGAATACTACATAAGTACCACCCATGTCATAATATTCAATAATCCTTACACCAGAGTAAGTATTGTCTTCCCAACCTTGTTCTCTGTTATTTTCATAAGACATAAAAGGAGTAGCTGTTTCAGAATAATTATTATCTTTAGTTTCATCTTCATCTACTTTTAATATCTCATTAGCAAACTCTGGATAAATCTGTGCAAGTTTGTATCTAGGTACACGTCTTACTACAGCCATTTCTCTTGGTTGTTGGTCAGGTCCAAAGTTTCCTGGGAAAGTATCATAAGGGTCTCTTAGTTCTGCTGATGGATATATAAATCCATTAGTATCTCTTTTAGTTGTTATTACCCAAGCACAGAAACCATATCCAGGTAGCCACCTAGATGCTTGTGCTAATTGTAAGTTAAGGTTTTGTTTATCATCATAGTTAGTAACAATACGTTCTAGTTTGTCTGCACGCATTTTACTTCTAGTTGAATCATTATCGTTAGGTACATCTACTCGTACTTGAGGTATACCTGAAATCTTTTGTGCAAGTCGGTCAATACCAGATTGCAACATGTTAGGAGCTGGTAGTAAATCAGCATCAGAGGTTTCCATTGTGTTACCTAGTAATGCTTTAATGCCATCTGCACCACCATTTAAAATAGCTTTTATTCTAGCTTTAGAAATTTGTCGTTCTTGTACTAATTTTCCTGAAGTTAACTCAGAAGCATTTCTAACAATCTCTTTATAAGATTTAATGTCTAAGTTTTCTATCCCCATGGTGCGTCATTCATATCTGTCATTTTGTATTCTCCATAACTAGGATTGTAATCCAATCCTATGTCAGCAGCATGCTCTTTTTGCATACGTCTGAAAACCTTCATCGGAAACCAACTAGCCATAACTATATCAGTTTTTTCCTTGTTTCGCTTAGAAACAGGTTTTCCATCAAAGTATAACAGTTGTTGTCGATATTTCTGTACCTTTGCATTAGATTCTCCATCTCCAACAGGTAGATGTATTTTTCTATTTTCAAATAAATCTGCCATCGCACCTACACCATATAATGGGTCATGTTTGTTTTTACCTGTTAGGTGTCCTTGTATAGTAATACCACTACGTAGTGTAAATTCTTTTATACCTGCATCTTGTCGTATTGCAGATTGAAAACCATTTTCTTCTATTATCCAATGTCTGCAATCGTATTTATGTAACCAGTCAGCCATTTGGTCTAAAGCAGCTCTCACTCCCCCACCACGTCTATTTTCTAAATCTATTAAATATAACTCAGCTCTGTATTGGTCTATTCCCCATAACACACATGCTTGGTAACCAGATGATGCAGGGTCAAGTCCTGCTACTAAATACAAGTTATTATATTTTTGTCCCATAACCATATCTGCACGCATACACTGGTCAATTATGTTCATAGTAAATATCTGTGTACCTTCTACATAAGCTTGGTTATAGTACACCATCTCGAATGTCTGTCTACCACCAGTAGATTCAGCAGAATGTAACCTAGACATTAACCATTTAAAAGAACGTTTGTTAGACCACAACATACATTCAATATGGTCCTCTTCTAAATGCTCTGGTATCTGACAATCTATAGCATGTGCTGTTTCTACTATGGTTGTAAAGTTATCTGATTCGAGTAAATGATTATATAAATCATCAGGGTGTTGTCTAGACCCAATAACAATTACAGCTGTGTGTTCCTCTTTACGACTTGATAGGGTAGTAGTCCACCATTGTCTAGTACTTTCTCTTGCACCAGGTTGTTGTGTAGTTTGGTGGTCCTCAATGTCATCAGCAATAATAATATCACAGTCACGTGATAGAATCTTTCCACCTTTACCTACAGCTACCATTGTTGGTGACTTAATACCTGCAACAGTACGAGTACCTACAGTAAACTGATTCTGTGACCAGTTCTTACCAGAGCGGTTATCTGGCTTAAAAGATGTACCTGGCATACAATATGCCTCTCTTAGCTCTTCGTTCGTGTCAAGCACGTCTAGGACTGCGCTAAGGGCATTTTTAGCTATATCTTCGTTTCCACCTACCCACATGATACGTGTGTTTGGATTCTTACATATCTGGTACACAGCAAAATGTATTAACAGTTCTGTTTTTCCATGTCTAGGGGGGCTTAATATTAAGAGTTCTTTACCGTTTTCTATACTATCTATAATGTTATTTATCCAGTTAGTATGAAAAGGCGCGGTGTCATACTGCTTACCTAGTTCGGTTCGGAAGTATTTTTGTCGGAAGGTAGCAAAATTTTCTAATGCATTCTTTGCATCCTCTGATAACTCCCAATCTTCTGCAGCTATAGAGTTTCTACTGTCTATCTTGTAGGCAGCGAGCATGCGACTAACAGTAGCTGAAGTGCAACCAAGGAGGGAAGCCGCGTCAGCTACCGTCATGTCGCCTGTTGCAACCTGGTCAGCTATTCCCTCACTTACGAAAGCTCGGTAATACTGACCTCTTCTAACACTAGCATAGTCACCTTCGTCTGATTTACGTTCTACATTAATAGGTTTTATGTCAGCTTTTGTATTGTGTCTTTTGTCTCTAGCAAACTGTCTTTTTTGGCAGGTAGAGGAGTGAAATTTGCGCTGTTTACCTGTTAATTTTTTCCTACAACCCTCTGCTATGCAGATTACATTTACTGACATTTAACTATCTTTCTTTAGATGTTTGTATAGTGAGAATTATATGGTATAGTCCTGTTTATTACAAACACTTAACACAAGTATTTTGTTACAGGTGAAGTTGCAATCGGGATGCGGAAAGCTGCTGACTGGCAAGACAGTACACTAGAAAGACAAAGGCAGTACCCAAGGACACTAGAAGTTGTTAAGTCAAACATCTACCCCTAATGCCCGCTAACGCCCGTACTTACTGGGGTTTCTATAAAGAATTACCAGCATATATTTCTAGACATACGTATAATATACAGACAGGTCTGGTTAACATATGGTAGTCAAAGACTATCCTATGACCAATAAAAGAATTAACCTACTAAATTTTCTATATACTGTATCTTACCTTCCAGACCTCTGGAAGTCAGGTAAGATACTTAGTATATACAGTTAAATAAAACAGTATGTAGTCTATTTAAGTTCCCTTACTGCTTAATGATTTCCTATACAATATATAAACTATGATACGTTCTCTCCCGACTACAAAGTAGTCGAGAACGTCTCGAAGAAAGGAACTATAATGAATGAAGATAATATATGTCAACTATGTGGTGATAGAGAATACACCAATGCTTATAACATATGCCTTGATTGTAACGACCTTGTAGCAGCTGATGCTGGACAGGTACGTTATGGAGATATTCATTAATCTTATACATATCTTAAAGTCTGTCCTTCCGACTCAGGAGAGTCGGACAGACTTTTAGATATATATATAAAATATATGTATGTCAGCTATAAATAATCAATTAAAAATAGATTAAGAAAGGAGATTATACTATGGCAAATCTAATGGATACACCTAGAGTGTGCGCAATAACAGGAGAGACTATTACTCAATGGAGTGACCTAGTCTGGACACCAGTATATGATAAAGAAACTAAGGAATATAAAAATGTTCCTACACATGTTTCTAAGAAAGCATTCTGGGAGTTAAGTAAATCCAGTCCAACTCATCCAAGTAACATCAAGGAAATATCCGAAGATGTTCAGGAGGAAGTTGCTGTAGAAGTTATGGCTGAAGAAGCCGCATACTAAACAGTATGTTGTTAGTACCTATCATCCCCTTTGGTAGGTACTATAGAACATATGTTCTAACTATAAGTAGATAGCTTGTAGCACATAAATGCTATCTGGAAAAGATAGAAGAATGCAAGTACAAACAGCTTGTGGTTGAAAATCCACACTTGCAAACAAACTATGTGTTACAAGCTATTTATAGCGAAGTAATTAGTCAGTAGAAAGGAATTAAGTTATGACTAAATTTAAAACTAAGAAAATATGTAGAGTATGTACGTACCCTATTGTCTTTCACAAAGACGCGTATTGGAAACCCGGTACGAAAAAAGATAGTGACGGTGAGTTAATTAGATACCCACTAAACATTCACTACGTTGACTGTGCGAACCAAGCATATATGCAAGGCGAGGATTTATGGGAAGTATCTCGTAGACCGTTAAGCAAGTTAACACAAATGCGATTGGCATTTAGATGAGTTATTGTATAAACAAAATACATAATCATAAATGTAATTGCTCAAGATAAATATTATATACACGCTTGATATGTCAGGCGTGTATGTATACTAAAGATAACTATGAAAGGAAACTATGGAAAATATAGTAGAACTAAAGCAAGCAGTTGACGTTATTAAACCGATACTAAATGCATCACAAACACAGACGCTAAACCAAATGATAATTGACGCAGTAACGTCATATCATGAAGGTATGGTTGATGAAAAAATAAATGATGATTTAAATGTACTTAATCTAGTTAGAAGTGAGTACATATTTAATGACTCACCCTTTTAATTAAATACTATGTGCATCTGCACGCTTTACATTTGTCTTGCGTGCATCTGCATACAATACACATAACATATGAAAGGAATACTATGGACAAAGCTATAGAAAAATTACAACTATTAAACAACAAACAGTTAACGAGAATAATCTCATGGTTAATAAGAGACTTACTTAACTGGAGTAAGAATGATAGAGTACGAGATGATTTACGTACACATAGTGCAATGATACTTGAGGCATTCTTATATCAAATAAATAAAGAAACAATAGACGAAGAAGAATAATGGGTGGTTGGTTATTATGCGAAGGTTGTGGTAGATATTCACATACACATAACGGTGGTGGATTAATTAACAATCAACACTATTGCGAACCATGCTATCCAGAATATATAGAGGAGGAATAATGCCTAATTGGTGTCAAAATAATGTAGTAATTGAGGGTGATAAAGATGCTCTTGATAAACTAATAAAAGATATTACAAATGACGATGATACAATATCATTAACCAATACAATGCCTACCCCAACTGAATTTGTAGGTATACACAGTGGTTCTATAACTATCGATGATGTTAGATATAGTAACTGGTATGAAGATGAAGATGGTACACGTAGACCAGTAATGGATATGGTACTTGATGAACTTAAAGAAAAATATAAATGTGATAACTCTAATGACTGGCAGTATCTTAATTGGGGTACTAAATGGGGAGATTATGAAACTGTTATTGACAGAGCAAATGATACAACACTTAATGTATGGTTTGAAAGTGCATGGGGTGAACCGTTTATGTTATTACAACATATAGCAAAAATGTACAAATTGAAAATGATTAATAAATATCTTGATGAGTTCGAATATTATGATGAAGTCGAACCACATCAAACAGATTATCCAATAGAAAATTACGAAATGATTGTACAAGAACATCAATCATCAATGCTAGAAATAATAAATAAGAGTTACACATGACATATAAATACGTAGATAGTAATACAAAAATAAATGAGAATATATTATCAGTTGACTTTCATTTTGATGGTGATGTCACAATGGAGGACGCTATTGCACAGATAGATGCAATTGTAAGTAACATAGATAACGATGGTGATATAGAATTTAACTCACATAACATGCGAATGTTTAGCATATCACACTTAAGTAACTTGTTAGAGTAACTAACGCGAGCTACCTTATTGGTAGCTTGTAGCATATAGAAGTCGACCATTTGGTAACCAATCCATTAGGTCTAATCAACTGTGTGTTACAAGCTACACGTACGTAGCTATGGGAGATAATATGACTGAGTACATCGTTGCCCTACGAAATACCACTCAGTCATGTCTCCTTCTCTCTCGGAAATATTGACCTTCGAGAGAAGTCGACTATGAAAGAAAGGAAATAATATGGACGTAATAGGTCTGTCATCTAGAAAACGTAATGTTAGTAAGTACAATATTGTAGTTAACTATATGGCACAAGATAGTAATGACGATAAGTCATTTATTCCAGACGACATGGATGAAGCGCATACAGTATATCGTGTTGAAGTATATGCAGATAGCTTAATCAATGCCGTTAACCGTGGTATGGAGATAGTAACTCATGCACGAGCGGAAGTTATGGCTGATTATATTAACAGTAATCCAATGTATATGAACCAAGAAACGTTTACTCGTGAAGATATAGAAAATATTTATGAGCAAGCTGTAGAAATTGGTTTGTTTCAACATTGGTTAGCAATGCAACCTACATCTATTCAAGCTAACAAAGCTGATGATGAGGATAAATTAATTGATATGACTGTTGATAATGTAATGCATCACGCTTCACATATTGGCGATGATGCGGAAGATTTCCTAAAGGAGCAAGACAATGATAATGCCTGAAGGAATGCAAGCTGCTATACCACCCGAACCATATCTAAATAGAAAAGGTAAGCAACCTAGTCTATTAACAGATGACAAAGTGAGAATACTTTTGTCATCACCAGAACAATGGTTCATTATATCTACTAAAGACAAGTGGATTAGTGGTGTTAAAGCAAACATTGAGTCTATGACTCAGAAAAATATCACACACTTATCAGACAAAGGTAAGTTTGAGATACAACAAAGAAAAAATAAAACTGGACAGATAGATATTTATTGTCGATTTGTCCCCAACTATGAAGAGGAGATACTATGAGCAACAATGATTGTTGGAAGATGATATCATCTGTACTAGGTAAGACACGTAGAACATTATTATACGGGCCACCAGGTACAGGTAAAACATATAGTGCTGTTAAGCAAAGCACACCATTAGATATGGATGGTAAAGCTAACGTTTATCAGATTACTATGACAGAAGACACAGCCGCAGCTAACTTAGAAGGTTTTTATAAACCTGCTAAAGATGGTGGCTTTGAATGGCATGATGGTATTGCTATTCAAGCATGGCGTAACGGTGGTAGATTGGTTATCAATGAGATAGACCATGCTTCACCAGATGCTATGACATTTCTACACGCTATTCTTGATGACCAAGACATAGCAATGTTGACATTAAACAATGATACTAAGGAGACAGTACGTCCAGCTGAAGGCTTTCAAGTCGTAGCTACTACGAACAGTCCACCTGAATCATTGCCACTAGCGTTAAAAGATAGATTCCCTGTGAAAATACACGTTGACAGCATACACCCTAAAGCATTGGAGAAATTTCCAGATGAGTGGCACGGTGTAATTAATGACACAACAATGGTAGAAGATGATGAAGAACGTATCTCAGTACGTGCATGGACAGAGTTCTTTGCATTACAAGAGAAAGGTTTTTCACCTGAAACAGCAGCTAAGTTAATCTTTGCAGACAAAGCAGAAGAATTAATAGATGCTGTTACATTAGCTCGTGCCTAACAGCAAAGCTTATCCATATCCAGAGATTGTTACTGGTGAGAAGTGGGAAGTAATAGGTACTGTTAACAACAGTCCTGAAGGTTCTACAGATAATCTCAACAGACAGATGACAGTACCACTCGACAGAGAGTGTGAGGAATGCGGTATCAATCATAGTCGTATGATACGTAGACATGAACTTGGTCATGCCAAGTGGAGTCCGAAGACTATGGGTAAGCTAAAGCCAGGTGTACGTGCAGAGGCAGTTCATGTATTAGAAGAAGTTAGAGTTAACCATCTTTTATACGAGAAAGAACTTGCACTATATGAACCTTCAAAATGTTTAGATGCATTACAACAAGAAACTATGCAATTAGTTTATGAATCAGGTATTGCAGAAATAATACTGTTAGGTTTAGCAAGTAAGTGGAAAGTACCAGACAATGATACTAACCGAAGATTCGCTAATTATAAATACAATGATGAGTGGGTCACTATGTCAGCATGTTTTAACATGTTACAAAATGATGACACTGTCACTGATTTCCGTAAACAACAAATTAAATATGCAGAACAGGTAGTAAGAAGATATTATCAAAGCATAACTAATCATGGTTACGGTCAAACTATTAGCTATCGTAAAGTACAGAAGTATGCAGAATCATTAAGTGAAATACTGGACATGTTCAGAGATAAACCTGAGCATGATGAAGTATATAAACCAAAACCTAAACCATCTTCTTCAGGAAAAAGTGAAGGTGGTGGTGAATCACAAGATTCTAATGAGTTAGGTGGTGGTTCTTTAGAACAACGTACCAAACAAGATATACAGGAATTGTTATACACCAGTTCTAGTGGTACAGGTAAATGGGGTGAAATGTTTACACATCAACCTCCATTAACTGTTAACTTACAAGCTAGACTTAAAGGTGGCAGAGCTTACAGACCTGCTGACTTTGGTTACAATCCTAAATACATTAATAGATACTGTATAGATAAAAAGATATTCAAACAAAAAATGACACAGCTTGGTGGCACAATACTTATTGACGCATCAGGTTCAATGTCGTTTGATGGTGAAGATATCCTAGAAATTATGCAGATGTTACCTGCAGTTACTATTGCTATGTACAATGGTCGTGGTTATACAGGTGACTTACGCATTATTGCTAAAAATGGTAAACGTGTTAATCAACAGTATCTAGATAGACATTCAGGATACGGTAATGTTGTAGATGGACCAGCTCTAGAGTGGCTAGGTACACAACCAGCTAAAAGAATCTGGGTATCAGACATGCATGTGTTTGGTGCTAAAGGTGACGTAGCTGGTTTCAATCTAATGGCTGATGTAAATAAGCTTGTTAGAAAATACAATATTATAAATCTTAAAAATATACAAGAAGTAAAGGAACATGGACTTAAATTGAACATGTGATACAGTGGTAAGGATATAAGGTAACTCGCGAGAGTGCAAAGACTCCTTTCCTTTGTTAAGCCTTAACTCGGAAGTGGAATAGAGTCGTAGGAGAACTACGAACAAGGTTTCAAATGATGTCAACAATCATCCTATAGTGAACACCACTTCACTTACCTCAAATTAGTGATACGCTGGCAGGGAAACGGAGCTGTGAGTGTGCTAATCATGCACGCGAAACAGCGAGGGAATCCCGGAGAAGCGTATCACGAAATTAAATACACACATAATATAATACTGTGAGTATAATGAATACTATGAAAGATATAGATAAACTGCTGTCAGAAGCAGAAACAGGAAAGCATAGCAAGATACTCGATAGAATCACTGACGAAGCCAAACCTTTTTGGCTTGGATGTGAAGAAAGAGTTATTGCTGGTAAACAATTGAAACCTTATGTAGTATCTAGACTACTTAAAGAACATTTCAATATCAAGATAAGTGAATCCGCAGTGAGGAATCATTTCATTAACTTGTTAGATAACAATGGCAAGTAAAGATAACATAGACGAACTGTTTGCTGAAGCTGAATCACTTAAGATTCAAGCACTCAAAGCAGATAACCTTCGTCTATTAAAACAATTAGATAAAGCTAAGAATAAAAAAGCTGACTTAATTGAAGCTTTACTTGAAGCAGTTAATACTAACTTAAGGACGTGGGATAAACCTAAGATACCTAAACCTACAATTTCTAAGAAAAATAAAGATGAAGAGGTAGCTGTTGCAATACTATCTGATGTACAACTTGCAAAAGTAACACCAGATTATAGCACAGAGGTAGCTGAGGCACGTGTAATTGAATACGCTAATAAGATTGTAACCTTAACAAACTTACAACGACATGCACACACAGTAAAAAAGTGTGCAGTTTTAGTTGCTGGTGACATAGTAGAAGGTGAGCTTATATTCCCAGGTCAATCACACTTAATAGATGCAAGTCTATATAACCAAGTGACAGTAGACGGTCCAAGAATATTGACAAAGTTCTTTGACATATTACTTGCTAACTTTGAAGAAGTAGATGTTACTTGGGTGATAGGTAATCATGGTAGCTTAGGTGGTAGAGCTAGAAAAGACTACCATCCTGATAGCAACAGCGATAGAATGCTAGGCAAAATCATGTCAATGATATATGAAAAAGAAGAACGTATATCATTTGGTATACCAACAGGTGACGAACACTGGTTTGGTATAGCAGACTTAGGTGAAAACTGTAGGTTCTTTATATGGCATGGAGATAATGTACGAGGACACGGTGGTTTCCCTTGGTATGGTTTCGGTAAGAAACTACTAGGTTGGAAAGCATTGGCTGCAGCTAAACTAATGCCTGACTTTGACTACGCAGTAGCTGGACACTTCCATACACCTACAACAATGTATGTTAATGACATACGTTTATGGGTTAATGGTAGTACAGAAAGCTACAATACATACGCACAAGAACAGCTTGCTAGTATGGGAAGACCATGCCAGTACTTGTTGTTTGCTAAGCCAGGTCAAGGCGTAACTGCTGAATACCTTGTAAATTTAGAAGATGCGTGAGTATAATAAATATATGGCTAACTTAATTGTCAAGTCTAAATGGAAATTAATGAGTATAGAATACTCTGGTTTAGGTGATAGACCGCAGGTTATACTTGTTAACGACCAAGGTGACGTAAAGTTAATACCTCTTGAACGTGGTATAACTAACATTGCGAAGCTAGTAGACTTGAATACAGAAGAAGAATAGAAACTTCCTTCTGCCTCGGCACTGTTGCCCTTCGGCAGAAGTAAGTAAAGAAAGGATAGTTATGAATAATAACGTTGACTTGTTATCCCCATTTTCACAGGAGCTAGTAAAGAAAGCACCTGCTGGTAAGTTCGGGGATTACGTACCACACGCTAATTATGTAGAAAGACTACGTGATAGCGGTGTTAAATACTCCTGGTCATGTGAACCTATATACGGTACACACAATGGAGAGAAGAGAATAGTCGGTGCTAAAGGAACTATAACCATAGAAGGTATGGGTAGTTATGATGGCTTCGGTGATGTTGATACCTTCAAGCTTGGCAATGCTAAGTTTAATGACGGTAACAACCTTAAAGATGCAGAGTCTGATGCATTCAAACGTGCATGTATGCGTTTTGGTCTAGGTGTAGAGCTATGGTCTGGTAGTAAACAGACTGAAGAAGAAGCTACATCTATTGCACCTGATGGTTATACACAAGAGCAAGCAGACAAAGATGCCATGGTAGAAGTTACCAAAGTAGACATGCGTTTAAAAGAAAATAAATTGTCTAAAGAAGACAAAGCTGCACATAATGCAATTATGGATAGCATTTTAAATACAACAGAAGGAGAATAACTATGGAAACATATACAATAGGTCAAGTATTAACTACTTTACCTACACGAGC
>Ga0102963_1000111_pt1 | contig 33196 bp, 32 predicted proteins | sample SalPon2_C_H2O_MG_2_FD_84522 | JGI IMG/M metagenome (GOLD analysis project Ga0102963, IMG submission 84522) | Salt pond water microbial communities from South San Francisco under conditions of wetland restoration - Salt Pond MetaG SF2_C_H2O_MG | ecosystem: Environmental > Aquatic > Non-marine... | reverse complement strand
TTTTTAATTAACATATCTTGATTAGAGTAAGATTCCTCTCTTAAGGTCATATATGAGCCCCACCCAACTTGGTCATCGGGAATAGGAGTATTATCCAACCACTCGCTGTTAACGTGATCATAAAGGCTGTCTTGGGGTCTAACTAAATAATTAAACTCATTAGGATTTATTCCGGACACTAAATCCTCAGCAGAGGAAATAATTGAAGCAAATACGATATTAAAGAATAAAATTATATATATAATTGATTTCATTGGCATTCCCTTACATTGCGCTTATTCCACCGTCAATTTTTAATTCTGCACCAGTTACAAATTTAGATTCATCACTTGCTAAATAAAGAACTGCATAAGCAACATCATCAGTATCACCAACAACACCAAGAGGTATTTGCATAGAGAGCTTTTTTAACAACTCATCACGCTCGAGAGGTGGTTTATTACCTCGGCCACCTGATAACCATCCATCTAATATTGGGGTATTGATGAATGTGGGATGTATTGAATTACATCTAATTTGATAACCCTGCCTAGCACAATGAAGAGCGACTGATTTAGACATCATCCACACACCAGCCTTGGCAGTGTTATATGAAACCATATTATGCCCTGCTATTAATCCTGAAATAGAGGAAGTATTTACTATCGAACCTGGTGAATAATTTTTCATAATTGGAATAGCATATTTACAACCTAAGAAAACACTATCAGTATCGATTTTCATAATATTTTGGAAAGTTTCATAATCGGTATCTTCAACCGTCGAGCCTCCTCCTATACCAGCATTATTAATTAAAATATTTAACCCGCCCATTGAGTCCTCAGCTTGCTTTAAAGCTTCCTGCCACTGAGCTTCAGACGAAACATCTAGGGGAACTGAAAATGCGGTTCCCGGATATTCATTATTAATTTTTTTAGCTACATCATTAATTCCGCTTTCATTAATATCAGCAACAACAACTTTAGCGCCCTCCTTTGCCAGCATAAAAGCTATTGCCTCACCAATACCTTGTGCAGCACCTGTAACGAAAGCCATTTTTCCTTCAACTCGTCCGGTCATTATATCCCCTAAAATAATTACAATTTTAAAAAATTTATCTTATCCATCTAATTTAAAATGACTAGAACTATCTTGTATATTCATTAAAAATTTGCTTAGAAAGAATTGCTGGAAGAATTTTTGGCTTTTTAGAGTCTTTTTTCCAATATAAATATAAAGGTACGCCTCCTCGCTTATATTTTTCAAGCTCTTCTGTTATTTTTGGATCATAATTTGTCCAATCAGCCACTAAATAGATAATATTACCTTTTGAAACAGATTCTTTGAAAGACTTTGAATTAAATACAACTGCTTCATTTACCTTACATGTTAAACACCAGTCAGCAGTAAAATTTACCAGTACATTTTTTCCTTCTAATCTATATTGATTAACCTTTACTGTTTCCCAAGTCTCGCCAATTACCAATTCCTTAGGCGAAGAAAACCTTTGATCGTCATATGATGATACAATGTATAGAATACTCAAAATTGCGGTCGATAAAGATAATAATTTATTAATCATTCTGGCATGATTTATTTTATAAATTGTCAGTGAAATAAAAATTAAGAAAAGTCCTATTAATAAATCTCTCAAGCCAATAAAACCTGCTTGCCTGTGGACTACCCAAGCCAGCCAAAGAGCCGTTAAGAGCATTGGAATTGACATTATTTGCCCTACCTTAACCATCCATTCACCGGGTCTAGGTAATATACTTAAACTAGAGGGCATTAGTGATAAAAACATGGTTGGAAAAGCTACGCCAAGACCCAAGGATAAAAATATAAATGAAGATATGTAAAATGGTTGTGAAAGTCCCCATCCTATTGCCGCTCCCATAAAAGGCCCGGTGCAAGGTGTTGCTACAATCACCGTAAGACACCCAAGTAATAAAGAATTTAAATACCCTGTACTTTTTGAGCCTAAATTTCCAAGTCGACTAAAAGAAGTGCCTATTTCGACTTTGAAAAGAAGAATGAAGGCTATACTAAAAAATAATAGAGATAGAAGAGTTGATACAACACTTGATTGGAGTTGCCATCCCCAGCCAACAGCTTGACCAAGATTCCTGAAAATAAAAGTTAAAGACAAAAGAGCAAGCATGCTTAGTTCCACACCAAGCCCAAAGACTAAACCATGGCGCCAAGCACCTTTTTCAGAGGACTCTTTTACAAAAGACATTACTTTAAGGGCTATGACAGGAAAAACACATGGCATAATATTTAAAATAATTCCCCCAAAAAAAGCGAGGATTATAGCAACCAAAAAAGATAGGTTGGATGTTTCTGGTATCTCTATATTTTCCTTATAATTAATTGGTTTATCAATTTGGAAAGTTTTCTTGGTATTACCATATTGAACTTCGAGAACCCCTGATACATTTATGGTATTATTAGAATATTTAACAGGGCGTTCAATTATCAGTTTTGCAGAATTATCTAATTTGTATAAATCTTGTTTTGCTGAATATTTTATTAATCCATTATTTTCCGGATAAAAATAAGCCTGGGATATGTCATTGTTTTCATCTACCCACTCTATGGACAAATAGTTATTAGAGGCTTCAATTAATAATTCACTATCAAAATTAGTAGGTAGTTGATTATACCAAGACGATAAAACTTCTCTTGAGAGCTGTATGTCGTCTCTAGAATAATTACTCAAATCAAAATCAATGATAGCTTTTTCAGGTATACAAATTTTTTCACAAATCAAAAAATCTATTTCAAGAACAGATGAACTACCCTTTATATAATCACTATCGACAGAGAAAATTGCTGGTAAAACTACCTCATTATAATAACCATAAGTCATTAAAGGATCTTCTGGTGTTTTCTCGGGAGAAGGCCACAAAAAATTTTTAAACTTTATTGAGTCAGTATTTTTCCATTCAACTTCTGCTGGAAGACCTGAGTCCCCAGGATTCTTCCAATAAATATGCCAGCCAGGTTCAATATCAAATTTTATTCCTACAACAAAATCTTCATTCGTTGTTACTTCATTCTTTTCAACTAGTAGTTCAATTTTTGCATGACTTGTAACAACTGATGCAACCTCTGCATTAGCAAAAAGTGGAGAAAAGAAAATAGTAAAAAATAATATTAAAAAATTTTTCATAGTGGTTACTTTCTAAATTTTTTTTAAGTCTTCTTATTGAACTTAAAAATTTTAAACATACAAAAGATTAACATTCTTACATAAACATATTAAAAGATCATTTAAGCACACTTTTAGTCTATGATGGCTTATTTATAAAGAATAAAAAATTTGAACTTATGAAAAAAGAAAAAGTAAAGATACTCGGTATTGAAAGTAGCTGTGACGAAACAGCTGTATCTATTGTCGAAGTAAACAGATCAGATAAAGGTGAAATCTTATCAAATGTTGTTTTTAGTCAGATAGATCAACATTCTCCTTTTGGCGGTGTAGTTCCCGAGATAGCATCTAGATCACATGTAGAAAGTTTAAGTCCTTTAATTGATCAGGCGCTCAATGAAGCATCTTTAAAAATCCAAGATATTGATGGAGTTGCAGCAACATCAGGACCAGGGCTAATAGGCGGACTAATAGTAGGACTGACTACTGCAAAAGGAATAGCTTTGGGTTCAGATATTCCATTGATAGGCGTTAATCATCTGGAAGGACATGCTCTTACTCCCATACTAACAAATAACATTTATCCTCCATATATATTGTTGCTAGTTTCTGGAGGTCATACTCAATTAATTATGGTTAAAGACATTGGTCAATATATCCAAATTGGAACAACAATTGACGACGCTGCAGGAGAAGCTTTTGATAAGGCCGCTAAATTTTTAGATATTGGATATCCTGGTGGTCCAGCATTAGAAAAAATAGCAAAAAAAGGTAACAATAAAAAATATAAATTTCCAAGACCACTCCAAAATTCCGATGACTGTAATTTTTCTTTTTCTGGTCTAAAGACCTCGCTAATCAGGGAGGCTAAGAATATTGAGCCCATTGATAGAAAAACAATCTCTGATCTAGCTGCATCTTATCAGCAAGCGATAATAGATTGTATAAAAATAAAGTCAGAAAAGGCCATTAATAAAATGTTGGATCAAAATAGTAGCTCAGATATTAAATATTTTGTTGCTTCTGGGGGCGTTGCCTCAAACAGAGCTATTAGAGACAGCTTAACAATACTTGCGCAGAATTATAAAATGAAATTTATCGCCCCACCAATGAAGTTTTGCACAGACAATGCTGCAATGATAGCATGGGTAGGGGGTTTAAGATTACTGAGAGGTCAAAGTGATGAATTAGATACTCCTGCAAGAGCAAGATGGCCACTAGAGGAAATGACAATTCATGAGGTTTTAAATGGTTAACAATAAAAGCTATCAAAATTACAAAAAGATCTCTGTTATTGGTGCCGGTGCATGGGGAACAGCTTTAGCTGAAGTAATTAGTCGTCAAGGAAATGAGGTAAATTTATGGGCTAGAGAAGGTGATGTTGTAAAAAGCATAAACACTTCAAATACAAATGATCTTTATTTACCAAATATTAAGCTTTCTAAACTTATAATTGCACAAAATAATATTACTGATGTTCTGAATTGTGATTTACTTTTAATGGTCACTCCTGCGCAATTCATGAGGTCTATATTAAATAGTCTAAAAAGCTGTCTTAATGAGGAAGTACCAATTGTTTTATGTTCTAAAGGAATAGAAACAGAGACATTAAACCTAATGAGCGAAATAGCAGAGTCTATTATGCCAAATAATCCTCTCGCAGTTCTTTCAGGTCCAAGCTTCGCAATCGATGTGGTTAACAATAAGCCTACAGCTGTCACTTTGGCCTGTAAAAACCCAACTACAGGTAAAAGTATTGCTGACAGCATAAACCTTGCAACATTTAGACCATACTTAAGTGAAGACGTTATAGGCGCGCAGATTGGTGGTGCAACTAAGAATGTTATTGCAATAGCAGCTGGGGTTGTAGAAGGACAAGAACTTGGAGACAGTGCTCGCGCAGCAACTATAGCAAGGGGATACTCTGAAATAAATCGCTTAGCTGTTGCGCTTGGAGGGCAAGAAGAGACATTGGCAGGATTATCTGGAATGGGTGATTTGATATTAACATGTAATTCTGAAACTTCTCGAAATTTTTCTTTAGGAATGAAACTAGGACAAGGACTCAATGCACATGAAGCAACAAATAATTTATCATCTGTTGCTGAAGGAATGTATTCCGCAAAAGCAATAGATAAATTATCAAAGAAACTTGGCATTGAAATGCCAATAACAAATGCCGTTAATGATTTAATAGAAAGAAATAGATCACTCGGTGAAATAATTGATGATCTTTTATCACGACCTATTAGGAGAGAAAAATAATGCTTTATTGTTTAGTTTGTATAGACAAAGAAGATTCAATTGAAACAAGAATGCAAAATAGAGAGGAACATTTGAGATATGTTAAGGAGACTAATGTAGTAAAATTTGCTGGTCCGTTTCTTTCAGAAGAAGACACTATGATAGGAAGTTTAATTGTTATAGATGTTGAAAATAAGGAAGCTGCAGAATTATGGTCTATCAATGATCCTTACAAAAAAGCAGATTTATTTAAGAAGACAGAAATTTTTAAATTTAAACATTTAATCTAAAAGTCACTAACAATACCGTTTTTTTCCCAGTCATCATATCGAGTTGGCTCAGGTCCATCCCTTCCATCAAGCTCTTTAGGGAGTTTGGTTTTTTGCATATTCTTTTTTCTTTGTGCAGCTTCTTCTAAAGCCTTTTGGGCATTGATTTTTTGTTTATCTTTGTTTTCTGTCATTCAAATATTTTATGATATATTTCTAATTATTACAAAGAATATTGATTTCTGATATAAGTTATTATGGATATAAAAAAATACAAAGATATTGATTTAGAATATGAATTATTATGTTATGCAGAAATCTTCATCGATCAAAACAATTCTCCAGGAAATTTAGGCCAAAATGCATGGAACGATCAAAGAGTAGCTTACATTCTATCAGGCTCCTTTGATGGGCCTTTGATTAAAGGAAAAGTTCTTCCTGGTGGCGGTGATTGGCCAATTTTTTCAAATCAAAGACCAAATATTATGAAAAGTGATGTTAGAGCTGTATGGGAAACTGACGACAAAGCTAAAATTTTTGTTACATATACCGGTAAAATTATAAAGCCGGATGAAAGGATCTTAAGTAATCACAAGGATGTCACTGATATCGATCCAAAAAATTATTACTTTCGGATGAGTCCTGATTTTAGCACCGACAGTAAAAAATATTTCTGGCTAAATGATTTAGTGACAATAGCAATAGGGAGATTAATTCCCAATGGGGTAGGCTACAAAATATTTAAGATAAAATAATAGATCATAAAAAGACTAATATTGATTTGAATAGATTTAAAAAATTAGCATGAAAAATTCACAAAAAAATAATATAAATAATGAAGGAACTTATACTAGAAAAAAAGCTATAGAGATTCTAATAGAGATATTGCATAACAAAAAACCTCTAGATAATGCATTTGAAATCTCAATAAAAAAGAGCTCTCATTTTTCTAAACTTACAAATGAAGATAAATCTTTCTGTAGGCTTCTTGTTTCCACAACACTAAGAAATTTAACATCTATAGACTCATTATTGAAAAAATTTTTGTCAAAGCCGCTTGATAAAACACCTCTAAAAGTTTTAATGATTTTAAGGATTAATATAGCCCAGAGCTTTTTTTTAAAAACCCCAGACCATGCTGTTGTTAACACTTCAGTGGAATTATGTGGAAAAAAATGGAAAGGTCTAATTAACGGTGTAAGTAGAGAGATTTTAAGAAATAAAACAAAAGCAAATAAATATCTTGATGATAGTAACAAGGTTCCTAATTGGTTATTAAATAGATGGAAAAAAGATTGGAAGAAAAATTATAATAATATTATTAGCGGGCATCTTGTACTAAATCCTCCAATAGATATTCATGTAAAAAATAATACAGACCAATGGGCTAAAAAATTAAGTGGAGAAAAGATAGGAAATAATTCTATTAGACTCTATAGATCAGGATTAATATCAAAATTAGATGGATATGAGGAAGGTGAGTGGTGGGTACAAGACTATTCGTCTCAAATTCCAGTAGCTTTATTAAATATTAAAGATAAAGATGAAGTTCTTGATTTATGTGCTGCTCCAGGGGGAAAAACTGCACAGTTAATTTCTTTGGGGGCAAAGGTTACCTCGGTTGACGATAATAAAAAAAGAATTTTAAGACTGGAACAAAATCTAAAGAGACTCAATTATAATGCTAGTATTAAAAATGAGGATATTAAAAATTTTTCCTCAGATAAAAGTTGGTCAAAAATTATTTTAGATGCACCCTGTTCTTCAACAGGAACACTAAGAAAGAATCCTGAAATAATGTATCAAAAAAAAGAAGAAGATATATTTTCTTTAGCAAAACTTCAATCTGATCTGCTTGATGCTTCTTGGAGGCTATTAAAAAAAGATGGAATATTAGTTTATTGCACTTGCTCCCTAGAAAAAGAAGAAGGTGAATACCAAATTGAGAATTTTATAAAAAGAAAAAAAGATTCAATCTTAGACAAAATAAACACACAAGAAATTGATAAGAAATTAAAGGTATCGAATAAAAATAAATGGTTAAGAATCTTCCCAAATAGCTTGGATTTTGAAGGGGGTAATGACGGTTTTTTTATTGCAAGGATAAAGAAAGTTTCGTGAGAACTTGCTTCAAAATAAAAGCTCTGTTAATGAATCTAAATGACCAATGAAATAAAAATTTCCCCTTCAATACTATCAGCTGACTTTTCTTGCCTTGGGAAAGAAATCAAAGCAATCACAATGGCTGGCGCAGATTATATTCATGTAGATGTAATGGATGGTCACTTTGTACCTAATTTAACAATTGGTCCTGAAGTTATAAAAGATATTAGAAAATCATCTACAAAAGTATTTGATGTTCATTTGATGATTGAACCAGTAGATCCGCTTCTTGAAAGTTTTGCAAATGCTGGGTCAGATATAATTACTTTCCATCCCGAAGCATCAAATAATCCAAAAGAAACGATTAAAAAAATAAAAGGTTTAGGATGTAAAAGTGGTCTTTCCTTAAACCCATCAACAAATGAAAAAGTTCTTGAAGATCTAATTATGGATTTAGATTTGATTTTGGTTATGACCGTAGTTCCCGGTTTCGGGGGACAAAGTTTTATGGAAGACCAGCTTATTAAAATAAAAAAAATAAGAGAAATGATCAATGAAACGGGAAAAAGCATTGACCTAGAAGTCGATGGTGGAATTAATTTTGAAACAGCCCCAAAAGTTATTGAAGCAGGTGCTAATGTTTTGGTTGCTGGTACAGCAACATTTAGTGGTGGGCCAGATATGTATGAAAAGAATATTAAAACTTTAAGGGGTTTATAAATGACAGCTATAAAAAGAGCGCTTATCTCAGTTTCTGATAAAAAAGGAATCGTTAAATTTGCAAGCGCCCTTAATCATGCTGGAATTGAAATTATTTCTACAGGTGGTACATTTTCTGAACTCAAAAAAGCTAATATTGACGTTAAGGATGTATCATCAGTCACAAGCTTCCCAGAAATATTAGATGGAAGAGTTAAAACCTTGCATCCAAAAATACATGGTGGACTTTTAAATATACGAAGCAATAAATATCACCAGAAGACAATTAACGAGCAAGAAATTGAAAATATTGATTTGTTGATTGTTAATTTATACCCCTTTGAAGATACGGTTAAAAATAAATCTGATTATAAAACCTGTATTGAAAATATAGATATTGGGGGCCCTGCTATGATAAGAGCTGCGGCTAAAAATCATGAAAGTGTCGGCGTTATTGTTGACCCAGAAGATTATGATGAAATTATTAATGAAATAAATGATAATGATTTATCATTAACAAAAGAAACCCTCAAAAGATTGGCGCTTAAAGCATTTGCAAGAACAGCAGCCTATGATTCAACGATATCAAATTGGCTATCAAATGAGCTGGATATGCCATTGGATAAATATAAGTCTATTGGAGGACTTGAACACCAAAACCTTAGGTATGGAGAAAATCCTCATCAAAAAGCAAAATTCTATAACGATGGATCAAATGTTTGTGGATTAATAACAGCCAATCAAATTCAAGGAAAGGAACTTAGCTATAATAACATTAATGATACTAATGCAGCATTTGAATTAGTTTCAGAATTTGATCCCAACTTAAAACCTGCAGTTGCAATAATCAAACATGCAAATCCATGTGGTGTAGCTACAGGAGATAGCTTAAATTCAGCCTATCAAAACGCACTGAGATGCGACTCCGTATCAGCTTTTGGAGGTATTATTGCATTAAACCAAAAATTAGATGGTGAAACAGCAAAGGAAATTTCCGAAATATTTACAGAAGTAATCATCGCTCCATCAATAAGCGATGAAGCAAAAAATATTCTATCTAGTAAGAAAAATCTTAGAGTTTTAATCACAGGTGGATTAGCCGATCCAGAAAAATCTGGTGTAATGATAAAGTCTGTTGCAGGTGGATTTCTAGCACAAACAAAAGACAATATTATAGTTGATAAGGAAAATTTAAAAGTAGTTACTAAGCGACAGCCGTCGGAACAAGAGCTAGATGACTTATTGTTTGCTTTTAAAGTTGCTAAGCATGTTAAATCAAATGCAATTGTTTATGCAAAAAATGGATCAACTGTAGGCATTGGCGCTGGGCAAATGAACAGGCTTGATTCTTCAAGAATAGCCGCTCGAAAATCTGATGATGCGGCAAAGATGATAAATTTAAAAGAACCATTGGCTGTTAATTCAGTTGTTGCCTCAGATGCATTTTTTCCTTTTGCTGATGGGCTTATGGCAGCGGCAGATGCTGGTGTTACCGCTATAATTCAACCTGGTGGATCAATTAGAGATGATGAAGTTATAGAAGCGGCAAACAATGCTAACCTTGCGATGTTGTTTACTGGAATCAGACACTTCAATCATTAAAACTACTTTAAAAATCTATTTTATAAATTTTCGCTATTCATACCTGTCAAATCAAGTCTAAAATAGTGGAAGAATAAATATAACAGACAAAACACCTATAACAGATAGAACGACTGTATAAGGAAGAGCCATTAAAACCATCCTCATATAAGAAAGACCTAGCAAAGGTGCAACAGATGATGTTAGCAAGAATAAAAATGCTGCTTGCCCATTTGGTGTTGCTACGCTAGGAAGATTTGTTCCACTGTTAATTGCAATAGCCAATAAATCAAATTGCTCTCTGCCAATAACACCACTATCTAATGCGGCTTTAACCTCACTTATATAAATTGTTGCAACAAAAACATTGTCACTTATCATTGATAATATTCCATTGACCATAAAAAACATTGGTATTTGTGTCTCTTGCTTGAGACTCAAAACATAAGTTATTACAAAAGAGAATAAATGTTGATCATGAATTACTGCAACAATCGCAAAGAAAACAACTAAAAGTGCTGTAAAAGGTAGCGCTTCCTCGAAAGCCTTACCTAGTTGATGCTCTTCTATTACACCGTTAAAAGCTGTTAAGAGAACAATTATCATCAAACCAATTAAACCTACTGCAGCTAGGCCAAAGGCAAGAGAAAAAACCAATATAACTGCAACTAAAGCTTGCGTTAAAATTTTCATATTTTGCGCTTGAGTTCTTTTTGAAGACTCACTTTTATCAAAGTCAGAGAGAATCTGCCTTATATGATCTGGTAATTGAATACCATATGAAAACAATGAAAATCTCTCTATTAAATAACAAGTTAATAAACCACAAATAAATACCGGGAGAGAGATAGGCAGCATCTTTAAAAAGAATTCAACAAATGACCAATCTGCTACACTAGCTATTAAAAGATTCTGAGGTTCTCCAACTGTTGTAGAAACTCCGCCTAAAGCCGTTCCAACTGCACCATGCATCAGAAGGTTTCTAAGAAAGCCTTTAAATATAATAAAATCACCTGAATCCTCAGAAAAACCATCCTCTTTTTCAGCAACATTTTTATAGACATGATAAAAGCCTACAGCTACTGCGATTAAAACTGCCATAACTGTTAAAGCATCCAAAAAGGCAGACAAAAAAGCGGCAGAAAAGACAAACAATAATGACAAGGTTCTTTTATTTTTTATGCTTATTAATAATTTGGTAAAGATAAAGAGAAGAAAATCTTTCATAAAATAGATACCCGCCACCATAAAAACCAAAAGTAGAATTACTTTTAGATTGGCGTCTACTTCATAATAAATCTGTTTTGTATCTGTTAATCCCATAATAACAGACTCGATTGCTATCAAACCTCCAGGTTGAAGTGGGTAGCATTTAAGTGCCATAGCTAGAGTAAAAATAAACTGGATTAAGATAATCCACCCAAGGATGAACCCAGCTGGAAGGCCCATTGCTTTCAAGACTATCAAAATAATTGGGTTAGCGATTAGAAAAGAAATAATTGTATTCTTATACCAATTTGGTGCTGCGCCTAGAAAATTACCGTAAATAGAATTAATCATACTTATCTCCCAACTAATAACTAATTTAAAAAACCAAGTATTGAATTAACATAATTCCATAAAAAAAAACAAGCTAAACAGAAAAGGTTAAATTAAAAAGTTACTTTAATTCCAGCCAAACCAGATCTATCAGGGGTTCCATAACCAAAAACTTGTTGATAATCTTCATCAAATAAATTCTCTACCCTAAAATATACTTCACTAAAATTATTTAATTTATAAAACAAATTGATATCAACCCTTGACCAAGAATTAAGGTTACCATAGGTGCTAATTTCTGAACCATTATACTTAAGCGCCATAGACCCTGATATTTTTGAGGCGGGCTCATATGTTAAAACCAGTTCACCCGAATCCTTTGGGATATTAATTAACCTCAATCCATTCCCATCTATGGAATCTATATAAGAATAGTTTATAAATAAATTTACTGTTTCTGAAACTTTAGAGTTCGTAGAAATTTCAAACCCATCAGACTCCACAAAATCAATATTTTCATAGCCCCCTAAACCAAATGAAAAATTAATTTGATTATTCACATCTTGTTTAAAGTAAATGAGACTAAATGAAAATTTATCCTTTAAGCTAAAATCAAAACCTAAATCATATGAAGTTGATACTTCAGGCCTAATATTGGTATTTGCACTTTTAGCGCCGCAACAAAAGAAGGTTGTTTGAAAAATAGTTGGAACCTTAAAACCCTCACCCCAGCTAGATTTTATTGAGATGTTCTCAGATATTTTATAAGCGGCGGCAATCTTTCTTGTTGTCTTGGAGCTAAAGCCTTTATTATCATCATTTCTAATTCCAGCCGAAACAACTAAATTCTTAATTGGCTGAAACTGGTAAAGAAGAAAAAGACTATCAATTGATAATTTATCTAAACTTACACTGCTTTCTTCTTTTTCAAAACCAAAAGCAATTTTATTATAATTACCAAATCCTGCATTTCCCTGATAGCGATACAACTTCCTATCCCCATCAGCTCCAAATGTTAAATTATTATCCGTAAAATAGTCTCGGCTTATATCAGATTGATTAAAAGAAAATGTATTTTCTAATTTTTCACCAAACAAATTAAATTTTATTGTGAGATTTCCTTTAAATTCTTCAGTAATGCTTCTTTCATCACCATCTTGAACGCCTGTAACAAAACCAAAACTATCGTACTCAACATCTGATTTAATATAAGATAATAAACCTCTTATCTCGATATTATTAACTTTCATATTTCCTTTAAAAGAATAAGAATTTTTTTCAAATCCATCTTTCTCAATATTCCCATCTTTTTTATCGGCTTTACTAATGCCATCCAATGAAGTGTCATTAACTAAAAATAAAAATTTACCAAAATTACTAACTAAACCAAATTCAGAATTAATTGTTTTTAATCCAAAACTACCAGTTTCAGAAAGTATATTTATAGAATTATCTTCTGCTGACTTTGTAAAAATATTTACAACACCACCAATTGCATCCGAGCCCCATAAAGTAGACTGAGAACCTCTTAAAACTTCTATCCTACCTATATTGGATGTATCTAAATATTCGAAATTGTAACCACCGCCTGGTGAGGATGCATCGTTTACAGGAACCCCATCAACAAGGACTAAAGTTTGTGAACTAGATGCGCCTCTAATTCTTACAGAACCAACACCTCCAAAGCTTCCATTCTTTTTTGTAGTAACACCAGGAGAATAAGAAATTGCATCAATCACACTTCTAATACCTCTTAGTCTTATGTCCTCACTATTAAGAATAAATATACTGGAACCAAAATTACTGGCAGGTGTTTCTATTCTGGCGCCTTTGACAATGATTTCATCAACTTTATTGGCAGAGAGATCGTTAATTAGAAAAATATTTATAGAAAATAAAATAATTATGAATAAACAAGATGCGCTTAAAAAAAATTTCATTAAAACCTCACAAAAACTATTCAAACAACAAACATCTTCCAGTAAGAAAGTTATTAAGTTGTAACTTTTTGTCGTTTCAAAGAAAAAATCTTGCCCAAAAGACTATTCCCGGTCTCGGACGAACGACTTAATGGCAGGTTTCCTGACTTATAGATCATTGCTTGAAATCGCCTTACCAGAATGAACCAGTGGCATAATGATTTCTTGCTCCCTAAATACAGTTACGGGTATAGCGCAGGATTTTAACCTGTTTCCCTCTTAGCATTGAGCACCATTAGTAAAACTTTTAGCATTATTTGCTCTTAAAACAATAAAAAAATTATTTTTAGCTGTTGACAAACTTGTGTAGTATGTGTAACTTATGTATTATATGTAATTAAATATTTTATTATTAATGGAGAAAGATTATGAAAAATCAATATAGAGGCAGTCAAAATATAGTTTCTGAGAAAAAAGCTATTTTAAGTGAAGGGTTTTATAGAGGCGCAAGTCACAATGGTTTTAAATTTGAGAAATCAAATAATGATCAAGATAATAAAAAAATATATCGAGGACAAGTACAGTAATAGGAGTAGCGAATGAACAAACAACTGATATCATCAAAAGAAAAAAAGAGAAGAGAACATTTATTACAAGTTAAATATCAAACTATTATTTTGGATCATTTAGCTAAATCTAAATTAAACGATGAAGAATATAAAGCTCTAACTGATAACTTAGAAGAAAATAAAAAACTCTTCGACAATGTTGATCTATTTGTAGATTTTACTAATTGGAATTAAAACATTTAAAGTTTTTAAATAGAGATTAAAGCCATCTTTTTATGATGGAGCGGGCGAAGAGATTCGAACTCTCGACCCTCACGTTGGCAACGTGATGCTCTACCACTGAGCTACACCCGCAATAATTTATGAGTGACATTATTTGAAAGTTCTTAAGATGTAAATAACAATGGTTAAGATTTATACATATTTTATTAAGCTATTTTATTATTCATAATAATTATGTATGATAAAAAAAGATAATATGAAAAAACAAGATCAAAGAATACAATTGGTAGCCTCTACTGAGTTCCGAAACGATGTTGATAAATGGCGCAGAGAACAAACAGATCTCCCATCTCATTCCGAGGCAATAAGGAGGCTTGTTAAAATAGCTTTGCGTTCTGGGGATAGTGAAACAATGAAAATGATTACAGCAATAATTAGGCCTCACAAATACGAGGATGTTAGAAATGCATTAATTGATATTGGGATAGAAGGTCTTTCTGCTACAGAAATAAGAGGGTTTGGGAGACAAAGGGGACAAACAGAAATCTATAGGGGTGCTGAATATAAAACAACAGAAGTCCCTAAGATTAAAATTGAAATTGTAGTTCCTGCAACTAAACTTGATCAAGTTGTTAATATTATAAGTAAAAGTTCTGAGACTGGTAAAGTTGGTGATGGGAAAATATTTGTAAGTAATATTGATCAGGCCATTAGAATTAGAACTGGTGAAACACAAGACGATGCTCTCTAAAAATGGAAATAGAAAGTTTTAACAATAATTCAGATAATGCACTTGCGAATGAAAATCCTGTAATAATCGAAGTTATTACAGAAAATTTTATGGCTGAAGTAATTGAAAGGTCAAAAGAAACACCTGTCATAGTAGACTTTTGGGCTCCATGGTGTGAACCATGTAAACAGCTAACACCAATAATAGAGAAAATTATAAAAGAAAAAAATGGTAATGTTATATTAGCCAAGATGAACATAGATGAATCTCCTGAAGTTGCTCAACAATTAAAAATTCAATCTATACCTGCCGTAATGGCTTTTAATGATGGTCAACCTGTAGATGGGTTTGTTGGTGTACAGCCTGAGAAAAATATCTCTGAATTTGTAAATAAAATTAGTTCTTTAAAAAATTCCTCAACAATAGAAGAAAATATAAATGCCGGTAAGAAATATATTGATGAAGGCGATTTAGAAACGGCTGCTTTAGTTTTTTCTGAAATTCTTAAGATTGAATCCGAGAATATTTCAGCAAAATCTTTATTAGCGAGATGCCTTCTAAGAAGTGATCAATTAAGTGAAGCTGAAAATCTAATTAATAATATTTCTCCTGACGCAGAAAAAAATCAAGATTATGTTTCAGTTCGCTCTGAAGTTGAAATTTTCAAAAATGCAAAAAATAATCCTATCTCTAATAAACAAGAAGAGGAGCTGAAGGAGAATATTAAAAATAATCCTAAAAATTATCAGTTGAAATTAGACCTGGCAAAATTATTAGTTGCAAAAGGTGAAAATGAAAATGCAATTAATGAACTATTAGAGATTATAGAAGTTGATGCAAAATGGAACGACGGCGCTGCAAGGAAACAACTAATTGAAATTTTCAATATTCTTGGTAATGAAAATATTTTAGTAATAGAAGGTAGGAAAAAGCTATCATCAATGCTTTTTAGTTAAAATGAAATCATTTAAAGAATTTAAAACTATTGATGAACTACCTCCAAAAATCTCAGTTTTTCCTCTTCCAGGGGCTTTATTGCTACCAAGAACACAGTTACCACTTAACATCTTTGAAAATAGATACTTAGAAATGGTTGATGATGCAATGTCAAATAACAGGCTAATAGCAATGATTCAATCAAACAAAGATCATGGCGATTCACTCTATAAAACAGGGTGTTTAGGAAAAATTACCTCATATAGCGAAGTAGCAAATAGTAGAATGTTAATTACATTATCTGGAGTTTGCAGATTTAATATTGGTCCAGAACTTGAAGTTGTAACACCCTACAGGCAGTTTCAGGTGAATTATGAAAAATTTTCTTCAGATCTAACAAAGGGATACGGGGAAAAAGAAGTTCAAAGAGAGAAGCTTATTGAATCTCTTAAAAAGTATTTAGAACACAATAATCTTACTATTGACTGGGATGCCATTAACAACTCATCAACAGAGTTACTTGTAAATTCATTATGTATCCTTAGCCCATATAACCCTGGAGAAAAACAAGCCCTCCTTGAGGCTGAAACATTATCAAAAAGAAGTGAAATGTTGATTGCAATGACTGAAATGTCAATGTCATCTGGTCCAGGTACAGAACAAATACAGTGAGGTATTATGAGTAAAGAAATTGACCCAAAATTATTAGAAATCCTTGTTTGCCCCTTAACTAAAGAAACACTATCTTGGGATAGTGAGAAAGAAGAATTAATAAGCAAAAAAGCTGGTTTAGCTTACCCAGTAAGGGATGGTATTCCCATAATGCTACCAGATGAAGCAAGAAAAATTGATTAAATAATATTTGAGCCGGGCTTTAATCCATTTAATAAATTAGGTCTTTTTAAGGCACCGCCGGAAGCTTCATTTAACAAAAAAAGCTTAAGTGGTTTGTAATTTTCAGCTAACTTCATAATATTTCTTCTAAGCCCTTTTGCTATTGAAGTATCCGCACTATAAATCGAATTCAAAAAACCAATGCTATTAATTAAGGCATCCGTTTCAATTTTTCTTTTTTTATCAAATAAAGAGATTGATGGGCATTGAAATAAGTCCAAACCAAGCTTCTGAGACTCTGCAATAGCATCTGCAATATATGCTATATCTCTTAAGCTTTGATTCCATGCCTGCCCGGCCATAGGGTGCATTGCCCTAAGCGCATCACCAACGAAAATTGCACTCCCTGAAATTGAATTTATATCAGTTAATTTTTTTAGAATAAAAGAGCTTGGCCCTTTTGAAATATTAATTTTACCCAAATAATCGGAGCAAAGATTATTAAGGCTTTCCTCAAGACTTTCTTTAGATGATAAAAGTGAAGAAATATTATCTGTTTTTTCAGTCCACACGAAAGAACTATAATTATTCCCTCTTTTATTAATCATTGGCAATAATGCTAATGGCCCATTTTTTTGAAAAAATTGGAAGGCGTAACCTTTATGATTTTTTGAATGCCTTAGTGTTGCAGATATGGCTGTCTGACCATACTCAAGAAAATTATACTTAACATTATAGATTTTTTGTAACTCAGGGTTTAAGATTTCAGTAAAAATTATAGCCCCACAGATCAAAAAGCTTTTATTTTTAAAAGTTATTTTTGTATGACAACTCTCGTTTTGAATTTCAATTACTTCTTCTGTTATAAATTCACTATTTTCTAATTTAAGAGCTCTATCTAAAGATTTTTCTATTACGGAATGCTCCGCAATAAAAGCAATATCTTCATCAACAAGTTCTCTATCAAAGGTTAATCGAGATTTTATTTTCTCATCACCTAATCCGCCTTCAATAACTACCATTTTTTTTACAGGCTCAGTTTTTACATCGGCGCCAAGCACATGAAGCATTTTTCTGGACGAGGCTGAAAGGGCTAGACTCCTGGTATCATTATTAGTCTTATTGCCGAGACTTTTATCTGCAACAATTTTAAATGATAGGCCAGCACTTCGAGCAACAAGTGACATTGCCTTTGCTGACAGACCGCTGCCAAAAATAACTATATCGTAAAAATTTTTATCCATGATAAAGTTTATTAATATAATTAATAGAAAAATGAAATTCATTTTCAATTTTAATCAGAAAGTTCTTGCAGATTATTGTATTAACAAGTGATTATGTACCTGATTCGCAATTTTTAATAATTTTGCTAAGTGGATAACGAATGAATGTTATAAAAAGATTAACTAATTATTTATCAAATCTTTTAGCTGCCTTTAAAAATACATTATATAAAATTTTTTTTAATGTAATAAATATACTAGTTGGTTTTTTTATTATTGGTGTTGGTTTAATATTTTTGATTGCAATCGGCTCATATAATAGTCTTGATCAAAGCTTAAATACAATATCTGATAGGCCCATACAAAATTATTTTGGCAAGCCTGGGGCTTTTGTAGCTGATATTTTTGTACAATTCTTTGGAACAGTGTCAATACTAATACCTATAGTAATAATTTTTTTTGGTTTTTATAAGATCATTAAGAAAATTAATAAAGTGTGGTTTAAAATTTTCTCTTTAGTTTTAGGAATCTTTCTCTTGGCGGCCTCTTTTAATAAAGGCTTTGAAAATGGTGGAATAATTGGCTCCTTAATAACAGATGAAATAGAAGGGCTAATATATAAGCTTAGTCTTTCTTTTAACAATGACCTTTCACAAGTTAAGTCGTTTGTTTATTTTGTATATATAGCTTTAGGATCCTTGGGAGCTTTTTTAATTACTTATGGAATTTTGCCTGGAAAAGGGAAAGTAATTAAAGAAGAAATTTACAGTGAAAATATACCAAGTGAAGATAAAATTATTACTGAAGCCATGCCAACAAAGCAAAAGAAGATGCTTTTTGCGGCTAGGCCCAAGACAAAACGAAAGAAAATCGTTCAAAAGAATAATAACAATAAAAAAGATTTAGCAGATAGTAAAAATGGCTATGAGCTCCCTTCATTAGATTTGTTGAATGAAATCCCTGATGAAAGAAGCAAAAAAAGAATTTCTGAAAAGCAAATTGAACAAAACAAAGATCTACTCGAGAGAACGCTAACGGATTTTGGAATTAATGGAAAAATAATAAGTGTTAACCCAGGCCCATTTGTTACTCTTTATGAGCTTGAACCAGCTCCAGGCGTTAAATCATCACGCGTTATTTCTCTTGCAGATGATATATCAAGATCAATGAGCTCCACCTCTGCAAGAATAGCAGTTATTCCTGGAAAAAACTCTATCGGAATTGAGCTTCCAAATGACGACAAAGAAACTGTTTATTTACGAGAAATTCTTGAAAGCACTACTTTTGAAAATAAAGAAGAAGGTATTGCCCTAAGCTTAGGTAAAAATATTGGCGGTGAATCTACTATTGCTGATTTATCAAGAATGCCTCACCTTATGATCGCTGGAACAACTGGCTCTGGTAAATCAGTTGGTATAAATGGAATGATCTTATCCATACTTTATAAATTTAAGCCGGAAGATTGTCGTTTAATTATGGTAGATCCAAAAATGATTGAACTATCTGTTTATGATGGAATACCTCACCTTTTAACACCAGTAATCACTAATCCCAAAAAAGCCGTTGTTGGATTAAAATGGGTCGTTAGAGAAATGGATGACAGATATAATAGGATGTCTAAGCTGTCAGTTCGAACAATGGATGCTTTCAACAAGAAAGCCGAAGAATATAAAAGAAAAGGTAAAAAATTTAAAAGAAAAATTCATACTGGTTATGACAACGAATCCGGACAACCACTTTATTCTGAAGAGGAAATTGAACCTGAAAAAATGCCTTTTATAGTAGTAGTAATTGATGAAATGGCGGATCTTATGTTGGTTGCAAGAAGCGATATTGAACATTTGGTGCAAAGTCTTGCACAAAAAGCAAGAGCAGCAGGTATTCACTTAATAATGGCAACTCAGAGGCCTTCGGTAGATGTCGTTACAGGTACAATAAAAGCTAATTTTCCTACAAGAATAGCTTTTCAGGTTGCATCAAAAATTGACAGCAGAACAATCCTTAATGAAATGGGGGCAGAGCAATTACTTGGCAGAGGTGACATGCTTTATATGTCGGATGGCGGAAAAGTTGTTAGAGTCCATGGACCATTTGTATCAGATAATGAAGTTGAAGATGTGGTTCGATTCATAAAAAACCAAGAAACACCAGAATATATAGAGTCATTAACAAAAGAAGAAAATGAAATAAACTCTGGTATTCAGCAAAATGATTCAAATGATGAATTATTCAATCAAGCAGTTGAAGTCATAATGAAAGATAAAAGAGTTTCAACCAGCTATATTCAAAGAAAATTACAAATAGGCTATAATAGAGCTGCACGAATTATTGAAGAAATGGAAGATCAGGGAATTATTTCAGAGCCTAATAATCAAGGCAAAAGAGAAATTTTAGGAAAATGAATACAATAAAAACCTGCCTTATAATTCTAGTAATATTAATTTCATTGGCTACAAATTCTCAATCAAAAGAGCCTGGACATACCTCAGATGATGATTGGCTAATTTCTTTGGAGGAATATTTTTTTAACCTAGGTGATGTGAAGGGTGAATTTACTCAAATAGACCAAATTGGAAATATTACAAAAGGTACCTTTTACTCTAATGGGAGGGGCTCGATAAAATTTGAGTATTCTAGTCCATCTGAAATGATAATTATAATAAATAAAGGTATGTTTTCAATAAAAGAAAGGAAAGATAGCAAGGCGAACTATTATTCTCTTGAAGACAGTCCTCTTGCAAATCTTCTTTCAAAAGATTTAAAATTAGATAATTTCCATATTAATAGCCTAGAAGTAGAAGGTAGGGTTGCCACTATAGAGCTAAGAACGAACGAAAATTCATTGAGAAATTCAATATTTATAACTGCTGACCATCCCCGACCCGTACTTAGACAGTGGAAGATTATTGATGCTCAAAAAAAAGAAACAACAGTTTTTTTCTCAAAAATAAAATCGATTGATTCAATATTGGACAGTTTTTTTGAAATAAAATAAAACTTTTTAATAAAAATATAGAAACTCTTACTTATTATTGGTAAGAATGTACATCATCAAAAGGGTGGATAAAAATGATTAAGAAAATGAAAAAAGCAGAAACTACAAGAAGAAAATTTATTTCTGGATTAAGCTTGCTATCAGCAGGAATAATTTTGCGTCCATTATCTTTATTTTCCCAGGAAGAAAACCCAATTTTAAATATTGGCTCTCCAGTTAACTTTTTATCAAATAAATTAATTTCAAATTTCCAAAAAGGTATTACCTCCTCGATTAATTCTATAACCTATAGCTCTAACTCTAATATTAATTTTAATGAAAATAATTATGATGTGTTAATTGGGAGAGATTCTTATTTAGAAGGTTTAATTGATGATGGTAAAATTGCAGAACTAAACAAGGATCTTATACCTAACAATTCATTTATTGATCCAAAATTCAATAATTCCGCTTTTGATAAAGACAGAAAACACACAATACCACTTTCATATGGGGCAATAGGCATTGCTTATAGGAAAAGTAAGTTCTCTGAACCACCCTCTACATGGAGATGGTTATTGGACTCAGATAAATATGCTGGAAAGATTGCCTTATTAGGTGATGGAAGAACCTTGATTCAGATAGCACTAAAATATATGGGAGTAAGCTTAAACACAAATGATCCTATGTGGATCAATCAGGCAGAAAAGCTTTTAAAGCGTCAAAAAATAAATATTAAAGATTTTGGCAAGAAAAATGGAAAAGAACTTTTAATTAATGGTGAAGTTGATTTAGCAATTATTAGCAATGAAGATTTCAAGAAGATTGATGATGATGATATTGGGTTTACTTTTCCAAGAGAAGGTAGTTTAATTTGGCAAGATTGTGCCTGTATTTCAAAAGCATCACTTAAAGTTGAAGAAGGACATTCAGTAATAAATTCGATGCTGGATCCAAAAAATTCAAAATCAATTGTTGAAAACCTCCAAACAGCAACACCAAATATTATGGCCCTAGACCTGTCAAAGAAAAGCTATAAAGAAGACTCAACAATCTTTCCTAATGCACAAATTATGGAAAGATATGAAGATACCTCAACCATATTAGACTTTGATTATGAAATGATGATTGAAGAAATGTGGGATAATATTTTAGACTCATAATCTAAATTCAAATGAATATACGCTTATTAAGCTGGAATATTAACTCTGTAAGGTTAAGAATTGACGCCTTAAAAAGTGTCATCAAGAAATTTAAACCGAATATAGTTTGCTTACAGGAAACTAAGTGTCCTAATGAACTTTTTCCTTTTAAAGATATAGAAAAATCAGGGCTTTCAAATATTCATGTGAATGGCATCAAGGGTTATCATGGTGTTTGTATAGCTACAGACCTACCAGTTGAAAAAGTTGAACAAAAAGATTTTTGCGGCAAGCATGATGGCAGACATATATACCTTCAACTAAAAATAAAAAATAATTTATTTAATATTCATAATTTTTATATACCTGCAGGTGGAGACGAGCCTGACCCAAAAATAAATGAAAAATTTAAACATAAATTAGATTTTCTAGATGAAGCGACTGCTTATATAAAAACAAAAGAAAATTGTTCTTATACTGCACTCGTAGGCGATCTTAATATCGCTCCTCATGAAAATGATGTCTGGTCACATAAGCAGCTATTAAAAATTGTCAGCCATACACCTGTAGAAGTAGAAAAATTAAATAAGTTTCAAGACTCAATCAATTTTATTGATGCACTAAGAGAGTTTCATCCGCTTTCAGAAAAGCTCTACAGCTGGTGGAGCTATAGATCAAAAAACTGGGAAGAATCTGATAGGGGGAGGAGACTTGACCATATTTGGATTACTCCAAAATTAAGCAAAAAAATAACAAAGGCCTCGATACAAAAAGATGTAAGAAGATGGGATAGACCCTCCGATCATTCGCCATTAATAGCAGATTTTAAATTTTAATTATTTTATATAATAGCCATTTTCAGAACTTTCTATAGAAAGAATATTTTTAAATGGAATGATTTTTTTTCGGATTGTGTATATGTGTGTGGTTAAAGTTTTTGTTTCAATATCCTTGTTATAACCCCAAACCTTATTTAGTAGAAAATCTTGGCTTATAGTATCGCCTTTTGCCTGAATTAAATGCCAAATTATTCTAGCTTCTTTATCAGTAAGTTTTACTGAATTATTTAACCCTTTTATTACTTTACCAGTCATATCTAAAATTATTTTTTTAAATTTTAAATTAGAGTAATCAATCATGTCTCTTTGAATGTTAATATTTTCAATAATTTTTAATAATTCGTTAAAATAAAAGGGGGACTTTAGAAAAATAAAAGAATTCTTCTCTAAGGTTAAAACATCTTCAGAAGAACCAATAATGATTGCGGGGAGGAAATAAGAAACATCAGAAAGTAAACTTTTAATTTTTGTTACTTGCTCCTGTTTTACGGAATAAAAGATAGCTACATCATTTTTTTTAAAATGACCAATATTAATTATATTTGAGAAGTTTGCACTTATAACAAGATCATAATTTGGCAAAGCAGAAAATTGTTCCTCAAAGATTAAATTAAAAAAATTATCATCAGAAAATAAAAAAACTTTGCTCTTCAATTGTTATTCCTTGGTCCCATTATAGCTTCACCAACCCTTATATGAGTTGCGCCTAATGCTATTGCTGTTTCAAAATCATTGCTCATGCCCATACTTAAATATTCTAACATATTTTTTTTTGATAACTTATTTAATAAAGCAAAATACAGTGATGGCTCTTCGTCTGGAGGGGGCAACGTCATTAATCCATTTATATTAATTTTAGAATAGTTTTTTGCCTCAGTAAAAAATTTATCTAAATCTTCAACGTAAATTCCACTTTTTGAACTTTCTTGAGATATATTTACCTGAAGAAATAATTCTTTTATGGTTGAGCTTGTAGATATATTGTCGTTTATAGTTTTTAAAGTTTTTATCTTTTCAATTGAATGAATAGCTGTGAAAAGATTAATTGCGGTTTTAATTTTATTTGATTGAATTGGCCCAACCATATGAAGTTCAATGTCTTTATTATTGGACAAAGTTTTAGACCATTTTTTTTCAGCTTCTTGTACTTTATTTTCTCCAAAAAAAAGATGCCCAGCATCTATGAGTGTTTTTATTTTTTCAAAATCAAATTTTTTTGTAACAACAATTAATTTTATTTCAGATGGGTCTCTGTTAAATTTAACAGCGATCTTTTGAATTCTATTTTTTATAGTTTCAAGATTTTTATGAATATCTGTCATTGCTTCTTTGTCATTATTGTTTACTTTATCGAATATCATAAATAATAAAATATAAAAGTTTGAATTAATTCATTTTGAGATAAAGTAAGTTTACTGTTATTGATATAATTGTTTTAAAGCTATCTTAGGTGGGAGTTATTTTTATGAATAAAAAAAGTAATATTGTTATAATATTGTGTATTTTACTTTTACTAAATAACTGCTCGAGATTAAATCCTTTTTCAAAAAAAATGGATATCGAAACTTCAGAAATTGTTAATTCACAAATATCTATGGCAGTGAATGCATTTCTTTGGAGGGCAAGCTTAGATACCGTATCGTTTATACCAGTAAATTCTGCCGATCCTATTGGTGGTTTTATATCTACAGATTGGTACCTTGACCCAGAAAACCCAAATGAGAGAATAAAAATGAATGTTTATATCAAGGATAGAAGATTAAGAGCCGATGCTATAAGTGTCTCAGTCTTTAGGGAAATCAAGGTATCTGAAGGGTGGGTTAAGGCTGATGTAAATCCTGACACCGCAAAACTAGTTGAAGCATCTATTTTAACAAAAGCACGCGAGCTGAGAATTGGCTCTCTTGGTGACAGCTAACATCTAAATGTCTGAATACTATCCAGATAAGATTGAACCATATTGGCAGAGGGTTTGGGCTGAGAGAAAAACTTTTAAACCAGAACCTATTTCTAAAGGAAGACCAAAAAAATATATTCTAGAAATGTTTCCTTATCCCTCTGGGAATATTCATATGGGGCATGTGAGAAATTATACAATTGGTGATGTTGTCGCCCGTTATAGAAAGGCTCAAGGTGACAATGTATTGCACCCAATGGGTTGGGATGCTTTTGGGATGCCCGCAGAAAACGCAGCGATGGAAAAAAAAGTACACCCAAAAGAATGGACCTATAAAAATATAGATAATATGAAGGCTCAGCTTAAATCACTAGGGCTTTCAATTGATTGGGAGAGAGAGCTTGCTACATGTGACCCAGGCTATTTTAAACATCAACAAAAAATATTTTTAGATTTTTACAAGGCTGGCATTGCTTACCGAAAGGAAAGTGAAGTTAATTGGGACCCCATTGATAAAACTGTTTTAGCTAATGAGCAGGTTATAGATGGAAAAGGATGGAGATCAGGAGCGCCCGTAGAAAGAAAGGTTTTAACACAATGGTTCTTGAAAATATCAAGCGATTCTCAACGATTACTTGATGAGATTATAAAGCTTGAAAACTGGCCTGATAAAGTTAAAACAATGCAAGAAAATTGGATAGGCAAATCTACTGGAGTTTCTTTTGAGTTTGAATGCTTTGATGCTAAACAAAAAAAATATAATCCAATTAAAGTCTTTACTACCAGACCAGATACATTGTTTGGAGCTACATTTTGCGGCATATCAATTGATCACCCAATATCTAAGCTCCTTGAAAAAAATAAGAAAATTAAGGAATTTATTGAGGAATGTAGAAGAATTGGTACAACTGAAGAAGCCATAGAAAAAGCAGAAAAAAAAGGCATCAAGACGGGTTTTAAAATTGAACACCCCTTCATAAAAGATAAATTCCTTGATGTGTATATAGCAAATTTCATTTTAAGCGGATATGGAACAGGGGCGATTTTTGGTTGTCCAGCCCATGATCAGAGAGACTTTGAATTTGCAAAAAAATATGAAATTGAGATCATACCTGTTGTGAGCTCTGGAGAAACAGAAAAAGAAAAAGGTGAAAACCTTGATGGCGCTTACACGGGAGAAGGAAAATTAATTAACTCTGGTTTTTTAGATGGAATGAATATTGATCAAGCAAAAAATAAAGTAATAGAAAAGCTTATTGAAAATAATAATGGAAATAGGGAAACAAATTTTAGACTTCGTGATTGGGGTATATCTAGACAAAGATACTGGGGCTGTCCAATACCAATCATTCACTGCGATAAGTGTGGAATAGTTCCTGTCCCGGAGGAAGATCTACCTGTTGAATTACCAGATGATGTAGACTTTATAAAACCAGGGAATCCTCTAGAACGTCATGAGAAATGGAAATCAGTTAGTTGTCCAAAGTGCAAAAATAGTGCAGTTAGAGAAACTGACACATTCGATACATTTATTGACTCATCGTGGTATTTTGCAAGGTTTTGTGAACTTGATAAGGCACAACCACTGGATATCTCAGCCACTGATTATTGGTTACCAGTTGATCAATATATAGGAGGCATAGAACATGCAATACTGCATTTATTATATTCAAGATTCTTTACAAACGCACTTAAAGAAACAGGGCATTTAAATATTAGTGAGCCTTTCTATGGAATGTTTACACAAGGAATGGTTTGCCATGAAACTTACCAAACCGTTAGCGGTGATTGGATTGAACCAGAGCTGGTAACAATAAAAGATAGTGAAGTTTTGCATAAAAATACAGGAGAGCCCCTGAAAAGAGGGCCTTCTGAAAAAATGTCTAAATCTAAAAAAAATGTTGTAGATCCATCCACAATAATTGAAGAATTTGGCGCGGATACTGCAAGATGGTTTGTTCTTTCAGACTCTCCTCCTGAAAGAGATATTTTTTGGTCTGAATCTGGGGTTGAAGCGGCAGGTAAATTTATTAAGAAGATATGGAAAACTATTATTGAGCTTAATAAGCTCATTGAAAAAAATGTTTCAAATGAAAATAATAAAAAGACTATTGACCTAAAAAAAACAAATCATAAAACCTTAAATAATATTACTAAGGACTTAGATAGCCTCAGCTTTAATAAGGTCATAGCAAGGCTCTATGAGTTTGTAGGTGAAATTTCTAAAATAAAAGAAAGCGACAATATTGACGCTAAAGCAATAAGTGAGTCTCTATCATTTCTTTTAATTATGCTTGGACCAATTACACCTCACTTAGCCGAGGAGGGCTGGTCACTTTTCGATAAGAGTAAAGGAATGGTTTGTGAACAACCCTGGCCTAATATAGAAGAGAACTTAATAGCTGAAAGCACAATAAGAATGCCAATTCAGGTTAACGGAAAAAAGAAATCAGAAGTTCAAGTAGATAAAAATATTGATGAAAGCAAACTAAGAGAAATAGCTTTAAGTGATAATAGTATTAAATCATTTATTGGCGACAAAGAAATTAAAAAGCTTATAATCGTTCCCAATAGGATAATAAATATTGTTGTTTAAAAAAAAATTTCTAGTTGTTTTTTTTATTAGTGCATTTTCTTTGTCATGCACTTTTGAGCCTCTTTATTCTGAAAAATTCCTTTTAGAATATGAAATAATTGAACCGTCAAAATCTAATAAAGATCTTCACGAAATATATAGAAACCTTAAAAATTTAGCTTCTATAAATGAAAATGGTGATAATCAGTATACAGTCGAGCTAGAGGCCCAAAGTAGATTTGATGATATTGATGTTAGAGAGGATGAAAAGGTAATGAGAATGGGTGTCTCAACCACGGTAATATTTAAGATCAGAGAGAAAAATTCAGATAAAATTCTATTTACAGGTCAAAGTATAGGGTCGAATGCTTTCAATAGAATTTCTGAGCCTTACTCAAATGAAGTTGCTAAAAATGACGCAGTTTCTAAACTATCTATGACAATTGCATATGATATAAGAAATCAACTTGCGCTTTATTCTAAAAAATTTAAAAAATGAAAGGAAAACAACAAGATGTTTTTTCAATAATTAAAGAAGAAAGCACATCTTTAAGATGTATCCTTTTATACGGACCAAACTCATACCTAGTTAACGATACTTATAATAAATTATGTAAAAGCCTTTTTGATGAAAATGATGTTTTTGCTCCTCCAGAGTTCAATATCAAAGAAATATCAAAAGACTCCGATATTTTTTATAATGAGGCAAAGTCCCTCTCTTTCGGTGGCGGAAGGAAATATTTAAAAATAGATATGGATAATTCTGAAACACCTGGACCTATTCTGGATTTACTTAAAGATGACTTAAACGAGGCAACACTTCTTATTAAGGCTGGAAATTTATCACCACGGTCAAGCATTAGAAAATATTTAGAAAAATTAGAGGATGCCCTAATAATTCCATTTTATGAAGATGATTTCGTAAGCTTAAAGAATTTCATAAAAGAAAAATCAGATAAAAGAGATTTTAATTTCGATGATAGCGCAATACACGCAATTATCTCAATGTCTGGTTTTGAGAGAAGTCAGGTCAAGGATGCTGTAGAAAGAATAATGCTTTATTATGAGTTTTCTGAAAATAAAAATATTAATGATGAAAAAATTAAAGAAATATTATTTGATACCAATCAAAATCAAATAAGTGAATTATGCAAACATATATGCTTAGGTGAAACAAGACTATCCCAACAAATCGCTGATAGACTTTTTCTTCAAGGTGTTACGCCACCTCAGTTTATATCGGCATTAATATTACATTACCAGAAGTTACATGTAGTCGGATTAAGCATAGCATCAGGCCAGTCAATTAGTAATGCAGTGAAGCAAATAAAGCCTCCAATTTTTTTTAAGGAAGTTAATGCTTTTAAAACTCAAATCCAAAACTGGAATATTGCTAAAATTGACAGAGCTCTTGAAATTTTAATTGAAAGCGACCTATTAACAAAAACTAAGCCAGGTCTTGGGAAAAGTATAATTGGAAATATTGTTATAAGGCTAGCAACTGTAGCAAAAAAACAACCTAATTAAGCTTGTCACAGATAAAATTTAATTGATCATATGATAAATATTTAATTTTAATCTCGCCCTTTTCCCCCTTACCCTCATCTATCTGAACAGATAAACCTAAATTATCTGTCAATTTTTTTTCCAGCATTAGCGTATCAGGCGATTTTTGACTTACTGAAGCTTGCTTTGATTTCTTGTCTTTCTTTAAGTAAGAAACATAGCTCTCCAACTGTCTTACACTCATTCCTTTTTTTATTGCAAATTTTGCAACAGGCAAAGGATCTGCCAGAACAATTAAAGCTCTTGCATGTCCTGACGATAAATCACCGCTTTGAACAAGTTGTTGAACTTTATGTGGAAGGGATAAAAGTCTTAGTGCATTTGCAACATAGGCTCGAGACTTACTTAATATTTTAGAAAGATTTTCTTGCGTATAGTTATATTCTTTTTGTAGCTTTTCAAACCCTAAGGCTTCCTCTATTGCGCTAAGATTTTCTCTTTGCATATTCTCTATTAAGCCAATTTCTAAAACCTCGACTTCATTAAAATTTTTAATTATAACTGGAACTTCATTTAGACCGGCTTTTTGAGCAGCCCTCCACCTTCTTTCGCCGGCAATAATTTGGAATTCTTTATCATTTAAAGGTCTAACTAAAATAGGTAATAAAATACCTTTTTGTTTAATTGATTGCGAAAGCTCATCTAAAGATGTTTCGCTAAAATTTTTTCTTGGTTGATCTCTGTTCGGAACTAAAAATTCAATTGGAACATTTGTTTGGTCATTAGCAACTTCAGTGTTAATTTTTGTACCTTGATCATTAGACTTTTCATCCAAGTCGCCTATTAAAGCTGCTAAGCCTTTTCCTAAACCCTTTTTCATTTTTTTACCTTTTTCAAAATTATTTTACTTCCCAATTTACTCTATTTAAAAACTCTCTTGCTAGACTTATATAAGCTTCACTACCTGCACATTTATGATCATAAATTAATGCAGGTATTCCGTGTGAAGGTGCCTCTGATAGTCTTATATTTCTTGGTATTTTTGTTGTAAAAACACTTTCGCCTAAATAGGCTCTAACATCCTCTTCAACTTGAAGTGATAAATTATTTCTCTTATCAAACATCGTTAAAACAACACCAGATAATTTAAGCCTGTCATTAATCGTTGAGCTTATACCATCAATAGTTTTTAAGAGTTGGCTCAAACCTTCAAGTGCATAAAATTCTGCTTGAAGCGGAACAATTGCTCCGTCAGATGCTGCAAGTGCATTTAGAGTAATTATGTTAAGCGCCGGAGGACAATCTAACAATATAAAATCGTAATTCTTTTGACTGGAAGATGTACTTCTTAAAGTTTCCCGAAGCTTGATTGCTCTATCTTCATCTGCTGATAACTCTATTTCAACTCCAAGCAAATTTTCATTGGCTGTTATTACATCTAAATTTGGAATATCTGTTTTTATTACACAATCTTGTAATTTTTTGCTAGAAGACAAAACGTCATAAGTTCCAACACTTCTTTTGGCGGGCGAAACTCCTAGACCCGTTGAAAGGTTGCCCTGAGGATCCATATCAATTAATAAAACCTTAGCATCACAAGCTGCCATAGCTGTTCCCAAGTTAACTGTAGTGGTCGTTTTTCCAACACCCCCTTTTTGATTAATTATAGAAAATATTTTTTTACTCATTATGGCGTTTTGCATCCTTTATAATAAATATTTTAGAGTTCTTGTTGGTGATACTTGTTTCAAGAGAGTAATTAATATCCCACTTTAACTGTGCGTTCTTTAATTCGCTTTGCCATGTCTCACCCTTAGGAAAAATACAAATAGCGCCAAGCTTTATGTCTTTGTAAAATAAAGGTATCAGTTTATCCAAAGGTTTTAAGGCTCTAGCAGTAATTACCTTTGAAAAGGATTTTCTATCTACACGAATGTCCTCATATTTTTCTTGAATGACATTTAAATTTAACCCCAATTCATCGGATACATATTTTATAAAATCTGATTTTCTCTTGCTTGGCTCTACAATAGTTACCTTCAAGGACATGTGGATAATTTTAAGAACAACCCCAGGTAGTCCTGCGCCAGACCCAACATCGCAAACAGTTTTTGTTTCACTGGGGAATAAAGTTATTAGCTGCGCACTATCGAGGATGTGCCTTTCCCAAATATCATTTTCTGTACTTTTAGAAATAAGATTTAATTTTTTATTGGCTTCAATTAACAAATCAACATAATCACTTAGAGTATTCTTATTGGGAAAAGACAAAAATTCAGAGGGTTTTTGTTTTTCAACTAGCAAATCATACACCTTTATTATTTTTGATATGTGATATTATTAAACCAATGGCAGCAGGAGTAATCCCATCAATTCTTTGGGCATGGCCAAGGGTTTCAGGCCTTGCCTTCATTAATTTTTCTTTATTTTCGTTAGAAAGGCCATTTATTTTTTTATAATTTATATTTGGATTGATCCTTTTTTTCTCATCCTTTCTAAATCTCTCAATATCTAGTTGTTGCCTTACCAAATACCTATCGTATAATGCCTCCGCACTGATTGTTTTTTCAATTTGGGGAGATAGACTTTTAATATCATCCCAAAATTTATTTAAATCGTCATATTTTACTTCAGGATAACTCAATAATTCAAAGGCAGATCTTTTTTTTCCATCAAGATTAATATTTAACCCTCTTTTTTTCGCCTCATTTGGAGAAATTTTTAGCGATTTTAATTTTTTTCTTAAATTAGATAAATCCTTTTTCTTTTTAGCCCATTTACCTTTTCTCTCTTTTTTTACGATTCCGGCCACTATTCCAATATCTGTTAATCTTTCATCGGCGTTATCCGCTCTTAAACTTAACCTATATTCTGATCTAGATGTAAACATTCTATAGGGTTCAGAAACCCCTTTTACTACAAGATCATCAATTAGAACTCCGATGTATCCATCAGCCCTATCAAGAACTAATCTTTCCTTATTTAGACTTTTTAAAGCTGCGTTGGCGCCTGCTACTAGTCCTTGAGCAGCCGCTTCTTCATAACCTGTCGTTCCATTAATTTGTCCTGCAAGCCAAAGTCCCCTTGTTTTTTTTAAACTAAGACAATGATTAAGCTCTCTTGGATCTATGTAATCATACTCAATAGCATAGCCATACTTTTCAATTTCTACTCTTTCAAGACCAGGTATTGTTCTTATAAATTCATCCTGTATATTCTCAGGCAAAGATGTTGAGATTCCGTTGGGATAAACTAACTCGCTTGAAAGCCCCTCTGGTTCTAAAAATATTTGGTGGCTATTTTTATCCGAAAATCTCTCAATTTTGTCTTCAATTGAGGGACAATATCTTGGGCCTACACCTGAAATATTTCCATTGTTTATTGCAGACTTTAAAATATTTTTTTCAATAATTTTATGAGTCTCTTCTGTTGTTCTCGTTATGTAACATGGTAATTGCTTGTTATTATTTTTACCTGACAAGTATGAGAAGGCTTCAGGAACTTTATCACCATTTTGTATTTCTAAAGAAGAGTAATCAATAGAAGAGGAGTAAAGTCTTGCTGGTGTACCTGTTTTTAGCCTTCCAAGAGCTAAGCCAAATTTTTCTAAAGTTTTTGAGATGCCTTTTGATGGAGGTTCTCCAACTCTTCCCCCTGGTGTTGTTTTTTTGCCACAGTAAATAACGCCATTTAAGAAAGTTCCTGTTGTTAATACGGTTTGGTTTGATAAAATTTTTACTCCATCCTCACAAATTACGCCACAAATAGTGTTTGCGTCACTTAGTATAAAATCTTCAACCGATCCTTCAATTATTTCAAGACCGTTAGTTTTATTTAGCTCATCCTTCATATTTAGGGCATAAAGATCTCTATCTATTTGAGCCCTAGGGCCCTGAACAGCAGGCCCTTTCCTTTTATTTAAAACTTGAAAATGTATACCTGAAAGATCTGATATTCGACCAATAATACCATCAAGAGCATCTATTTCTCTTATAAGGTGGCCTTTACCAATACCACCCATTGCCGGGTTACACGATAGCGCACCTATTGTATCAATTTTATTAGTAATTAATGCTGTTTTTGCACCAACCCTTGCTGAGGCAGCAGCGGCTTCACAACCAGCATGGCCCCCTCCAATAATAATAACATCGTATTTCTTCATTATTACTTAATAAAACTATAATAAGTTCTTATCAAGTTGTATTAAATTTATTATTTTAAAATAATTAAAGAATGTTTCACGTGAAACAATTTACTTTCCA